>Ga0187779_10002345_pt1 | contig 11628 bp, 14 predicted proteins | sample 1015_Q2_SP10_10__FD_132435 | JGI IMG/M metagenome (GOLD analysis project Ga0187779, IMG submission 132435) | Tropical peat soil microbial communities from peatlands in Department of Meta, Colombia - 1015_Q2_SP10_10_MG | ecosystem: Environmental > Terrestrial > Soil > Wetlands > Peat | place... | reverse complement strand
CTGCGCCGAAGGCGAGGCTATCTTTACGGATGTCCCATGCGCGCGGCGCGCTGCTCGACCTTCTCCTGACAGGCGATGCAGCGCTCGGCCGTGGGCTGCGCATTGAGCCTGGGCCAGCCGATCGGCTCGCTGCAGTCCACGCAGGTCCCATAGCTGCCGTCGTCCATGCGCACCAGCGCCGCCTCCACCTCGGAGAGCTCGGCGACGTCGCGCGTCACGGTCTGGACGTCGAGGTCGGCAAGAATGTCGGCGAGCACCCACGCTTCGGTCTCGGCGAAATGGTTCATAAACCCGGCCACGCGCGGATCGTCGCTCTTGGCGAGCTCGCGCTGAATCTCGGCACGCAGCGTCGTGCGCCGGTTCTCGAGGCGCTCGCGCAGCTCGTCGCGCTGGCGTTCGGTCAGGGGATCCATCCGGTTCAGCGTACCCGCTTCGCGGGATACTCCTCGTCGATGTTATCGCGGAAAAAGCTCCAGGGCGACGATGCGCCGGAGAAACGCCGCCACGTGTCGAGCGTGACGCCGGAGTACTCGAACGTGCCGCTACTGAGCTCGATCCGCAGCACGCGGTTCCGCTCGTCGTAGCCCGCGGCCCGCAGATTTCCGCCCGACAGTCGCTTCATCTCCATAAGCAGGGTCGCGCGCAGGGACAGTCCGGTTCAGGGCGAGGCTCGACGTTCTGGAACAGGTCGTCTCTCGATCGGTGCGTCCGGTTCGGCTGCGACGCTGATCTTTCGCGCCGGTTGGACAGCAACGCCCCACCGTCGATCGATCGGCGTCAGGCGGCTCCGGGGCGCTTCTTGGCCTGCTTCTGCTTGTGCCGCCGTTTCTTGCCGTAGCTGTGGTTGAAGATCTTGCCGCGGCGGCTGCGCACGTCGCCCTTGCCCATGAGCTCTCCAGCGAGAGGAAACCGGGGAATGCTACGATTATAGCGCCGCGTGCCGATCGCGAACCTTCGGCCGCGATCATCCTCGCCGGAGCTCCCTTGCGCTTTGCCCGCCTCGCCCTCGCCGCCGGTTTGCTGCTTCTGAGCTTTGCGGTTGCCGCGTCCGATCCGGCCAAGGTCCTGCACGCGGCTTGGTCGATCGCCGAGACCAGCTTCGACCCCATCCTCGGCTGGGACGCCGCCTCCGAGTCGGTGATCGAGGAGATCAACGAGGCGATGCTCGAGTACGAATATCTCGCGCGGCCGGTCAAGCTCGCGCCGCTCACGCTCGAGCGCCTGCCGGAAGTCTCGGACCGGGGTGCGACCTACGTCTGCCACGTGCGCAAGGGCATTCTCTTCGCCGCCGATCCCGCTTTCAAGGGCAAGCCGCGCGAGCTCACCGCAGCCGACTACGCCTACTCGCTCAAGCGCCTTCTCGATCCGGCGCTGCACTCGCCGTGGACGTGGATCGTCGAAGGCAAGCTCGTCGGCGGCGACGCGCTCCAGGCGGCGGCGAAGAAGACCGGCAAGCTCGACTACGATGCGCCGATCGCCGGACTGCAGGTCGTCGACAAGTACACGTTGCGCATCCGGCTCACGCGGGCCGATTACACGTTCGCGTACGTCCTCGCGATGCCGGCCACGGCGGCGGTTCCGCGCGAGGCGATCGAAGCCTACGGCAACGATTTCGGCGCCCACCCGGTCGGCACGGGACCGTACCTGCTCAAGGAATACCAGCGCAGCCATCGCATCGTGCTCGAGGCGAATCCAGGATTCCGCAAGGTCGTCTTCGACGAGTCCGTCCCGTCGAACCGCGACGACGCGGCGATCGCGCGGGTGCTGCGCGGCCGAACCCTGCCCGCGATTCCGCGGATCGAGATCTCGGTGATCGAGGAAGGGCAGCCGCGCTGGCTCGCGTTCCTGAAGAGCGAGATCGACTATCTGCAACCGTTCCCGCTCGAATTCGTCGAGGAGCTTCTCGCCAACGGCAAGCTCCGGCCGGAGCTCGCGGCGAAAGGCATTCGCCACGAGCTGCTGCTGCGGCCCAACACGTGGTGGGCATACTTCAACATGGAGGACCCGGTCGTCGGCGGCTACGCGCCGGAGAAGATCGCGCTGCGGCGCGCGATCGGGATGGCCTTCAACACGGGCGAGTTCATCCGCGTTCTCTTCTACGATCGCGCGGTGCCCGCGCGAGGGCCGCTTCCGCCCGACATCGCCGGCTACGATCCCGCGCACATGACGCAGGCGCAGGTCTACGATCCAGCGGCGGCGCGGGCGCTCCTCGACAAGTTCGGCTACAAGGACCGCGACGGCGACGGCTATCGCGAGCTTCCCGACGGCAAGCCCCTCGTCATCGAGCAATGGTCGACGCCGACCTCGCGGGCGCGCCAGGTCGACGAGTTGTGGAAGAAGAACATGGACGCCATCGGCATCCGCATGGTGTTCAAGAAGGACCAGCTGCCGGAGCTGCGCAAGATGGCGCGCGCCGGCAAGATCCAGATGCGGCAGGACGGATGGAACGCCGACTATCCCGACGGCGAGAATTACATGCAGCTTCTCTACGGGCCGAACATCGGCCAGTCGAACGATTCGCGCTTCAATCTTCCCGAGTTCAACCAGCTCTACGACCAGGCGCGGCGGCTCCCGGACTCACCGGAACGCACCAAGCTGTTCAACCGGATGACCGATCTGGTCGTCGCCTACTCGCCGTGGAAGCTCACGCACCACCTGCTCGAGGATCACGTCGTGCAGCCGTGGGTGATCGGCTACAAGCCGCATCCGATTCGCCCCGACATCTGGAAGTATCTCGACATCGATCCGGCGAAGCGGCCGCGGTAGGGATCTCGGGCTCGGTCGCCGCGCCACCCGCGACGGCGGGCGCGGCCAATGCGCGCCTTGCCGGACCCCGACCGCGCGTGCAACACCCACAGCGACGCAACCAATGCGCGCCTGCCGGATGCCGGCGGCGCGTAGTTACGCCTAACCGCCGCGGAAATGGCTACGGCTGCTTCGGCGCCGAGTACGGCGCGCATTGCGTGAGCGTGGTCTGCGTGCCGGTGGTCGCATCGGCCAGTATCAGCTCGACGCCTTTGCCGCGGAGCTCGAGGTTGCCGTTGGAGAAGCGCACGCCCGAGGCCGAGGGAATCTGGTACAGGTCGATGCGGTCGCCCGACGGCATCAGCATCCGCGCCATGCCCATGTCGAAGCGGATGAGAAGCCGTTCGCCGTCGAGCAGGCATACGTAGGTGCTCTTCGCCGCTGCCTCCTGCTCCTCCTTCTTCGCCTGATCCGCGCAAGCGGCGAGCGCGACGGCCAGCACGGCGCCGGCGATCACATGAGCGAAACGCATCGTGTCCTTCCCTGGAGTGCCGATGTTCGGGCGGAGAGTAGCACCTGCGTTACTGCGAGCCGGGGGCGACGCTCTTCAGCGGCCCCGGCACCTGGTCGCACAGACGCGCGGGCTCTGGCTTGCCGCCAGCCTGGGGCTTGAGCATGAATGCGCAATGGTCGAATCCTGAGGCGGCGAGCGCCGCATCGATCGTGCGCAGAGTCTGCGCATCGACTGACGGATCGCGCGCGATCACCCGTCCGTAGCTCAGGCTCGGATCGCCGATGGCGAGCCAGCGATCGCCGGGCCCGGCGGCAAACACGATCAGGTTGCGTCCGAAGGGATACCACCAGATGCCGAATGCGTGCACGAACGTGACCTTGAGCACCGAGGGAAGATCGGGATCGAGCGCGCGACCGCGGCCTTCGTTCTCGAGCACCGTGCCGTCGGGACGCAGGCAACGGTTGCGCATCATCAGCGCGCCGCCGTCTTCGATCGCGTAGTCGAGCTGCACGTCGCGCTGGCACTGATTCCGGAAAAAGCCAGGAATCGCGGCGATCTCGTACCAGCGGCCCTGGTAGCGGCTCGCGGAGAAGTCGGCGAGCGGCGTGAGCGCCGCCGCCGGTGCAGCGAGCGCGGACAAGGCGATGAGCGACAGGATTCCGGAGATCTGCCGCCACCTGCGAGTGTGCGATCTTCCCGGCACTGCGCCTCCGAGATTGCGCCGGGAGCGGCGCGGTTCAACCCAATAGCATACCGCGATCGGTGGCCGGCGGCGCATCGGTACCGAGCCCGACTCGTCACTCCGTCGACGGGGCTCGCGCCGGCGAGGCCGACTTGTCGGACCAGGAGGAGATCAGCTTCATGACTTCAGCGGAATCCGCGCTCGCTCGGAGCGCCTCGCGAAAAGAGCGATCGCTGAACATTCCGGCTGCCGTCGCGAGAAGCTTCAGGTGCTCCTGGTTCGCCTGTTTCGGAACGAGCAAGCCGAGGAAGAGCGAAACCGGCTTTCCGTCGGGCGCGTTGAACGGAATCGCGATCCTCGTCCGCACCAGCGCGGCGCTCGCGGCTCCGCAATCGGCCATGCGCGCGTGAGGAATGGCAACGCCGTGCCCGACGGCCGTCGAGCCGAGCTCCTCGCGAGCCATCAAGCCATCCGCGACCTCCGAGGGCGAGGGTCGGCCGCTCCGCGCCAGCATGACAGCGAGCCGACGAAGCAATGCCGAGCTGTTCGCCACGTCGACATCGAGCGCGATGTCTTCACGCTGCAGCAACTCCCCCACCGTATTCGTCACCGGCGCTCCTCGGCCGCGGATGCATGGCGGCATGCAAGGTTATCAGGATTCTCCTTCGTCTTCTGCCTCGTCCTCATCTCCGCCGGCCTCGTAAAGGTGCACGACATTGGCGTCCTGATCGAAGTCGATGACCTCCGCATACCGGCCCCAGGCGACGAGCGTCTCGAGAATCTTCGTCGGCTGGTCGTACGGCAGCAGAGTGCCGAGCCACTCGAGCACGCTGTCGGTGTCGAGCCGTCCTTCGGGCGCTTCGGCCAGGCGCGCGGCCAGCATCTGGAAAAGACGCAGCTTCATGATCGCCTGCCGGAAAAGAGTCTTGCGCGCCGGAGTGGGCGCGGCGAGGAAGTACCATCCCGCTTCGGTCATCAGCACGTCGTCTTTGGGCGTATCGACCAGACCGAGCATCTCGGCCGCCTTCACGGTCGCGATCGTCTCTCCGAATTCCTTGCCGATCCGGGCGCTGAGCTCGAACACGTTGATGGTCTCCTGCGCGTCTTCGATGATTTCGAGGAGCCCCATGATGGTTTCCACCGGGGCGTTGGGTATGGGCTCGACCCGGCGTGCCGGAGGCGGCGTGACTTGAGCGCCGGGCGCCTCGATCGCCGCGCCAACCTGGGACGCGGGCGCGGTATGCGCGGTTACCGCCTCTGCCGGCTCGTCCGGCAAGACCAACGCGGTGATCGCCGCATGAAGCTGCTCGACCATGGCCGCGAACGGCTTGGAATTCACGTCGCGCGGGTACGGCAGCGGATTGACGATGACATTGCGTATGCGGCCGGGGTGCGACGAGATGATGACAATACGCGTGGCCGTGAACACCGCCTCGGCGATGTTGTGAGTGACGAGAAAGATGCTCTTCAAGCCCGCGTGTTGCGAGCTTCGCCACAGATCGATCACCTGGGTGCGCAAGCCCTCCGCGGTGAGAACGTCGAGGGCGCTGAACGGCTCGTCCATGCACAGCACTTCCGGCTGTGCCACGAGCGCCCGTGCGAATCCAACCCGCTGCCGCATCCCTCCCGAGAGCTGCTTCGGGTAGGCGTTCTCGTAACCCGACAGACCGATGAGCTCGAGCGCCCGCTCGATCTCTTCCAGTTCCTGCGGGGGGTCGAGGCCCCGCTGAATCAGGCCAACCTGGACGTTCTCCTGGACCGTCATCCACGGATACAGGGCAAAGGTCTGAAACACGATGGCGAGGTCGTCGTTGATGCCGCGAAGCGCCTCGCCATGGCTCAAGACCGCGCCCTGGGTCGGGGCGGTGAGTCCTGCCATCAGCCGGAGGATCGTCGACTTGCCGGAACCCGACTGTCCGAGCAGCGCGACCACTTCACCGTCGCGCACCTCCAGGTTGATGTCATCCAGCACGGTCACGGATGCACCGCCGCCGGGGCCGACATAGGATTTTGAAACGTGTCGCAACTCGATCGGCGGCGCGCCGTCGGGGCGGCGCGGCGGTGTCTCGGGGGCTGGTCGATCCGCAACCAGGATATCGACAGGCATGACCTACTCCAAGAATCGGGCAACGCGAGGCTTGCGCCCACGCTCTTGTCGCGAACACGCGGAGGTTCGCACCGTTCCCGGCATCAGTCCAGCTTGAACTTGCGTTCTGCCAGGTCGTAGAGCCGGCGCCAGAAAAAGCGGTTGATCACAACGACGAAGAGCGCCATCACCACGATGCTGAAGTAGATGGCGGGCTGATCGCCCTTCTCGGTCACCTGCGCGATGTACGCGCCGAGCCCATCGGCCACGAGCTTGTTGTCCCCCCAAGAGGCGACTTCCGCGACGATGCTGGCGTTCCATGCCCCACCGGTGGCGGTCAGCGCTCCGGTGACCCAAAACGGGAAGATCGCCGGGATGATGAGGCCACGCCACAAGCGCCACTTGCGCAAGCCAAACAGGGCGGCCGCCTCGCGCAAATCGGTGGGGATTGCCATCGCTCCCGCGATGACGTTGAAGAGGATGTACCACTGCGTCCCAAGGGCCATCAGGAGGATGCTGCCCCAGTTGATCGAGATGTGGGTGGAGATGAAGAAGGCCACGATGAACGGAAAAGTCATGTTCACCGGGAACGATGCCGCGACTTGCGCGAGCGGCTGCGCAACGCGCGCCACGCGCGGACGCAAGCCGATCCACACCCCGATTGGCGTCCAGATAACGGTTGCGATGGCGCTCATCGCGGCCACGCGAAGCAGGGTGAGCACGCCGAGCCAGCAGACGTGCAGCATTTGGGCGCCCGTCATGTCGGTCTGGATCTCGCTCGCGATATCGAACGCATAGACAACGAGCCACACGATCCCGGCTGCAACCATTCCCCACATGACGATCCGCAGCAGCGTCTTCGTCGCCTGGGGCGTGTGGCCGGAGATCGCTTCGCTCAGGTCGGATCCGAGGGTCGAGGCGCGCGTGGAGAAGCGGCCTATCGCCTGACCCACATGATTGGAAAGCCAGCCAAGCACGAAGGATCGCTGAAGCAGATCAAGCACCCAAGAAGTCGGGTTGTCCTTGCCTTCGGTCTGTTCGAGCTTGAATTTCTCCGCCCACGCGACCAGGGGCCGCCAGACCAATTGATCGATCAAGACGATCGTGAAGATCATCGCGAGAATGGCATAGACGGCTGCACGCGTGTCGCCTGCTTCCACAGCCGCCGCCATGTAAGAACCGAGTCCAGGCAGCTTGATGTTCTTGTTCAGAACCGAAATGGCTTCGCTCTGCGCGACGAAGAACCAACCCCCTCCGAAGCTCATCATGGAATTCCACATCAAGCCGATGGCGGACGAGGGAAGCTCGACCTTGGTGAAGCGCTGCCAACGATTGAGCTTGTACACCGAAGCGGCTTCTTGCAGTTCCGGCGGGATCGTGACCACGGAGTGATAGAAGCCGAAGGTCATGTTCCAGGCTTGCGCCGTGAAGATGGCGAAGATGCTGGCGCACTCGACTCCCAGGAGACTTCCCGGAAAGAGAGCCAGAAAACCGGTCACCGTTACCGAAAGAAAGCCGAGCACCGGCACGGATTGCAGAATGTCCAGCAAGGGCAGCATCACCTTGCGTGCCCGCACGCTCTTTGCTGCCACGTAGCCGTAGACAAAGGTGAAGAGCAGCGCAGCAGCGAAAGCGATGAACATCCGCAGCACCGTGCGCGCGGTGTAGTAGGGAATGAAAGCCACGTCGAGCGAAAGGGCTGGGGGGTGCAGCTCGTCGAACTGCACCCTCATGTCGCCGCTCAGGACAACGAGAAGCCAGAGCAAAGCGAACACCGCGAGAACGACGATTGGGTCGATCCAGCCGAGCCTGTGACCGCGCTCGACCTGCTGCCCCGTCGTTTGGGGATAGGCGCGCGTTGTCACGGCGTCGGACCCGAACGGGAACAGTCGTCGAGGATACGGTCGCGCCTCCCGGGGTCGCTCGTGGTCGAACGCACTCTCACCGAAGCCAACCGCATCTGGGGATCTCGATCGCTGCGCGGGCGATTTCCGGGTCGGCCGAGAGCACCTGCCTGATCTTTTCGGTCGGAGTCGGGAAGCACGGCGTTCGCGAAGCCGGCGAGAACTCGATCAGGACTTTATGACGACGATGTTACGGGCAAGCCATGGCAAGCGCGGTGCAACGAGCACAATTCGTCGCTTCCAACGACATCGGTCAAGATCGGAACGGGGCGAATGATAGCGACGTGCGCCGAGGCTGTCCACGCAACCCTGGCGTGAGTCGCCAAATGCCTGCCCGACGAAATGCTTACGCTCGCCGCCTGGCGCGCGTGGGATCCGAACCTCGGTCGCTTCGGTCGGTCGACGAGAAGTGAACGATCAGTAGTGTAACGAGCGCTTCGACGACGAGGAGAACGACCGCGATCGCGACCCACAAGAGCGTCGATGAAACGTCAGGCATGCGCCGGATATCCGCGGACTCGACTACGTAACTATCGCGAAAGCCGTTTCGCGCGGGACCCACGCGAGCGACGCTTCAGGTCGACGCTCTCGGCGCGGGCTGCGACCCCGCGGCAGCCGTCAGCGCGCCGAGCGTCGCGACCTTCCCGGCGACCCAGAGCTGAAAAATGGCACGGACCGAGTCGACGTCCGCTGCCTGCCCAAGGCGGGCGCGAAATGCGACCTCGGAGAACATCTCGGCGATGAGCGCCAGCAGCTCGAGATGCCTCGTGTTGTCGTCGCCTTCCGGGACGAGGAGCACGAAGAGCTCGGAGATCGGGCCGCGGTCCGGCGCGCCAAAGGCGATCGGCAGCCTCGTCCTCACGTAAGCGGTAATGGGCTCGCTGATGCGCATGATGCGTGCGTGGGGTACGGCGATGCCGTGGCCGAGCGCGGTCGACTGCGCCTGTTCACGGCGCCACAAGGCGCGAAAGAGCGGCGGAGCATCGAGACCGCGCGAGCGCTCGATCAGCGCACCGACGGCGCGCAGCGCTTCCCACCGCGTGGAGGCTTCGAGATCGAGCGCAATTTCGTGCGGACAGAGATAATCGATTGGAGGCTTCATCGAGTCACTCTAGAGAAGCGGTTCACGCTTGCGTCCGGGTCAGCATGCCGTGGACCGCGTCGGGATCCCTGCAGTCGCGCAGCCGCTCGCGAAGACTGCGGTCGGTGAACAGATCCGCGACTTCGGCAAGGAGTTGCAGATGCTCGTCCGTCGCATCTTCCGGCACCAGCAGGACAAGCATATCACCGACGGGCCGGAAATCAGGCGCATCGAAAGGAATCGGCGCCGTGGTCCGCACATAAGCTGCGACGGGTGCCTCGAGCCCCTTGATGCGAGCGTGCGGAATCGCAATGCCGAAACCCAACGCCGTGGAACCGATCTTCTCGCGCTCCGCGAGCCCGTCGTAGACGCTCGCTTCGGCGACGCCATGCCGTCCGGCCACGAACCGCGCAATCGCCTTGAACGCGAGATTCTTCGTCGGCACGTCGAGGTTCAGCCGCACGTCGCCAGGCTGGAGGACCGTTGAGAGAACGGTGTGATGCCTCCGTTGCTGCGCTTCCGCGTTGGTCGCTTCCGCGCCGGGGACTGCAACATATCCAAGCATTGGAGCCCTTGCGATTGATATAGAGCGAAAACGATAGCCGGCGCCAGATAGAACCTGTGTCAAATCGCTCTCCACGAGCGTAAAGAAGTTGTAAAGGCGGCACGCTGGCAGCGCAGTCCATTACGCGCCCTTTACGCCCGAGCCTGTCGAATTGACGCGGACTTTCCCCACCGACGGCTAGAGTCCGCACATAAAGTAATCATTGTGCAAGGACACACCATGGAATTCGATGCATTTAACCATTGGATCATGCTGCGGCCACTGTTCGCGTTCATCATGGCGCTGCCAACGCTGATCGCGGCATTGCTGATCGGCTCGCGCCGGGAGCGACGCAACAAGGGCGAGCCGCGAGAAACTGCGGCACCGCACGCGGGGGTCTTGCCCACGGACGTCGATCGCCCGAAACTTCAACCGGACGCTTCAGTCCGACAGCAGCCCGCCGCGGCGGCGGCCGGTATTCCCTCCTCTCGCTCCGCGACCCCTCGCGTCGAGCAGCCTGCGGCCGACGTCGAGACGGCACGATCCGCGGCAGCGATGCCGCGCGAGTGGGACGGCGCTCCGCTGAGGCCGAACTGGAATCGCCAGGTGAGACTGGGTGGCGGCCGTTCCGGCGGCGGCTTGCGCTGAGCCGCGGACGGCGCGCCCCGACCTGCCCCCCGACGGGGTATCCCCGATCGGGGGATGCGCCGGCGCGATTCCGTGTGAAATCCTCGATCGTCGATTGGGCGTCCGCCGCGTTCGCGCATGGCGCAGCCGTTTTCTTTACGGCTTGTTTACGCGCTCACCGCGCGGACTTTACGAAGGATTGATGCGCGTCAACGCATAATAAGAAGTTTGGCATCACGCTGATTTGCTGCAAAGCGGCAATTCAAAGTCAAGGCACTTCAAGGGAGTGAACCATGGATGTCCTGCTTGACATCGGCTACATCGCGCTGACTGTCGCAATGTTCGTTGCGTCGGTGTGGCTGGTGCAGTTCTGCGCGAACCTGCTCGGAGACAAGGGAGGCAAGTCATGAACTGGGTTTACTGGCTTTCGGGGATCGCCTCGCTCGGCATCTTCGTCTACCTCCTCATCGCGATGTTCAAGCCGGAGGTCTTCGAATGAACGCATCAGGCTGGCTTCAACTCGGCTTGTACACGGCCGTCTTGCTGCTCCTCGCGAAGCCGCTGGGCGCGTACATGGCCGCGGTCTACGAGGGCCGCGCGAGCCTCGCGCAGAGAATCGGCGGGCCGCTCGAGCGCGTGATCTACCGCGCCGCCGGGGTCGATCCTAGCTCGGACATGCACTGGACGCGCTATGCGCTCGCGATGCTGTGGTTCAACCTGCTGGGGGCACTGGTCGTCTACGCCCTCCAGCGCCTGCAGCAGTGGCTGCCGCTCAATCCTCAGGGCATGGGCGCCGTGTCGCCGGATTCGTCGTTCAACACCGCGGTGAGCTTCATCACCAATACGAACTGGCAGGGCTACGGCGGCGAGTCGACGATGAGCTATCTCACGCAGATGCTTGGGCTCGCGGTGCAGAACTTCCTGTCCGCGGCGACCGGGATGGCGGTGCTCGTGGCGCTCATCCGTGGCTTCGTGCGTAAGGAAGCGAAGGGGATCGGCAATTTCTGGGTCGATCTGGTGCGCACGACGGTCTACATCTTGATTCCGCTGTGTGTCGTCCTCTCGCTCGCGCTCGTCTGGCAGGGCACGCCGCAGACGTTCGACAAGTACGCGACGGTCATGCTGACGCAGCCCGTCACTTACGACAACCCGAAGACGGGACCGGACGGCCAACCGCTCAAGGACGAGAAAGGCAACCCCGTCACCGAGAAGGCGACCGCCACCGAGCAGACGATCCCGCTCGGCCCCGCGGCTTCGCAGATCGCGATCAAGCAACTGGGAACCAACGGGGGCGGTTTCTACAACGTCAATTCGGCGCATCCGTTCGAGGATCCGACGCCGCTGGCGAACTTTCTCGAAGTGCTCTCGATTCTGCTGATCAGCGCGGCCTTGTGCTACACGTTCGGCAAGATGCTGGGCGATACGCGCCAGGGGTGGGCGTTGCT
>Ga0187779_10002344_pt1 | contig 11630 bp, 10 predicted proteins | sample 1015_Q2_SP10_10__FD_132435 | JGI IMG/M metagenome (GOLD analysis project Ga0187779, IMG submission 132435) | Tropical peat soil microbial communities from peatlands in Department of Meta, Colombia - 1015_Q2_SP10_10_MG | ecosystem: Environmental > Terrestrial > Soil > Wetlands > Peat | place... | reverse complement strand
GTCACGGAGAGAACAATCCCCGATTCCTTTACTCTTTTCGCGGCCTGGATCAGTTGATCCACAGTGGAATTCTTCCTAATCCGTTTCAATACCTCCGGATCTCCGGACTCCAGGCCCAAATAGATTATTCCTAAACCCAGGCCTTGCAGGGCCTTAAGTTCCTCCACCTCTTTCCGAAGAATATCGTTTGCATTGGCGTACACCCCCACCCTTTCGAGCCCCCTTAATTTTGCTCTCAGATAGGAAAGGATTTGAAGCATTCCCTTTTGAGAGATACTCAACGCATCGCCATCAGCCAGGAATACCCTTTGAATCTTATACGGAGTCACTTCATCGATATCTTCTTTGATCTCCTCGAAGCTCTTGACTCGGAAACGCTTCCCCTGATAGGCCCCACAAAAAGTACACCGGTTGTAAGAGCAACCCACCGTGGCTTGAAGGATCAAGCTGTCCGCTTCGCTGGGGGGCCGGAAGATCATCCCCTCGTATTTCATTTCGATTGCTCCTTTCCTTTGGAAGGGCTATCGAACTGATAAATAATCTCTCCTTCCTTAACCATTCCCAACTCCTTGCGGGCGATTTCCTCAATGTAGCGCTTGTCACTCTGTAACCGTTTTACCTCCTCCTTCAACTTTTGATTCTCCTCCTCCAACTTGGAATTCTTGTCCTTGATCCGCGCCAACTCCTTCTGAAGGTTAAAAAGATGGAAGATTCCCTTCTCCCCGAAGAAGGTGAGGCTCCCAATAATCACAAGCGAAATAACGATCAGGATAAACAGACGCTTCTTTTTCATTTCAGATTCCAGTCCGCCGTAGCCAGCCATAGGCGGCATTTCAACCCTCAATCTCCACCTGCGATAGGCAGGCACGATCTGCAATCTGCAATCACATTATTGGAGCTTGAATTTGATGGGGATGGTCCCCGATTGTTCAACCTGGGGTTGATCTTTCGCGAGCGGAGCAAACCGCCATTGTTTCAGGTACTGAATAGCAATCCTTTCCAGCTCTGTATCCCCTTTGACCGATGGGACAACTCGATCCACTGTACCAGTGGGCAATACCCAGAGCGTCAGCTCGATCTCTGCCTCCACTTTCACCTTAACCTGAGGGAGATCGGGCCTTTCCAGAATTTTCCGCTTGACCAGAGACCCCTTTATCCCCAGCCGAAGATTTTCCTCCACGGGCTTTTCCTGATCATTTCCTTCCTTGGATTTCAGAAGCCTTTCGATCACCCTATCCGCTCCTTTATCCTTTAGGGAGGCCAGGTCCGCGGCATCCTTGAGAGAAGGAGTAGGAGCTTCTGGGTAAAAAAGAGCCTCCCGTTTTTTCAAATATTCTTTTAACTCTTGATCCACTTCTTTAAACTCTGATGAACTTTTCAAGACCTTCATCTTCTCTTCAGCATTGGGAGATTCAAGCTTCTTCGTTCGAGGATATTCCCGGGCGAGCGTCCTCCAATCCTCGCGGGCACTCGCTTCTTCCATCTTCTTGAGAATGACGTCTTCCCGTATTCGTTTCTCCTCGGGAGAAATCTCGACCCCCTCCCATCCTAAAATCCTTTTGCTTTCATGCGTCAGGGCGTTCCATCCGTCCATCAGGCGGATATGGAGGGGAGGGACAAAAATAAAAATACACGCCAGACACACGACGAGGGTAAAGAACACTCCTCCGATGAACAGCAAGAGGCGTTTTCGGTTTTTCTTCGATCGTATGCCCATCAGCGAATACCCCCTCTATCCATCTGGTTGAGCATTTTTTGGGCCATCTCTTTTCGATCCTGTCTCTTGCTCTTATCCAACAACTTCTGGTAGACCTGCCTGGCCTCAGATATTTTTTTCTCGTCAAGATACAGCGTTCCCAATTTCAGAAGAGCCTCTTCCATCAGGTCGGAGGCATGGGGATAGAGGTAAACCACCTTCGAGAATTGAACCAAAGCCGATTCCCTATTTCCCGCCTCCAAATAGACTTCCCCCATCTTAAATTGAGCCTGACTGGCTACTGACTCTTCAGGGCTTCGAGCCGCCGCAGAAAAGGCAGCGACAGCGTCCCCATATTTCTTCTGCGCAAGGTAAAGAATCCCTAACCTCAATTGTCCTTCAAACTGGATGTCACCCTGGGGAAAACTGCCTACCAGTTCTTTTAAAACTTTCTCGGCCTGATCCATCTTTCCCAGGCTCCGATATCCCTCCTCCATCCCCAGATAAGCTCTTTTGGCTAACGGATGCTGCGGGTGATTCTTGATCACCCACTCATATCGCTCGATGGCTTTGGGGTAATCTTTGAGAAGGAGATAGAGACCTCCTAATTCGATCTGGGCTTCGATGACAAGATGACCTTGCGGAGAGCGACGAAACACCTTGTCCAGCTCTTCGACGGCTTCAGCCCATCTTTTATCCTGTATGAAGAGAAGGGCCATGCGGAACTGCGCCTCCTCCGCCCACTCGCTGTTCGGATAGAGGCCGATTAACTTTCGATAGGTGCTCACCGCTTTTTCTACCATTTGCTCCCGTTGGTAGTAATCTCCCAACTGCATCAGGGCTTGAACGGAGAGGTCATGCTGGGGATATCTTTTTAAAAAAGCTTCTACTTGGGAAATAAAAGAGTCGTACTTCTTTTCTTGAAGAAGGCAAAGGAGGATTCCGAAATCAGCTTCGGGTGCTTCTTTTGATTTCGGAAAGGCCCTCACCACATGGGAGTAAGCATTGGCGGCTTGAGTATACTCTTTGAGGTTATAATGCCCGTCTCCAATCTTCAGAAGCGCGGATGGCACGTAGGAACTCTCGGGGTACTTCTGGGCAAGACGTTGGAATTCTTCAATCGCCTTTTGGAACTCTTTCTTCCGAAAATGGCACCACCCAATCCAGTACTGGGATTCATCCGCATAGGCACTCAGCGGATTGGATTTCAAGAGCTTCTGAAATTGACTGACCGCCTCATCGAATCGTTCCTCTCGGTAAGCCACCCAACCAAGGAGATAGTATGCCTTGTCCTTATCTTCCTTCTCTGCCGCCGTGGAGGCCAGTCGGGTTAAGTAGGTCTTCGCCTTCTGATATTCATTCTGATTCAAATAACATTCCGCGACCATCAGGAAGACGGGGGGCGTGGGCCGATACTGAGGAAACTCTGTGACGATCTTCAGGAAATACTGGCCTGCCTCCTTCCATTCCCGCCGTTGATAGTGATACCATCCTAAACTGTTCAGTCCTTTTGGGTATAAAGCCGGATCTCCCTGCAATTTATCCACATATTCAACCCCTTTTCGATAATCCTGCTTTAAAAGCGAGGCCTCGGCTAACCAGTAAATAATTTCTTTCTTCTCCGATAAATTAGGAAAATCCGCAATGAGTCTCTCCCAGTATTGAATGGCTGCTTCATATTTTTTTAAATAAAAGTGGGCGTAACCTAATTTTGAGAAAACTTCTGGCTCCAGTCTCGCCCTTCCCCTATCCTCCAAGACTTGCTGGTAAGACGCGATCGCACCTGCATAATCCTTCTGATTAAACAGGCTTTCTCCCAGCATGAAATGGGCCCACTCGTGAAGGTCGCTTTCGGGGAAAGTCCTAAGGAATTGATGAAAGGTATTTGCGGCCTGGGCGTATTCTTTTTTGCCGAAGTAGTATTGTCCGATATCGAACAGACATTGTTCCAACCAAGGAGAGGGGAGAAATTGCGATAGAAACCTCTGATAGAGGAGCACGGCTCCCTCCACCTCATCGGCGCCCAAATAGGTCTTTAAAATTCCCCAGAAGATCGGATCTGAAAGTTTGGTTCCCGGATAGGCGAGGAGAATGTCCTCAAAGGTTTTTCTTCCTTCGGAATATTGTCCGAGTGATACCAAGCTCCAGGCCAAGGCATAACGGGAGCTCTCTTCCAAGGGATGCCCTGGATAACGCTTCCAGAAATCCTTGAATTGGTCTGCCGCTTCTTTGAATTTTTTGAGCCGAAAGTAGCTGACACCGATTAAATATTCAGCCTCGGGTCGCAGCTTTCCAGCCGGGTACTTTTGAAGGAGGGTCTCCACTCTCTGAAGTGCCTCCGGATACCGACCAAGCTGATAAAGGGCGTACGCGGACCAAAAAAGAGAAGACTCTGCAATGGGAAGGCCAGGAGTTTTTTCAAGGACTTGATGAAAGAATTGATACCCATCCTCATACGCGCCGTGTTTGAGTCGGATCCAACCACATGTGTAGAGGGCATAGCCATAAAATTTACTTTCAGAATATTTGTCAACCACGTTGCGAAAGTACGAAAACGCTTCCTCATCCCTCGTCTGGTGATATCTCGCCTCTCCCATCCAGTAATAGCAAGGTCCGATCAACTCACTCTGAGGATATTGTCGGATGAGCTTCTGGAAAGAATTGAAGGCATCTTCGTAAGCCCCTTTCGTATAACGATATCTTCCCTGTTCATAAAGGGCCCTATCTCCGACAAAGGGCTTTGTCAGACCCGAGGTGAATCGACTGGAATAGGCGCAGCCGGGCTGCGTGGTGGTGGGGCTCATCTTCTCCGTCGGTCCGATGGACTCTTCTCTCAAATCGAAGGAATCCACCCAAGGTTCTTCTTTTATTCCTTGTCCCATCATCATGGGAAGGGAGACCTCCCTCTTCTCTATCCATTTGGTCTCCTGCTTTCCAAAGAAGATGAGTTCCGAGGGCCCTGTTTGATTTTGGTATTGCCCCTGGCTTTGGAGGACGGGAAAAGTACAGGTGATCGAAATCAAGAGAAGGAAGCTCGAAATTTTTGCGAACGAGTTCCGCATCGTCTCATCCTTTGTTAGAAAAGTATCAAACATATGGAAAAATTGTCAAGGATTGACAGGATTTTTAGAACTATGATAGGTTGATGACAATGACAAAGATGATATTCGTAACCTTGGCGTTTTTCACTCTTCCAATGGCGTTGACACAATGCACCAACGGAACAACGATTTCCGGACCGGACCAGGAGGGAGATTTTAAAGCCATGCGCGAGAAGATGGTGGAGACTCAAATCAAGGCCAGGGGAGTGAAAGATCCCCGTGTCCTTTCTGCGCTCCTCAAGGTGGAGCGACACCGGTTTGTGCCCGAAGAATATTTGAACTCAGCCTACTCTGATCAACCTCTTCCCATTGGAGAAGGCCAGACCATCTCACAGCCTTACATCGTTGCCCTCATGACAGAGCTGCTGGAGCTAAAAGGGAATGAGAAGGTGCTGGAAATCGGGACGGGTTCGGGATATCAAGCCGCTATCTTAGCCGAATTGGCCAAAGAAGTTTATACCATCGAAATCATCGCATCCCTCGCCTCCAGGGCAAACCATCGACTTCTGGAATTGGGTTATAAAAATGTGAAGGTGAAATCCGGGGATGGCTATTTAGGATGGCCCGAGGCAGCACCTTTCGACGCCATCATCGTCACCGCTGCCCCTGACCACATCCCACAACCTCTTATGGACCAGCTAAGAGAGGGAGGACGAATGGTCGTTCCGGTTGGAACTCATACACAGGAGCTAAGGAAAATTATCAAACGGTCCGGAAAAGCCGAGTCCGTCGATGTCGTTCCCGTTATTTTCGTCCCCATGACCGGCGAAGGTGTGAAACAGAAGAAATGACCCAACATCGGGGCACCATTCCGGTTACGGTTGCGGTTTCTCATGATTATTTTCATCTTTATCCAGGACACAAAATAAACCCTCACCTTTCACCATCATTTTAAAGCAGCCATTGCATGAGATGCAGCGTGCCGGGGTTTTATCTCCTTTGGTCCAGCGATGGATCAGATCGGGCTCGCGGATCAACGGCCGGCTTAAGGAAATCATATCCGCGACGCCTTCGGAAAGAATCCTCCCGATCATGTCCAGTTTACGAATGCCTCCCACAGCGGAGATCGGCAGGTGACTGGCGGTTTTCACCTTGGCCGCTCCCTCCAGGTAAAAACCCTCGAACCACTGGTTCTTATCGAGCGCTCCTCGAGAATCGTGGCTGCCGCCGATAGCGCCGCCAGTGACTTCGATAGCGCCGTAGCCTGCTTCCTCCAGCAATGGGGCGTATTCGGCGGCTTGGTTCGGGACCAATCCTCCGGGGATGCCGTCAAAGGAATTCATCTTAATCCAAACCGGAAAACTATCGCCCGTATTCTTGCTGATGGCCTTTCGGATTTGAACGAGAATCCGGGCTCGGTTTTCGACCGATCCGCCGTATGCGTCATCGCGGCGGTTGAAATAAGGCGACAGAAATTGCGATAATCCATAACCATGACCGGCGTGAACCTGAACCGCGTCGAAACCAACCCTGCGGGCCAATGCTGCCATCCTCGCGTAGAGTGAAACGATGAGATCGATCTCATCAGGCGTAAGCGCATGCACGCCGGGTCGGTATTCAGACGGCCCGACCCAATGGTCTCCCATATGCATAAAAGGCGCCATTTGCACGGAGATGAGCGCCCCGTGGTCGTGAATCGCTTGGGTGAACTCTTTCCAAGTGGAAAGATCGGCGCCATCGTAAAGCATCAATTGTCGCTGAGAGCCCACAGACCAGTCAGGATCTGGAAGGCAGCTACTGGTTGATATGAGTCCAACCCCGCCTTTCGCTATGTTTTGATAGAGACCCTCAAGTTCAGCGCCTGGGATGCCGTCGGGCGAGACCATTCCTTCCATGGTCGCGGAACGGATGAAACGGTTGCGTAGGTTTAGACCCATGAATGTAACGGGCTCAAAAGCGGAACGCAATTGCTGATCGGGCATAAAATCTTGCCTCCTGCGACATTAAGAACGGATGTACTTTTTCACCGATACTAGGACTTCCGCAATTTCAGAAAAGACTTCCTACTTTTTCTCGTTTTTCTTCCTCCTCCAATATTCCAGCCTCCTTTTGATCTCTTTCTCAAATCCTTGTTCGGCTGGGTGGTAGTAGGTTCTCCCTCTAAGGTTTTCGGGAAGATATTCTTCCTCCACAAAGTGATCCGGATAATCATGGGGATACTTGTAGTCTTTCCCATAACCCAGATCTTCCATCAACTTGGTGGGAGCATTCCGAATATGGAGCGGAACAGGCATATTCTCGGTCTCTCGAACATCCCGCTGAACCCTCTGAAATGCCGTGTAGAGAGCATTCGATTTGGGAGCTGTGGCTAAATAAACCGCTGCTTGGGCAAGGGCCAAATCCCCTTCTGGCAAACCGACGAAATGGAAGGCCTGCTGAGCCGCCACCGCCACCTGTAAAGCCTGAGGATCTGCCATCCCCACATCTTCCGAGGCAAACCGGATCATCCGGCGCACAATATAGAGCGGATCTTCCCCTGCCTCCAGCATTCTCCCAAGCCAATAAAGAGCTGCATCAGGGTCGCTCCCTCTCAGGCTCTTGTGCAATGCTGAAATGAGATTATAGTGCTCCTCCCCGGACTTGTCGTAAAGGTAGGCCTTCCTTTGAAGGATCTCCTTTAAGTCCTCTTTCTTGATCTGACGAACGCCCTCTTCGTCGGGTGAAGTTGTTAAGACGAGCATTTCCAACGTATTTAAGGCCGCCCTTGCATCACCATTCGCCAATTGGCAAATGCCTTTGACGACCTCTGACTCGATCGCAGTTTGATACTTGCCCAATCCCTTTTCTCTATCCGTTAAAGCCCGGTTTAAGATCAATTCAATCTCCTCTTCCTCTAAGGGTTGAAGGGTAAAGACTTTTGTTCGCGACAGCAATGGGGAAATTACTTCAAAAGATGGGTTTTCTGTGGTGGCTCCGATAAGAATGATGGTCCCCCTCTCCACATGGGGTAGGAAAGCGTCCTGCTGAGCTTTGTTGAATCGATGGATCTCATCTACAAAAAGGATCGTCCGCCGCTTACTACATTTCCATTCCTCCTCCGCCTCCTGGATGACCTCTTTGATCTCCTTCACCCCGGAAAGGACGGCACTGAAGGCTAGAAATTGAGCACCTGTGGTGGAGGCGATGATCATGGCTAAGGTGGTCTTGCCGGAACCGGGAGGCCCCCATAAAATCATCGATGGAAGATGATCGGATTCGATGGCTTGGCGGAGAACTTTCCCTTGCCCCAGGAGTTGATCCTGGCCAACAAACTCGATCAATGTTCGAGGCCTCATCCGATCGGCAAGGGGGGCTTCTCTTTTAAAAACCTCTGATTCCTTCTTCCGAAAAAGTTCTGTCTGCTTCTTCATTATACTCCGATCAAATTCGCCACCCATTATGCTCAAGATGTTTACATTCTCGCTATCTCCTTATAGCCTCATCTCCTCATCCCCATTCGCTATCTCCCTATCTCCTTATTTCCTTATCTGTCTTCACAGGATCTCCCTATCCTATTTTTGTATCAGCTTTTTCAATTCCGCAATCCGCACTCCGCATTCCCCAATTTTCCTTATTTCCCTACCCTTTCATCTCCCTATTTCCTTTCAATCTCCTGGACGGCCTGAAGCATTTCTTCGTGAACCAATCCATTGGAAGCCAGGATCTCTTCAGAATAGATATTGTAGGGTCGGCCTTCAAGATCGCTCACCTTCCCTCCTGCTTCCGTAATCAATAAGGTCGCTGCCGCAACGTCCCAGGGGTGGAGTTTAAATTCCCAGAAACCGTCGAATCGGCCCGCTGCTAAGTAAGAAAGATCCATGGCAGCCGAACCTGGTCTCCGAATCGCGAAACCCTTGGTGAGAAACTGGCGGAAATAACGAAGATAGAAATCGGCATGTTCATGCACATCGTAAGGAAAACCGGTGCAAAGAAAACTTCTGTTTAACCTATCGATTTCCGAGACAACAATTCGCTTCCCGTTGAGAAAGGCGCCCTTCCCTTTTTGCCCATGGAAGAGTTCGTTGAGGGTCGGGATATAGACCACTCCTGCCTTTACCTCGCCTTCTATTTCAAGCCCGATGGAGACGCAAAAACAAGGAAATCCATGAAAATAGTTGGTCGTCCCATCAAGCGGATCAATAATCCACTTCCACAGGGATCCTTTTCCTTCAAAAGGACTTTCTTCTGTCAGGATATCATGCTCTGGGAAAGCATCGGAGATCATTCTGACAATAGCTCCTTCACAAAGCCGGTCCACCTCTGTCACCGGGTTGAATTCTCCTTTGTATTCCACCGGATGAGAATGACCGAGATGGAACATTTGGATCCGGCCTGCCTCTTTAGCCGCGGCGACGGCTAATTCGAGATAGCGATCATCAGCGTTCATCAATTGACAATACCTCTTGCAAGACTATATGATAGCTTGAAGGATCAAGTCAACCCTGCTGTCTTGGAGTGAGTGGCCGGAAGGTCAGGAACATGAAATGAGATTCAAAAGCGATGGCAACTGTTTTGTCTGTGGAAAGAACAATCCAAATGGGTTGCAATTGAGCTTTGAGATCAACAAGGAGAAGCAATCCCTCAAATCGACTTTTATCGCAAGTCCAACCTTCCAGGGTTGGGACGGGATCGTCCACGGAGGAATGGTCAGCACCTTGTTGGATGAAGCAATGTCAAAATTGGTTTATGAATTAGGGTACCAGGCGGTGACGGCTTCTTTAGAGGTCAGGTTTAAAAAGCCAGCTCCGATCCTCGAACCATTAAGCATCCATGGCGAAATTACAGAGGTGAACAAGAGATTAATCAAAGCAAAGGCTTATGTGGCCAAAAAGGATGGAACTATTTTGGCAACGGGGATTTCTACCTTCGTGAAGAACAGTTTAGCAACACCGGCTTCTCCTTAGTTCCGCCTGCCTCTCAACCTTTCCTCCGGCTGTAAATCCATTGCGCATAATCCGCATCGAACCCGAATCTCTCCAGCAAGGTTCGTTCCCTGAGCAGGTCTCTCATCGAAAGATCTTCTATTTTTCTCCCTTCGTCGAGCAGAACCGCTCTCTCGCAGAGATCTACCGCCACTGATAGGTGATGGGTGACGATGATTTTTGTTTGAGGGATGGATTGGATTCGTTCAATCAGCAGTCGACTCCCCACCGGATCGAGGTTGTCCGTGGGCTCATCGAGAGCCAGGATCTCGGAGTCCATGGACAACACGGTGGCCAGGGCAACCCTTTTCTTCTCCCCTTCGCTCAAATGATGGGCCGATCTTCCCTCAAATCCTTTCAACCCCATCGTCTCAAGCGCCTTCGTCACTCGACGCCGAACGTCTTCTTCACCGAGCCCCATATTCAGAGGACCGAATGCCACATCATCAAAGACCGTGGGGCAGAAGAGCTGATCCTCCGGGCTTTGGAAGACGAGACCCACCCTTCTCCGGATCTCTTTCAAGTTGTTTTTTTCAACGGGGATGCCCAAAACCATCACCTCTCCCTCCCCCACCAGGGTTCCGTTCAGATGGTAGAGGAGGGTCGACTTGCCCGCTCCATTGGGGCCAAGGATCGCAATCGATTCGTGTTGATAGACTTCCAAATGGATGTCCCTCAAGGCAGGCGTACCGTCCGGATAATGATAAGAGAGGTGACTAATCTCAACAACCTTATTGGGTGTCATGCGAAAGTGATCCTCAGAAGAAGGAAGATGGGAGAGAGGGAGAGGAAAGCAATTTCACTCAATCCAAGCCTGCTCGCAGCACTTTCGGGCATCGTCCCATGATAACCTCTGGAGAGCATGGCCAGATAAACTCTTTCCCCGCGGTGATAGCTTCTCAAGAAAAGCGTTCCGATCATGTGACCGATGACCTCGGTCTGCCAGAGCCACCTCCCGCCAAAGCTTCTTGAATCCCTTGCCCTCTTCATTCGGTATAATTCATCGATGAGGATGAAGGAATAACGGTACATGAAGGAGGCGAGCATCGTAAATATTTTTGGGGAGCCCAGCTTTTCCATGCCTTTGATCAGCTGGGGAAAAGAGGTTGTGGAAGAGAGTAAGATAATAGAAAAAACCCCCAAGCATGACTTAATGACCACATTCCACAGAACCCAGAGACCGCTCCGAGAGACGGAAAGGCCTCCGAGTCCCAGATTGTAACCTCCTCCAACTCCATCTTTCTTCATAAAAGGAATGGATATTGTCACGATGAGGAGAAAAGGGAGGACCACCAGAACCTTCCGGAGCAGATGAACTAAGGGAAGCCGTGCAAAGAGGGCAATGCCGATGAGGGCAAGAGCCAGGAGGCCGAAGAGGAAGAAGGAAGTGGGTGAAGAGCTGACACCGATCAAAATAAAACTGAAGAAGACGATGATCTTGGCCCTCGCATCCAGATGATGAATCGGGCTCTCTGTATGGCTGTGGTGATCTAAGAAGGAATGCTTCATCAGTTTGTCTTTCTCTCTAATCCAAACCGTCTCGCAAAATTGAGACCGAGGATCTTTTCCCGATCCTGTTTTGAGAGGCTCGATGCTTCCAATTCCTTAAAATATCGCCGGGGTGAGATCAGCGGATAGTCTGTCCCAAAAAAGATCTTCTCCGCCCCTACCATGTCTCTGGCAACCGTATAAATCTTTCCCGAATACAGAAAAGGCGAAGCCGCCGTATCATAGTAGACATTGGTCATCGTCTTCGCCACCTCCGGCATCAACTCGTAGAAGGGGAGACCGCCTCCCCAGTGCGCCAGGATGATAGGAAGTTTTGGAAACGAGAGGATGAGTTCATAAAATCGCTCGAGGGGTGTCCTTCCCTTCCCGGGGTAGGCATGGCCGACCGTCTCATTAGTGTGGAGCAGAAGAGGAATCCCCTGC
>Ga0187779_10002342_pt1 | contig 11633 bp, 11 predicted proteins | sample 1015_Q2_SP10_10__FD_132435 | JGI IMG/M metagenome (GOLD analysis project Ga0187779, IMG submission 132435) | Tropical peat soil microbial communities from peatlands in Department of Meta, Colombia - 1015_Q2_SP10_10_MG | ecosystem: Environmental > Terrestrial > Soil > Wetlands > Peat | place... | reverse complement strand
CCCATGCTCAGGAACCGCAGGATATCCTCATGTGTGTATATTCCGCCGGCAACGATGACGGGGAAATCGCCGCATTTAACGGCTCTTTCCTTGACCGGCGGCAGAAGGTTCTCTAGCCTGTTTGATTCAAGGTCGACCTGATCGATCTTGAAACCCAGGTGCCCCCCCGCTAGCGGACCCTCAAGCACAACAGCGTCCGGGCGGTATCCCAGTTTCTCCCATTTTTTACAGATGATATCGAGAGCCCGTGCTGAGGATACGATCGGGATAAGGGCTGTGTCCTTTGGCGGCTGAATGGCCGGAAGGTTAAGCGGCAGGCCTGCGCCCGAGATGATTGCGTCGGCTCCGGCATCAAGGGCCCCCTTCACCGAATCGTTATAGTCTCTGACCAGCGCCATCATGATGTTGATGCCTGCGAATCCCCCATCTGCCCTTGCGAGGGACACCTCCTCGTATGCAGCCTCGTAAACATTTTTCCTTTTCCCGGTTCTCCTGCTCACCAGCCGATCAAGGCATGCGCTCGATACGATACCAAGACCTCCCTCCCGTGCAACTGCCTGTGCTAGCGGATGCAGTGACACCCCCACGCCCATTCCACCCTGAATGATGGGCACTTTTATTTTTTTGCCTTTGATAACGAGTGGCCGTAAAACTGACGTTGAACTCAAATTGCCCCCTCTGCATTTTGGCGCTGCCTTGAAGATGTTTTTATACCCAATATCTTCTCACAAGTCTGCGCAGAAGCCTAAAAAAAATGAAAAACGCTAGGAATTATACCACACGGGCGGACCTTATTCAACTAGGATTTTAGACGGTGTTACGTTCAATGAATACGTTATGATTTGCTGATATGCTCTTCTAAAGGGAAAGCGCGGCTACCAAGACTTTTGCGATTCGATAGTAGGCGAAAAGCCTGGAAGGGAAAAACGCTTTAAAAACAGCCGATAGTGGGATTCATATGTGATTTGGATCACTTTATCTGTATCTGTCTTGTAGGATTTTTTGATGTTCAAAAAGAGCATTTTCTTCTTGACGGGTTAATGTACAAGAGCTATATTGTAAGAGTTATTGCAAGTTTATTATCTTCTGCTCAGGGAGGCCCCCTGGGGGAGTGGACTCATTATCATGTTTTTTGTTCTTCTCGTAGCTGGATTATTGCTCGTCCCGTCTTTTGCGTTCGCATGGGGTCCGATGACCCACATGTATCTCGGCAATGAACTTCTCTCGTGTGCGCCGCTCATCCCCGCCGGCATCCTCGCTCTCCTGAAAAAGCACAAGCAAGACTTCCTTTACGGCAATCTCATGGCTGATATAATTCTCGGCAAGAAATACCTGCCTGACGACAAGAGCTCGCACTCATGGGATGTGGGACTGAAGCTCCTCGATCAGGCCACTACATGGCCCGAGCGGGCCTTTGCCTATGGATATCTCGGGCATCTTGCTGCCGACACCGTGGCCCACGAGACCCTGACGGACGAGAAAGGGAACATGGGGCATACCTGGATTGAGATGAAGGCCGACAGCCTTATTGACAAGGTCTACTGGTTGCAGTGCGTCACGATTAGTAAGTCGGTCCGCAAGCGGAGCGACCTTCTCCTCGAGAACTCCCTCGACAGCTATATTTTTTCGTTCAAAACGAACAAGAGAATATACAAGAGCATGGTCTTTCTCTCTTTATTGAACAAGAAGAGACGGCGAGGCGTGGACAGAGAGCTCATCCACGACCTCCATGAAGAATCCATTGCGCGCATGCTGGACCTGTTCAAGAACGGCACCGATTCCCCGGTCCTGCAGAAAAATCCGCTCTAGTCACGTCACCTGCTTTTCCGCGTTGTTCCTTCTGCGTCCCGGCCGATATTACATCAAATTTGGTATAGTTGCATGGAGAGAATGCGTGTGAACCCTGCAAGGAGGATCGTATGGAAACGAGTAATGTTAAAGTGGAAATCCCGGAAGGCTGCAATATCATCCTCGGCCAGACCCATTTCATCAAAACGGCGGAAGACCTCTATGAGGTTGTTGCCGGCACCGTGCCCCAGGCGAAGTTCGGCATTGCCTTCACCGAGGCATCAGGCCCCTGCCTTGTCCGGACCGAAGGGAACGATGACGGGCTCGTTGCGGCGTGCGTAAAGACACTTGAATCCATAGGTGCCGGCCACGTGTTCTGCATTTACATCAAGAACGCTTTTCCTATCAATGTTCTCAACCAGATCAAGGCGTGCCCAGAGGTGTGCCGTATTTTCTGTGCAACGGCAAATCCGCTCGAAGTGGTTGTGGCATCATCGGCTCAAGGCAAGGGGATTCTCGGAGTCATCGATGGTTTTTCTCCGAAAGGTGTTGAAACGCCGGTGGACAGGGCTCAGCGGAAAGAATTTCTCCGAAAGATCGGATACAAGCTCTGAACTGGCAAGGAGAGGTTCGTCCTGTACTTTACTCTATATTAAAATTCTGTTACATTACTCAGTATGTGTCCCGATTCAAGAAGGGAACATTGTTACTTCGTTGATGTGGCAAGGGACGTAGGAGGCAAGTGCATTCTTTCGAGCGGCCTCAGCGCTGCCATCGAGAGGAATGGAATGAGCATAATGCTCATCCTTGCAGCCTCAGGAGCCGGGAACCTGGGCGCTGATTCTGTGTCCTCGGACGTACGCCACAATCGCGTACGTCATCCTGAGTACGGTCGACACTAGAGCGCATCATCACCGATTCCACGGTAAGAACCTCGCACTCACAGAGGCAGAGAACGTACGGTAACTGCGTGATCTTAATTTTGTAAATAGACGTAAATAGATATAGAACGATCTGAAGGCATTTCTGCGGAGGATTCTATGAATGCTACACATAACGATGGTGCCGGTGGCCATTTAAGTTCAAGGATAGGGTTCGAGATGCTTGTCCGAGAAGTTATGACGAAGGATGTTATCTCGATTACGAAATATGAGAGCATCATGCATGTGGCGAGTATACTGACAGAAAAGAACATTAGCGGGCTGCCTGTGGTTGATAAAGAAAACAAGTTGATCGGCATCATTACTCAAGCTGACATCCTTTCGATGGTGGGGGTAGGTAGGGAGCACACCTTTAAGGACCTGTTAAAATACCTGTTGGGAGAGCCTCTTCCTGCGCGCAAGCTTGGAGACCATGTGGGAGACATCATGACTTCCCCGGCGCTTACTATAAAACCCGATACGAATATCGCTGAAGCCGTACGGATCATGGATGAGAAGAAGATCAGGAGGTTGACGGTGGTAGACGACAGGAATATGCTAATCGGGATTTTAACGAGGGCGGACATTCTGAAGGCAGTGATCAAAAAACTAAAGTGATGAAGCCGAGTTGTTGCCGCTGATCGGTCAAACCGTAAAAAACCAACTTGATTATTTCCTCCAAAAGACGTAAAGTGCGACTCTGGGCCGCGGCAGATCAGGCACGCCGGTCCAAATTTTTACCCAAAGAATGGAGATACATAATGAAACGATTGTTTTCTTTGCTGGCAGCAGGCTTCTTGACACTCTCAGTCTCCGGTGCAATTGCCGCGCCTGAGAACGAGAAGCCCGCAGCGGCACAACAGCAGGTCCCCTCGGTCGAGAGAACGGCGGAAACAGTGGGACCTTCCCTCTCGGGCAAGGTAGTGGAAACAATGAATGCGGGAGGGTATACCTATGTCCTCATTGAAAAGAACGGAAAGAAGACCTGGATCGCGGTGCCCGAGATGGAAGTTTCGGTCGGACAGCAAATGGCCTTCCAGCCAGGTCAGGAAATGAAGAATTTTACGAGCAAGACCCTCAACCGGACGTTCAAAAGCGTTATTTTTTCCGGCGGCCCTGTTCCTCAGAAAGGCACAGGCGATAAGACCGCGTCGGTGAAAGCACCTGGCAGCAAGGCAGCAGTGGTAGTGTCAAACGAGAAAATTTCCGTGGAAAAGGCTGCTGGTCCGGATGCTTATACGGTCGGTGAGATCTACGCAAAGAGGGCATCGCTGGAAAAGAAAACAGTCGTCGTCAAGGGCAAGGTCGTAAAGGTCTCGAAGGGGATCATGGGGAAGAACTGGATACACATCCAGGACGGAACCGGCGATTCCAGTAAAGGGACGCACGACTTGGTGGTGACAACAGTCGCTGACACGGCTGCCGTGGGCGACACGGTGACAGTTAAGGGAATTGTTTACAAGGACAAGGACTTCGGGGCGGGATATAAATATGACGCCATCATGGAAGAGGCGACTATCCAGCACTGAAACCGGGGAACTGAGCTCACGATCATCTGTTTTTAAAGCCCCCTGCTGCGGCGAGGGGCTTTTTTCGTTCCCACACGCGCCGCACATTCCCCTTTACTTTTATCCCAGGTTTGTGCATAATATGCGCTCTGCAATGCCCGCAAACACCAGTTTTTATGAGGAGGATTTTCCATGGCATCAGTAAACAGACTTCCCCGGTCGCCCTGGAGGGCGATGATGGAGAGCGCTTTTTATTCAAACTCGGTGAGAAAGACGTCCATGGCCGAGCTCTACAAGTTAGCATTGAAGCAGCCCGAGGTAATGGCCACATCTCATCCGTTCTACAATCCGGCGCAATTCGGCCTGCCTCGGGACGCAAAGGTGCTCATTTCGAACGATGGTGGCATCGTGGGCCGCACGGCACGAGCGCGACGCTTGGTCCGAGAGATGGGCAAGGATAGGGAAAAGTACCTCCGCATACTCGGAGAAGTGACCTACCAGATTAACAAGCGAGAGTGTCTATGGCTCGAGGCCATAGTGGGACTCCATAGGGACTTCATGGTCAAGGCACATCTGCTGAGCCCTGGCACTGACGCCAAGAACATGCTCGACTGGGGCACGAACTTCACGCCTTGGATGAAGCCCTGGAGCGAAACATACAAGAAGTCGAAAAAGCTCGACGAGCCGGACATCCTCGTTTTGGCCGATCCCGAGTGGTCGGACCCCGAGTTCCCGAACGGGCTTGTGATCATTGATGAGGAAGAGAACTGCATTGCCATCCTAGGCCTCCGCTACTTTGGCGAACGGAAGAAGGGGACTCTCACCTTGGCCTGGACCATCGGAGTGAGGCTCAACATGGTGGCCTGCCATGGTGGCATAAAGACCATCGGCAATCATCCGCCAGTGGCCGTCTTCGGCCTTTCCGGCTCAGGCAAGTCTTCCATCACGAACAGCCATGATCATGCAGGCACGCTCAAGAAGAGCGAAAAGGTCACGGTAATCCACGACGATGCTTTCCTTATCGCCTTGGACGAGAACCTCACAGTTGCTCTGGAACCGAGCCTATTTGACAAGACTGACGCCGTAGACTTCCGCGATCCTATCATCAAGTATTTTTATTCCGCCCAGAACTTGGCGGTCACGGACCTGGGTACCGGCAAGCGTGAGATAGTGGCCAAGGACATAAGAAATGATAACGGCCGGTGTATCAAGTCACGAGACATGTTCAACCACGACGACTACTGCGGAAGGCCGGGACAGCTTATTTGGCTCCAGAAGGACCAGTCACTGCCTCCGGTCACGAAGGTGACGGACATCGGCCTGGCCGTGGCAATGGGCGCCTCCCTCTCCACCAAACGGGCAAAAGGTGTGGAAAATGTTCCAAAGGAGGAGTTGGCGAAACTCGTGATCGAGCCCTTTGCCAATCCATTCCGGGTGCACCCGCTTCTCGAGGACTGCCGTCAGTTCCTGAAGCTCTTCAAGCTCGGCACCGAGAGCTATATTATGAATACCGGCGCCTTCGGTCTGCCCGGCGAGGAGGTCGACATCCCGAAGGAGCTATCCCTCGCTATCGTGACACAGATGGTGCGCGGCAAGATCGAGTGGCGGGAATGGAAATCATTTCCGGGTCTTCAACTTCCGGCCAACGGCATCGACCTGTTCGGACCGGACTTTGACAAGAAGTACAAGCCCACGCGGAACCAGGAGTATCTCCAGTTCCTGCGGAACCGTATGCAGGACCGCATCACATTTCTCTCGAATAAACGCGACCTCGAGCAGGACATGGATAGCACTTTCATCGATCCTCTCGTCGCCGCAAGGACCGTAATCGACAAGATACTGAACCCCCTATAGGAACGGGTGCATCTTCAGCGCACACTTCGCAGAGAAAAAGAAATGAGGCCGGGAAGCAACTTCCCGGCCTTCACTGCTCTCGAGGCCCTCTCGGCAGTATTTCCGTGGTACAATCAAAGAAGAAACTTCCTTTCTTGCAGAACTGCTTAATTTGCAAAATAGGTAATCTTGAATTTTCTGCATTGCGCGGGCCCAGCGCAAACCAGATTAACGGAGCGCTTCGTGAAAAACCAGCAGATAGCCAAGATATTCAGCGAAATGGCGGAACTGCTCGACCTCAAAGGAGAGAACGTGTTCCGGGTTAGAGCATACCGCCGGGCAGCCCAGAACATTGACGGGCTCCCAAAGGACGTTGCCACGCTATCCGAAGAGGAGATTGAAGCCATCCCCGGAATCGGAAAGGACCTTGCCGGAAAGATACACGAATATCTTGAAACCGGGAAAATCGCCAAGCATGAGGAGATGAAAAAAGAAATTCCTGAAGGGGTATTGCAACTTCTTCAAGTTCCCGGGCTGGGACCGAAAAAAGCCAAAATGCTGTTTGAGAAACTCAAAATAAAGAGCGTCGACGATTTGGAGGATGCTCTGAAGAAGAAGAAACTTTCCGGCCTGCCGGGCATCCAAAGAAAAACCGAGGAGAATATCCTGAAGGGTGTCGAGTTTCTGAAGCGGGGGACGGAGCGAAGGCCTCTCGGCAGGGTGCTTCCCCTAGCGGATGACATTATACGGCGTGTCCGTGATGCCGCTCCAGTGGATAAGATAGAGGTCGCGGGCAGCATCCGACGGATGAAGGACACAGTCAAGGACATCGATATCCTCACCACGTCGATGCATCCTGATAAAATCATGGATGTGTTCGTGAATCTCCCGCATGTGGCGAGAGTGCTGATGCACGGACCAACAAAATCCTCAATCATCACCGAGGAGGGGATTCAAGTGGACCTCAGAGTGGTGGAGGATGATTCGTTCGGCGCGGCCCTCCAGTACTTCACAGGAAGCAAGCAGCACAACATCAAGCTCCGGGAAATGGCAGTGCGGGCAGGGCTCAAAATCAACGAATACGGCGTCTTCAAGGAGCCGGGCGACAGAAAGATTGGAGGGAAGAAGGAAGAGGACGTGTACGCGGCGCTCGAGCTTCCTTACATCCCGCCGGAACTCAGGGAAGACACGGGGGAAATCGAGGCCGCGATGAAGGGGAAACTTCCCGACCTAGTAACGCTTGAAGACATCAAGGGTGATCTCCACGTTCATACCAAATGGTCGGACGGCAGCCACGATATCGATACCGTTGTAAAAGCTGCGAAGAAGAAGGGTTACCAGTATATCGCTATTACCGATCATACTAAAGGCCTCGGCGTTGCTCATGGGCTTGATGAAAAGCGGCTCGCAGAGGAAATCAAGCTCATTGATGAGGCGAATAAAAAACTCTCCGGATTCAGGATCCTCAAGGGAACAGAGATCGATATCCGCGGTGACGGCAGGCTCGATCTGCCGGGCGACGCGCTTGCGGGGCTCGATATCGTCGTGGCATCGGTCCATTCCGGATTCAGGCAAACAGAGGAGCAGATCACGAAGCGGATCATCTCGGCAATCAGGAACCCCTGCGTCTCTGTAATTGCCCATCCCACAGGCAGGCTCATCGGTGAACGCGATGCGTATGCCGTGGACATGGATGCAGTTCTCAAAGAGGCGGCAAAGCATGGCGTGGCCATGGAGGTGAATGCCTATCCCTTACGGCTCGATCTCAATGACCTCCACATTAAGATGGCCAAAGAGTACGGTGTGCCAATCGTGATCAGCACCGATGCGCATGTCACTACCCAGTATGATTTTATGACCTACGGCGTTTCAATTGCACGGCGGGGATGGGTGGAGAAGAAGGATGTGCTGAATACGCTCAGCTATGAACCGCTTATCAAGTGGTTGAAAGCGTGCCGAGCAAAAAAAGAAAAACTTGAGAAATGATCGAGCAGGATCTCGGGATGGAAATGTCGGGAATGGAATTTGCCTTTTTTTGTCTTGTCATTGCGCGCGGCAATCTCGCATGAAGCACAGGTTTGTTCCGCCGTACCGCACGTCACGGTGAGTTTTTATGGCTCCCCCTACCTGATTTGACAGCCCTTGAACGCCCCCTCTATATCCTCTTTCAACTGTTTGAAGTCACCCTTGCCTTTTGTTCTGATGACCACTTTCCGGTAGCCCTCCCGCACCCCTTCATAGGATGTGAGTATCCCCTGAAGGCGGAAATTGTTTTTTCGGACGATATCCGCAACTTCCCTTATCGAACCTGCACGGTCTTCGATCGTAACGCATATCCGGTGGCCGCCGTGCCGAACGCCGGTGATGTCCACGAGGGCGCGGTAGATGTCACGGTCTGAAATGATCCCTGCCAAGCCCTCTCCTTCCATCACCGGCAGGCAACCGATGGTATGATCCAGAAGGGCCAGGGCAGCTTCTTCCACCGGCGTATCAGGAGTCGTAGTGACGACCTTGGCCTTCATGATCTCCTTGATCTTTGTCTTAGCAAGGAGGTAGTGAAGCTCGTAGATATCGAGAGTTGTGGCCTTTGAGGGGCTGAATTCCTTGATATCCCGATCAGAAATGATACCCTTGAGCCTGCCATTTTTGAGTACCGGGATGTGCTTGATTTGTTTCTCCCGCATGATGAAAATCGCATCGGCAAGATAATCGTCAGGTTCGACGGTAAAGACCTTTTTCGTCATCCAGTCAGATACAAACATTTTAAACCTCCTCGGCAGCAAGTCTCTTGTCCCAAACGCCAAATCACAAATCGAAGCCAGAAATAAAGATTCTAAATTCGAGTTCTAGATGCCCATGGATTCTGGGTGCTAGGAAGTCGTATTGGTGTCACACTCCCAGATACGCCATCTTTACGTGCGGGTCATTCAGCAGATCCTTCGCCTTGCCCTGCATGACCACGCGGCCGTTCTCCAGCACGTATGCACGGTCTGCGACATCCAGCGTCTGCTTCACGTTCTGTTCCACAATGAGGACCGTCGTCCCTTCGTCCCGGATCTCCCCGATGACATCGAAGATCTCGCGGACAAGGATAGGAGCGAGCCCGAGTGACGGCTCATCGAACATCATGAGCTTCGGGAGCGTCATGAGCCCCCTGCCGATGGCGACCATCTGCTGCTCACCGCCTGAAAGCGTTCCGGCGAGTTGCTTTCTCCGCTCCCGGAGCCTTGGAAAGAGCCTGAACACCATCTCCTTGGTCTTCTCACGGTTTTTCTTGGCCTCGCCCTTGAGTGAACCCATGTCCAGGTTTTCCTCGACGGTCATCTCCACGAAGAGCCGCCTCGCCTCCGGGCAGAAGGCCATGCCCATTTCAGCGCGCTTGTACGGCTCGATGGGGTGGATAGGGGTATCGTTAAAGATGACCTCGCCCTTTCGGGGCCGAAGGAGCCCGGCAACGGTTTTCAGCGTCGTTGATTTGCCCGCGCCATTCGCCCCTATGAGCGCAACGATCTCCCGCTGCCTCACTTCGAACGAAACGTCCCAGAGCACCTGGACGTCGCCGTAAAAGACATCTATGTGGCCTATCTCAAGCACTCTGCGCTTCTCCCAGGTATGCCTCGACCACGAGGGGGCTGTGTCGTATCTCCTGCGGCGTCCCCTCGGCGATTTTTTCGCCGTAATTGAGAACCACGATCCGATCAGAGATGGACATGATGACCTTCATGTGGTGCTCGATGATCATGATGGTAATGCCCTTTTCCCTGATCCTCCTGATGATCTGGATAGACTCATTGAGTTCCGTCGGATTCAGGCCGGCAAAGGATTCGTCGAGAAGAAGAAGCTCGGGCTGCGTGGCTAAGGCACGGGCGATCTCGAGCCGTTTCCTCATCCCCAGAGGGAGGCCCTTGGAGATGGTGTCCCGCTCTTCGAAGAGGCCAGTGAATTGCAGAATGTCGAGCGCCAGCTTTGCCGCCTCGCCCCGGCCTGCAGTGCGCAAAAAGGCAGATGCAAGGACATTATCGAACACGCTTAGCCGCTGGAGCGGTTTAACCACTTGAAAGGTCCTGGCGATGCCCTTCTGGCATATCTGGTGGGGCTTGAGGCCTGAGATCGTTCTGCCCCGAAAGAATACCTCGCCTTTTGAAGGTTTGTAAAAGCCGTTGACCACATTGAAGAGAGTTGTCTTTCCCGCACCGTTCGGGCCGATAAGGCCGACGATATCTCCCTTGCTGATCTCAAAGGAGACGTTGGTTAACGCCGAAAGCCCTCCGAAGAATCGGGACACCTTGTTGATAACGAGGAAGCTCATGTCGGCCTCCTCTCGAGGCCGACAAGTCTCTTCAGTTTCGAAAAATCACCAACAATGCCGTTAGGAAGAAAGATGATGATGACGATAAGCAGGATGCCGAAGAACGTCTGGTGGGCCGTGCCGAGCGCGGGGATCGACCGGATTATCTCGGCCAGCAGGACCATTATGACCGCACCCGCGGCCGGACCCCAATAGGTGGCTACGCCGCCCACCATCACGACCATGATCGTGACGATCGATATGTCATGGAGCGCGAACACGACCTTGGGATCGATATAGCCCATGTAGTTTGTGTAAAAAGCGCCGGCAAATCCCGTGAGCACAGCGCTCAGGCAGAGCGCGATGGTCTTGTAGAAAGTCGTATTGATACCGAGGGATTCTGCGGCGTCCTGATCCTCCCGTATGGCCACAAAATAATATCCGAGCTTTGACTCAATGACCATTTTGACCGCGATAAATGTGCCGCAGGCGATAGCAAGAATGATATAGTAGTACCATATTTTCTCGACCCACGTGCGCTCCCGGATCATTATGCCCAGGTCTCCGCCAGTGAAATCCACCAGATTCTCAGCTACGATCCGGAGGATGACTCCCATAGAGAGAGTCGCAAGGGCGAAGAACGGTCCCCGCAGCCTCAAACAGATGTACCCGATGACGAGGGCAAAGCACGTTACGACGATGATGCTTGCCGGCAGTCCCCACCACCCCGAGATGCCGAGCTTGCTGTAGAGCATGCCGGCGGAATAGGCCCCGGTCCCGAAGAACGCGGCATGCCCGAAGGACACTTGGCCGCAGTACCCGCTCAAAAGGTTCCACGCCATGCCGATCACCGACCACATGATGGCGAGGATAAGGATGTGCATAACATAGGAGCTGAGGCCGATGAGCGGCAGCACGGCAAGGAACCCCAGGGTTATGAAGGGAAAATATTTTTTCATTTAAGTCAGCCACCACGTATCGGCATAGCGCGCGGAGTATGGAACATAAGGTTTGAACTCGTTGCACTCTGCACAGTGATCTTCGCTGCCCTTTCCTGCTTTATGACATAATGGTAATTTCATCTGGAAGAACATCTCATCTCCCGAACTTCCTGGTCTTCAGGAGTGAAGCAACCCCCCCTGGCAGAAAGATCAAGGCAGCCACGAAAATGACGAACCGCCCCACCGGCGCCCAGCCCATACCCACGTAAGTTGCAGTGAGCGATTCAAAAAGTCCAAGGATTATACCTCCGATAATGGCCCCGACCGTGGACCCGAGACCGCCGAGGATGGTGAT
>Ga0187779_10002341_pt1 | contig 11634 bp, 13 predicted proteins | sample 1015_Q2_SP10_10__FD_132435 | JGI IMG/M metagenome (GOLD analysis project Ga0187779, IMG submission 132435) | Tropical peat soil microbial communities from peatlands in Department of Meta, Colombia - 1015_Q2_SP10_10_MG | ecosystem: Environmental > Terrestrial > Soil > Wetlands > Peat | place... | reverse complement strand
CTTCGTCGCGCCGCTGCTGGGCGGCGACGGGCCGCGGGCCTTCGGCGAGCTCGCCGCGCCGCTCGACCTGTCCGACCTGCGCGCCACCACAGTCGGCGAGGACGTGCTCCTCGAGGGCTACCTCCACGAGCCGTAGGGCGGCCCGCCTGCGCGGGCGCGAGGGCCGGAGGTCAACGCCGCAGGCGTTAACCGGAGGCCGACCACACGCGGCCGGGGATGGCGCAGCCACACCGGCCGCGCCGCGCAGCCCGTCGCCTCGCGGTTTCAAGAGGACGCCGGCACCGCCGGCGTCCGCTCTGCGAAGCCGTAACCCGAAACGAGGAAGGGCGGCTCGCGCCGCCCTTCCCGCGGTCCGCAGGGAGTCGCTGCTGCGGACTGCGCGACCGGCCAGCCCGGTCGCCGTTTTTCGCGAGGGCAACGTCCCTTTCCTGCGCCTCCAGCATGCTCCCGGAGCCGCCCGGCGTCTGTACCGGGCGGCGCGGACCGTGCTGCGGGAAACCCGCACGGTAGCCTTGTGGCGATGTTCACAGGCATCGTCCGCGAGCGCGGCCGCGTGACCGGCGTCGACCGCGGCGCCGGCGGCGTCCGCCTCCGCGTCGCCGTTCCGCGCACCGCCGCCGGAGTGGCGGTCGGCGACTCGGTCGCCGTCGGCGGCGTCTGCCTGACGGTCGTCGATAGCGCCGGCGACGAGCTCTCGTTCGACGCCGTGCCGGAGACCCTGGGCCGCACGGCGCTCGGTCGGCTGGCCGCGGGAGACGAGGTCAACGTCGAGCCGGCCCTCCGTGCCGGCGAGCCGCTCGGCGGCCACGTGATGCAGGGCCACGTCGACGGCGTCGGCCGCGTCCGCTCGGTCGACCCGGAGGGCGACGGCCGGCGCATCTGGGTCGACGCGCCGGCGGAGGTCCTCCGCTACTGCGTCGAGAAGGGCTCGGTCGCGGTCGACGGTGCGTCGCTGACGGTCGCGGCGCTCGACGGCAAAGGGTTCGCCGTCGCCCTCATCCCGCACACGCTCGCCGAGACGACGCTGGGCGCGCTCGCGCCGGGCGACGAGGTGAACCTCGAGGCCGACGTGCTCGCGAAGTACGTGGAGCGCCTCCTTCCGACCTCTACCATGCACCCATGAGCGTCGCGCCCGTCCCCGAGACCGGCTCGTTCGCCTCGGTCGAGGAGGCGATCGAGGAGATGCGCCGGGGGAGGATGGTCGTCGTCGTCGACGCAGCCGACCGCGAGAACGAGGGCGACCTCACGATTGCGGCCCAGTTCGCGACGCCCGAGGCGATCGCGTTCATGGCGAAGGAGGGACGCGGCCTGATCTGCCTCTGCCTCACCGGCGAGCGCTGCGACGAGCTCGACCTGCGGATGATGACCGAGCACAACGAGACGCCGTTCGGAACCGCGTTCACCGTGTCGATCGAGGCGCGGGAGGGCATCTCGACGGGGATCTCCGCACACGACCGCGCCCGCACGATCCAGGTGGCGATCGACCCGTCGAAGGGCCCGCACGACATTGTCCAGCCGGGCCATGTCTTCCCGCTGCGTGCACGCCCCGGCGGCGTGCTCCAGCGCACCGGCCAGACCGAGGCCGCCGTCGACCTCGCGCGCCTGGCCGGGCTCAACCCGGCCGGCGTCGTCTGCGAGGTGATGAAGGACGACGGGACGATGGCACGCGTCCCCGATCTGCTCGAGTTCTGCACCCGGCACGGGCTCAAGCTCGTCACCGTCGCCGACCTGATCGAGTACCGGCGCCGCCACGAGAAGCTCGTCGAACGAGAGGTCACGGTCAGGCTCCCGACCGCGTACGGCGACTTCGCCGCGGTGCTCTTCCGCGAGACGCTCACCGGCCGGCAGCACGTGGCGCTCGTCAGCGGGGACGTCGAGGGCGCGCAGAACGTGCTCGTGCGCGTGCACTCCGAGTGCCTCACCGGCGACGTGTTCCATTCGCTGCGCTGCGACTGCGGTGAGCAGCTCGACGCGGCGATGCGGCTGATCGCGGCCGAGCCGTGCGGCGTCCTCCTCTACATGGCGCAGGAGGGGCGCGGCGTCGGCCTGCTGAACAAGCTGAAGGCATACGAGCTCCAGGAGGACGGCCTCGACACCGTCGAAGCGAACCTCGCGCTCGGCTTCGCCGCGGACGAGCGGGAGTGGGGGATCGGCAACCAGATCCTCGCCGACCTCGGTCTCTCGACGATCCGGCTGCTCACGAACAACCCGAAGAAGGTCTCCGGCCTCCAGGCCTTCGGGCTCCGGGTGACCGAGCAGGTGCCGATCGAGGTGCCGCCCAACGACGAGAACCGCCGCTATCTGACCACGAAGCGGGATAAGCTCGGCCACGGGCTCCACCACCAGGGGCTGAGGTTCGACGCGGAGGACGAGTGAGCACGAGCGAGCACTGGCCGGGCGAGCAGGGCGGCACCGCGGCGGCCGACGGACCCGAGGCGGAGGCCGGCGAGATCTACGAGGACGACGAGCAGACCGCGGACGAGGAGCCGGCCCTCGCCGTCGAGGAGGGCGAGCCGCAGCTCCGTCTCGCCGGGCACGCGCCGGGCGATCTCGAGCTTCCGGACGACGTCGAGCTGTTCGAGGGAGAGGCGCGCGGGACGCTCCGCGGCATCGCCCTCGTCGTCGCCCGCTTCAACGGCGACGTCTCCAACTTGCTCCTCCAGTCGGCGCTGGCCGAGCTCGACCGGCTGGACGTCGGCCGCGACGCGGTCACGGTGATGGCGGTCCCCGGGGCGTTCGAGCTGCCGCTCGGCGCGATGGCGCTCGCGAAGACGCGCCGCTACGCCGCGATCGTCGCGCTCGGCTGCGTGATCCGCGGCGAGACGGCGCACTTCGACTATGTCGCCGGTGAGGCCGCCTCCGGCCTCCAGCTCGCCGGGCTGGAGACGGGCGTGCCCGTCGCGTTCGGCGTGCTCACGACGGACACGCTCGAACAGGCCCTGGCCCGCGCGGACAAGGGCGCCGAGGCCGTGCGCACGGCGCTCGAGATGGCCGACGTGTTCTCGCAGCTCCGCTCGGCGGTGCAGGCGGCCAGATAGCGGCTTCCGCTAGAGTGGCCCGCCGATGTCCAAGGTCTGCTCGATCTGCGGGAAGAAGCCCGGCTTCGGCAACCACCGGAGCCATTCGATGGTCGCCACGAAGCGGCGCTTCGACCCGAACCTCCAGCGCGTCCGGGTGATCCTGGACGGCGCCGCCACGCGCGCGTACGTCTGCACGCGCTGCCTCAAGGCCGGCAAGGTCACCAAAGCCGTCTAGCTCCTTTCTTGCAACCGCCGCGGCGGTCGCATGGTCCAATGGAGATGTGGAGGCTGGACACGCAGGACCCGCGCTCTCGTCCCCGCTCGACTCGCGGCTCGGGCGGATCACGATCTCGAGCGACGCGATCGCGCACATCGTCGGGGAGACCGCCCGGGAGTGCTACGGCGTCGTCGGCATGGCATCCCGAGGGCCGGTGGGCAAGCTTCTCGGCAAGCGCGAGCGGCTGAAGCAAGGCATCCAGATCGCCCGCGACCCGGCGGGCGGGGTGACGATCGACCTGCACGTCGTGGTCGAGTACGGGCTGAACCTTGCCGAGGTCGCCTCGACCATCCGCAACCGCGTCTCCTACGAGGCCGGCCGCCTGACGGGGCTTCCCGTCCGCAGCGTCGAAGTGCACATTGACGACGTGCGGCGATCTCCATGAGCGGGGAGGGCGCCCTCAACGGCGATCTCGAGTCGCTTCAGAAGGTCGTCGGCGCAGCGCTCGCATCGCTCGAGGCTAACCGCCGGCGCATCGACGACCTCAACGTCTATCCGGTCCCGGACGGCGACACCGGCACGAATCTGACGATGACGATGCGCGCGGTCGCCGAGGCCGTCGACGAGACGTCGGCGGCGAGCCGGCAGTCGCTCGCGCGCGACGTCGCCCGGGGCGCGCTGATGGGCGCGCGCGGCAACTCGGGCGTGATCTTCTCGCAGATCGTGCGCGGAGCCGCCGACGTGCTCGGCGAGACCACCGGTCCGTCCGCGATCGACGCGCAGGTCGCCGCCCACGCGCTGCGCGGCGCCACCGACGCCGCGTACCGCGCGGTGCGCAGGCCCGTCGAGGGGACGATGCTCTCGGTGATCCGCGAGCTCGCCGAAGAGGCGGAGGCGCGCGCGCCCGACGGCCCGCCGCTCAGCGACCTGCTCGTCGAGCTCGTGCGCCGCGGCGAGCTCGCCGTCGCGCGCACGCCCGAGCAGCTGCAGGTGCTGAAGGACGCGGGCGTCGTCGATGCGGGCGGCGCGGGCCTGCTCGAGCTCGTACGCGGCGTCGCGGCCGCGATCAGCGGGGAGCCGGTGCCGGAGGCGGCTCCGGCCGAGGAGCAGCACCTCGGCGTCGAGGCGATCCATCAGGAGCTGTCCCGCTACCGCTACTGCACGGTCTTCCTGATCGAAGGTGAAGGGCTGGAGCGCGAAGCGCTCGAGGACCGGCTCGAGCGGCTCGGCGACTCGCTGCTCGTCGTCGGCGACTCGAGTGCGATCAAGGTGCACGTGCACACGGACGATCCCGGAGCAGCGCTCTCGCTCGGTGTCGCGGTCGGCACCATCGACGGTGTCGAGATCGCGAACATGCACGAGCAGACTCAGAAGCGGGAGGAGCGTCTGCTCGCCGTTGCGCCCGACCTGTCCATGCGGCGCGCGACGACGGGTGTCGTCGCCGTCGTCGCGGGCGACGGCAACCGACGGCTGTTCGAGAGCCTCGCCGGGGAGGTCGGCCCCATCCGCATCGTCGAGGGCGGCCAGACCATGAACCCGTCGACCGCCGACCTTCTGCGCGCCGTGCGGTCGCTCGACGCGGACGAGGCGATCATCCTCCCGAACAACTCGAACATCTTGCTCGCCGCCGAGCACGCGGCTGCGCACGCCGATCGGCTCGTGCACGTGGTCGCCGCCGACTCGATCCCGGCCGGCCTCGCCGCGATGGTCGCCTTCGACGGATCGCGCACCGCCGCCGAGAACGCGGAGACGATGCGCCAAGCCGTCGACGCCGTCGCCACCGGCGAGGTGACGATCGCGTCGCGCGACGTCGAGCTCGACGGGCTCGCGATCCGGAAGGGCGAGTGGCTCGGGCTGGTTGAGGGGAAGCCCGTCGCGGGCGGAACGCGCTTCGAGGAGGTCGCGATCTCCGTGGTCGAGGGCCTCCTCGCGGAGCCGCGCGGGCTGCTGACGCTGCTCGTCGGCGGCGACGAGCCTCCGCTCGACGAGCTCCTCGCGCGGATCGCAGCGGCGCATCCGGGGCTCGAGCTGGACGTCCAGGAGGGCGGCCAGCCGCATTATCACCTGCTCCTGTCGGCCGAGTAGAGTCCGCACCGCCATGGAGCGGTCGATCCGGATCCTCCTCGTGGAGGACAACGAGGTCTTCCGTGAGGCGCTCGAGCTGCTGCTCGGGATGCGCAGCGACGTCGAGGTCGTCGCGGCGGTGGGCGACGGCGCCGCCGTGGTCCCGGCGTGTCGGAAGCACCGGCCGGAGGTCGTGCTGATGGACTACCGGCTGCCCGGGCTCGACGGCGTGCAGGCGACGCACGCGCTGCGCGAGGCGTGCCCCGACATCGCCGTCGTCTGCCTCACCGCGTCCGCGAACACGCGCGAGATCGAGGCGCTCTACGACGCGGGTGCGACCGCCTGCCTCACGAAGGATCAGGAGCTGGACAAGATCGTCGACGCGATCAGGAGCGCCGTTCCCGCGTCGTGATCCTCACCGCCGACAACACGGCGATCGTCCTCGACTCGACTGCGGACTTTCCCGACGCTGCGGAGCGCTTCCCGAACTGGCGCGTCGTACCGTTGTACGTCAACTTCGGCACCGACAGCTTCCGCGACGGCGTCGACCTGACGGCGGCGCAGTTCTACGACCGGCTGCGGAACGCGCCGGAGCTGCCGACGACCTCGCAGCCGACGCCCGCCGACTTCGTCGCCTGCTACGAGCAGCTCGGCGCCTACGAGCGGATCCTCTCGCTCCACATCGCGTCGAAGCTGTCAGGCACGTTCCAGAGCGCCGGCACCGCCGCGAGCATGCTCGGCGACGGCCGCCTCCGCACGATCGACACCGAGACGGCGTCGGCCGCCATCACGATGCTGGGGATGGCGATCCAGCGCCGTCTCGAGCGGGGAACGACCGACGAGGAGGTGGACGCGCTCGTCGCCTTGTTCAGGCGCGAGAACGGGCTGCTGTTCACGGTCGACACGCTCGAGTTCCTCGCGCGCGGCGGGCGCATCGGCCGCGCGGCCGCATTCGCCGGCACCCTCATGCACGTGAAGCCGATCCTGTCGATCCGCGACGGCGAGGTCCTGCCCGTCAAGCGCGTGCGCGGAAACCAGAAGGCGATGCAGGAGTTCGTCGACGCCCTGAAGTCGGAGACGCGCGACGAGCCGGGCCTGCGCGTCGGCATCGCGCACGCGGACGCACCCGAGCGGGGCGCGCAGCTCGTGAAGATGGTGCGCGACCTGCGCCCGCAGGCGGAGATCGAGACCGAGACGATGCTCGGCGCCGTCATCGGCACCCACTCCGGGCCAGGCTGCGTCGGGTTCTTCTGGTTCACGGACCCCTAGGTCGTCCGTCCGGTCCGTCGACGATAGTTGAGCGCGCTCTGGCGCCGACCATGATGACAACTGCCCGTCGACAGACGGTCTTTGCAGGCCTGGACCGACCGCAGGCCTGGCCTGCCACGCGCGCGCGCCCCCGACCGCAGCGTCTCGAGGCGGCGCTCGACACGCTGCCCGGCGTCGGCCCGACGCTGAAGCGGCGGCTGGCGAGGCTCGGGTTGGAGACGGTGCGCGACCTGCTCGAGCACCGCCCGCGCCGCTACGAGGCCGCAGTTCCGGAGGTTGCGATCGCGTCGCTCGGCGCGGGCGAGGAGGTGGCGATCGCCGGCGAGGTGCTCAACGCCAATGTCCGGCGGCGCGGGCGCCGGACGATCGTCACGGCGCGCATCTCCGACGGCACCGCCACGATCGGTGCGAGCTGGTTCAACCAGCCATGGCTCGCCGACCAGCTCACGTCCGGAGTGCGCGTGCGGCTGCGCGGGAAGTCGAGCCGCTACGGCTTCGACGTGAAGTCGTACGACATCGGCGACGGCGGCGCGACCGCCGACTACGCGCCGGTCTACGCGGCCGGCGAAGAGATTGCCCCGCAGAAGCTTCGCGCACTCGTCGCCGCCGCGCTGCCGCGCGCCGGCGACTACTGGGATCCCTTGCCCGCGACGCTCCGGATACGGGAGAACCTGCCGCTGAAGAGAGATGCTTTCGTGGCGATGCACCATCCGGAGGCCGACGGCGAAGCGGAGACCGCACGCCGGCGGCTCGCCTTCGAGGAGCTGCTGGTGCTCCAGCTGGGCATCGCGCGCCGGGCAGCGGCGCGGCAAAGGACGCTCGCGCCGTCGCTCGGCGAGCCCGGCGAGCTGATCGCCCGCTACCGCACGTCGCTCCCGTTCGCGCTCACGCCGTACCAGGAGACCGCGGTGCGCGAGATCGACGCCGACCTCGCGCGGACGGTGCCGATGCAGCGCCTGCTCCAGGGCGACGTCGGCTCCGGCAAGACCGTTGTCGCGCTGTACGCGTTGCTGCGGGCCGTCGAGAACGGGCGCCAGGGCGCGCTGATGGCGCCGACCGAGACGCTCGCAGAGCAGCACTTCCTCACCGTCGCCGACCTCTGCTTCGAGCTCGGCGTGACGTGCGCGCTGCTCACGAGCGCTTCGGGAAAGCGCGAGCGCTCGGCCGCGGTCGGCGCGGACGTCGTCGTCGGCACGCACGCGCTGATCCAGGAGGGCGTCGAGCTGCGCGACCTCGCCGTCGCCGTCGTCGACGAACAGCACCGCTTCGGGGTCGAGCAGCGGAAGGCGCTCGCGCAGGGTCGCGTGCCGCATCTGCTGCACATGACGGCGACGCCGATCCCGCGCACGCTCGCGCTGACCGTGTACGGCGATCTCGCCGTCTCCGAGATCGCGAAGCCGCCCGCGTCGCGCAAGCCGGTCGTGACGAGCTGGATCGCCGAGGAGCGTGCGTCCGAGGCGTATACGCGCCTGACGCGGCTGTTGCGCGAAGGACGGCAGGCGTACGTCGTGTGCCCGCTCGTCGAGGCCTCGGAGACGACTCAGGCGCGTGCGGCGGAGGAGGAGGCCGAGCGGCTGCGCGGCGCGGAGCTGCGCGACTTCACGGTCGGCTGCCTCCACGGGCGCGTGAAGCCGGCCGAGCGGCGCAAGCTGATGGCGCGGTTCAAGGCGCAGGAGCTCGACGTGCTCGTCGCGACGACCGTGATCGAGGTCGGCGTCGACGTCGCGAACGCGACGGTGATGATCGTGCAGGAGGCCGACCGTTTCGGTCTCGCGCAGCTGCACCAGCTGCGCGGCCGGGTCGGCCGCGGCGCGGAGCAGTCGTATTGCCTGCTCGTCTCGCGCGCGCCGGAGGAGCTGACCGAGTCCGCGCGGGAGCGGCTGCAGGCGCTCGTCGACACGGCCGACGGCTTCGAGCTGGCGGAGGTCGACCTCGACCTGCGCGGCGGCGGAGCGCTGCTCGGCACCCGGCAGTCGGGGCTCTCCGACCTGCGCTTCGCCCGCATCCGCTCCGACCGCCCGCTGCTCGAGCGGGCGCGAGCGGCTGTCGGCGAGGCCGGGTTCGACGCCGGCCCGTTGCAGGACGAGGTGGATGCCGCGTTTGCGGGGACGGACCCCGGCGCGCTCTCCTGACGTATTCGCAGCATGAACCGGCGCCGCTTCCTGCTCGCCGCCGCGACGGCGCCCTTCGCATTGCGCGAGGCGCCGGCCGCCCTGGCCGCCCTCTCTCGGCTCGCGTTCGTGACGGCGGACACCGAGGCGCACGTCGCCGTCGTCGACCTCGTCGCGGGCACGGTGCGCTCGCGGATCGAGACCCGCCCCGATCCGTTCAGCATCGAGCGCGTCGGCGACGTCGCGGTCGTCGCGCACACGAACGTCGGCGCGGTGACGATCGTCGACTCGCGCACGATGTCGATACGGCACGTCCTCGACGGATTCGAGGAGCCGCGCTACACGGCGGCCGCGCCCGACGGGCGGCACGCGTTCGTGACCGACTCGGGCCGGGTCGAGGTGGCGACGGTGGACGTCCTGCGCGGCGAGGTCGTCGGCAGGCTGAAGCTGTGGCAATGGCCGCGGCATCTCTCGCTCTCACCGGACGGGCGGACGCTGTGGATCGGGCTCGGGACGGCGTGGCGGGAGCTCGCCGTGGTCGACGTCTCGGACCCGAGCGCGCCGAGGCTCCTGGGCCGTATCCGGCCGGGGCTTCTCGCCCACGACGTCGGCTTCGCGCCGAGCGGGGCCGTCTGGGTGACCTCCGGCGCCGCCGATCGGATCGCCGTCCGCCGGCGCGGGCTCTTCACGTACCTTCCCGCCGACGGCGCGCCGCAGCACGTCACCTTTCTCGACGGTCGGGCGTTCGTCACGAGCGGCGCTGCCGGCACCCTGCGCGTCTACGACGAGCCGACTGCGCGGCAGCTGCACGAGACCGCTGTCCCCGTCGGCTCGTACAACGTCCAGTATGCGGCGGGCGTCGTGCTGACGCCGTCGCTGAACGAGGGCACGCTCACCGTCGTCGACCCGCAGGGCCGGCAGCTCGCACGCATCCGCGTCGCGGCCTCGTGCCACGACGCCTGCCTCGCGGTGCCAGGCACGGTGCCTGGCACCAAGGGGTAGCCCCGCCGTACAAGGTGCCGCTTGTTCATGCGGTTCCCACCCCAGGTGCCTGGCACCGTGCCTGGCACCAGAGTGTCTCAGGAAAGCGTGTCCAGGATGGCTGCGAGCTCGCGGGGCAACGTCAGCATGGGCGAGTGCCCCGTCTCGAGCTCGACCGGCTCGACGCCCAGCTCCTCGCGGGCCATGCGCCGCTGGAACTCGGGCGGAACCGCGTAGTCCGACGCGCAGACGACGAACGTCCGCTCCACGTCCGGCAGCGCGGCGAGCGGGCTCGAGTCCTGCGCCGGCCTGCGCGCCTGCCGGCGCAGCTTCGCCGCCAGCCCTGCCGCCTCGGGCGGATACTGGAGGTCGCGGGCCGCGGCGTCGAGGTCGGGCCAGTACGAGCGCCCGAGCTCGTCCCGCAGCGCCGACTCGGCGAAGCCCGGACTCCACGCGTCGGCGCCGCGCTCGACCAGCGCCCTCCCCGGCTCGGGGACGTACGCGCAGAGGAAGACGAGCCGGCGCGCCGGCACGAGCGGGATCGTGAGCCCGCCCAGCGAGTGCCCGACGACGATCGCGTCCTCGACCCCGCCGAGCGCGTCGCGGACGACGGCCGCATACTCCTCGACGCCGGCGTCGACGTCCTCGCAGGGCAGGTCGGGCGCGAGGACACGGTGTCCGCGCGCCTCGAGCTCGACCCGCACCGGGTCCCATGCCCAGCCCCCGTGCCAGGCCCCGTGCACGAGCGCGTAGGTCGCCATGCGGCGATCCTAAGCTGTGTGCCGTGAGGATCATCGCCGGCTCGCGCAAGGGGCACACGATCCGGGCGCCACGCGGACGTGAAACTCGCCCGACCTCCGACCGCGTGCGCGAGAACGTCTTCAACCTCGTCGGCCCCGTGGACGGGGCGGCGGTGCTCGACCTCTACGCCGGCTCGGGCGCGCTCGGGCTCGAGGCCCTCTCTCGCGGGGCCGCCCGTGCCGTCTTCGTCGAGCGTGACGGCGAGGCCGCACGGTCGATCGACCGCAACCTCGAGAAGCTGCGCCTCGCCGGCACCGTGCTGCGCCGGGACGCGGTCAGCGCGCTCGCCGCCGAGGCCGGGTCGGGCAGGAAGTACGATCTCGTGCTGGTCGACCCGCCCTACGACATGTACCCGCAACTCCAGCCACAGCTCGCTCGCTATCTGCCGGCGGTTCTCGCCGAGGACGGGCTGCTCGTCCTCGAGACCGACGTCCGTGTCGAGCCGGAGCTGCCGCTGCGGCAGCGTACGAGCCGCAAGTACGGGCAGGCCCGGATCACCGTCTACGAGGCATCGTGATCACCGCCATCTGCCCGGGCTCGTACGACCCGGTCACGAACGGGCATCTCGACGTGATCGCCCGCACGGCCGACATCTTCGACCGTGTCGTCGTCGGCGTCGTCGGCAACCCCCACCACAAGCAGCCGATGTTCACGATGGAGGAGCGCGTCGGCTTCCTGCGCTCTGCGCTCTCGTACCTGCCGAACGTCGAGATCGACGTCTTCCGCGAGCTCGTCGTCGACTTCGCGCGCAAGTGGGACGCAAAGGTGATCGTGAAGGGGCTGCGCGTGATCTCCGACTTCGAGTGGGAGTTCCAGATGAATCAGCTGAACCGCCACCTCGCACCGGATGTCGAGACGGTGTACGTGATGGCGAGCCCCGGCGTGAGCTTCGTCTCCTCGAGCGGGGTCAAGGAGATCGCCGCGTTCGGCGGCGATGTCTCCGCGCTCGTGCCGGAGCCGGTCGCCCGGCGGTTCACGGAGCTCTTCCCCGACGGCCGGCCGGGCACGCCCGAGAACCCCGGCGAGTAGCGGACACCCTCGTGGCCCGCCGAAGCCGGGGCTAGACTTCCGAGCCATGGACGTACTCGTTCTGATCGACAAGCTCGACGACCTCGTGCACAACGCGAAGGCCGTCCCCCTCACCGACCAGGTGCGGATCGACCGCGAGGAG
>Ga0187779_10002340_pt1 | contig 11636 bp, 12 predicted proteins | sample 1015_Q2_SP10_10__FD_132435 | JGI IMG/M metagenome (GOLD analysis project Ga0187779, IMG submission 132435) | Tropical peat soil microbial communities from peatlands in Department of Meta, Colombia - 1015_Q2_SP10_10_MG | ecosystem: Environmental > Terrestrial > Soil > Wetlands > Peat | place... | reverse complement strand
TGAGACTTACGAAGCCTCGGTATCGCGCCCCCGGAGCGTCGGAATGGAAAGAAGTCGAGTGGGACTGGGCTCTCGATCAGATAGCTCGGAAGGTCAAGGACACGAGAGACAGGACCTTCAAGGAGAAAGCGATATCGAAAGTAAAGGAGAAGAAGGGCCAGCTCGCCCTGGACACTGCGGGCTTACCGGTCGAGGTCGAGACTACCGTGGAAAAGGAATTTGTCGTTAACAGAACTGACGGCATCGCCCACGTCGGGAGTGCGGCACTGGACAACGAAGAGTGTTATCTTCTCCAGAAGATGCTCCGTTCCTGGGGCCTCGTTTACATAGAGCACCAGGCCCGAATATGACACTCGCCCACGGTAGCGGCTCTGGCAGAGTCGTTCGGTCGCGGCGCAATGACAAACCACTGGATCGATTTACGGAATGCCGATGTCATTCTCGTCATGGGAGGAAATCCTGCATCGAATCACCCCGTGTCCATGAAATGGATCATGAAGGCAAAGGAGAGAGGGGCCAAGCTTATCGTGGTCGATCCCCGCTTCACGCAGACAGCGGCGAAGGCCGATCTGTACGCTCCTATTCGTTCGGGGACGGACATCGCCTTCATCAACGGGATGATCAAATATATCATCGAGAACAACCTCTATTTCAAAGAGTATGTGGTCAATTACACGAACGCCTCCTTCCTCGTAAATCCGGACTTCAAGATGCCAGGAGAACTGGACGGCGTCTTCTCCGGATACGATAAAAAGACAGGAACATACGACAAGAAGACATGGTCTTTTCAGATGGATGAAAAAGGCCTGCCGAAGACAGACCCGACATTAAAGGACCCCCGTTGCGTCTTTCAGTTGCTCAAGAAACATGTCTCGCGGTACACCCCGGAGGCCGTCTCGAATATAACGGGAACACCGAAAGACAAACTGATCGAAGTCTACAAGCTCTTTGGGTCGACGGGAAAGCCGGACAGGGTCGGGACAGAATGCTACGCCATGGGGTGGACCCAACATACCGTCGGCGTCCAGAACATCAGAGACTTCACCATCGTCCAGCTCTTACTGGGGAACATGGGAATGGCCGGGGGAGGAATCAACGCGCTGAGGGGCGAGTCAAACGTTCAGGGGTCGACCGACCAGGGTCTCCTCTTCAATTCACTTCCGGGTTACAATCCTACACCGACTGCATCCCTTGTCGACCTCAAGGCCTATATCGAAAAGTACACTCCCAAGACTAAGGAACCGAAGAGTGTTAACTGGTGGTCCAACCGCAACAAGTACATAACGAGCTACCTCAAGGCGATTTATGGGGATAAGGCAAAAGCCGATAACGATTACGGATACGCATGGCTCCCGAAACTCGACGAGGGAATGAATGCGGCATGGCTCAGGCTCTTCTTCGACATGGGATTAGGAAAGTTTGAGGGGTTCTTCGCCTGGGGCCAGAATCCTGCCTGCTCGTCCGCCGCTGCGGCCAAGGTGAGACAGATTCTCGGGAAGCTGAAGTGGATGGTTAACGTAAACCTCTATGACAACGAGACCGCTTCTTTCTGGAAGGGTCCTGACATGAAACCTGAAAACGTCCAGACAGAAGTATTTCTCCTCCCCGCCTGTTCTTCCGTCGAGAAGGAGGGTTCCATCACCAATTCAGGCCGTCTCGCCCAATGGCGGTACAAGGCCGTTGAGCCTGTCGGGCAGTCCATGCCCGATTCCGAGATCATGAATGAGCTTTACTACAGGGTGAAGAAACTCTATCAGAAAGAAGGAGGAAAGTTCCCTGCTCCGATTCTGAACATCGCCTGGGACTACGGAGAGAAGAATAAGGACGGTAAGATAGAACATTTCGACATCCATCGGGTCGCTCAAGAGATCAACGGATACTATCTCGATGATGTTTACGACAAGAAGGTCGAACCGCCGAAACTCATCGGGAAGAAGGGCGAGCTCGCGAACAATTTCACGACTCTTCAGGCAGACGGGACTACCTCTTGCGGCAACTGGATATTCTCAGGCAGTTACACGCAGAAAGACGGGAAGGTCATCAACATGATGGCTCGCAGAGGCAAGGAAGATCCCACCGGCATGGGGCTTTACCCGAACTGGGCGTGGGCGTGGCCGGTCAACAGAAGGATCATCTATAACAGGGCATCGGTCGACCAAAACGGGAATCCCTGGGATCCGAAGCGTGCGGTCATCAAGTGGAATCCGACCAAGGAAAATCCCCAGACCGGAAAACCGGGAGTCTGGGAGGGCGATGTGCCAGACGGCCCTGCGCCTCCGTTGTCTGACGAAAAAGGCGGCAAGTTGCCCTTCATCATGAAGCCCGACGGCATGGCCTCTATCTTCGGGCCTGGTCTCTCTGACGGACCGTTCCCCGAACACTATGAGCCCCTGGAATGTCCAATTCAGGAAAATCCTATGTCCAAGCAGAGAATAAATCCTACGGTGCATCCCTTTTTTCAGGCTATCTCCCACTTCAGTTGTGATGTCCGCTATCCCTATGTCGCTACGACGTATAGGGTCACCGAGCACTGGCAGACCGGTGTCATGACGAGACACACGCCGTGGCTTCTCGAGATGCAGCCTCAGATGTTCGTCGAGATGAGCAAAGAGCTGGCTGCCGAAAAGGGAATCAAGAGTGGCGATAAGGTCAAGGTCTCTTCAGGACGCGGGAGCATATGGGCGATCGCTGTGGTGACGGAGCGGCTGAAGCCGTTCAAGGTCATGAACCAGACGATCCATCAAATCGGTATGCCATGGCATTTCGGATGGCAATTCCCCACTGACGGAAGCGGCGGAGACAGCGCGAATATCCTCACGCCGTTTATCGGAGATCCGAATACGAGCATACCTGAATCGAAGGCCTTTATGGCCAACGTCGAGAAGGCATAGGGGGTGACATCATGGCAAGAATGGCAATATTAGTTTCACCGGAACTCTGCATAGGATGCAGGGCGTGTCAGGTCGCGTGTAAGTCATGGAATCAACTTCCCGGGGACAAGACAACGAATCACGGAAGCTTTGAGAACCCCCTCGATCTCACCCCTCACCTCTACAATAAGATCCATTATCTCGAGGTGCCGGCAGAGAAAGACCCTGAGCGGTGGCTTTTCGTAAATCAGCGCTGCATGCACTGCGATGATGCAGGATGCATGAAGATCTGTCCTTCACCCGGCGCTCTCTTCCGGACAAAGGAGGGAGCGGTCGCGACAAATAAGGAAAAGTGCATCGGCTGCAAACTCTGTGTGGTGGGCTGCCCCTTCAATGTGCCGCGCTATGACGAGAAGGACAAGATTTCGAAATGCCACTTGTGCTACGACAGGATCGCGAACGGCCTTCAGCCGGCCTGCACAAAGACCTGTCCCACCGGAGCACTGAAATACGGCGACAGGGACGGGCTCATCACCTCTGCCCAGAAAATCGGGTACGAAAAACTCTACGGGCAGACAGACCTCGGAGGCCTCGGTGCCTTATACGCGTTCAAGGATTCTCCGACGCTCTATGGTTATAAGATGAAGCCCGGGATACCGGAAAGCGTCGTCTTCTGGCACAAGGTCTTGAAACCCCTCACCTACATCGGACTGGGAGGTGTTGTGGCCGCATCTGTCCTTCACTATGTCGCCTTCGGTCCGCATAAAGAGTCTGAAGAGGAGGAAAAGAAAAATGGATAGAATGATCAGAAAGTCCAATGCATTCGAGATCCTGAACCACTGGGTGCTGGCGATAAGCTGTATTGTCCTTGCGGTTCAGGGATACGGATTCCTCTTCCATATAGAAGGGATCGGATCATTTTTCGGCGGATTCAACTCCATGAGGGCATTGCACAATTATCTCGGCATCGTATTCTCCGTCTCCCTTTTCTTCACCCTCTTCTTTTACCTTAAGGAGTCGCTGACCTTCGATGCTGATGACATGAGATGGATAGCCGTGCTCGGCGGTTATCTCTCCCACAAGGTGAAGACGCCCCCGATGGGGAAGCTGAATACGGGCCAGAAGTTCTTCTATCTCGCTGTGCTCATCTTCGGAATCGGCATCGCCGCATCGGGGTTCGTTTTTTGGCTCATGCCCGGAGACAAGCAACTCGTGATGTACGCCCACGTGGTTCACAACGTCTGCTTTGTGGTTCTCATGATGGCGATACCCGCTCACATATACCTCGGATCGCTTGCGAATCCCGGGACCTTGAGAATCATGATCTATGGAACCGTGCCTTATACGTGGGCCAGAAAGCGACATCCTAAATGGATAGCAGAGGTGGAAGGCGAAGCACATAAAACCTGAGTTTGCATCGCAGCGATACGGAATCCCCATAGCACTCCTTCATCATGTGCTACGGGGGATTATCACATTGAACGAGGAAACGCGATGAATAAACTGCTGCTTGTTTTGACCCTATGCTTCATAGCATCCGTCGCCCTTGCGCAAGAAAAACGGTACACTGTCCCGATAGATGATTCTCCCTCCTACGGCCCGTCAAATGCCCCTGTCACGATAGTAGAATTTCTCGATTTCCAGTGACCGCACTGCGTGGCGGCCGGTCCGACCGTCAAGAAGCTCATGGAAGCTTATAAGGGCAAAATACGCCTCATCATAAAGAATTATCCCTATAAATACCGTGACTTCTCTCGTATGGCGGCGGAGGCCTCATTGGCCGCTTTGGACCAGGGGAAATACTGGGAGATGCATGATATGCTTCTCAAGAAATCTCCCCAGCTCGATAGGGACAGCCTCATTAAATACGCCCGGGAGCTCGGTTTGGATATGAAGGCGTTCACTGATTCCCTCGATAAAATGAAGCATGCAACCATGATAGAACGAGATACGAAGCTCGCCGTCGACCTCGATTTGTATAATACGCCGACCTACTTTATCAACGGCAGAAAGGTCATAGGCAACAGGCCATACGAGTATCTGAAAAAAATCGTAGAGGAGGAACTCAAGGGTGCAAGAAAATAGGTTCTTCTTGCTGACATCTCTTCTCTTGTATCTTCTTCTCCTGCCGGCGAGCGGTCTTGCGGGACACCTCGAACCTTTTCAGTCCGTGCCGATTCCGGAAAAGAATCGCCAAACTCCGGAGAAGATCGAATTGGGCAAGAAGCTCTTTTTCGACCGTAGGCTTTCCGGTGACGGCACCATGAGCTGCGCGACCTGTCATGACCCCGAACTGGCCTTCACCGACGGTCTCGACATCTCGCTCAGTTATCCCACGACAAAGAACTGGAGAAACTCTCCGACACTCATCAATGTGGCCTTCCAGAAATATCTGTTCCATGACGGGAGAGCGGAAACACTCGAGGACCAAGCCCTTTTCCCGATGATGTCGGCGTTCGAGATGAACAAAAACCTTGATTACCTCGAAGAGCAGATTCGGGTCGTTCCTGAATATGCAGAGGCCTTCAAAAGGGTCTTCGGAGGCGAGGTCACGAGGGAAAGGATTGCGATGGCTATTGCCGCCTTCGAGAGAACCCTTGTGTCTGTCAATTCACCCCTTGATAGGTCGCTGAGGGGTGATGAAAGGGCGCTATCCGATGCGGCTCGAAAGGGGCTGGAGATCTTCAGGGGTAAGGGCAAATGTGCGGAATGCCACTATGGGATCAATCTCTCTGATGATAGATTCTATGCTCTGAATGTTCCGGAGAATCCGGCGCTCGAGAACGACCCCAGGGTCACTGCTACGGTTCGATTTGTGGGTAAGGTGTACCACTATAAGGATTACAGGACCCTCAGGGAGGATCCGGGGAGATATCTCATTACAAAAAAGAGCAGCGATTGGAAGGCGTTCAGGACGCCCACGCTGAGAGAAATATCGAAGACCGCCCCCTACATGCATAATGGCGTCTTCAAAACACTCGATGAAGTGATAGAATTTTTTGATCAGGGGGGAGGTGCGGGGAACGAGGCGCTTCAACCTCTGGGACTCAGCGCCGAAGAAAAGAGTTCTCTGAAGGCGTTTCTCAGCGAAGCCCTCGTCGGTGAAGACATAGTGATAAAGTACCCAGAAATACCATGAGGTCGATGATGACTATCGAAGAGGTTATCGGCGAGAGGCCATATATGAAAGATACCCTCCGAGCCTATGAAAAAACCCTCAAGTTTAGAGAATGTGCGTCTGGCAAATGGAAATCGCCCATCGGCCTGCAAGCGGTGAACTATCCGCGAGAATCCGTTGACCAGATATTCGGATGTTTCTCATCTTTTTTTGATCTTCCGAACGATATCGTATCACCCTTACGAGAGGCGATGCAGTCCTGTCGAATCGAACTTACGAGACTTCCGTTGCATGAAACGCCTGTTATCTCGTGTCCCTACGACGAAGATGAGGTCGCCTCTATTCTCTTCCTTCTCAGCAAACCCTTCTTCCTCCGCCTACGAGAGGCTTATCCCATCGATGACAGATACTGGAAGGAAGGGAAATGTCCCATTTGCAATGCACGGCCCTCCCTTGCATCCGTCGAACTGAAGGCAGAGCGAAAATTATATTGTTCCTTCTGTGAAACGGCCGGTCCATTCAGGAGGTCAGGATGTCCACTCTGTCTCACGACTGACACGAAGAAGATCACCATTCTCACCGCAGAGGGAGAGGAAGGTTTCAGGATTGATACCTGTGACGGCTGCGGTTCTTATGTCAAAACTGTCGAGGCCGGGTTACTGGATGAGCTGTCTCCCGATCTCGCGGACATTGTGAGTATGCCTCTCGATATTGTCGCTCAAGAGAAAGGCTACCGGCGTCATTCGCCGAATCCGATCGGATTGACAAAAATGACGTATTAAGAGTCTTCCCCGTCAGAAAGAAGCGGATGACCGCGAACATCCTGCATCCTCGCATCATCAAGCGCTTTCGCGCATTCGCACGCTCGATTCTCAGGCATGATCTCGAGTGCGCCACGCACAAGCGCCCGTATGCGGCCCATAGCGACTTTCATCGTCTCGACGACCTCTCTTGTCGTGAGCCTCTTTTCAGAAATACCTGCGGCATAGTTTGTCACAACAGCTATACCGGCAAAACAGATTGCGAGCTCCCTCGCGAGGGAGGCCTCGGGCATGCCGGTCATGCCGACGACGTCTCCGCCCATGCCGGCAAATGCCCTTATCTCAGCCGCAGTTTCAAGTCTCGGGCCGTTGACACAGACGTACGTTCCCGATTCCCTGAGCTCTATTCCTCCTCTCCTCCCGGACGCAAAAAGAAGGGCTCGCAGGTCATCACAATAGGGAGTCGTGAAATCGATGTGAACAACGTCGCTCCCGCTGTAGAAGGTCGCCGCCCTGCTGTGAGTCAGATCTACGATCTGATCGGGAATCACGATGTCACCCGGCTTCATCCCTCTGTTCATCCCTCCGACAGCATGAATCCCGTATATCCTCTCGACCCCCATTTCCCGAAAGCCCGATATGTTTGCGCGGTAATTTATTTCATGAGGCGGTATCCGGTGCGGGCTGCCGTGTCGTGAAAGAAAAATGACCTCCGTCCCGGACAGTTCGTAGATTCTGTACCTGTCTGATGGGTCTCCGAAGGGAGAAGTCACCCTCTTCGAACCTTTTTCTCTGATCCCTTCCATCTCATAGAAACCGCTCCCGGCGATGACACCGACACGTCGCATGAACCCTCCGATAATCTTCGGTAATCAGCAGGATTCAGCCTGCATCGTTAATGCTATAATAGATTGCTTTCATAAGTCCAGAATTGAACCGGAAGATAGGCTCCATGTTAGATACAGATTTACTCGCTTCTCTCTTGAAAGAGGTTTTGGCACGCGGCGGGGACTATGCCGATGTCTTCGTCGAATCAAGAAAGGTCACATCGATCCAACTCGAAGACGGCAGGCTCGAAAAGATCATTTCGGGAATCGACAGCGGCGCAGGGATGAGACTCATCTCGGGGGGAAAGACCGCCTACGGCTTCAGTAATGATCTTTCCAGGGATTCGCTCATCCGCCTCGCGACGGACCTGAGCGGATCCTTCTCAAGGAAGACCGGCACATGCGTCCTCGACATGACAAAACGAAACCCTACCTTTGATTCCTCCATTACGATACGACCTGACCTTGTCCCGATGGAAAGAAAGATACGTCTCGTAAAATCTGCCAATACGGCGGCTCGTTCCCTTGACGATCACATCAGGCAAGTTACGGTCACCTATCGTGACTTTGCACAGAAGGTTCAGGTGGCGACTTCCGACGGTACCATCGCAGGGGATGAGCGCATCCAGACGGTGGCAGCGGTCCAGGTTGTCGCCGCTGAGACGGGCGAGATCCAGACAGGCTATGAAGCGGCAGGCGGGAATATTGGGTTCGAACTATTCGATAGCGTCTCCGTAGAGGATATGGCGCAAAAAGCCTCGAAGCGCGCAATCATGATGCTTAAAGCCGGAAAGGCACCCGGCGGCAGAATGCCGATTGTGATATCCTCGGAGGCGGGAGGGACCATGATTCACGAAGCCATAGGACACGGCCTCGAAGCGGACCTTGCCCAGCAGGGCTTATCCATCTATTCTCAGAAACTGGGCCAGGAGGTTGCATCACGTCTTGTAACGGTAATTGATGATTCGACCCTTCCGAATAAGCGGGGCTCTTTTCGCTTCGATGATGAGGGCATTCCTTCACAGAGAACTGTTCTCGTGGACAGGGGGATGCTTGTCGGTTATCTCTACGACAGGCTCGCCGCCATGCGCGACAGCGTCAAGCCCACAGGAAACGGCCGCAGGGAATCTTACCGGCATCGTCCAATTCCGAGGATGACGAATACATTCCTCGCCCCGGGAGACTCTTCTCCGGATGATATCCTGCGATCTACTCCGAAAGGTCTCTTCGTCAGGAAAATGGGTGGCGGCCAGGTCAATACCGTAACGGGGGATTTTGTCTTTGATGTCCAGGAGGGATATATGATCGAAAACGGGAAGATAGGAGAGGCGGTCAGGGGAGCGACACTCACGGGCAATGGTCAGGAAGTCCTCAGATCGATTGACATGGTGGCATCCGACCTCGGGTTCTCAATAGGCACGTGCGGAAAGGACGCTCAGGGGGTTCCTGTCTCGGATGCAATGCCGACGATCAGGGTGAAGGAGATGGTGGTTGGTGGCGGCGTTGCGATGTAGCAATACTGCAACACGTACATGAATTTCAACAACATCGTTGATGGCGCCACCCTCGTCTTTCCTTCTTTCGTCATCCGGTCTATTGACTCTTTTGAAGTGCAACATACGGTTATATAAAGATTTTATGCCATATCTCGCTCTGCCAATAGTTTCCCCTTCGGGACGAATTCCATGAGCTCTCTCTAAGATTTTTTCTGGCATTAACCTTGCTTATCCTGTTACACAGGTTATGCGCTTACAGAGAACATTAAAGCAGGAAGTTATGTTTCACGGCATCGGCCTCCACACCGGGAGATACGCTTCCGTAACTTTGAAACCGGCTCCCCGCGACACCGGTGTTATTTTTCACCGGACGGACAGGATGATGGTCGTTCGTGCCCATATTGGAGCGGTGACGGATACGGCTTTCGCGACAACGCTCGGTAACGAAACGATTAAAATCAAGACAGTGGAGCACATCATGGCCGTGCTTGCGGGATTGGGAATAGACAACGTCATTATAGAAGTGGATGGACCTGAAATTCCGATACTTGACGGGAGTTCCACTGAACTGGTGGGCATTATCCTCAAGGCCGGTATAGCAAAGCAGGGCAAGAAGAGGCCTTATCTGAGGATTACAAGGCCGATCAGTATGGAGGACGGGCATTCGGAGGTGGCCATCTATCCCTATGACGGGAGAAAAATAACATACAGGATATACTTCAGCCACCACCTGCTCGGTGAACAGAATCTTGATATCGAGTTGAACGAAGAAACGTTTATAAGAGAGATAGCACCCGCACGGACCTTCGGCTTCTTAAAAGATGTCGAATACATGATGGCCAAGGGTCTTGCAAAGGGCGGGTCTCTTAATAATGCCGTTATCCTCAGCGATACAGGCGTGATGAACTCATCGGGATTGAGATTTAAGGATGAGTTCGTCCGGCACAAGGTTCTGGACTTAATCGGCGATTTTTCTTTGATCGGGTTCCCTATATACGGCCATATCTTTGCGTCCAAATCCGGCCATTCAACGAACCTCAAATTTATGAAGAAACTGCTCTCCTGTCCTGAATGTTGGGAGATTGTGTCTGAATCAGAACAACCTCAAGCCCTTTCCTTGCCAGCAAGAACCTTTTAAATCAAAGGGTTACAGATTTCGCTTGAATTTTTTCTGAAAATCGAGTTTCATATCTGGGGAAGACCGCAAACAAAAAAAAGGCTGGAGATGGCGTTCTCCAGCCCAAAGTTACCCATGACTTTGCTTATTTTTTCTTTGCGGTCTTCTTCGCCGTTTTTTTCGCTGCGGGTTTCTTTGCTGCTGCCTTCTTAGTTGCCATTCATTTCACCCCCTTTCTTTCCCCGAGCTTCCGGGGAGATCTGCGCCTACGCCCTTCCTATCAGGGAGATTCTTTTCCCGGAGAGGAGTCGTTTTAAGCCGGCGTCTCTCTTTTTCCTCTTCGCTTTATATTCAGCCTCTTCTATCAAAGTGGAATTTATCTTGATGCCGAATTTCTTTTCTAAATCCTTCAGCCCCTTCAACACCGTGGGCGTGGCTCCGATGATGACGAGATCGACCGTATCCACATCTTCGCCTTCTGCATAGGGACCGTGGATAAAGGCGGCCTTCGTGCCGGCCGCTCTGAGAAGGGCTTTTATCGCACCCGGCAATCCGAGTGACTTTGCTATGAGGTTTTTTAGTTCCGAAAAGAGGGGTGATTCCTTATCGGCTTGAAAGTATTTCAGGTTGGCAACTTTTTCGCTGAACACAATCCCCATTTCTTCGAGGTTGTCGAGTTCCCGCTTGACTCCGGAAGGATTCTTCCTGAGAAGCTTCGCTATCTCGCGGACGTAGAACTTCTCATCCGGGCTATTGAGAAGGAGCGAGAGGACGTCCGCCCTGATGGATGATGAAAATAAACTCTTCAACATATTCTCTCCTTTGTATGTTATATACGAAAAAATTTCGTTTGTCAACAAAAAAATCACAATTGAGAACGAAGGATGCATTTTTGTAAACGATGCCTTCCAGAAAACAGAAGAATCGTTTTTGTAAACGATGTCTCATTAAGAACGATTGTTCTAAGAAATAGAACCATGAATTGCGGAATGATTTCACTCTATCGATCCCTTCTCCTCGTCTCCCCGGTAGGCATGGGTAGGTGGGGACAATCATCTTGAGTGTCCTAAATCTCTTCTGCGATTGCGAAGAAGACATCGCGGCAGGGAGATAGCCGCAAACCCGAAACCGCCGCTGCCGTGCATGCCTCCACGGATTCTGCGCTGTCGTAGGTTGGCATTTGGACAAATACATTCTTCATCCAAGATCGAACGATTTACAACGCTGCATGTTCACCGGGGATGAAATCCTTGCGGCACAAAATATCCCACCGGAAAAGTATCTGTCATGATCCGCTGGCAATCTCGTTACCCGATCGGTAAGGCTGTCAAGGCAAAATGAAAGTGTCAGATATACGCGAAATGATTATGTCACGTAGAGGGGCTGATGCTTTGACGGAACCTCTTGCCTTAGGAAGTCTTCAAGATTAAACTTCCCTGGGTTTTCT
>Ga0187779_10002339_pt1 | contig 11639 bp, 8 predicted proteins | sample 1015_Q2_SP10_10__FD_132435 | JGI IMG/M metagenome (GOLD analysis project Ga0187779, IMG submission 132435) | Tropical peat soil microbial communities from peatlands in Department of Meta, Colombia - 1015_Q2_SP10_10_MG | ecosystem: Environmental > Terrestrial > Soil > Wetlands > Peat | place... | reverse complement strand
GGCTTGGCCATCAGGCCGCGCATCCCGGCCAGCTGGCGGATCTGCTGGGCCGAGCCACGGGCGCCCGAGTCGGCCATGATGTAGATGGGGTTGAAGGAGGGCTGCTTGCGCGTCTCGCGCTTGCCGGACGGCGTCTCCCCGGTCACCTCCACCTCGGAGATCTGCTGCATCATCTCGCCGGCCACCTTCTCCGTCGTCTCGGCCCAGATGTCGATCACCTTGTTGTAGCGCTCGCCGTCGGTGATCAGCCCCTCCAGGTACTGGTTCTCGATCTCGGCCACCTCCTTCCGGGCGGCGTCGAGGAACTCCTGCTTGCGGGGCGGGATGATCATGTCCTTCAGGGCGATGGAGATGCCGGCCCGGGTGGCATGGGTGTAGCCGAGCGAGCGGATGCGGTCGGCGAGCAGCACCGTCTCCTTCTCCCCGGTGAGCCGGTAGCAGGTGTCGATGAGGACGCCGAGCTGCTTCTTGTCCAGCGGCTTGTTGATCGCCTCGAAGCCCACCTTGCGCGGGACGATCTCCCAGAGGAGCACCCGTCCGACGGTGGTCTCCTTGCGCACCCCGTCGATGCGGCACACCACCTTGGCCTGGAGGTCCACCTCGCCGTGGTCGTAGGCGGCACGCACCTCGTCCGGCGAGGCGAAGATCCTTCCCTCGCCCTTGGCGAACTCGCGCGGCCGGGTCAGGTAGTAGATGCCGAGGACCATGTCCTGGGTGGGGACGATGATCGGCTTGCCGTTGGCCGGGCTGAGGATGTTGTTGGTGGACATCATCAGCACCCGCGCCTCCATCTGCGCCTCGACGGAGAGCGGGACGTGGACCGCCATCTGGTCGCCGTCGAAGTCGGCGTTGAAGGCGGCGCAGACCAGCGGGTGGAGCTGGATGGCCTTGCCCTCGATGAGCACCGGCTCGAAGGCCTGCATGCCCAGCCGGTGCAGCGTGGGGGCGCGGTTGAGCAGCACCGGGTGCTCGCGGATCACCTCCTCGAGGATGTCCCACACCTCCGGGCGCTCGCGCTCCACCATCTTCTTGGCGCTCTTGATGGTGGTGACGTACCCCTTCTCCTCCAGCTTGTTGTAGATGAAGGGCTTGAACAGCTCGAGGGCCATGATCTTCGGCAGGCCGCACTGGTGGAGCTTGAGCTCCGGGCCGACGACGATCACCGAGCGCCCCGAGTAGTCGACGCGCTTGCCGAGCAGGTTCTGGCGGAAGCGGCCCTGCTTGCCCTTGAGCATGTCGGAGAGCGACTTGAGGGGCCGCTTGTTGGGTCCGGTGATGGTCTTTCCGCGCCGCCCGTTGTCGAACAGGGCGTCCACCGCCTCCTGGAGCATCCGCTTCTCGTTGCGGATGATGATGTCCGGGGCGTTCAGCTCTTGCAGGCGCTTGAGCCGGTTGTTGCGGTTGATCACCCGGCGGTAGAGGTCGTTCAGGTCGCTGGTGGCGAAGCGCCCGCCGTCGAGCGGAACCAGCGGACGCAGGTCGGGCGGGATGACCGGGATGACGTCGAGCATCATCCACTCCGGCTTGTTGCCGCTGATCCGGAAGGCCTCCACCACCTTGAGGCGCTTGGCGATCTTCTTCCGCTTCGCCTCGCTGTTCGTCTCCCGCATGTCGCGGCGCAGGTCCTCGGAGAGCTTGTGCACGTCGATGCTCCGGAGCATCTCCCGCACCGCCTCGCCGCCCATGCCGGCCACGAAGCTGTCCTCGCCGAACTCCTGGAAGTGCCGCTGCATCTTGTCTTCGCTGATCAGCTCACCCTTGAGCAGCGGCGTGCTCTTCGGGTCGATGACGATGTAGCTCTCGCAGTAGAGGACCTTCTCCAGATCCTTGAGAGTGATGTCGAGCAGGTTGCCGATCCGACTGGGGAGGCTCTTCAGGAACCAGATGTGAGCCACCGGGGTGGCCAGGGTGATGTGGCCCAGGCGCTCGCGGCGCACCTTGGACTGGATCACCTCCACCCCGCACTTCTCGCACACCACGCCCCGGTGCTTCATGCGCTTGTACTTGCCGCAGTTGCACTCGTAGTCCTTCACCGGGCCGAAGATGCGGGCGCAGAAGAGCCCGTCGCGCTCCGGCTTGAAGGTCCGGTAGTTGATCGTCTCCGGCTTCTTCACCTCGCCGTGCGACCACTGCCGGATCTTGTCCGGGGAGGCGATGCCCACCCGGATGGCCGCGAACGACAGCGGGTCCTTCGGCTTCTCGAAGAAGTTGAAGATGTCCTTCACGGTGCCTCCGAAATCCTGTCCAACCTCGAAACTCGGTCCCGGGACGCGGGGCCCTTCAGGCGTCGGTCCCGGTCTTCTTCATCGCCTGCTCGCCGTTGCCCTCCGGCGGGGTGCGGGTGCGCTCGGGCGGCGCCGTCTCGAGCAGCTCCACGTCCATCCCCAGGCTCTGCAGCTCCTTGAGCAGGACGTTGAACGACTCCGGCAGTCCGGACTCGAGTACGTTGTCGCCCTTGACGATGGCCTCGTACATCCTCGTCCGGCCCACCACGTCGTCCGACTTGACGGTGAGGAACTCCTGGAGCGTGTAGGCGGCTCCATAGGCCTCCATCGCCCAGACCTCCATCTCCCCCAGCCGCTGGCCGCCGAACTGCGCCTTGCCGCCCAGGGGCTGCTGGGTGACCAGGCTGTAGGGGCCGATGCTGCGCGCATGGATCTTCTCGTCCACCAGGTGGTGGAGCTTGAGCATGTACATCACGCCCACGGTGACGTTGTGGTCGAACGGTTCGCCGGTGCGGCCGTCGAAGAGCACCATCTGCCCGGAGCGGGGAAGCGCGGCCTCGTCGAGGAGGGCATGGATCTCCGGCTCGCGCGCCCCGTCGAACACCGGCGTGGAGACGTGGATGCCGGGACGCAGCCGCTGGCAGAGCGAGACCACCTCCTTGTCGGAGACGGAATCGAGGAAGTCGCCGAAGGCGCGATCGTCGTAGATGTTCTTGAGATGCCGGCGCAGCTGGTCGCCGCTCCATTTCTCGGCGATGTAGGCCTGGAGCCGCTCCCCCAGGCCGCGCGCCGCCCAGCCGAGGTGCGTCTCCAGGATCTGGCCGATGTTCATCCGGCTCGGGACGCCGAGCGGATTGAGCACCAGGTCCACCGGGCGGCCGTCCTCGAGGTAGGGCATGTCCTCCTCGGGGAGGATGCGTGACACCACGCCCTTGTTGCCGTGCCGGCCGGCCATCTTGTCGCCCACCGCCAGCTTGCGCTTGATGGCCACGTACACCTTGACCATCTTGATCACCCCGGGCGGGAGCTCGTCGCCCTTCTTGATGCGGGCGATTTTCTCGCCGAAGACCAGCTTCACCGCCTCCTTCTGGTCCTCGAGGTTGCGGAGGATGTCCCGCACCTTGGCGTCGGTCGGCTCGCCGACGGTGATCTCCGACCAGTACCGGTAGGGCACCTGGGCGAGCAGCTCGTCGTCGAGCCGGTCCCCCTTCTTGAGCAGCACCCGGCCCTTGTCGTCGACCAGCTTGCCGTCCACCTCCTTGCCGTGGAGGAGCTTGCGCAGCCGGGCCATGGCGCTGTCCTGGATGACCTTGATCTCGTCGTTCTGGTCCTTGAGGAGCTTGGCTTCCTCCATCGACTCGATCTGCTTGGCGCGCTCGTCCTTCTCCACGCCCTTGCGGCTGAAGACCTTGGCGCCGATCACCGTCCCGCTCACCCCCGGCGGGACGCGGAGCGAGCTGTCCCGGACGTCGCCCGCCTTCTCGCCGAAGATGGCGCGGAGCAGCTTCTCCTCCGGGCTGAGCTGGGTCTCGCCCTTGGGGGTGATCTTCCCCACCAGGACGTCGCCCGGCTTGACCTCGGCGCCGATGCGGATGATGCCCGACTCGTCGAGGTCCTTGAGGGCCTCCTCGCCGACGTTGGGGATGTCCCGGGTGATCTCTTCCTTGCCCAGCTTGGTGTCCCGGGCGATGCACTCGAATTCCTCGATGTGAATCGAGGTGAAGACGTCCTCCTTGAGGAGACGCTCGCTGATGAGGATCGAGTCCTCGAAGTTGTAGCCTTGCCAGGGCATGAAGGCGACCACCACGTTCGCCCCCAGGGCCAGCTCCCCGGTCTCGGTGGCCGGTCCGTCGCCGATGACATCGCCCTTCTTCACCCGGTCGCCCTTGCGGACGATGGGCTTCTGGTTGAGGCAGGTGTTCTGGTTGGAGCGCTGGTACTTGACCAGGTTGTAGATGTCCACCTCCGAGCCGACGTCGGCCAGGCTGGCGGACACGTCCGCCTTGACCACGATGCGGCTGGCATCCACCGCCTCGACCACGCCGTCTCGCCGGGCGACCACGGTCACGCCCGAGTCACGGGCCACCGTGGCCTCGAGCCCGGTGCCCACCAGCGGAGCCTGGGTCCGGAGCAGCGGCACCGCCTGGCGCTGCATGTTGCTCCCCATCAGCGCCCGGTTGGCGTCGTCGTTTTCCAAGAAAGGGATGAGGCTGGCCGCCACGCTCACCAGCTGGTTGGGCGACACGTCCATCAGGTCCACGTCCTCGGGGCGGGCCTGGACGAACTCGCCGCCGCGGCGGGAGGAGACGAGCTCGGTGGTGAAACGGCCCCTCTTGTCGAACTCGGCGTTGGCCTGGGCGATGGTGTGCTTCTCCTCCTCCAGCGCCGAGTAGAAGGCCGTCTCGGCAGAGACCGTGCCCGCCTCCACCTTCCGGTAGGGGGTCTCCACGAACCCGAACTCGTTCACCCGGGCGAAGGTGGAGAGCGAGGCGATGAGCCCGATGTTCGGACCTTCCGGGGTCTCGATGGGGCAGATCCGTCCGTAGTGGGTGGGATGGACGTCGCGCACCTCGAAGCCGGCCCGCTCGCGGGTCAGGCCGCCCGGCCCGAGGGCGGACAGGCGCCGCTTGTGGGTGACCTCGGAGAGTGGGTTGGTCTGGTCCATGAACTGCGACAGCTGACTCGAGCCGAAGAACTCCTTGATCACCGCCGTCACCGGCTTGGCGTTGATCAGATCGTGCGGCATGAGGGTCTCGATCTCTTGAAGACTCATCCGCTCCTTGATCGCCCGCTCCATGCGCACCAGCCCGATGCGGTACTGGTTCTCCAGGAGCTCGCCCACCGCGCGCACCCGGCGGTTCCCGAGGTGATCGATGTCGTCGATGGTCCCCTTGCCGTTCTTGAGGTCGATCAGGTAGCGGATGACCTCGAGCACGTCCCGCTTGGTGAGGATCTGGCCGTCGAGGGGCTCCTCCAGCCCGAACTTGAAGTTCAGCTTCAGCCGCCCGACCTTGGAGAGGTCGTAGCGCTCCGGGTTGAAGAAGAGGTTGGTGAAGAGGTTGGTGGCCGTCTCCGGCGTGGGCGGGTCCCCGGGGCGCAGCCGCCGGTAGATCTCCATGATCGCCTGCTCGGGCGAGTCGATCTTGTCGAGCATCAGCGTCTCGCGGAGGAAGGGCCCGACGTTCAAGTTGTCGATGAAGAGAACCTTGAACTCGTGGATGCCGCGCTTGAGGAGCTCGTTGACCTTCTCCTGGCTGACCTCCTCGTTGCACTCGAGGATCACCTCGCCGGTGCCCTCGTCCACCACGTCATAGGCGGCGACCTTGGTGAACAGCTCGTCGGCGTCGATGGGCAGGGTCCGCATCTTGGCCGCCTCGAGCTTCTTGATCGCCGCCCGGGTGAACTTGCGGTTCTTCTTGACGATCACCTCGCCGGACTTGGTCTTGATGTCCCGGGTGGCGCGCTGTCCGGGAAGCAGCTCCAGCTCCACCGACTTCTCGAACTCGGTGTCCGAGTGCAGGTAGATGGTCTCGGCGGCGTAGTAGTAGTTGAGGATCTCCTCGGTCGTCCCCCGGAACTCGATGGGGTTCTTCTTGGCCGTGTCCGGCACCGCGCCCAGCGCCCGGATGAGGACCGTGGCCGGGAGCTTCCGGCGCCGGTCGATGCGCACGTAGAGCAGGTCCTTGTGGTCGAACTCGAAGTCGATCCACGACCCGCGGTAGGGAATGATGCGCGCGTTGTAGAGCAGCTTGCCCGAGCTGTGGCTCTTGCCCTTGTCGTGGTCGAAGAAGGCGCCCGGGCTCCGGTGCAGCTGGCTGACCACCACCCGCTCGGTGCCGTTGATGATGAAGGTCCCGTTCTGGGTCATGAGCGGGATCTCGCCGAAGTAGACCTCCTGCTCCTTGACGTCGCGGATGGACTGCGCGCCGGTCTCCTCGTCCTTGTCCCAGACCACCAGGCGCACCACCACCTTGATCGGCGCCGAGTAGGTCATGCCCCGCTGGTGGCACTCGTCGACGTCGTACTTCGGCTTCTCCAGGTGGTAGCTGACGAACTCCAGCGAGCTGGTCTCGTTGAAATCGCGGATGGGGAAGACGCTCTTGAAGACGCCCTGGAGGCCCACGTCCTCGCGCTTCTCGGGTGGCGTGTCCGCCTGGAGGAACTTCTCGTAGCTCTGCTTCTGGATGTTGATCAGGTTGGGGATGTCGATGATCTTCTGAATCTTGGCGAAGCTCTTGCGGGCGCGAAAATTGTTCTGGACGGTCGCAGGCATCTCATCTCCCGGTGGGCGGGCGGGGCAGCGGGACTACGGCTTCGATGGCCGGGGAGGACGGACGGGCCCCGGGCGAGAGGGGTTTCGGGCAACGGGCCTGGGGCGGGTCGGAGTCCCCTGGTGCTCCGGGGAGCCGATCGCGGAGCCAGGCCCCTCCCCGGGGAATTCGCCGGGGATTCGGGGCGGGCCTACTTGATCTCGACGGTGGCCCCCGCGGCGGTCAGCTGATCCTTCATCTTCTGGGCGTCGGCCTTGTTAACGCCCTCCTTCACCGTCTTGGGCGCACCTTCCACGAGGTCCTTGGCCTCCTTGAGGCCGAGTCCGGTGATGGCCCGGATCTCCTTGATGACGTTGATCTTGTTCGCGCCGGCGTTGGCGAGCACGACGGTGAACTCCGTCTTCTCCTCCGCCGCGGCGGCGGCAGCGGCCCCGCCCCCGCCCGGCGCCGCGGCAACGGCGACGGCCGCCGCGGAAACGCCCCACTTCTCCTCGAGCTTCTTGACCAGCTCCGCCGCCTCCATGACGGTGAGGGCGGAGAGGTGATCCACGATCTGATTCAGGTCGGCCATGGCTTGGAAATTGCCTTCTTTAATGGTCCTTGACTCCGCGCAGCAGAGCCGGACAGGGTTGGTCATCTAAAAAACTACTTGCTCCAATCAGTTCTATTTGCCGAGAGCCTCGGTGCGGGCTTGAATCAGCCGCGCCAGCCCCAATCCGGGCTCGGCCAACGTCCGGACCACCTTCCCGGCCGGCTGCCCCAGCATTCCCAGGATCTTCGCCCGGAGCTCCGCCAGCCCCGGCAGCCTCGCCAGGGCCGCCACGCCGGCGGCGTCGGTCTTCCGCCCCTCCACCACGGCGCTCCGGATGCGGATGGTCTCCAGGTCCTTGATGAAGTCGGAGAGGATCCGGGCCGGCGCCACCGCATCGTCGTAGCCGAGAGCGATGGCCACCGGGCCCTTGAAGTCCGCGCTCACCACCGCCAGGGGCGTTCCCTCCGCAGCACGGCGGGCGAGCGTGTTTTTCAGGACCCTGTAGTCCACGCCTCCCTCGCGAAGCTTTTTCCGCAGCCGGGTGACCGTCTCCACGTTGAGGCGGGAGAACTCCGCCACGATCGCCGTGCGCGCGCGGGCGAACTTCTGGTTCAGCTCCCGGATGAGTGCTTCTTTCTCGCTTCGTTCCACTCTGGTCTCACCTCCTCACCCTTCGTCGTGCCCGGACCAGAGGCAGAAGCGAGCGGTGGCTCTCCGAAGAGAGTCACCTCCGGGGTCGGCCCGGCGCCCCGGGGGGGGCCGAGCGTTCCCCGGAACCGCTCCCACTCGTCTCGGCAGGGCTGGCGTTGACGGCCGCCGTTTCGACGGGCCGTCCACGGGGGGAAGCTCGACCAGCTCTTCCCGTCCGGGAACTCCCCGTCCCTGCTGTCTCCGACCAGGGGTGCCGGGGGCGTCTCCCTGCCTGGCCAGGCAGGGGGGCGGTCCTCGGCGGAACCGGCGCGTGTACCCCGCCGCGCCGGCGAAGTCAAAGGCCCTCGCTAGCGGTACCGGGCGTTGATCGCCTGGGTGTCCAGCTTGATCCCCGGGCCCATGGTGGAGCTGATGGCCACCGCCTTCAGGTAGACCCCCTTGGCGGTGGCCGGCTTGAGCTTCATCACCAGCTCGATGAGCGCGTTGAAGTTCTCCGCCAGCTTCTCCGGGGCGAAGCTCGCCTTGCCCACCGGGGCATGGACGATGCCCGCCTTCTCCGCCCGGAACTCCACCTTGCCCCCCTTGGCGTCGCGGACCGCCTTGCCCACCTCGGCGGTCACCGTCCCCACCTTGGGATTCGGCATCAGCCCCCGGGGGCCGAGCACCTTTCCCAGCCGTCCCACCACTCCCATCATGTCCGGGGTGGCGATGACGGTGTCGAAGTCCATGAAGCCCTCCTCGATGCGCTTGGCCAGGTCGGCCTCGCCGACCACGTCCGCGCCGGCCTCCTTCGCCTCGGTCTGCTTCTCCCCCTTGGCGAACACCGCCACCCGCACCGTCTTGCCGATGCCGTGGGGCAGGACCACCGCCCCGCGCACCATCTGGTCGGCGTGCTTGGGATCCACGCCGAGGTTGATGGCCACGTCCACCGTCTGGTCGTACGTCGTCCGCCGGAGCTCCACCGTCTCCTTGAGCAGGCGGAAGGCCTCGTCGACGCCATAGCGCTTGTTGCGGTCCACCTTGGCCGCGGCCGCGCGGAACTTCTTTCCCGTCTGGCTCATCCCACCACCTCGATGCCCATCGATCGCGCCGTGCCGGCGATGGTGTTCATGGCCGCCTCCAGGCTCCCGGCGGTGGTGTCGTTGAGCTTCAGCCGAGCGATCTCCTCGAGCTGCTTGCGCGTCACCTGGCCCACCTTCTCCTTGCCTGGCTTGTGGGCGCCCGAGCCCTTCTTCTTCTCGGTGTGCAGCCCGGCCGCCTTCTTGAGGAGCACCGCCGCGGGCGGCGTCTTGAGGACGAAGGTGAAGGATCGGTCCTGGTAGACGGTGATGATCACCGGGATGATCAGCCCTTCCTTTGCCTGCGCCTGCGTCGCGGCGTTGAACTGCTTGCAGAACTCCATGATGTTGACGCCCTGCTGACCGAGCGCCGGCCCGATGGGCGGGGCCGGGTTGGCCTTGCCCGCCGGGATCTGGAGCTTCACCTGCCCGGTGACCTTCTTCATGACCTACCTCCGGTGGTGCCAGCGGGCGGCCCTTCCTGAGGGGGCCGCCCTCCCACCCGACGACGTCCATCCCCTCTCCCGGGACCATCCCGGGGGACGGGGCACTGCCCGATCCCCGCCCCCTACGAACCGGTCTTCTCGACCTGCATGAAGTCCAGCTCCACCGGCGTGGCCCGGCCGAAGATGGACACCAGCACCTTCACCCGGCCCTTGTCCGGGTTCACTTCCTCCACCGTCCCGTTGAAGTTGCTGAACGGTCCGTCGATGACGCGAACGGTGTCGCCCTCCTCGAACTGCACCTTGGGCTTGGGCTTGAGGGTGCCCTCGGAGATCTGGGTGGTGAGCCGCTCCATCTGGCTCTCCGAGATCGGCGGGGGCTGCTCGTTGTGGGCGGCGCCGATGAAGCCGGTCACCTTGGGTGTGTTCTTCACCAGGTGCCAGGTGCGGTCGTTCATCTCCATCTGCACCAGGATGTAGCCGGGAAGAAGCTTTCGCTTGGAAGTCTTCTTCTCCCCCTTCACCATCTCCACCACCTGCTCCACCGGGATGAGGATCTGCCCGAAGTGCTCGCTCAGCCCCTCGAGCTTGATCTTCTCCTCCAGGCTCTTCTTCGCCTTGTTCTCGAACCCGGAGTAGGTGTGCACCGCGTACCAGCGCTTCTCGCCCATCACCATCTCCCCAAGAGGGCGGGTAGCCATTGGACCATCAGCCGGTAGGCCACGCTGTCGATCACGAAGAGCAGCACGCCGGCCACCAGCGAGGCGATGACCACCGCCACGGTGGACACCCAGGTCTCCGCACCGGAGGGCCAGGTGACCCGCATCAGCTCGGAGGCGGTCTCCAGCGCCAGGGTCCGCACCCGGAGATTGGTCCACGCCCCGGCGAGCAGCCCGGCGGTGAGGAGGAGGGCCACCAGGGAGGTGGTCTTCCACTCGGTCAGGCCCTCGAAGATGGGCCGATCCGGCAGCCCGGCCCGGACCCACAGCGGGGCGAGGACGTGCTGCAGGAAGAGCATCAAAGCTCCGGCCAGGCAGAGGGAGAAGATGACCACCAGGCGCAAGGGGGTCATCCCCGAGCGGTTCGCCTGATGCTGTCCGTCGTTGAAGGCCATCGGAGTGCAGGCCAGGAGGGATTCGAACCCCCAACAGGCGGTTTTGGAGACCGCTGCTCTACCGTTGGAGCTACTGGCCTAGACCTTTCCTTCCTTGTGGTCGGTGTGCTTGCGGCACCACCGGCAGTACTTGCTCAGCTCGAGCTTGTCCTGGCTCTTTCGCTTGTTCTTGGTCGTCGAGTAGTTGCGGCGCTTACAGACCGGGCACTCGAGCGAGATGATGCTCCTGTTTCCCTTGGGCATGGCTCGACTCTCTGGGGGTCAGCGGTGTGCCGGAGAGGGGCTTCCCTCCCCGGGCTCCTCACTCGACGATTTCCGAGACGACGCCGGCGCCCACCGTGCGTCCGCCCTCGCGCACCGCGAAGCGCAGCTCCTTCTCCATGGCGATGGGCGTGATCAGCTCCACCTCGATGGCCACGTTGTCCCCGGGCATCACCATCTCCACGTTCGCCGGCAGGGTCACCGTCCCGGTCACGTCCGTGGTCCGGAAGTAGAACTGCGGCCGGTACCCCTTGAAGAACGGCGTGTGCCGCCCCCCCTCCTCCTTGGTCAACACGTAAATCTGCGCCTTGAACTTGGTGTGCGGCGTGATGCTCCCCGGCTTGGCCAGCACCTGCCCCCGCTCCACGTCCTCCCGCTTCAACCCCCGCAGCAGCGCCCCGATGTTGTCCCCTGCCATCCCCTCGTCCAGGAGCTTGCGGAACATCTCCACCCCGGTCACCACCGTCTTCGTCGTCGGCCGGAGCCCCACGATCTCCACTTCCTCCCCCACCTTGATCTTCCCCCGCTCCACCCGGCCCGTGGCCACCGTGCCTCGTCCGGCGATGCTGAACACGTCCTCCACCGGCATCAGGAACGGCTTGTCCGTCGACCGCTCCGGCGTCGGGATGTAGCTGTCCAGCGCCTCCATCAGCTTGAGGATCGACCCCTCCCCCATCTCCGAGGTGTCCCCCTCCAGCGCCTTGAGCGCGCTCCCCGGGATGATGGGAACCTTGTCTCCGGGAAACTCGTACTTCTTGAGCAGGTCCCGCACCTCCATCTCCACCAGCTCGCGCAGCTCAGGGTCGTCCAGCATGTCCACCTTGTTCAGGTAGACCACGATGTAGGGAACCCCCACCTGGCGCGCCAACAGGATGTGCTCCCGCGTCTGCGGCATCGGCCCGTCCGCCGCGCTCACCACCAGGATCGCCCCGTCCATCTGCGCCGCCCCGGTGATCATGTTCTTCACGTAGTCGGCGTGCCCGGGACAGTCCACGTGCGCGTAGTGCCGGTTCTTCGTCTGGTACTCCACGTGCGCGGTGGCGATGGTGATGCCCCGCTCGCGCTCCTCCGGCGCCTTGTCGAT
>Ga0187779_10002338_pt1 | contig 11645 bp, 6 predicted proteins | sample 1015_Q2_SP10_10__FD_132435 | JGI IMG/M metagenome (GOLD analysis project Ga0187779, IMG submission 132435) | Tropical peat soil microbial communities from peatlands in Department of Meta, Colombia - 1015_Q2_SP10_10_MG | ecosystem: Environmental > Terrestrial > Soil > Wetlands > Peat | place... | reverse complement strand
CGCGGTGCGCGCCTGGCGCAACGTCGAGGAGCACCGGCGCGCGCAAACCGCCGGACGGGAGACGATCTTCGAGGACTATCGGCTGCGGGTCGCCGCGGTCATCCGCGACTACGGCATGGACGACCGGGCGCAGGCGCCGACGGACTCCCGGGCGACCCACGCGGCCTGAGCGATCGCGCCGCACGACGCGAGCCCAGGTTGACCAGCGCGCAGGGTCGGGCTCCTGCGCGGCCGAACGACATCGATCGGCTCGCGGCAGCGCGAGAGGATCGATCGCGCTTCCGGAGGCCGTCGTCCTTTGCTAAAGTCGCCTCGCCTCCGGCCGGCTTGCCGACATCTCCCTCCAGCCTTGCTCGACGCCCAGACCAAGCCCAGTTCCATCGTCGCCTATCTCGACCAGTACGTGATCGGTCAGGACGAGGCGAAGAAGATCGTCGCCGTCGCGGTCTACACGCACTATCGGAAGCTCGTGCGTTCGGCGCGCGAGCACACCCGCATCACCAAGAGCAACGTACTCCTCATCGGCTCGTCGGGGACCGGCAAGACGCTGCTCTGCGACACGCTCTCGCGCGCGCTCGACGTGCCCTTCGTCACCGCCGAGGCCACCTCGCTCGCCCAGACGCGCTACGTCAACGAGGAGATCGAAGCCATCCTCCAGCGCCTGGTCGACAAGGCCGGCGGCGACGTCGCCAATGCCGAGCACGGCATCGTCTACATCGACGAGATCGACAAGCTCAAGGCGGACGGGCAGCCGCGCGGCACCTCGGGCGAGAGCGTGCAGCACGCGCTGCTGAAGATCATGGAAGGGGCGCCGGTCAAGCTCGGCAGGGGTCAGTACATCGATACGACGAACGTGCTGTTCATCTGCGGCGGCGCATTCGTGGGGCTCGATCAGATCATGTCGCAGACTCACGGCTACGGCTTCGTGTCGATCTCGAGCGAAGACAACCAGAAGATCCTGGACCGGCTCAACACTCGCGTGAAGCCGACCGACCTCTTCACCTTCGGGCTCATTCCCGAATTCACCGGACGGCTCCCGATCATCGCGCATTTCGACGACCTCACGCGGAAGATGCTGGTGCGGATCATGACCGAGCCGAAGGACTCCATCTACAACCAGTTCCGCGACATCTTCGCGAACGAGGGTGTCGAGCTCGCGATCGAGTCGAGGGTGTTCGATCAGATCGCAGAGGTCGCGTTCGAGTACAAGACGGGCGCGCGCAGCCTGCGCGGCATTTTCGAGGAGCTGATGACGCCGATCCTGTATCGCCTTCCGGACGATTCAGGGATCGCGAAGGTCACGATCACATCGCTCTTCGTCGACCCCGTCCTCGAGCGGCGCAGCGCGGCGGTGTAGAAAGCCCGGGCGATTGCCCGTCAGTCGCTTCGATCGTCGCATTCTCACCGCCGATCGAGGCGGTAGATCCGCGACTCGCCGTAACCCTTCGCGAGCGCGAGCACGCCGACGTATTCCAGCGCGTAGCCGGTCTGCCCGATGGCAGCGAGGCTCGCCGCGAACGCCTCGCTCGCGTAGACCATGCCCGGCGGAGTGATAGGCTCGATGCGTGCGGCCTTGTTGACGCTCGAGCCGTAGTAGTTGTCCCGATTCGTCACCGGATCGAAGCCGCAGAACACCGGTCCCGCATGCAGCGCGATCCGGATCTGGCTCGAGTCCGGGAGCCCCAGTGCTGGCCAGTCCGCGGCGCGCATGCGCTCGAGGAAGCGAAGCGCGAAATCGGCGCCCTGATCCGGCGCATCGAAGACCGCGTACAGCGCGTCGCCCCACGTGCTCGCGAGCCGCGGCTTCGCGCGCGACGCGTCGATCTCGCTGGCTGCGATGCGGAAGAAGCTCTCCTGAAACAGCGGCGCGAGCGCGTCGTGCACGCGGCTGAAGCCCGCGAAATCGGCGAAGAGCAGCGTCTTCAGCGTGCGCTGAGGGCGCGCGGCGCCAGCAGGCGAGGCGATCGTGCTGCGCGCACGGACCTCGCTCGTTCTCGTGCGCGCCACCCGAGGCGACTCGCTGTCGGCCGCGCGCGCCCTCGGTGACACGCGGCCTCGAATCGCGGACAGATCGATCGACTCCGGCGGTCCGACATTGCGCTGCCAGCGCTCGAAGGTCGCATGCGTCCCGCCGACGCGCGCGCCGGAGGCCGCGTCGATCAAGCACAAGAGCTTCGGCGCCGTCTCGAGCTGCGCAGCGCGCAGACACGTGAATCCCTCGAGCAGCATCGACGCGTGGTCGAAGAGCACGTCGTCGCCGAGATGACTCTCCTCGGTGGCCATGATGATCCTCGAGGCGCGCTCGAGCGCCGCGTCGAAGCGTTCGGTCCAGCGCTCGCCGGCGCAGGCCACGCTCGAGCGCACGAAGTCCTGACGGTCGAAGGGCAGCACGACGTTGACCTCGGCGCCTCGAGCGAGCGCGGCTTCGATGAAGATGAGATCGGCGCCGCAAGCCGCCGAGGAATAGACGATGGGCCGGTGGAAGCGCTCGAATCGCTCGCGGACCGCGGCCTCGACCGCTGGGACGAGCTCCGGCGGAAATCGCCGCGTGGACCGCCCCGGCGCATCGATCATGTGGCCGGCGAAGGCGATCACATCGGGGACGGGCAGCACCTGCGCGAGCTCCTCTGCCTCGGGCAGTGCGCGGGAGAGCAGGTTGAGCTGCCGCCGCATCGTCGCCACGCTTCCCGCGTCGCCGCGCGCCGCGCGACAGGCGGATGCGTACGATTCGCGGGCTCGCTCGAATTGTCCGAGCAACAGTTGCGCTTCTCCGGCGGTGGCGAGGTCCCAGAAGTTGCGCGGGGCCGGCTGAGCCGCGAGGCTGGCGGCGACTTCCTGTGCGAGGCGCCGCGCCTCGGCGCGATCGCCGAGGAGCCAGGAAAGCGACGCCGCGTTGATCCCGGGGAAAGTGTCGCGATCGAGCGCGTACGCCGCGAGATATTCGTCGCGTGCGCGCTCGACGAGCGCGAGCGCTTCCGAGCGCCCGGGCGCACGATGATAGTTGTCCTTCCACAGCCGGCCACGCAGGCTGCGGATCTCGCCCAGACGGCTCGTCGAAGGACCCGCGGCCTGGGCGCGATCGAGCAGCGCGTGGGCCGCGTGCGTCGCGCCGGAGCGCGCGTGAGCGAGCGCGCCCCAGTAGAGAAGCTCTGCGTCGGGCGTTCCCGCGGCGACGGCTTCGCGGAAGGCGTCGCACGCCTCCCACGGCGCGCCTTGCTCGAGATGCCTGAGGATGCGCTCACGCGCCTCGAGCTCGAGGCTCACTTGCGCTGCTTCTTCTGTTCCTCGGCGATGCGCTCGCGCCAGACGGTGACGCTGATGAGCCGGCGCATTTCGGGTGGCAGCGCGTCGATGATCATGGCGGCTTGCGCAAGCTGAGAGGTCCTTTGCCCTGGAGCTGCAAGCGCGGAGACGTAAAGCGCGCTCGCATATTGGACTCGCTGAGAGAGATCCTCGTTGTCCTTGCGCTCAAAGAGTTCGCGATGGAATTTGAGGACCGGCTCTATCGACTCCTGTGCTTCGGTGTACCGCTCCTGGCGCGCGGCGATCATTCCTGCGAGCGTGAGCGCACTGGCCGCGTCGCGCTCGTCGAACAGATTGCGCTTCGGGATCGACTTGAGGATCTCGAGCGCGCGCCTGATATCTGCATCCGCCGCCGCGTAGTCCTTCAACCGATAGGAGGCTTCAGCAGAGGTCCGGTACGCCACTTCCAGCAGGCGGTTCTTGTCGAGCTCGCGCTGAGGGTCGGTCGCCTTGAGCTGATCGATGCGCCTGATCGATGATCGGGCCAGGCTGCGCAAAGTTTCGTAGTCGCCGGCAGCGAGCGGAATCGCATAGCCGCCGAAGCCCAGGCCGCTTCCCGGGAAGCCATAAAACCCCAGGAATTCGGGGAGGAAGACGCGGCCGAAGGAGTCTGCCGCAAGATCGCGGATCGCGAGCTCGATGAAGCGGCGATTGTCCGAGAGCGCTGCCTCGGCCGCTTGGCGGTCGCCCGCATCCGCGGCGAACATTGCAAGGTAGCCGGCGCTCACGGCCAAGGTATTGCCGATCATGCCGGCCGACCTCACGTGAGGCTCGATGGACATCCCGAGCCGCCACTGCTCAAGGCTCTCGCTGATTCGGCCCAGTCCCCACGACCAGAACGCGGTGCCCTGTCGCGCTGCGGCGAGGTTGTTCCACGCGATCTGGTTGCTCGGATCGAGCTTGACCGTGGCTTCCCAGTCGCGGGCGGCCTGACTGGCCAGGGCAAGGGCTTTCCGAAGGTGCAGATCGAAGCCTTCGTTTCCCGCCAGGGAGTCGGCAAGAAGGCCTCGGGCGCGCAGGGCCATCATGTGGCCCGGGCGTTTTTCGATCACCTGTCCGGCCACCTGCAGGGCTTCGTCGCCCACCTTTCTCGCCTCGTCCAGGCGACCGAGAGACTGGAGCGCATTCACCTCCCAGCCGGACGCTTCGGCATAGGCGACCGCCGAAGGCAGATCGTCGAGCTTGAGACCGTCGATGCTACGGTGGACTTCTCGCGCCTGCTCCAGCGTCTTGACCGCCGCCTCTTCCTCATTGTTGTTGACTTGAGTGAAGCCGAGATACGTCAGCGTCGTGCCGTAGGCGCGGCGCAGGGGAATCGAGGCGGTGGGGGCGCTTCCCTTGGGCTGCAGCACGGCGATTGCCTGCTCGATGAGCTTGCGCTCCTCGGGCCGCCTGCCGTTGCTGCCGGCCACGCGCGCTTCCGCCCATAGCCCGAGACCGAGCCCGATGTCGGTCGCCTCGGACTGATCGCCCTGCGCCCGCAACTTGCCGAGGACATCGACTGCCTCGGTGAGAGCTTTTTGGCTCTCGTCGAGCTTCGATTGGATGCGCAGCGCGGACCCGTAGCGCACGAGTGCGAGGGCACGATTGCGATCGGTGTCGGCGGTGCGGAGCTCTGGCGGAAGTGCCGCGTAGTAGTCGACCGCACGCTTCGCAAGTGCCGCGACCACATCGAGTCGTCCGACAGGCTCCAGCTCGAGATAGAAATCGTCGAGCAGGTAGACGATCAGCTTCTCGGCTTCCCCGCGCGCGCTCTCGGCCATCGCCCGCGTCTGTTGCGCCTGCAGCTCCGCCCTCTGCGCGCGCTTCATGCCGACATAGCCGAAGATCGCACCGACGACGGCGCCGATCGCCAGCACCGCGCACACGGCGGCCACCTGCCGCGCGCGCACCAGCGCTTTGCGCGTGGCGCGCTCGCGCGCCCGCTGCGCTTCGAGCTGGCGCTCGGCCTCGTCGCGCGCTTCGCGCTCGTGGCGCGCCTCGCGGCTCGCCTTGACGACGCTGCAAAGGACGTCGTGCGTGAGCTCGACGCGCCGGAGATCGAGCCGCTCCTCGACGCGCAGGAGCCGCCGGTTGACGAGCGTCGCGAGCGCATCGGGCGCCGCGCCCGCCGCGGCGAACGCCTTCGCCACCCGCTCCTCGGCCAGGCTTTCGCGGAAGCCCGACTCGGTGAGCATCTCGTCCTCGACGAACTTGCGCACGCCCGACGGCTGATCTGCGAGCGCACGTTCGTAGAATTCCGACAGGATGGTATCGCGCGATCCGGCCAGAAGATCCGCCGAGATTTCCGTGCGACCCTGCGTGATGCGCGCGTTGTTGAGCTCGCGGCAGATGAGCGACAGGAGCGAGGGCTCGACTTCCGCGTTGCGTAGCTCCGAGCCGCCGGCGACGAAGCGCACGATCGACTCGGCGACCTCCTGGTTGACGAGCTTGCCTCCGGGCTTGAGCACCGCGTCGAGCGCCTGCTCGCCGGTCATGCGCGCGAGCCGCATGCGATTCTGGCCGATCGAGGGCATGGTCGCCTTCACGCTCTCGAGATGCGCGAGATAGTCCTCGCGCAAGGCGATCAGGATGCGGTAGTCGCCGCGGGTGAAGTCGAACCGCTCGACCGCACTGTCGTCGTACTCGAGCCTCACTTCGAGCGCCGTGGGCGGTCGGTTCTCGACCAGGTCGGCGAGGTCGTCGAGAAACTCGGCCGCGCGTTTGCGGCCGAAGTCGTCGCTCTGCGCGAGCGTGAAGATCTCCTCGAACTGGTCGAAGATGAGGAGCGGGATGACGGTACGGCCGTCGGCGTCGCGCAGCACGTCGTCGCGATGGTGCAGGAACTCCCACAGCGATTCGCCGGCGACCGCGACGCCGGGCTGTGTCCAGCGGCCCGAGGTCAGGGTCGCCCGGAAGATCGCTTGCTTGATCTGCTCGGAGGGCGCGGGCGAGTCTTGCGCATAGTCGATGCGCACGTAGACCGGGCAATATCCCTGCGAGCGCAGCCGCGGCACGATGCCGGCGCGCAGGATCGACGTCTTGCCCAGACCCGACTGGCCGAAAAGAATCGTGAGGAGCTTGCGCTGCACGCGGCGCGCGAGCTCGGCGACTTCCTCGTCGCGGCCGTAGAAGTACGCGCGCGTCTCTTCGGTGAACGAGTCGAGCCCCAGCCACGGGTGCTGGGCGTCGACCGAAGGCGTTCCGGCGGTGCTGTCGGGAGGCGCCACGTCAGCGTTGCGCGCCGGTAGGCGATGACACGAGCTCGGCGCTCATCGGTTGCGCGACAACAGGTCCTGCAACCGGCGGGCGAACTCCGGCGTCACTTCGCCGCCGGGAAGCTTCGTGAAGTGCAATGCCCTGAACCGCTCGGGCACGTGGGCGGCGCCGGCATCGGTGTCGTCGATCGACACCGGCAGGACGAAGAGCGCGCCCTCGGCGATGTTGCGCGCGCGGTCGAGCGCATAGCTCCATTCGCGCCGGAAATAAGCTTCGAGCCGTCGGTCGGTTGTCGCCGAAACGATCGGTATGAAATACGAGCAGCGGGCGATGTTGCGCTGGATCTTGCGATCGTAGTCGTCACCGCTCTCGAGACGCTCGAGGTCGAACCACGTCGTGACTCCGGCCGCGTCGAGGCCCGCCTTGAGCCTCTGCACCGCCGCGAGATCCTCGCGCGCGTAGCTCACGAACACCGCGTTGTCCGGCATCTCGCGCTCGGGCGGCAGGAAGCGCTGCGGCGCGGCGAGGTCGATTACCTGACCCGGCTTGCGCCGCAGCGTCCAGCGACGGTGCAGCTCGTCGACGAACTTGCCCGCGCCGCTGTAGATGCGCGTGCGCACGCTCACCTGCTGCAGGAACGTGACCAGGCGTCCGTCGCTGTCGGAATGGCTGTCGGCGAGCACCTCGCCCACGTCGCGCGGGTCGGAGAGCCGGTGCCGCTTCGCCATCCGCAGGAAGAGCTGCGCCAGCCAGTTGGTGAAGCTCGAGCCGATCAGCAGCAGATGATTGTGCTCGAGCTCGTGGAACAGCTTTTCCGGCGTCAAGTGCTCGCTCTGCAGCGCGCAGATGAACTCCAGCGTGTCTTCGTCGGAGATGACGTAGGTGGGCGAAGCCGACAATCGCCCGAGCAGGTGATAGACGACCGGCCGCTGCAATCGCTCGCGCTCGGCCGGAAGGTCGGCGACGCGATTGGGGCAGTATGCGATCACCTCCGTCGACTGCGCGCCCTGAAAGCGCTCGAGGTTCACGGCCTGCTCGAGCAGCGGATCGAACGTCGTGGTGACGAAGAGATCGAAGTCGGCGATCCGGGCAAGCTGCCGCAGGGCGAGCGGCGGGGTGAATGTGGCGTCGCGCAGGATGCTGCGCACCCGCGTATAGACTTCCTCGCGCCGGCCGCGCGCCGCGAGAAACCAGCACACGACGTCGTTCAGCGTGTAGGGCTCCGGGAGGTCGTTCGTGTCGACGTTGAGCTTGCCGGCGAGCTTCTCGGCGATCCAGTCGTAGAGCAGCCGCGGCCCGCTGTCGGTGTCGACCTGCAGTAGCTCCGGGCCGATGATCGGGATGACGCGACGCTCCTCGATGAAGTTGAGGAGATCCTCCCACGCATCGTCGTCGAGCGTGGCGTGGCGATGGATCGGCAGCGGAGTGCTCATTCTCGAAGGCTCGAGGGGGTGCCGCGAAAGTGTCCATGATTCCGATAAGGCGGTCAAACCCGGCGCGCCTCTGGCATCCAAGGTTCGGTTGGTGTGGCCCCATGTCGGCGAGATCGGACATGGCACAATCGGGCCAGGTTTTCACCATGGAACGAACGCCGAGCGTTGCCGAATCGCCTTACGCCTGGGTGCGCCTGAGCGTCAGCCTCGCGCTGTCGACGATCGGCGGCGTCGGCATGTGGTCGGTGGTGGTGGCGCTGCCGGCGGTGCAGGCCGAATTTGGCGCCGCGCGCGGCGCCGCGTCGTTTCCCTACACGTTGACCATGATCGGATTCGGTCTTTCGAGCATCGGGCTCGGCCGGCTGGCGGATCGCTTCGGGATCATGGTGCCGGTGGCCGCCGGCGGGGTGGCGATGGTCCTCGGCTACATCGCGGCAGCCTCCGCGCCGACGCTCTGGCTGTACGCCCTGGCGCAAGGCCTTCTCATCGGCACCGGAAGCGCTGCGACGTTCGCGCCGCTGCTGGCGCACGTTTCGCTGTGGTTCACGCGCCGGCGCGGAATCGCCGTGGCGGTGTTCGCGAGCGGCAATTACCTCGCGGGCACGATCTGGCCGCCGATCGTGCAGCATTTCATCGCCGCCGACGGCTGGCGCGCGACGTACCTGAGCATCGCCGTGTTCTGCGCCGCCACCATGCTCCCGCTCGCGGCGTGGTTGCGCAAGCCCGCCCCGCTGTTCGAGCTCAAGGCGGCGGCGGCGTCGGCGCGCGCGCCGGCGATGGCGCACGATCTGGGCCTTTCCAGCGGAGCGTTGCAGGGCCTTCTCGTCATCGCTGGGCTCGCGTGCTGCGTGGCGATGTCGATGCCGCAGGTGCACCTCGTCGCCTACTGCGCCGACCTGGGCTACGGCCCGGCGCGCGGCGCCGAGATGCTCTCGGTCATGCTCGCTTGCGGCATCGTCAGCCGCGTGAGCTTCGGCTTCATCAGCGATCGCGTCGGCGGCCTGCGGACGCTGCTTCTCGGCTCGACGCTGCAGGGCGTGGCGCTGCTGCTCTTCCTGCCGTTCAACGGGCTCGTTTCGCTGTACGTGATCTCGGGCCTCTTCGGCCTTTTCCAGGGCGGAATCGTGCCGTCGTACGCGATCATCGTGCGCGAGTACTTCCCGGCACACGAGGCCGGCGAGCGCGTCGGCGCGGTGATCACCGCCACGCTCTTCGGCATGGCGCTCGGCGGCTGGATGTCGGGCGCGATCTACGACCTGACGGGCTCGTATCGAGCGGCATTCCTGAACGGCATCGGGTTCAATCTGCTCAACGTGTCGATCGCGCTCTTCCTGCTCAGGCGCTCGCGGCCGGAGCCGGCGCCGGCGTAGGGGCGCTCGCGGCGGTCGCGCGCCCTCTCCGGGGCCGGGCGCTCGCGGCACCCGCGCGTGTTCGATACCCCACTTACTCGCGGATGCCCGCTCGCGCCCGCCACCCTTCTGGCTATGCGCGCGCCCTCGCTCGCTTATATGAAGTTATGGACAGCCCAGAACGTCGGCGAGCGCGGTGAGGCTGTCGGCGGAGAAGTCCACCGGCACGCTCGCCTGCGCTTCGCCGGTGCCCGGACCGAATTCATGCGGCCGGGCGATGAACGCGGTGCGTAACCCGAGCGCTGCGGCCGCGGCGAGGTCGTAAGAATGCGCCGCGACCATCATCGTCTCCCGAGGCGCGCAGTCGAAGGCGGCCGCGGCGGAGAGATACACGACCGGCTTCGGCTTGTAGTCGCGGGCGAGCTCCGCACCGGCGATCGCGTCCCAGATCCAGCCGTTGCGGCGCGCGAGATCCACCATGATCGAGATGTTGCCGTTGGAGCACGGCGCGAGCCGGAATCGCCGGCGCAGCCGGAGCAGTCCCGGCGTCGTATCGGGCCAGGCGTCGAGACGATGCCAGGCGAGATTGAGCTCGACCCGCGTCGCCTCGCCAATGCGTCCGAGCTGAAAGCGCTCGAGCACGCGATCGAGGTTGCGCCGATGCAGCACGTCGAGGCTCGCAAACGGCAGCGCGCCGCTGCGCACGCTTTCCATCGCGGGCTGATATTCGGCGCGCCAGGCGTCCGCAAACGCTTCCCCGTCGAGAGCGACGCCGACCGGAGAGAGCAGCGCGCTCGCCTCGCGCGCGATCGAGGTTCGCCAGTCGACCAGCGTGCCGAATACGTCGAAGAACAGGGTTTTGACCGGCTCCATGCGGCTCGAACTTACCACGGTTGCATGGCGCCGGCACCGGGCGTATTATGACAACAGCATAGAGCTCGAGGCGCCGGGGCGACGCCGGACGGGCGAAAAGGATCGTCCATGCGTACGCCACTCGCCAATGTGTTCTTCGCGCTCGTCCTTGCCTCGGCGGCCGCTGCCGGGCAATGTCCGCCGACGGTGCCCGTCGAGGGCGCGCCGCCGCCCGCGCCGCTGCCGCTCTTTCCTTCCGACAACTGGTGGAACGTGGACGTCTCGACGGCGCCCGTCGATCCCAATTCCGCCGCCTACATCGCCTTCATCAACAACGGCGGCACGCGCAAGCTCCATCCCGATTTCGGCGGCGAAGAGTCGCCGGGAAGCGTCGCGATCTACGGCATGCCGTACGCCATCGTCGGCGGCAGCGAGCCGAAGCAGGCGGTCAGCTTCGACTATTGGGACGAGAGCGACGGCGTCGATTACTCGACCGGCCAGGGCCTGCCGTTCTATCCCATTCCCGCGGAAGCGATCGCCCAGCCGCACTGGATCGAAGGCGGCGATCCCGGCGACGTCGATCTGCGGAGCCAATCGGATCGGCATCTCTTGATCATCGACTGCACCAACCGGTATCTGTACGAGCTCTACAACGTCTTTTACGACGCGAGCCAGAGCCAATGGCTCGCCGGATCCGGCGCGTTCTTCGACATGAACGCGAACAACCGGCGCCCCGACGGTTGGACGTCCGCCGACGCCGCGGGGCTCGCAATCCTGCCCGGCCTCGTGCGCTACGACGAGGCCTGGAATCCGGCCGTCACCGACATCGGGCACGCCTTCCGCGTCACCGTCCGCGCCACCAACGGGTATGTCTATCCGGCCTCGCATCGCGCCGGCAGCACGGCGGGCGCGTTGCCGATGGGGGCGCGCCTGCGGCTCAAGACTTCCGTCAATGGACAGGATCCCGCGCTGCGCACGAGCGATCCGAACGTGCAGAAGATTTTCCGGGCGATGCAGAAGCACGGCCTCATCGTCGCCGACAACGGCTCCGACATGTTCATCACCGGGACGTTCGACACGCGCTGGGACAACGACATTCTCAATCCCGCGTTCTCGCTGCTCACGGCGAGCGACTTCGACCTGATCCAGCTGGGCTGGCAGCCGGCGACGAGCGCGCCGGCGCTGGCGTCGCTCAGTGCGAGCCCCAACCCGCTGGTCGGCGGCAATGCGTCGACGGGCACGGTAAGCCTGACCGTCGCCGCAGGTGCGGGCGGCGTGGTCGTGTCGCTTTCGAGCGCGAGCAAGGCGGTGACCGTGCCGCCGAGCGTGACGGTCGTATCCGGCGCGACCGCGGCGAGCTTCGGCATCGCGACCTCGGCGGTGGCGACGCAGACCCTGGCGACGCTTTCCGCGACCTACGGCGGCGTGACCAGGACGACGACGCTCACGGTCAATCCGGCCGCTCCCGCGTCGCTCGCTTCGCTGTCGCTGCAGCCCGCGACGGTCCGGG
>Ga0187779_10002337_pt1 | contig 11649 bp, 8 predicted proteins | sample 1015_Q2_SP10_10__FD_132435 | JGI IMG/M metagenome (GOLD analysis project Ga0187779, IMG submission 132435) | Tropical peat soil microbial communities from peatlands in Department of Meta, Colombia - 1015_Q2_SP10_10_MG | ecosystem: Environmental > Terrestrial > Soil > Wetlands > Peat | place... | reverse complement strand
GTCGCGTTTCACCTTGTGCGTGCCAGGGCTCCCGGAACCGACCCGCTCGACGACCGTGCGCTCCGGTCCATCGGCGGACGCCCGTGGTCCGGCCCCTCGCGGGGGGAGATGCCCTGGGCCACGGCGCTTCTCGGGGCCGCTCTGGGGGCGTGGCTCCTCGGCATGCTCGTCATCAGGCGCCAGGTCCGCCGGGCATGGCTCCCCGGCCTCGCCGTCGCGGCCCTGCTCGCGCTCCTCGAAGCGGGGGCTGCCTTACCCGCCGAGCGGAGGGCGCGGTGGGTGGCTGCGCTCGCCGTGCCCCCCGGCCCGGAGTCCCGCCGGCTCAAGGACGCTCTGGGCAGGACATCCGTGGCGCTCGAGCCCGCTCCCGCCCGGTGTGCGGCTCCGGGCGCCGGCGCGCCCTGCGCTCTCGTCGCCACCGTCGGCTCCGCCTCCGCCCCACCCGAGGGTGCCGATGCGCTGGTCTTCGACCAGGCGAGGCCCCGGGTCGACCTCCTTGGCGTGGACGCTCCGGGTGAGGTCCCGCTCGGCTCGGCGGCCGGAGTGTGGGCGACCGTACGAATCCGCCGCGCGGCGGGCCTGCCGGTGCTTGTCAGCGTCCATTCCACCGGAGCGGCTCCGGCCAGGGCCGAGCTCCGCGTCGACGGCCCGGACGAGGTGCGCACCGTGCGGCTGTCCATCTCGCCGCTCTCGGAGGGAGTCATCTACCTGGCCGCGGAGGCGCTCGTTCCCGGCGAGCCCCAGGCTCAGGACGGCCGGCTCCTGGCGCTGGCCGCGCGATCCCGCACACCGCGGCGGCTGGTGCTGGCCACCTCTCCCGCCTGGGAGGCGCGTGCCGCCACCGAGGCGCTGGACACGACGGGCGCACGCGTGGACGCGTTCACCCTGGTCGGCTCGCGGGCGGTGGCCGCGCGCGGAGGGAGCCCGGAGGATCCGCGTCAAGTGCTCCGGGACACGGACCGCCTCGAGGCGCTCGACCTCCTCGTGCTGGTCGGCTTCTCCGAGGACCTCGACGCCGCCGCCGCTGCGGGCCTCCGCCGCTACGTCGAACGGGGGGGCGGCGCCCTCCTCCTCTCGAGTCCGGGCGCGGCACGGGCGCTGGGGATGGCGATTCCTCCGCTGGCCGCGGCGGCGCCGGAGCGGTCCCTGGTCGCCGCGCTCGGGACCGGGGAGACCCTTGCCTTCCGCGGCTACGCCCCGTCCGCGCCGGCGATGCTCCTGCCGGGGACGGAAGTCCTCGGCCGGCTGGGCGATCCGGGCGACAGCGCGCCGCTCCCGTGGCTCGTGGGGCGCGCCCTGGGACTGGGCCGCGTGGCGGCGTCGACGGCCCCCGACGTCTGGCGCCTCTCTCCACCGGGACGGGGGCGCGAGGCCTACCGCTCGGTGCTCCGCTCGCTCGTCGGCTGGCTCGAGGCGCCCCGGGCCTCACGAGCGGGGGTCGTCCTCTCCGACGACTGGGCATCGCTGCGCCCCGCCGATGCATCCTCGGCGGCCCTCGCCCCGCTGTCTGCGCCCGGCGTCATCGCCGGCCTGCCCGTCGACTCCCTGGACTCGGCCGCGCTCATCGGCTGGCCCCGCGCCCGCCTCCGGGCGGCGGCGGCGAGGACCGGGCACCCCTTTCTCGAGCCGGACGGCGCCGAGGAGCTCGCGCTCGCTCTCGAGCGCCTCCCGCCGCCCCCGCGTTGGACGGGCTCCATCTCGCTGCGGTCGAGCGACGCCGCCTTCGTGCTCCTGGCCGCGCTGGTCGTCCTCGAGGCCCTCGCCCGCCGCCTCTACCGCCGCACGGGCGGGAGGCGAGCAAACAACGCGCTCTCCTCCGGGGACACCGGCGGGAGCGCGACGGGAGCCGGCCGGAGCCAGCGCGACAGCGCGACGGCGGCCGCGCGGGCGGCGGCCGCGCGCGACGGAGCATCGTCGGCGGCGTAGAGCGGGGCTGCCAGCGCCGCCGCCGGGAGGCCGGGGGCCCCCGGAAGCGCCCAGAGCGCATCGGCCAGCCCCCGGGCGGCGTCCGCCCCGAGCTCCTGCTCGGAGGCCAGGAGGAGGCGGCGGGCGAGGGCCTCGACGCCCGGGGGGCCGGCGCCGAGCTGCACCGGGCCGGCGGCGGCTCCGGGGCGGAGACCGGACTGGCCTCCCGTGAGCCGGCGCCCCTCGTCCACCGGCTTGTCCGGGGGCCTCGGGGCGCGCAGGACCAGCCGCTCGGTCCCGAAGGCGGCGTCGAGCGCCTGCACCGCCGCGCGCTCGGGCGGGAGGGCCCCGCTCGGGTTCCCGGCCGCCAGCGCCCCCTCGGCCGCCCACATCTCCGACACGGCGCGGGCGAGGAGCCTGCGCGCCCGAGCGTCCCCGCTCTCGCCCAGCTCCTTGTCGTCCACGTCGAGCACCAGGCCCTCGCCTCGCTCCGCCTGCAGGAAGAAGCCGAAGCCCTCGCGGATCTGCCGCTGGGCCTCGGCCAGCTCGGCGGACCTCGCCCGCCGCTCGGCTCCCTGGGCTCCGGATCTCACCAGCCGCCCGGTGCGCGCCAGGAGCTCGCGCTCGGTGAGCCGGGACGGGGGCGGAGGCAGCCGCGCCGCGGCGGCCGTCCCGGTGAAATCGACCAGGGACTCCTCCCAGCGCAGGATGCGCGCCTCGGAGCGACCCTGGCCCGGCCCGTCGAGCGGGTTGCCATCGCGTGCCTCTGCCCAGACGACCAGCGTGTCGCCGGCCCTCATCCCCACCGCGACCGGGTCGAGGCTCCCCCTCGCCTCGACGGCCTCGCCCGGGGTGACCGCTCCTCCGAGAATCCGGCCGCTGCGGAAGCGCATCCCCTCGCCGTGTCCCTGGGCCAGCGTCCAGTGGAAGTCGAGGCCGGCCACCGCCACGTCGTCGCGCGCCCCGGCGCGGAGAGGGAACCTCTCCGGCCGGGCGGTCACCGTTCGGTCCGTCTCGGGGGCCTCGAGCGTGACCTCCGGCGGGCGGTCCGGGAGCGCCTCCAGCTCGATGAGCGCCACCGGGCCTCCGGGGCCGGCCGCCAGGCGCAGGCTCCGGCTCCGGTCGAGCACGAGGGAGAGGGTCGCCCGTCCGCCGTCCACGGCCACCTCGTGGAGAGCGCCGTCCTGCTCGGCCCAGGAGACGGCCGGGGCGTGCGTCCGGATGTCCAGGTGGACCCGGGAGCCGCGCAGACCGCGAACGGTGGGCAGGCGAGCCTCCACCGCCGGCCAGCCCGTGTAGGGCGGCGGCTCGACGCGCGCGGTGACGACCAGGAGGGGCGCCGCCGGCCGCGCCTCGAGCGAGGGGGGCGGACGTCCGACGCGAACCAGCGTCGCGGCGGCGGCGACCAGCAGCGCGGCTCCGAGCCGGAGGATGCCGGCCCGGAGCAGCACCGGGCCCATGCGCCCCGAGACCCAGGCCTCCAGGCTCGGCCGCAGGGACCCGCCCTGCCCCTCGAGGTAAGCCTCGAGCGCCGAGCCAAGCTCCGGGCGCCGCTGCTCGACGGCAAGCGCCGCGCGCATCCGGGTCCACCGGGTCGCGACGAGCAGACCGGCGGCCGTCCCGGCGAGCCCACCCGCCCGGACATGGCCGAACGCCGCTCCGGCTCCCGCCCCGAGGAACCCGATGGCCAGGAGGTCGAGGACGGCGCCCTGGAGCCGCGCGAAGGTCAGCCAGCGATGAATCGAGAGAGGCGCGGTCACGGCCGATGGCACCTTGGGGACAGTACGCCCCCCGTCCCCGTTGCGGCACGCTAGTCTCTCCGGCGGCGATGGCACCAAGCCGCACCCTCCTCATCGGTCCCGTCCTGGCGACGGCCGCCCTCCCCGCGGCGGGCGCCGGGCCGGAGACCGGATGGCGCGAGGTGCGCACGCCTCACGTCGTCGTCCAGACCGACCTCGTCTCGGCCGATGCGCGCCGGGCAGCTCTGGCCGTGGAGCGGACGCGCGCAGCGATGCTCGCCACCGCCTGGGGCGGGGCCCATCTCTTCCAGCCCGAGCACATCGAGGTCGTCGTCTTCTCCGACGGTCTCGACTTCGAGCACCACTTCGGCCGCAACGTGGGCGGCGTCTTCGCCCATGGCGGGTATCCGCCGCGGGCCGTGCTCTACGGCCCGCCGGAGCGATGGGAGCGGCGGGCCACGCTCGCGCTCGAGGAGTCCACCTCGGTGCTGCGCCACGAGCTCGCCCACCACCTGGCGGCCTATGTCTACCGACGTCAGCCGCGCTGGTTCTCTGAAGGTCTGGCCCAGTTCCTGGAGACCATCCGCGTCTCCGAGGATGGAAGGAGCGCCCTGCTCGGGGCCATCAACCCCGATGCGCTCCGCAGCTACAACGCCTACCGCACCCTGACGGTGGCCGATGCGCTCGCCTGGGGCGGCAAGCTCGATGCCCGGGACGAGGGCGCCACCGCCGGCCTCTACGGACTGAGCTGGCTGATCGTCCACTGGCTCTACAACGTCCACCCCAAGGAGCTGGGGACCTTCCAGTCCCTGCTCGCCAGGGGAATCGACCCGGACAAGGCCTGGAAGGTGGCCTTCGGGTCCCTCGCCCTGGAGGGCATCGACGCCGAGCTCAACACCTACGCCCGCCACGGTTCCTATGCCGAATTCACCGGCGCCATTGCCGTGCCGGACAGCGACGCCGTGGAGCGACCCCTGGGATCCGCCGACGTGCATGCCATCCGGGCGGGCGTGGCGCTCATTGCGGCCCGGATGCGAACCGACGCCGCGCCGCACCGGGCGGAAGCGGAGAAGGAGCTGGGGCTGGCGCTGGGAGAGGACCCGGGGAACGTGCGCGCCCTCCGCCTGCTCGGGGACCGGGTGCCGGAGGGTGCGGCGCGCCGGGCGGTCGCCGCCCACCCGGATGACGGGCTCGCCTGGCTGAGCCTGGCGGAGAGCCTGCACGCCGCCGGCGACGCGGCGGAGCGCGAGCGGGCCTATCGCCGGGCGTCCGAGCTACTCCCCGACCACCCCGGGCCGTTCAACGCCCTCGCCATCGGCCTCCTCAGACAGGACCGGCCGAAGGAGGCGCTGCCCCTCGCCTCCACCGCCGTGCAGCTCGCCCCCTGGGAGCCTGCCTTTCTCGAGACGCTGGCCACGGCCCTGGCCGCCCTCGGCCGGTGCAGCGAGGCTGCGGTGACCGGAGCCCGGGCCCTCGACGGTCTCCTCGAGGGAGCCAGCCCGGCCGTCGTCCAGCAGTACCGGGCACACGTCGATACCCTGCGCGAGAAGTGCCGGCCGGGCTCGGAGCCCTGAGGCCCTTTGCCCCCGCGTCTGCCCCTGTTCGCCACCGCCGCTCGAGGCACCGAGGACCTCCTCGCCGACGAGCTGGGCGAGCTCGGGGTGACGCGCATCCGCCGTGACCGGGGAGGCGTGCGCTTCCACGCCAATCTCTCCGAGGCCCTCCGCGTCTGCCTCTGGACGCGGCTCGGGATGCGCATCCTCTGGCCCGTGGGCGAGGGAGAGGCGCGGGGGGCGGACGGCCTCTACGCCGTCGCCCGGAGCGTCCCCTGGGAGGACCACCTCACGCCGGCCACGACCTTCGCCGTCGAGGCCTCGCTCCAGAGGTCGGAGCACTCCCACTCGGGCTTCGTGGCGCTGAAGATCAAGGACGCCCTGGTGGACCGGATGCGCTCCCGGGCCGGGAGGCGACCCGACGTCGACGCGCGGAGCCCGGACGTGCGGGTGGTGGCGCATCTCGCCGGGACGCGGCTTCAGCTCTCGCTCGACCTGGTCGGCGAGCCCCTGAACCGGCGGGGCTACCGCGTCCGGCAGACCCGCGCTCCCCTCAAGGAGACCCTGGCCGCTGCCGTCCTGCGCGCGGCGCGCTTCGCGGGTGACGAGGCGGTGCTCGACCCGATGTGCGGCTCGGGGACGCTGCTCATCGAGGCGGCGTGGATGGCCGCCCGGCGAGCGCCGTCGCTGGACCGGCCCCTGGCCATCGAGCGCTGGCCGGCGCTCGGGCCGGCGGCGCGGCCCCTCCTCGCCGACCTGCGCGCCGAGGCCCGCGCCGTCCAGCGCCCGGTCCCGGTCCCGCTCTGGGGCTTCGATCGCGATCCGGAGGCCCTGGCCGTGGCGCGGGCCTGCGTCCGGGCCGCCGGCCTGGCCGGCGCGGTCGAGCTCCGCGCAGCCGATGCCACCTCGGAGCTCCCGCTCCCCTCCGGGGCGAGCGGCCTCTGGGTGTCGAACCCGCCTTACGGCGACCGGCTCGGCACTGGCGGACAGAAGGGCATGAAGTCGTTCTACTTCCAGCTCGGCGAGCGCTTCGAGGCCCTGGGAGCCTTCCGCGCCGCGCTCCTCGCCGGGAACCCGGGCTTCGAGAGCGCCTTTCACCACCGGCCGAGCGGGCGCCGCGAGCTCTGGAACGGCGCCATCCCCTGCACGCTGCTCCTCTACCCCGCGCCGGCCGCAAAGGGCTCTGCCGACCCTTGGAGGGGGACGCCCGCCTCAGAGCCGGCGCTCGACCCGGCGCACCAGACGCCGGATGTTTCCCCGGTGCGTCCAGAGCATCCCGAGGTAGAGCACGAGCGTCAGCCCCACCGCGAGGCGCGTGCCGGGGCGGATGCCCGCCGCCGCCAGGGCCGCCGGTCCGGCCAGGAGCGAGCCGAGGCTGGACATGCGGGTCAGCGCCAGGGTGGCGAGGTAGACGACGACGCCGGCCAGCGCCGCGGCCGGGACCAGCACGGTCAGGACGCCGAGCGCCGTGGCCACGCCCTTGCCTCCGCGGAAGCCGAGCCAGACCGGCGCCACGTGGCCGGCGAAGGCGAACAGCCCGGCCAGGGCCGGAAGCGTCGCGGAGGCAGGAGCAAGCGTCTGCGCCAGCCCCACCGCGGCGGCCCCCTTGCCGGCATCCAGGGCGAGGACGAGTAGGCCGACCCGCATCCCGGCCACCCGGGCGACGTTGGTGGCTCCGATGTTCCCGCTTCCCTCCCGGCGCACGTCCACGCCGCGCGCGGCCCGGGTGAGGAGGAGCCCCCAGGGGATGCTTCCGAGCAGGTAGCCCCCGGCGGCCGCCGTCAGCGCGGTCGATGCCGGCGTCACGGCCAGCCCAGGAACCGGACGCGCACCACCACCACCGCGTAGTTGATGGCCACCGCGGCGAGGAGGAGCCTCCTCGCGGCGCGCCCCTCGCGCGCATCGAGGGACAGCTCCGGGACGGGCAGCGCGAAGAGGAGCTGCAGCGCCGCGAAGAGCGTGCACGCCGCCAGGCCGAGGGCGGCAGCCGTCCCCAGCGGGTTCGCGTCCAGGGCACCGCCCAGGTCGCCTCGCGCCAGCCGCTGCGCCACCCGGGTCAGCCCGCAGCCCGGGCAGGGCCAGCCGGTGTGGGCGCGGAAGGCACAGGTCCAGAAGGGAAGCCTGTCGAAGGGAACGAGGCGGGCGAGGAGGAATCCCACCAGCCCGGCCAGCCCGAGGGCGTGGAGGAAGTCGAACCGGCGGGCGCGGGGTGACCAGCTCAGCGTCACGGCAGCGGCCTCACTGGGTCTGGAACTGACCGAGCATCGCCGCCAGGCCTGCGCCGAGAAAGGCGAGTCCGGCGCAGATGCAGCAGAACAGCACCACCAGGGGGAGGAGGACGGCCGCGGCCGCGCGTCCCAGCGTCGTCTCCTGCACCGCGGCGATGCCGAGCACGGTGAGCACCACCCCGTACATTCCGGCCAGGACGCCCAGGCAGGGCACCATCCCGATGACGTTGGTGGCCGTGGCGTAGGCCACCACCCGGAAGGTGGCGTAGTAGCCGTTCTTGGCCGCTCCGACGAGGAGGCAGAAGAGGTGAAGGATGGCGGCGTAGATGATGATGAACACCGGGTAGAGGATGACCGAGCCGACCAGCTGGCCCGGGCCGATGCTGTGCAAGACCTGCCTCATCGCCTGGCGGGACTCGGGGGGAAGCTGGCGCATCTGCTCGAGCGCCGCCTCGTAGCCCCACCGGCCGAGACCGAGAGAGCCGAAGGGGGCCGAGATGACGGCGCCGATGGCGAAGAGGATCCACGCGTAGAGGAGCGCATCGGTCCAGGAGCCGCCCGGCTTGACCGAGGCCCAGAAGGGCTGGGGCGTGAAGATGGTGCGCTTCCAGGTCTCGAACAGTCCGCCGAGCCAGCCCACCGCGGCCCGCCGCTCCCAGGGCGTGTCCTCCCGCACCGCCGGCCCCGGGCCGGTGCTCCCCGGCCCTCCCGGCCCGGTCGGCCCCCCCCACCCCGCCGCCGAGCCCTCCGGCGCGGCTCCGGGGAAGTGGGGGACGTCCACCTGCTGCCCGCAGTTCGGACAGAACTGGAGCCCGGCGCGGTCGGTGCTGAAGATGGAGGCGCAGCGGGGACACCGAGCTTGCATGGGCTCCCTCCGGGATGGCGGAGCCTAGGAGCCGAGCCGGAGGGTGGGCAAAGACTTTCGCCGCCCGGCGCCTCCGTGCTGTCCTTGCCCCGCCCGCCATGCCCCGGAGCTACAGCATGCTCGCCGTGCACGGCGCCGCCCAGCGGGCGGTCTCCGTGGCCCAGAGCTTCCTCCACTCCGAGGACGCGACCGGCGAGATCCACGACGTGCAGGCGGACCCGCGCTTCCAGGCCCGGGGAGTGGACCTTCTCTGGCAAAGGAGCTCCGGGGAGCTCCTCGGGGTCGAGGTGAAGGGGGACCGTCAGGCCGGGCGCCGGGGAACCTACTTCTTCGAGCTCGTCTCCAATCTGGAGAGGGACACCCCGGGCTGCTTCCTCTACTCGCATGCCGACGTCCTCCTCTACGTCTTCCTCCAGACGCTCGAGGTGCATCACCTCCCCGTGCCGGCGACGCGAGCCTGGTTCCTCGCCCGGAGCGGCGATTACCCCCTCCGCCAGACGCACACCCGGAGCGGGCCGCTGGCTTACACCACGGTGGGAGCCGTGGTTCCGGCGCGCGATGTGCTCGCCGCGGTGGCCGGGGCGCGCCGCATCCCCCGCTCGGCCTGGGCTCGCTGATGCCAGGGGAGCGCCCGCTCAGGCCGCCGGGGCGGTCTCGGCGGCCGTCCCGCGGCCGTCCACCACTGGCCACGCGGTCGGGCGCCGGCGGCCGTCCTCGGTCCGGGCGGCGAGGAACGGGACGCACCCGCGTCGGGCGAAGGCGCGCCGGAAGTCGGCGAAGGAGCCGCCGGCCGCCCGGGCATCCATCGCCGCCAGCCCTGCCTCCGGCCCGCACTGGGCGAGCATGTACTCGACGAAGGCCCAGCGCGCCGAGGTGGGTCGGACCTCGGCCCGGCCCTGGAGCCCGGCGCGGAGCCGGGCGAGCCTGGTCTCCACCGTGCGCACGCCGGCGAAGGGCGCGCCGTCGAGCGGGGTGTGCCGCTTCGGGACGAACGGCGCGACGCCCAGCGCCACCGGCAGGATGGCGGAGAGCTCGCGGGTGAAGCGCACCAGCTCGTCGACGTCGGCCTCCTCCTCGAGCGGAAGCCCGAGCATGGTGTAGACCTTGAGGCGCTGCATCCCCGCGGCGGCGGCGAGCCGGGCGGCCCGGAGGATCTGCTCCTCCGAATGTCGCCGGTCGACCAGGTCGCGCATCCTCTGGCTCGCGCCGTCCGAGGCCACGGTGAGGAGGCGCGCCCCGCCGCGGCGCAGGGTGGCCACCAGCTCCTCCGACAGGCGGTCCGCCCGCAGCGAGGACACCCCCACCTGGCGCCCGGAATCGACCAGGGTGCGCAGGAGCCCGGTGATGCGCGGATGGTCGGTGACCGCCGCCCCCACCAGGCCCACCCGCCGGGCCGAGGCGGGCACGAGCTCCACCACCCGCTCCGGAGGGACGGTGCGCATCCCGCCGTTGGTGGTCCGGCGCATGACGCAGTAGTGGCAGCCGCGGCTGCACCCGCGCTCCGGCTCGATGAGGAACATGCTCCTGAGCTCGGTGTGAGGGGTGAGGATCTGCGAGCGCGCCGGCAGCCGGGTGTCGTCCGAGCGCGCCACGTGGAGCGGGTCTCCCCCCACTCCCGGGACACGGAATCCCGGCACGTCGGCCAGGTGGGAGAGGAGCCGGCTCCGGGCGGGGAAGGCCTCCACGGCGTCGAGGAGGAGGTGAATCAGCTCCTCCGCCTCGCCCTGGACGACGACGTCGACGAAGGGCTCGAGCGGCGCCGGGTTGGAGAAGGTGAGCGGGCCACCGGCCACCACCAGGGGATGGCGCTCGGTGCGCTCGGCGGCGAGCAGCGGGAGCCCGGCCAGCTCGAGCATCTCCAGGAGCCCTCCCAGCTCGAGCTCGTAGGCCACCGAGAAGGCGATGACGGCGTGCCCGGAGACCGGGCTCTGGGACTCGAGGGTGAAGAGGGGGAGGCGGCTTCTCCGGAAGGCGCGGACGTCCTCGGGGAGGAACGTCCGCTCGGCCGTCGCGCCGGGGTGGGCGTGGATCTCCCGGTAGATGGTCTGGAAGCCGAGCGAGCTCATCGCCACGTGGTAGGGGCTCGGGTAGGCCAGCGCCACCCGCCAGGGCGCCGCCTTGTGGAGGGTCCCCTCCTCGGCGGCGAGGAGGGCCCGCGCTCGGTCGATGTGGTCCTGGCGGGACATGGGGCCAACCGGCTTCAAGCACAGGCCAAGCCCGCAAGACAAAGGCCCCGGCCGCCCTCTGGGGGGCGACCGGGGCCTGAATGCGCCTTCAGGCGCCGAGCTTCGCTACGGCCTGGCCGTGTTCGAGAAGTTCGGGAAGGTGTTCCCGTTCAGGATGCAGTATCCGGTGACCGGGCTGCAGACCAGAGGGAAGTACTGGTTCACCGCGTTCCCCGAGTTGAGGAAGTTGGCGTTGTAGTTGTTCCACTGCTGGTCACCGCTGATCGGGCTGAAGTTGGTGCACAGGTTGGACTGCTCGTTGGCGGAAGTGACGTTGACGCCGGCCACCAGCGGGGTGGTGGTGGTTCCACCATCGGGCAGGTTGACGTTCACCGGATCGCCGGCGGAGTCGATGATTACCGGGTAGCCGAAGTCACCGTAGTCGTTCTCGATCTTCACGCAGGTGGCCGCCGGAGCGTAGCCGATCATCTTGAAGCTGGCCGTGCAGGTGCCCACGGTGATGCTCACGTCGCCCGCGATCTGCGTGCCCTGGGCCAGCGCGGTGACGTAGAGCTCGATGTTCGAGTAGTTGAACGTGACCGGGGTGCAGTTGCCGGCCACCGTGCAGTCGGCGCCCGATTCCGTGAAGTCGTACGGGTAGGACGCCGCGCTCACGGTCGGCACGTGGCACAGGTCCTGCGAGTCTGGCTCGGTGCTGGTGAACATTCCGAACCCGGTCGAGGCGGTGGTCCCGGTGATCGACGCCCCCTGGAGGATCTCGGGGGTCATGCCCAGCTGGTAGCCGCCGGTCGAGGGGTAGAACTTGTCCAGACCGAGCAAGCTGGTGTTGAAGGGCAGGCCGGCGATGACCCCGGTGGCGAGCTGCTTGTAGGCGGGGGGAACCGGCTGGCCGTTCGAATCGATGCTGTAGACCGGCGTTCCCGCCTGCTGCGGGGTGGAGAGGGTGAACCACTGGCAGTCGGTGCCGTTGCCGGCGTCGACCAGCGTCCCTTCGGCGTAGGTCGCGGCGTAGTTGATGTAACCCGTCGCGTATTGGATGAGGCAGTCCGGGGTGGGCTGCGTCGAGCACCCGTAACCGACCAGGGCCACGGTGGCGACGAGCAGGGGGAGAAGAGCCTTCATGGAAGTCGCGGTCCTTTTCCTGGAGGAGGTCATTAGAAGCTCAACCGGGCG
>Ga0187779_10002336_pt1 | contig 11652 bp, 11 predicted proteins | sample 1015_Q2_SP10_10__FD_132435 | JGI IMG/M metagenome (GOLD analysis project Ga0187779, IMG submission 132435) | Tropical peat soil microbial communities from peatlands in Department of Meta, Colombia - 1015_Q2_SP10_10_MG | ecosystem: Environmental > Terrestrial > Soil > Wetlands > Peat | place... | reverse complement strand
CTGATCGCCCTCCTGGGCCTGGCCGCCGTGGCCGCCATCTACTCGACGGCGACCTACGTGCGGGGCAACGCCCAGGCCGCGGCCGGCGCCACAGGGCTCTTCGTGCAGCTCTTCAGCAACCAGCCAACGTCATCGCAGATCCCCTCGTTCGTCGCGCTGGTGGGGCTCCTCGGGCCCCTGCTGGGCATCGCCTTCGGCTTCGACGCCATCAACGGCGAGCGCGCGGAGCGCACGCTGTCACGGCTCATCGCGCAGCCCATCCACCGCGACGACGTCATCAACGGCAAGTTCGCCGCCGGCCTGACCATGATCGGCCTGGTCCTGCTGGCCATCACGATGCTCGTGTCGGGCGTGGCCTTCTTCGTCCTGGGCATCCAGCCTTCGCCCGACGACCTGGCGCGCCTCGCCGTGTGGTACGTCGTGACGCTCGTCTACCTGGGCTTCTGGCTGGCGTTCGCCATGCTGTGCTCGGTCGTCCTGCGGCGGGCGGCGACCTCGGCCCTCGCGGCCATCGGGCTGTGGATCGTGTTGACCCTGTTCACGGCCCTGCTGGTGGGCATCTTCGCCGGGTACATCGCCCCGGTGACCAGCTCCTCCACGGTCGACCAGCAGATCGCCAACGTCCAGGCGCAGCTGGACCTGTCACGCGTCTCACCGGGCACGCTGTACGGCGAATCCGGCGCCTACCTGCTGGATCCCACGGTCCAGACCGTCGGCATCATCCCCATCGACCAGCAGGGCGACCCGCAGGCGCTGCCGTCCGCCCTGCCCTTCGACCAGAGCCTGCTGCTCACGCTGCCCCAGGTCGTGGCGCTGCTGGCCGAGACGGTGATCTGCTTCGGGGCGGCCTACGTCGCCTTCATGCGCCAGGAGGTCCGCGCCTAGGCTTTGCGCCGCGCCCTCAGCTCTGGATGACGAGCGCGGTGACCATGCCGAACATGCCGTGGATGCCCTCGGCGTGCGGCAGGATGTGGCAGTGGAAGGCCCACGCCCCGGGATTCTCGCAGTCGATGAGCACGTCGTACCGCTCGCCGGGGTTGACCCCCAGCGTGTCGCAGCGGAAGGCCGCTGAGCCGAGCGGGTAGCCGTCGCGGGCCAGCACCTGGAAGTGCATGCCGTGGAGGTGCCACGGATGCGTCATCACGCCCTCGTTCATGAAGCGCACGAGGACCTTCTCCCCGCGCGTGGCCACGATCGGCGCGGTGGCGGGGAACTGGCGGCCGTTGATGGTGAAGCCGCCGAGCTGGTCGTTGCTGATCCAGATGATCTCCTGGGTCACGCCGTACTTGCGGTCGTAGCGCTCCTTGGGGTCGAGCGGGTCGACGATGAACGCGCCGAGGAGCCCGCGGCCGACCTGGTCGGTCGCGTTGTGGTGCGAGTGGTACATGTGCGAGCCGAAGGGCCCGGCGTTGAACTCGTAGGTGAACGACGCGCCGGGCACGATCGGCGCCTGGGTGATGAAGGGCACGCCGTCCATGGCGTTGGGCAGGGCCTGGCCGTGGAAGTGGATGCCGGTCGTCTCGTGCATGTTGTTCTGGAACGTGGCGCGCAGGCGGTCCCCTTCGGTCACGCGCAGCATGGGCCCCGTCCAGGTGCCGTTGAAGCCGAGCGCCGCGACCGGGGCGCTGACCGCATCCGTCCTGTGCGTGATCTCGTCGACGGTCAGCTGGAAGACCTTGGTCGAACCGTCGATGGTGGGGGCCAGGGGCATGTTGGGGATCTTCTCGTCGAGGGTCGTGTACTCGCCGGCAAGGAAGCGGTCCACCGCCGCCTTGGCGTCCACATCGTGCTGGCTCCAGCCGGCGGGGATGGTCGCCGTCGCCCCTGGACTCGCCGTGGCGCCGCTCGTCCCGGAGGTGGCCGTGGCCGTTTCCCCGCCACCGGTCGTCGGTGTGGCGCCATGGTCGTGGCCGGTCGAGGCGCTGGCGCCGGGGCTCGAACCGCCCGCCGCCGTCCCGCTCGTGGCAGGCGTGAAGGTCCAGGCCGGCGCGAGCGCCGGTGCGCACGCCGCGACGGACGCGGCGACGAGGCCGCCTCCCGCCAGGGCGGACGCGCGAAGGAAGCTGCGACGGCTCAGGCCGTCATCGGTCGGCATGTGGTCATCCATGGGCGCGAGGGTGCCCTGCGCCACGGGCCCGTCGGGAGGGCTGTTCGGCCCGTCGTGTGATGACATTGGTTAGCCTCGCGATGAGTCATAAGAGGCGGCTGCCATACTGCGTCCATGGTAACCACCTTCGCGGGCCCTCCGACGCTGGGCCCGCTGGACGACCTGTCCGGCAGCGGGCCGGCGCGGGTGCGTGACGGCCTGGAGATCCACTGGCTCGGCCGCGTCCCGTACCGCGCGGCGTGGGCGCGTCAGCATGCGCTCGTCGCCGACCGGGCGGCCGGCCGCATCCCCGACCAGCTGTTGCTGCTGGAGCATCCCGCTGTGCTGACCCTGGGCCGTCACGCCGACCCGTCCTTCGTGCGGGCCACGGCGGATGAGCTCGCCCGACGCGGCCTCGAGGTGATCCGCATCGAGCGGGGCGGCGAGGTCACGTATCACGGGCCGGGGCAGCTGGTGGCCTACCCCATCATGCGGCTCACCGACCGCCACCTCCTGCTGCGGCCGTTCGTGCGCCTGCTGGAGGCCGCCATGCGCGACACCTGCGCCGCCTTCGGGGTCGCCGCCGACCGGCGCGACGGGTTCCCGGGCTGCTGGGTGGGACCCGCGGCAGCCGTGCCGCGCAAGATCGGCGCCCTGGGCCTGCGGGTCGAGCGCGGCGTGACCTACCACGGCATCGCCCTCAACGTCACCGTCGACCTGGCCGCCTACGACATGATCGAGGCGTGCGGCCTCCCCGGCGTGACGATCACCTCCATCGCGCGCGAGCTCGAAGGGCTGGATCGGGTGCCGGCCACCGCGACCGTGAGGGCCGCGGCTGAGGTCTTCGGGGCCGCCTTCCACCGGCTCCTCGCGTCGGGCGCCTGAGGCCGACGATGCCGGGCGGCGGCATGTTCGAGCTCCGTCGCGACGACGTGACCGGCTGGTGGGTCGCCGTGGTCGTCGACCGCGCCTATGACCGGAGCCGCTTCGCCCGTCGGGCGGAGCCAGTGGGCAATCCCCATTGCGCCAACTGCCTGGAGCCGCCGGGCGGCGGGGTCCGCACGCGCATCCTCAAGCAGCGCGCCTTCTCCATCGCCGGACCGGAATTCGAGCCGCGTGAGGCACGTGATGGCGCACGGGACGGCGGGCGTGAGGCGCCGCGCCAGGTGTCCCTGGGCCTCGTCGCGGACGTCGGATCGTGGGCCACGATCGTGGCCCCACCGGAGCATCACGGGCCCCTCAGCCGCGAGACCCCGGCCGTGCTGGTGGCCATGCTGGCTCGCGTGCGCGACGCGATCGAGGAGGCCCGCCGGACGGGCGAGACGGCCTACCTCCAGGTCGTGCAGAACTGGGGCCGGCAGGCCGGTGCCCTGACCAACCACCTGTGCCTGGACACCTATGACCTGCCGCAGATCCCGCACCGGGTCGGGGAGGAGCTGGGCGGCGCCGCCCGGTACCTCATCCGGGAGGGCGTATGTCCCTACTGCCGCCTCGTGCGCGACGAGGTCGCCCGCGGTGAACGGCTCGTGTTCGAGGACGCCGCCAGCGTCGCCTTCGCGCCCTACGCTTCCCGCTCCCCGTTCGAGCTGTGGGTCGTGCCGCGCGAGCACGAGGCGGACTTCGCGCGGGCCACGGAGGCCCAGCTGACGAGCGCGGCGGAGACACTCCAGAAGGTGCTGCGCCTGCTGGACGCGCTGGAGGGCCCGCCCTACAACCTGGTCCTCCACACGGCGCCCCTCCAGGACCGCGTCGACGACACCTACCACTGGCACTGGGAGATCCATCCCCGCCTGCGCGAGATCGCCGGCCTGGAGCTCGGTACGGGCCTGCCGGTCAACCCCATCAGCCCGGAGGAGGCGGTCACCGACCTCCTGGCCGCGGCAGGTCTCGCCGACGGCCGGCGGCCGGGCCGGCCCGTGGCGGCCTGGGACCGCGGTGGCAGCTGAGATGCCACGCGGCAGGGGATCCCGGTTCGCGTCACACGAAGGGCTTGCAGCCCGTCACAGCCTGACGGAGCGCGTGGTGTCTCGCCGACCGGCAACGGTCGGCCCGGACCCGGTCGCGCATCGGAGAGGGATAGGCACTCGTTGTCGATCGCCAAGGCCGTCTACCTACCCGGGACGGCCATGACCGCGGATCGCGCCACCGCTCGCGCGTTCGTGGAGCAGCTCTTCCGCCTGCACCAGGCCGAGATCTACGCCTACCTGGCGCACATGATGCGCGATCCCGAGGTGGCGGCCGACCTGGCGCAGGAGACGTTCGTCAAGGCCTACCGCGCCTTCGACTCGCTCGAGGACCCCGCCCACGCCCGCGCCTGGCTGTACCAGATCGCCGGACGCACTGCGCTGGACGAGCTGCGCCGGCGGCGGATCGTGCGCTTCGTGCCCTGGACCGGCGAGTCCCGCGGGGTCGCCGTCTCGGCCGAAGAGACGGTCCTCCAGCGGCGGCTGTCCGGCGACCTCGAGCGAGCCCTGGCGGCGATCCCGGCCCGGCAGCGCCAGGCGATCCTGCTCGCGGAGTTGCACGAGCTGTCCGGCGTGGAACTGGCCCAGGCGCTCGGGATCTCCCATGTCGCTGCGCGCGCCCTCCTGACCCGCGCCCGTGAGTCGCTGCGGCAGGCGCTCGCCGTCGAGCAGGCGACCGCCGCCGAGCGGGGCAGCCGGCGCGGCTCGCCGGCCGAGCGGTCGAGGGACGATCGATGAGCCGGCCGGATCACGAGCCGTTCCGCGAGGCGCTCGCGCAACGCCTCGACCAGCCGCTCGAGCCCGGTGCAGAAGCGAGGCTGGAGGCGCACCTCGCAACGTGCGGTCCATGCCGGAGCGTGGCACAGGCCTATGACGCGCAACGAAAGGCGCTGCGCGAACTCCACATCCCGGAGCCGCCACGCGACCTCTGGGCGCGCACGGCGACCGCCCTGGACCATGAGGTCGCCCATCGCGGCCATGCCCCCCGCCTGGTCGCGCTGGGGTCCCTGGCGAGCCTCGGGCTCGTGCTGGCCCTGGCCCTCGGTGCGTCGGGCCTGGGGCCGTTCAACGCCACACGGCCGGGCAACGCGACGCCCTTCCCGGTGACGCCCGAGCCCGTCGCCTACCTGACCACCGACGGCAACCAGATCACCATCTACCAGACGCAGGTCAGCGCCTTCTGTCCGCCCAGCGCCCCCGACTGCACCGACCCCGGTCCGTCGGCGCGGCCGGTGGCCCGCGTCGCGCTGGATGCGGCGCTGTCCCCACGCGACCTCGCGCTGGCCGCCGACGGGAACCTGGCCATCACGGCCCGGGATAGCCTGGGTCGGGCGATCTACTCCGTGGTCGCCCTGCCCGGATCGGAGGCGACCGCGACGGCGTCACCCTCGATCACTGCTCGATCGACCGCCAGCCGGCGGCCGGGACCGCCGACGCCCACCGCCTCGCTCCCGGCGGCGAGCGCCAGCGACACATCCGGCCCGACCGTCCTGTCCTCGGCCCCGGACCTGACCGACGCCACGCTCCAACCGCTCCTCAGCGACGTCATCGCCGCCGGGGCGCCGGCCGCCTGGTCGCCGGACGGCACGATCCTGGCCTTCAGCGCTCGGCCGGCAGACGGCAGCACGGGCCCCGACGTCTATGTCTGGCACGTCGGGGCGTCGGCCGTGACAGCCCTCACCAAGGACCATCACTCGTACTTCGCCTCGTGGGACGGCCAGCGGATCGTCGTCAGTCGAACGCCAGCGACGCCCGCGCCGGCCCGGACAGCCTCCCCGCACCGGACCGCGAGCCGCGCCTCGGTGCCCGCCTCCCCGACCGCTGCAGCATCAGCCACCGCGGTGCCATCGAGCGGCGCGATCACGCTGCTGCTCGACCCCGCGACCGGTGCCACGCAGCGCGTCGCACTCCCCGACGCATGGCTGCCGGCCGTGGATCCGACCGGTCGCCTCGTCGTGTTCTGGTCGGGCACCCTGACGGCGCACGGGCCGACGGTGGACCTTACGGCCGGGGCGCTCTTCCTCGCCGACTGGTCGGCCATCACGGGCATCCCGCCCGTCGCCACGCCGTCACCGACCCAGCCGGACGCGGTCGCCGCCTCACTCGCCGGTGCCTCCGCCACGCCACTCCCGAGCGTCTCGACGGCTCCGCCCGCGAGCGCCGGCCAGGAAGGCCCGACACCACCGCTCACCGGACCGACGGCCGCGGCCGACTCCGCGCAGCCGACCGGCGCGGCCGGCGCCACGACCGGCTCCACGCCGCCCGCGGCCTCAGGCACGGCCACCTCGCCAGCCGTCGCAGTGCCGGTGACCCAGACGGGCACGGACGTCACCGACTGGCTCGTACGCTGGGCGCCGGACGGCGGCGCGTACGGGGTCTGGACCGCGGATGCACCGGGTTCGGACGCCGGCACCCTGACGGTCGTCGCCGCGACCGGCACCCTTGCCGGCCAGGATCTCCTGGGCTCGACGCCCGCCCAGCGGGCCTTCTCGCTGGGTGACGGCCGGGTCGCATGGGTGACGCCGGACTCGACCGGCGAGACGGGCGACCTGCGCGTCGTGACGTGGGGCGCCGATGGTCCGGGCGGTGTCCACATCCCGGTCCGCCACGGCGTGACGCTCGCCTTCTGAACGACGGCGTCAGGGACGTTCGCGCCCGGCCACCTGCCGACGGCCGACTGGTATCCTCAGCCCGCCTCAGGGACCGGCCCCGTGAGCCCGGCGAGAGGGAGGAGCCGTGAACGCCCGCCAGATCATGACCGCCGACGACGTGCGCCGTGCGCTCGTGCGCATCAGCCACGAGGTGGTGGAGAAGCACGGCGGCATCCAGGGCCTGGCGCTGGTCGGCGTGCAGCGGCGCGGCGTGCCGCTCGCGAGGCGGATCGCGTCCGCGATCGAGGCTCATGAGGGCGCCGCTCCGCCGGTCGGGTCTCTCGACATCACGTTCTATCGCGACGACCTCTCGCTCGTGGCACGCCAGCCGATCGTCAAGGGCACCGAGCTGCCGTTCGACCTGAACGGGTCCACGGTCGTCATCGTCGACGACGTGCTGTTCACCGGCCGCACCACGCGGGCCGCCCTGGACGCCTTGATGGACCACGGCCGGCCGGCCGCCATCCGCCTGGCCGTGCTCGTCGACCGCGGCCACCGCGAGCTCCCCGTGCGGGCCGACCACGTGGGCAAGAACGTGCCGACCTCCCGGGAGGAGGTCATCCGCGTCCACCTGGAGGAGGTCGACGGCGGCGAGGATGGGGTCTTCATCGAGCGCCTCAGCGAGTCGGGGGTGGCCGCCGCCTCGTGACCGGACCGCAACCATGGCGGCATCGCCACCTGCTCGACGTGGCCCACCTCACGGCGGCCGACCTCGAGACCGTCATGCGCCGCGCCGACGAGATGGCGGTCATCCTGCGCCACCGCGGCGCGCGCCGGGCGTCACTCCAGGGGGTCGGCGTCACGATCCTCTTCTACGAGGCCTCCACCCGGACGCGCGTGTCGTTCGAGGCGGCGGCCAAGCGCCTCGGCGCGGACGTGGTCAACGTGGCCGCCGCCAGCAGCTCGGTGACCAAGGGCGAGTCCCTCGTGGACACGATCCGGACGCTCGAGGCGCTCGGCGCGGACGTCATCGTCATGCGCCACGGCCGGAGCGGCGCGCCGTACCTCGCCGCGGACGTCTTCGGGGGCCATGTCGTCAACGCTGGTGACGGCTGGCACGCTCACCCCAGTCAGGCCCTGCTGGACCTGTACACGCTGCGCGCACGCCTGCCGGGCGGACGAGTCGCCGGCCGCAAGATCGTGATCCTGGGCGACATCCTCCACTCGCGCGTCGCCCGCTCCAACGTCTGGAGCCTCACGACGGCAGGCGCTGACGTGTGGGTCTGCGGGCCGGCGACGCTGCTGCCCGGCTTCGAGGCGTGGGCCCGTGCGCTGCCGGCCGACCGCCGCCTGACAGTGACGGCGGACATCGACCGGGCCCTCACGGGGGCGCATGCGGTGATGGCCCTGCGTCTCCAGCAGGAGCGTATGACGGCGGGCCTCCTGCCATCGCTGGCCGAATACACCGAAGGCTACGGCCTCACCGCGACCCGGCTGCGGCGGGCCCGGCCCGGCGCTCTGGTCCTCCATCCAGGTCCCATGAACGAGGGCGTCGAGATCGCCCCGGACGTGGCGTCCGGCCCGACGTCCGTCATCACGGATCAGGTGGCCAACGGCATCGCCATCCGGATGGCCATCCTGGAGTTGCTGGCGGCGCCCCGATGAGCCCGCGCGCGCCCCGTATCGGCGAACCGTGCCGCCACCTGGTGATCGAGGATGCGCTGCTCGTCGACCCCCTCTCCGGGCGCCACGGGGCCGCCTCGCTCGTGGTCCAGGAAGGCCGCATCGCCGCCGTCACCTGGGCCAGATCCACGCAGGCCGCGGAGGACCGCGCGGTGGTGGTCATGCCCGGCCTGGTCGACCTCCACGCCCACCTCCGCGAGCCCGGCGGGGAGGATGCGGAGACCATCGCCAGCGGCCTCGCCGCGGCGGCCGCGGGCGGCTTCACGACCGTCTGCGCGATGCCCAACACGGTCCCTCCGCTCGACGATGCGGCGGCCGTCCGTGATGTGCTCGCGCGCGGCCGTGCCAGCCGCTCCCCCGTGCGGCTCCTCGTCTACGGCACGACGACGGCCGGTCGCGCGGGCGAACGGCTGGCGCCCATGGCCGAGCTGGCGGCCGCCGGGGCCATCGGCTTCACCGACGACGGCGCCCCGGTCGACGAGGCGGCCCTCCTGCGCCACGCCCTCGAGTACGCCGGCGGCGTCGGGCGGCCGCTGGTGGAGCACCCCGAGCTGCGGGCCCTGACACGTGGCGCCGAGGCCCACGACGGTCTCGCGGCGACGATCCTGGGCCTGGCCGGCTGGCCCGTCGCCGCGGAGGCGGCGGCCATCGCACGGGCGCTCGCCGTGCTGGCGGAGGTCGTGCGCCAGGCGCCATCGGGCGCCGCCCCCCGGCTGCACCTGACCCATGTCTCGACGTCGGACGCCCTGGGTCTCATCCGTGCCGCCAGGGCGGCCGGCCTCCCCGTCACCTGCGACGTGACGCCCCACCACCTGGCCCTCCACGACGGCTGGCTGGGCGGCGACCGGCGGTACGCCTGGGAGGCGGCCGAGGCGCCGTGGGCCGGCCAGGCGACGGCAGCCGGGCCGTACGACACGGCGACCCGCGTCAACCCGCCGCTGCGGTCGCCTGACCACGCCCTGGCGCTGTGGGCCGGCCTCGTCGACGGGACGGTCGACGCCATCGCTACCGACCACGCCCCGCATCCGGAGACCGCCAAACGGGTCGAGTTCGGGGACGCCGCCCCCGGCATCGCCGGCCTGGAGACGGCCCTGCCCCTCGTGCTTGCCGGTGTGGCGGCCGGGCTGGCCGACATCACCACCGTGGCACGGGCGCTCACGGCGGGCCCGGTCCGGGCCCTGGGCCTGGCGGCGCACGGCGTGCCACAGCCCGGCCTGGCGATCGGTGCCGTGGCCGACCTGGTGGTGGTCGACCGCGCCGCGCCGTGGACCGTGCACGCCGCCACCCTTCGCTCACGCGCCTCCTGCAGCCCGCTGGAGGGGTCTCGCCTTGACGCCCGCATCCTGGCCACCGTCGCCGACGGCCGGTTCGCCTACCTGGACGAGGACTGGGCCGGAGCGACGGATCGGTGAGCGAACAAGACGGGTTCGAGATGCCGGACCTCGAGCACGGCAGCGCGTTCGTCACGGCGGCCGGCCTGCACCTGACGCACGTCGCCGCCGACCTCGTGGAGGGGTACCTCGATCTCGGACCGGAGCACCACCAGCCGTACGGGATCGTCCACGGCGGGGTCTACGCATCCGCCGTGGAGACATCCGCCAGCGTCGGCGCCACGGTCGCGGCGCTGGCTCGCGGCCAGATCGCGGTGGGCGTGCACAACAGCACCGACTTCATCCGCTCCATGACGACGGGCCGCGTGTCCGTCGTCGCCACCCCCCTCCAGCAGGGCCGCACCCAGCAGCTCTGGGAGGTCAGGATCACCGACAGCCAGGACCGCCTCGTGGCCCGCGGTTCGCTGCGCCTGCAGAACGTCGACCGCCGCGCCTGACCCGTCGGGACCTCTGCCATCCGTGGGCCTTTGCCCAGGAGGCAAGCAACGGACGGGGGCACCGATGGGATCAGCCGTCGGCCCTGCCGCGATGCCATCCGACCCTCGCCCGAGGGGCTTTCGGGCCGCTCGGAGCGGTCAGGATCGTTGCGGATCCGCCAAATAGGCCATGCCCGCGGCCGGCATCCGGTTCAAGCCGCCCCACAGGACGTCGCTCGGCGGCCGCCGCGCTCCTTGCTTGCTCCCCCGGCAAAAAGAGCTTGCCCGCCAGGCAAAGGTCGCGCCGACCCGCGACGAGGTGCTGGGGCAGCGTCGGCAGACGCTGCGCCTGGGCGCCCTCGGCCGATCCGCTCGGGCGCGGCTAGCATGGAGGGGCGATGACCGACTCCCCCACGGGTCACGAGAGCTTGCCGCCCACGCCCGCCGATGGCGCTCCCCCGTCGCCCGCTACGACCCCTGCCACCCCGGCCACGGCACCCGCCTCGCCGCTCTACAAGGGTGAGCCGCTCGACGCCGAGCGCGGCCCCGGCCTGGGGTGCTTCTGGGCGCAGGCCGTGGTGCTGGTGGTCGTGCTGCTGCTGATCCCCCTTGGCGTGAACGCGCAGTGGCCGATCTGGGCCACCGGCCTGCTGCTGACGATCGCACTCGTCCTCGTCCTGTTCGTGAGCCTGACGGTCATCTTCCTGCTGCGCCTCGTCTCGGCCGACCGTCGCAGCCGGCGGCGCCCCCTGCGGTCGGGCGCGCGGCCGACGGTAGGCCAGCTGGAGGACCACGAGGAGGGCATGCGACAATGACCGCGCCGCGACATCCGGCCGGTCCCGCCTGACGCCCGGCCCGACCGCCCAGGGAGAGCCAGCTCGTGCCCGTCCTCGCCACGTTCTTCTCCGTCCGCCGCGGCCGTGACGCGTTCTTCAAGTTCTTCATGCGCGAGGTCTTCCCCCGCCAGGTACGGGACTACGAGGCCAAGTTCGGCATCAAGTTCCTGGGCTGGTACAACGTGGCCTACGGCTGGGATTTCGACAACGTGATCCTGCTCGACGTGCCCGACTACGCCACCATCGATCGGCTGGAGGCGGACGAGGGCGCTCGTGCCATCGGCCACCGTGCCGGCGAGTGGATGTTCGAGCGCCACCACTCCATGTTCCTGCGCGAGCGCATGGGCAGCGACCTCGAATACCACCCCTAGGAGGCGATCGATGAGCAGCAATGCCGACCTGCTGGGCGAGATCGCCGATCAGGCCAACCTGGAGCGGACGTCCTTCATGGTCGACGCGGCACGCCAGCTGGAGGGCTTCCTCAAGCGCAACGCCGCGCGGATCCGTGAGCTGGGTGGCCTGGTCCTGATCGACGACGACCCCGACTACCTGTCGCTGGCGCCGGACGGCACGTTCCGGTCCCGCACGCGCTACCAGGATCGGGCCACCGGCGAGTGGGTGTCCGAGACGGAGGTCGTGGAGTCGGCGTCCGAGCTGGTCGAGCTGTACAACCCCGCGGAGGTCT
>Ga0187779_10002335_pt1 | contig 11653 bp, 10 predicted proteins | sample 1015_Q2_SP10_10__FD_132435 | JGI IMG/M metagenome (GOLD analysis project Ga0187779, IMG submission 132435) | Tropical peat soil microbial communities from peatlands in Department of Meta, Colombia - 1015_Q2_SP10_10_MG | ecosystem: Environmental > Terrestrial > Soil > Wetlands > Peat | place... | reverse complement strand
TCCCGGTTATCCATGTTTCCGCCGTGTACGCCCGGCGCAAATGAGGGAACCCGGCCGAGGTTCGCTGGCGGGGCTACACCCATGACCCCGAAAAATGGCTTCAACGGCAGATCGATCCCCCAAGGCAGCCTTCCAACCATCGCCTTTTGATCGAGAGGCACGATGAGCCGCCGCCCTCTCGTGAAATCTTCGGGAAGAGTTCCCTTGCCGGGCATGATCAAGTTCCATCCCCAGTCCTGTCGGAGGCTCACTTCAAGAATACGGACCTGCAAGGTGTCGCCTTTTTCTGCGCTATCGACCCATACAGGTCCTGTGAGGATGTGAGGGCCCGAGCCTTGCTCGCTTCGAAGATGAATGTCACGCAGTTCAGGAAGCACCCGGGAAGAATCCTCCGGCATGTCATCGGGTTCGCCTGAAACGCAGTGAAATATAACGCGATCGCCTGAGTCAACCCGAAGAACAGGGCGAAGGGAGCCGTCGAAGAACCCCCAATGGGTTGTTTCGGGTGAGGAGTAGAGTTGATGTTGGGTGGCCACGATGCTGCTATCCTTTCACGGCTCCCATCGTAAGCCCGCGGATGATATGACGCTGGAGGAGGAAGACCACTACCATGACCAGAAGCACATTTACAACTGATTGAATCTTCATTATTTTTGTATTACTTGTCTATTGTCGGGTGGATAATATGTATTATAAGCTAAGGTAATTGTCAAGAAGGAAATACATACTCTCAAGTTCTTGACATACAACTCCCTTTCTTGTATATACTTAACCTATTTCAAAGCGAGTTCTTATCAATATCAATGGATGATTGATAGGACCCGGGAACGGGAAATTACCATCCTTCTGGTCGAGCACGACACGAAGATCGTCATGGAAGTATCCGGCGTTGTAGTGGTTCTCAATCAGGGGAAGGTCATTCCTGAAGGGCCGCCGGAAACCGTACAATACAACGCGGAGGTGATCCGTGCCTACCTCGGTCATGGAGGTCGGCATGCTTGAGATCCGGGGTCTTTGCTGCCGCTCCGGGAAGGTCAGCGCCGTCCTCGGCCTTTCCCTCGACGTAAAGGAAGGCGAACTGGTCTCGCTCATCGGTGCAAACGGCGCGGGCAAGCCCACGACCCTGAAGACCGTCTCTGGACTCCTGAGCAACATCGAAGAAAGATCACGTTTTTGGGAAATGAGCTCACGGGCTCCGCCCCTAGGACGATCCTCCATCTGGGCATCGCCCACTGTTTGGAAGGAAGGGGGTGTTTCCATGCCTTCAATGCGACTCGAACATGGTCCGGCCATAACGAAAAAGGGCTTTTTGCGTAGGAAGGAATTCTACTCTTATTGTGGGTTAGAGGCGTTGGATGCATCACATAAATCTATTTGAAGGAGGCAAATATGCGTACAAAGAAAGGAAGTCTCAGAAAGGTGTTGGTCCTCTCAGGTGCATTGATCTTTTCCGCTTTTGCATTTTTCAATGCGCCGGTATTCGCAGCCGAACAGAAATTTGATCTTAAGGTGGCGTTTGCAGTCGAAGTCCCTGAAAACGACAAGGCGTGGGGAAGCATAAACTCTATGGCCCTGGATTGGGCGAAAAACAAACTTGAAAAAGAAGGATACAAGATTCTCATCGAGAGAAATTTTCTCGTCCCTCCCTCGGACCTAGACAAGGCCGCGATACCCTATGCGGAAAGAGAGTTCGATCTCTTCTACGTACCCTGTATCGGCCATGGTCCTGAGTTATTCTTTGCGGCAAAGGCACACCCCAAGATGAAATTTTTTTACGTAGCCGCATCCCTCGAGGGGGATCTTGTACCTAAGGGCTTTGCCGAAAAGGAGATCGAGATCCCGAAGAACCTTTGCGTCGCCACCCAGTACGGACATCTCGTTGCCTGTTATCTTGGCGGAATGGTCGCCGGCGGGATCACGAAGAGCAACAAGATCGGTTTTCTTGGGGGGGTTGAATACCCTTCCATCAGGGAGAAGATGGACTGGATGAAAATGGGGGTAAAGGAGATCAACCCGAAAGCGGACGTGTCCTTTAATTCATGGGTGGGCAACTGGATCGATGTGGCCAAGGGCAAGGAGATCGCGGAAGCGATGCATCAGAAGGGCGTAGATGTCATCATGACTTATGCCGACGGCATAGCCACCGGCGCCTCGAACTTCGCCAAACAGCACAAGGGCCTTTATATGATCAATTCGATGTATCCGACCCAGGAAATCTTTCCCGAATGCGTTGTTGCGGACATGATAGAAAACGAAGCCGGCGTGATGTATAGTCTGATGAAAGCCATACTGGATAAGAAATGGGACAAGTATGGCGGAAAGTGGATTACAACCCATATCGTCCAGACGGATTATTTCCTCCCTTATGATCCCGTGCTGCAGATCAATCCCAACCTGCGCTCTTTGATCCCGGAAAAGGTGCTCAAGGCGATTGATGCTAAGACAGCGGAATTCAAAGCGGGCAAGGTCAAGATTCCGCTCCTTGTCGAGCGCGAAAACCCGAAATTCAAGTTGAGACCTATCGGATTTCCCGGGAAAAAGTGATCAATAGGAGACAAGGACCACCGGAGATTTTCCGGTGGTCCTTGTTCGGAAGCCGCTTGAATCCACTTGTTCGAAGATGTTTTTTCAGAGGAGATTTCTGCTTTGGAGGTAGCCTTGAACCGTTGGGCGCTCGTTTTAAAGCGGAGAAATTTGATATTTTTCTTCTTAGTCTTCTTGGCTTTTGTCATTGTCGGAGTCTTCCTTTACCTCATCCACATTGATCCTTTTGCGGCATTCCAGGCACTGATCCGGGGCGGTTTCCTGACAAAAGGGGCCATCGTACAGACGATATTGAACGCAACGCCTCTCATTCTGACGGCCTTTGCCTTTTCACTTCCTTACAAAGCAAACTTCTGGAACATCGGAGGGGAAGGACAACTCTTCCTGGGGGGCATTGCCAGCGGCTGGGCTGGGTTCGCTTTGGAAGGACTTCCTTCTTACATCCATCTGCCTGTGGTCCTACTGATTGGGTTTTCCGCCGGCGCACTCTGGGGACTGATCCCTACCGTCTTAAAGACAAAACTCGACATCAACGAAGTGCTGACCACGATGATCCTGAACTTCATAGGCATGTACTTTTCCATCTATCTGTTGTTCGGGCCTCTCGGGGGGAAGAGCAAGATGCCCTTCACGGAGATGATCGCGCTTTCTGCCAGAATGCCCGGAATCGGCAAGGTCCATGTGGGATTTATTATTGCCATTCTTGTGGGAATCCTCCTTTACCTGATCGAAAAGAAAACGACATTCGGATTCAAGCTGAGGGCATTGAAATCGAATCCTCGCGCCGCTGAAATCGGCGGCATCCGTCATTCAAGAGTGATCATGATCACCATGATCTTCGGCGCCGGCATCGCAGGATTCGCAGGGGCAGTCGAAGTGACCGGTGTCTATTATTACATGTGGGATCAGATCTCAGTGAACTATTCCTTCATCGGTATCATCGTCGCCTTCTTTGCGAGGCAAAATTTCATCCTGATCATCCCCACGGGTATGTTCATCGGCGGGTTATTGGTGGGCGGAAGACTCATGCAGGGATTATCCGGTGCACCGGTCACTGCAAGTGTCCTTCTGATCGGCCTGGTGATGCTGATGGTGGCATTCAGTCAGGCACTGGAAACACGGGCGCGCGCGGAGACTGGAGAGTAAGACCGATGCTGGAAGATATACTGTCGGCAGGAGCGCGCATCGCTGTCCCCATTCTATTCGCGGCCCTGGGCGAAATGCTGATCGAAAGATCGGGTTTGCTCAATCTCGGGATAGAAGGAATCATGGAAGTGGGGGCCGTCACTGCCTTTCTTACGGCTAGTTTCACTCGATCCATCGGATTGAGTTTGCTCTTTGCGATCCTGACCGGTCTTATCCTGGGACTTGTTTTTGCCTATATGGTCGTCAATCTTTATGCAAACCAGGTTCTGACCGGTTTAGCCATCTGGGTGCTCGGCGAGGGAATCGCTGCATTCGCCTACAAGGTTTTTCTTTCCAAATTGCCTTCGATTACGATAGACGGCGTACCCCGCCTGCCGATTCCATACCTGGAAAAGCTGCCTCTGCTTGGGGGCATCTTTTCTCAAGATCTCTTTCTGTACGCCTCCTTTCCGTTGATCTTCATTCTGTGGTTTGTAGTCTACAAGACCTCATTCGGGTTGGCGATCCGAGCCGTCGGCCATATGCCTACCGCGGCAAGAGACCTGGGGATCTCCCCCATACGGATTAAGTACATTTGTATCATGGCCGGTGTTTCTATGATGGCTGTTGGAGGCGCATACCTGACCTTGACCATCACCAATGCCTATTACCATCCGACACCCTATATTGGAATCATGTCTCTGAGAGGTTTCATTGCCATCATCATAGTGATTCTCGGGTCCTGGCATCCGGTCCGAATAGGCATCGCCGCTCTCTTCTTCGGAATCGCCGATGCGACCCAGATGCGGCTTCAGAATCTCTACCCGGCGGTGCCCACTTATTTTTACATCATGCTTCCTTATCTGGCCGCCTTCGTCACCATGGTTGTTCTGAGAAGGGGTGATAAGCCTCTGGATCTCACAAATGCATATATTCAGGAGAAGTAGATGAAGATTCCTGAAAATAAGCGCCAAAGCCAAATGCATCATCTCCGCTCCTCAACTTCTTTAGCGAGGGATTGAACCAGGAGAAGAGGGGAAATGTCCGAATACATTGTCGAGATGAAGAGGATCGTCAAGAGATTCCCGGGAATCATCGCCAACCGTGGAGTCAATTTTAGGGCCAAACCGGGTGAGATCAACGGCCTCCTGGGTGAGAACGGCGCCGGCAAATCGACCCTGATGAAGATCCTCTATGGGATATACCAGCCCGATGAAGGAGAAATCTATCTAGATGGACAGAGAATCGAAAGGCTGAACCCCACCAAGGCCCTGAAGATCGGGATCGGGTTTGTTCAGCAAAGCATCAAGCTGATACCGGATTTCACGGTTGCGGAGAACATACTCCTGGGCCACCAACCTCCTTTTGCCCTATTGAACCTCAAGAAGCGACGACAGGATGTGGAGGCATTGGCGGAAAGATACGGGCTTAACATCGATCCCGACACAAAGATCAAGGATATGGAACTCGCGGGGCGGCAGAAGGTCGAGGTTCTCAAAGCATTGTTCAGGAAGGTCAGGATCCTGATCCTGGATGAGCCGACCTCGTCGCTGAGCGATATTGAAACCGAAAAGATGTTCCAGATGATCCGGAAGATATCGGCGGCGGAAGTAACGATCATCTATATCACCCACAAGATTGAGAAGGCCCTGGAGCTGTCCAATAAGATCACCGTACTGAGGCGCGGCGAGGTGGTGGGCGACGTTCCCTTGAGCGAACGCCGAATCAGCAAAGAAGAACTTGTCGATCTGATGGTCGGCGAGTCGATCGCGCTGCAGACCTGTAAATATACTGCGGAAGTCAGGAAAGAAAAAATTCCGAGACTCAGAATCGAGAACCTGTGCACGGGGTCGGCAGACTGGGGCATGCCCCTCAAAAATATTTCCTTCGAACTCTTTGACGGAGAGATCCTAGGGGTCGCGGGCGTCTCGGGGAATGGTCAGAAGGAGCTTGCAGAGGTGGTCTTCGGGTTGAGGGCAAAGACCGCGGGGTGTTTGTCTCTTTCGGGCGAGATCCTTGCGCGCCAGTCGCCCAAAGAGATGATCGCAAGAGGGGTTTTTTACATCCCGGCCGATCGAGACGGCGAGGGTCTTCTTCAGGACCTGTCGATACTGTTCAATGCCAATGTGGAAGTCCATTCTTGCGAACCCATGGCTTCCCCCGGATTTCTGAAAACGCTCGGAATCCGGAGGCCGCTCTTTCAGAACAGCAGGAAGATGAAGGATTATGCAGAAGGAATCATCCTGCAGAACCGGGTCGAACCGCCCAACCCGCTCGCCATCGTCAAACATCTCTCCGGCGGCAATGCCCAAAAGGTCCTTCTCGGGAAGGTCCTTGCCCGTTCCCCGAACCTTGTTATCGTTCATAACCCGACAAGGGGGTTGGATGTGAGGTCGCGGGCATTTGTCCATGAGCGACTCTTGGAATTAAGAAAGCAGGGAAAGGCAATCATTTTGGTCTCCGACGATCTGGACGAAATCGAGGAATTGAGTGACCGGATCGCGGTGATGTACGAAGGGGAAATGGTAGATATCATGCCCTGTGGAGTAAGTCGAAGTCTGATTGGTAAGAGGATCGCCGGAATCAAAGGGTAGGTCCTCAGGGACGAGACTGCGTCCCATTACATCACCATGGGCGCGGACCCTGATCTGGAGCTCGCGGCAAAACAGGCTTTACGCCGGCTATTACCTATCCGAATTAGGATGGGAAGACTCATGTACGATGGAACGTTTCAGAAGGATGATCGTCACTGTCCAAGGGATTTCGCGATATCCTCGAGGTCCAATTTCTTCAGAGTCTCCCTTGTTGGGATGCCTTCTTTATCCCATCCGAGGGCCTCGTAATACTCGTCGAGCATCCCTTGCAGGTCCTTCATATGCAGACCTTTGTTCGGGCCGTCGGGCAGGGGTTTAAACATCAGCTCGGGAAGCGCGTCGTCTTTTCTTCTCAGCCCTTCCCGCACGTTAAAGCATCTTTTCAGATTCCAGCTCCTCTCTGCCGCAAGCATTAGCTCTTGATTCGTGATCTCCCGACCCGTCAAGGTTCTCAACATCTCTCCGTAAAGTTGCGGCGTCAGACACTGATCCGCAGCACCCCAGGAATGGAAAACGCAGCACCCCAGGATCTCGACAATTTCTCCCTGCAGGACGACCAACCGATAGGCGACCCCTTTCTGATGGCCCGTTTCAGCAAATTTATCCGCAGGAGGCCAGGGCATTCCGAATTCTCTCAGGCCCGATTCAAAATTACCGGCATCCCATGTGCTTGCCCAGTTGGGGTGCATGTGACAGGCCCCCCGGTGAGAGACCGCGTACTGTAAACCCAGAGTTTTTGATTCACCCCTGGGTTCGTGTGCCGGAAGCTCCATTCCCTTGGAGTGAAGTGCGATGGTATCGGCGCCGAAGTGAGCCGCGGCAGAGCGGACCCCGTCTGCCAGGATTTTTCCGATGCCCCTCCGTTGGGCAATTTTCTCCAACAAAGCAACCACTGCTTCGCTGTCCCCCCAGCGCAATTCCTCACCGTCGAGATCCTTCTTTGTGAGGATCCCCTTTTCAAAACATTCCATCGCAAAGGCGATCACAGAACCGGCCGAGATGGTGTCCATTCCGAGATCGTTGCAGAGATAGTTCGCCTTGATGATCGAAGCTAGGTCGCTGTTCAGGCAAAGGGCGCCAAGCATATTGATTGTCTCATATTCCGGCCCGTCCTGAGGAGGAGTCTGCCATTTCCCTTCGTCCACGCTTGAATAACGACCGCACCCCATGGAGCACCCATAGCAGGCCCTTCGTTTGATGAGGTATTTCTCCGCCAAAAGTTCTCCGGATATCTCCTCCGCCTTATCGAACGTGCTGTATTGAAAATACCGGGTTGGAAGGCAACCGTTCGCATTAAGGATGTTGACAAGCAACGAGGTCCCAAATTGATTGATGTTCTCAAAGGGATATTTGTCTAGGGCCTCTTCCGCCTTTTGAATGCTTTTGATAAATGCTTCGGGTTCGGCAACCTTCAGATCCAGGGTGCCGTTAGCGGCGACGGCCTTCAGGTTCTTGGAGCCGAGGATCGCGCCTCCGCCGCCCCGGCCCGCTGCTCTTCCACGGTCGTTGATCACCGCTGCGAAGTGAACTTGATTCTCTCCCGCAACACCGATCGCTGCAACCGATGCGTCCGGGTCTCCGATCTCTTGCAGGATCACGTCGGTCGTCTGCTCAACACCCTTCCCCCATAGATGGCTGGCTTCTCTGATCTCGACGTTGCCATTTCTGATCCAGAGGTAGACGGGCCGATCTGACTTCCCCTCGACCACGAGATGGTCAAATCCGGCTTTTTTGAGCCTCGGTCCAAAAGCACCTCCGGACCGGGCTTGACACCAAACTCCGGTAAGAGGAGATTTGAAACAGAGCTCATAGCTTCCTCCGCTGGGGCAGAGGCTTCCTGTGAGCGGGCCGGTTGCAAACACGATTTTGTTCTTGTCGGAGAGGGGATCGACTTTCGCCCTCACCCCATCCCACAACATCTTTGCGGCGTAACCCGAACAGCCCAGAAAACGCTGGAGATCGCGTTCCACCGGCGGCTCGATCGAAACGGTCCCGGTTGTCAAGTCCACGTGGCAGACCTTACCCATGTATCCGAAATAGTCCATCTGTAAACCGCCGCCTATCCAGCCTTCGACTGCCTGATATTGGGTTTCTTGCTTTCTTGTCTATCCCTCTTCGAGTTTGCATCTCTTCTGTGCCGCGCTGCCTTGTCCGCATCCATATAAAGGATCGCCTCCTCCCTGCAGTGTTTGACACATTCCGGCTGCCCGCCACAGAGATCACACTTCACGGCATGTCCGTCGACCGGATCGAATGTGATCATTCCGTAGGGGCAACTGAGAATGCAATATCCGCAGTGGGTGCATTTTCCTTTATCAATTTCAACAGCTCCTGTTTTTTTGTTTCGCGTAATGAGATCTTTGGGACACGAATCGATACAGATGCCGCACTGGAGACACACCCTCGGATCATCGATGGAAGGGAGCTGACGTATCACGTGAACCGCTGCCCGCTCAATATTGATGACCCCTTTATGCCTTATCGAGCACCACATCTCACAACGATGACAGCCTGTGCATCTCTCGGGTATGGCAACCAGTGTCTTTAACATCACAACCTTCCCTCGGACGATTCTCGGCTCGTGATGGGCAACGACGATGAATGTCCATCACTTCTCAGACCAATTCCTTCCGTTCTTGACTCTTCGAATATGCCCTGAAGATTCTTCATCCCTTCTAAGATGTGCTGGTATGACACCCTCTTCGCCTGGTCTTTATTTTTCCTTCGGATGGTATCCAGAATCTCTTGATGCTTTTGGAAAGAGGCCATCCGGTACTCTCTATTGGAATAAATGATCTTACTGAATTTGAGGGTCTGATTGTTCAAACTCGTGCAGATCTTTATCAATCGGCTGTTGTCCGCAATCTGCAAAATACTTTCATGAAATATTCTGTGGTATTTGTGATAGTTCTCAACATCGTCGGCCTTTTGAAGCCCCTCTTCCATTTTCTTAATACAATTCTCCAATTGCACAATATCGTTTGCCGAGATCTTCTCAATCGCCAATTCAATGGCGAGATCGGTCAGGGCGGCGTAGACTGTATAAATCTCCCAAATATCCTTCTGGGTGACTTCAGATACAAAAGCTCCCCTTCGCGGCTTAATGGTGATGAGACCCTCAGATTCAAGGATTTTGAATGACTCTCGGATAGGTGGTCTGCTGGTATCGAGCTCTCTCGCGATATCTATTTCTTTGATTCTTTGTCCCGAAGCCAGCACACCGCGGATGATTTTGTGCCTCAGGTCTGTGGTTATTACATCTACAACTGACTGAATTTTCATTATTTTTTGGAGATTTGTCTATTGTCGAGTGTATCATATGTGTATTATAAGCTAAAGTAATTGTCAAGGAGGAAAAGCATTTTTTCTGACTTCCCCAGAATTTTCTAAGTAGTTGCGATGGCGAAAAGGAACAGTAGTTGTCTATTATCAACTGAACAACCAAAATTCTTGAATCGTATCCCATGATCGCTCCCTTCAAGGAAACTACCACCCTACTCTGTCTCTCATGACAGGCTTGCTTCTGCATTGCCGCCTTTCTCAAATCCTGGTCGCTCACAATGTTATACCTATCAAAGACACTCCAAGTCTTGTGTCCTGATATCATTATGGCCACTCTTTCAGGAACCAACATTTTGGCAAGCTGTTCGTAGTATAGGGTTGTGATTGTTGCCAAAAATGACATCATCTTTTATAGTGCTTCTTGTTTCAATTAAGGAAGAAAGAAGGACATCTGATGATAGACACTTTGCGTAACGCGAGGCAAAAGCCGATGCCCCTTGAGGGGATAAAGATAGTGGAATACGGGGTCTTCCATGCCGGTCCCGGAGCGAGTGCCATCCTCGGCGATTTAGGAGCCGATGTGGTGAAGATAGAGTCGGGGGCGGGTGATCCAGAGCGTTACTGGACCGCAGTGGGACGGGCTGACATGTCCCTTCCGAACGAGGAGAGCATTTTTTTCCAGATATCGAATCGTAACAAAAGGGGGATCTATCTCGATATTGAAAAAGGAAAAGGACGCGAGATTCTCCATCGCCTGGTTAGAGAGGCAGATGTCTTTCTCACTAATCTACGTAAAACCACCAAAGCCAAATTAGGCATTGATTATGAGAGCCTACGTCAGGTGAATCCGCAGATTATCCACGCCAATGTCTCAGGATATGGACCCGAGGGTCCAATGAAGGATCTCGGCGCCTTCGATCCCCTTGGCCAAGCCTGCTCAGGATTGATGTATGCGACCGGCGCGTCAGATCCTGTCTTACTACACGGTGGAGTGGTGGATCAGGCGACGGCCATCGTGGCAAGCCACGCTATCCTAACCGCCCTGTTGGTCCGGGAACGCTCCAGAATTGGTCAGGAGGTCCATGTCTCTCTTTATGGCACAGGGCTTTGGCTGATGTACCCCAATTTAATGTTATCCAATGTCCTTTCGATTGGTCCGATGGATATTTCATCGAGCCGTTACGACCACACTCCCTTACGCAACCTTTTCCGTTGCAAGGACGGGAAGTGGATCGTCGCAACCCATCATCCCGAAGAGAAATATTGGCCCATATTCTGCAGAGCCACAGGCCAGACGGCCCTTCTTACCGACCCTCGGTTTGAGGATAGTGAGAGCAGGAAGTCTCATTGCGCCGATTTGGTAGCAATTTTTGACGAGGTTTTCGCGACCAAGACGCGAGATGAATGGATAAAAATATTAATTGGAGAGAAGCTGATGGTCTGCCCTGTTCTAAACATCCATGAAATCCGGGCTGACCCTCAGGCCTTGGTCAACGGCTATGAGGTTGACTTTAAGGACCGCCTGTTTGGAGAGGCGAAGATTCCTGGCTATCCTGTGCATTTTAGCGCTAATAGAGCGGGCACCCGAAGTTTCGCCCCGACCCTGGGAGAACACACAGACCTGGTTATGCAAGAAATAGGGTATACAGATGAGGAAATCCGGGAACTGAAAAAGGAAGGGGTGATTAAACAGGGGAACGAAGAGTTATAGCAATAAATACTGAATCGCCCGTAATCATATGAAAGGAAATGATTAGGCGAGAATTCTGAAAAGAACTTTGTAGCGATAATAGCAGCCTGCCCCGACGCTGAGGACGTAGCTTGAAAGATCAGTCCGCCCCGAAATATACCGCAATCGTCTTTCATCTATAAATTTATCAGGCCGAAAGCCATCGGCCACCAAAATCCTTTTCTCTTCTGAGGAATCGGTTATAATACGTCTCAATTTGCACCGAGAGGAAAGGAGAGAGGATGACTTACGAAGATTGGGTGCGGCAGGAATTGCGGGAATGGAGCAGGTCTTTGGGTTTCCATCACACGCCTGATGCGGAGATAAAGAACCGTTTCACCAGGATAAGGATGAGGATGCAGAAGGAGGACATAGAAGC
>Ga0187779_10002334_pt1 | contig 11653 bp, 12 predicted proteins | sample 1015_Q2_SP10_10__FD_132435 | JGI IMG/M metagenome (GOLD analysis project Ga0187779, IMG submission 132435) | Tropical peat soil microbial communities from peatlands in Department of Meta, Colombia - 1015_Q2_SP10_10_MG | ecosystem: Environmental > Terrestrial > Soil > Wetlands > Peat | place... | reverse complement strand
GGGTTCGTGATGATCAGCGACGATGTCGGAAGTCCCGGTTACTTCCCGCAATACGTCTGGAAGCTCTTCATCGACGAGCGCTATCAGGGCCGCGGCTATGGCACCGCTACGCTCGACGTTGTCGCGGACTACTTCCGGCGGCGACCCGACGTCACGATCATGAGGACGAGTTGCGGACAAGGCGAACGCAGCCAGCTCGGGTTCTACGAGCGTTACGGCTTCGAGCAGACGGGCGACATCGTGTTCGACAACGAGCTGCTGCTCGAGTACGAGCTCCGTTAGCCGCTGGCGGCCACGCCTGTCCGAATCGGACAGTACGGTCCCGCGGCGATGCGCCTGCTCGTCGCTCGCTGCGAGGTCGTCTACACCGGCCGACTGACCGCCGTCCTCCCCGAGGCGACGCGGCTGATCGTGCTCAAGTCCGACGGCTCGCTGCTCGTCCACGACGACACCGGCGGCTACAAGCCGCTGAACTGGATGACGCCGCCGACGGTCGTCGAGGAGGACGACGGCAGCATCGTCGTCCGCAAGCGTGCGGGGAAGTCCGAGGACCGCCTCGAGATCCGGCTCGTCGAGGTGTTGAGCGACTCGTCGCACGACATGGGCGACTCCGCTGCGCTGCAGAAGGACGGTGTCGAGCGGCATCTGCAGGAGGAGCTGGCCGCACAGCCGGCGGCACTCGGCGAGTCGCTCCAGCTCGTCCGGCGTGAATGGCCGACCGACATCGGGCCGGTCGACCTGATGTGCCGCGACGACGACGGCGCGTGGGTCGCGGTCGAGATCAAGCGGATCGGAACGATCGACGCGGTCGAGCAGCTCACTCGCTACCTCGAGCGAATCGAGCTCGACGGCTGCCGCGGCGTGCTCGCGGCGCAGGTGATCAAGCCGCAGGCGCGCACCCTGGCCGAGTCGCGCGGCATCCGTTGCGTCGAGGTGGATCTCGCGGTCCTGCGCGGCGATCGTGAGCCCGAGCTCACGCTGTTCGCCTAGTCGGCGAGCGACCTGTCGGCGTCCTTGCCGAACAGCGAGCTCGAGAGGACGTAGAAGAGCGCGATCAGACCGAAGGCGATCAGGCTCGCAATCGGGCTCACGAAGGCGAGCAGCGTCGCGGCCGCGTACGTCGGCGTGCCCGGCAGGTAGCTCCGCGTGATCCCCGACACCTCGCGCATATCCGCGTCGTCGCGCAGGAGTCGGCGCGAGCCGTACAGCCAGGTCAACAGAAACATCACTGCCATCAGCGTCAGCGTGATCCCGTAGAGCAACGCCGCTGCCCTGCGGTCTCCGCTCGCGCGGACGTGCTCGGCGACGACCTCCGTCGGGAACGGGATGAACGCGACGACCATCAGGAAGAAGACGTTCAGGAACAGCATCGTGCGGTCGACGCGCTCGAAGTTCCGGAACATCGCGTGGTGGTTGACCCAGATGATCCCGATCGTCAGAAAGCTGATCGCGTAGGCGGCGTACGATGGCCAGAGCCGCGCGAGCTCGTGGCCGAGCGAACCGCCTCCGGGGACGCGGATGATGAGGATCAGCAGCGTGATCGCGATCGCGAAGACGCCGTCGCTGAAGGCTTCGGCGCGGCCGGTGCTCACGCGGCGAAGCTAGCGGACGCCCGGGACGACCATGTTTCAGCCGGGCGAGCTGAAGCTACACTTCCCGCCCGCGGGGCTATAGCTCAGTTGGGAGAGCGCCTGGATCGCACCCAGGAGGTCGCCGGTTCGAGTCCGGCTAGCTCCATCGCCGCGCGCCAGTCTGGTGTCGCTACGGTCGAGTCAGGTGAACACCATCGCGATCATCATCGTCGTGCTCGTGGTCGTCGTGATCCCGTCGGCGATCGTCGGGACGATGTTCGTCTGGGCCGCGATCCGCGACGGGCAGTACGACGAAGCGCTCCAACGGCGTCTCGGCATCCGGCGTCAGACGCGACTCGGCCGATAACGGCCGGTCGCCGGTTCGAGGCCGCTGTCACAAACCTCAAGAGGTACGTCCGAGCGTGACGCGGCTAGGCTCCTAACGGTGCAGCGAACTCGGGAGGGACGCGGGAGCAACGGCGGCGGCATGCGCGCCGTCTCGCTCGGCGTTGCGACGCTGCGCAAGCTCGAGCCGAGGCACGTCGCGGAGGCGTCGCTCGTCACCGCGCTCTGGTGGTACTCGGCGACCGTGCTCTATCCGACGAGGCTCCTGCGCTGGAGCGGTGTCGCCGATACGGCAGACCCGCTTGGCGACGAGCCGATCGATCCGCCGAGCCCCGGTCTCGGGCCGTACTTCTCACGGTCGGGCGGCGAACCGGTCCTGCTCGACGAGCCGAGTGTGCACCGCCATCTCGTCGAGGAGTTCTCCGAGCTCGCAGAGCTGTACGAGATTCTCGTTCGACCGTTCTCCACGCCGATCTTCGACGAGGCGCTCTCGGTCATGCATCGCTTCCTCGGGCCCGATTCGAGGGTGCTGGACATCGGCTGCGGGCCGGGGCGCGAGCTTCGCCGCGTTGCGGAGCTCGTCCCGCAGGGCGAGGTGGTCGGCGTCGACCTCGCGGCGGGGATGGTCGAAGTCGCGCACGACGAAGCACGAAAGCGGGGGCTAGACAACTGCGCCTTCTTCCAGGCGGACGTCACGGACCTGCCGCGTCGCTTCGACGGCGAGTTCGACCTCGTCTACAGCTCGCTTGCGCACCACCACTACCCCGACCCCTACGCGGCGGCAGCCGGCGTCTTTCGCTGTCTTCGGCCGGGCGGCGTCTACTGCATCATCGATCCCGGTCCGGCGTGGTTCAACGTGATCAGCGCGCCGCTCGGCCGGATCGCCGACCCTGGGTGGATCGGGTGGAAGACGCCGTCGGAGTTCCGTGCGCTGCTCGATGGCGCGGGATTCGTCCGCACGTGCTGGATCCCGCTCCTGCCCGGCTTCGGGATCGCGCTCGGGCAGAAGCACGTCGACTCCGCGTAGAGCTCAGCGCGCGGCGGACCTTCTACGCTGGCGGTGATCGACCTCGACCCGGCCGCGGCCGAACGCATCTATCCGGCCCCACCGGCCCGGGATGTCGAGCAGTTCGAGGTGGCCGATCTCGACGGGGAGCGCCGGATCGACGATGAGGTAGTCGCCCTGCGGCACGAGCCCGAGCAGCGTCCGCAGGAGCAGCAGCGGCGCGCCGGTCGACCAGGCCTGCGGGCTGCACGCGGTCGGGTACTGCACCGGGTACTTCGTCACCGTGCGCTCGTAGCCGCCGAACGCCTCCGGTAGCCGTCCGTCGAAGTACTCGGCCGCGTCGAGGATCCCGGCGGCGATCTGCGCCGCCTCGGCCTTGAAGCCGTAGCGCCGCAGGCCCCAGGCGATGAAGGAGTTGTCGAACGGCCACACGGTTCCGACGTGGTAGCCGATCGGGTTGAAGCGCCCCTCGCCTTCGGCGAGCGTGCGCACCCCCCAGCCCGAGAACAGCCGTTCGCCGAGCAGGTGGCGGACGACTGCCTTCGCCTTCGACTTGTCGACGATTCCGCTCCAGAGGAGATGCCCGTTGTTCGAGCCCAGCGCGTCGACCTGGTTGCCGTCGACGTCGAGGGCGAGCGCGAAGTACTCGTCGTCCTCGACCCAGAAGTCGCGGTTGAAGCGCCGCTTGAGGTCTGCCGCCTGTTTCTCGAGCTGCGTTGCGAGCTCGTCGTCCTTCCAGATCTCGCGCGCGAGTCGCGCGCCGCGAACCTTCGCGTCGTACGCGTAGCCCTGGAGCTCGCACGTCGCGCGCGGGAAGCCGGGTAGCCGACCGTCGCGGTACGAGATCGAGTCCCACGAGTCCTTCCAGCACTGGTTCTCGAGGCCGGTCTTCTCGTTGCGGCGCTGGTACGACACGTAGCCGTTGCCCTGCAGGTCGGCGTACTCGTCGATCCACTGGAGCGCAGCACGTGCCTCGTGCTCGAGGTCGCGCACGAGCTTGCGGTCGCCGGTCCAGCGTTCGTACTCGTCGAGCAGCACGACGTAGAGCGGTGTCGCGTCGGCGCATCCGTAGTACGGCGAGTGCGGACGCTCCTCGAATGCAGTCATCTCGCCGTAGCGCATCTCGTGGAGGATGCGGCCGGGATCCTCGTCGCGGAAGTCGTCGATACCGCTCCCTTGCCACTCGCCCAGCGCGAGCAGCGTCGTCGCCGCGAGCTCGGGCTTGAACGGCAGCGCCTGCAGGCTCGTGAAGATGCTGTCGCGCCCGAACATGGTCATGAACCACGGGAGCCCGGCGGCCGGAAGGTGCTTCCCGCCGGCGACCGGCGGCGCGAACCGGAGCGCGGCGAGGTCGACGAGGCTTCGCCGGTACGTGGACTTCAGCGAGTCCCGGTCGCACTCGAGGCGGGGTGCGTCGGCGAGCCACCGCTCGAGGTCGCGCTCCATGGTCGCGGCCGACCTCCGAGCCGGCGAGATCAATCCGGCCATCTCGTGGACGGCGGGCATCGTCACGACCTCGAGCTCGGTCGACCACGAGCCGTGAGGCTCGAGCCTGACCCTGAAGGTGAGGCCCTCCTCGTCCGCACTGGCACGGGTCGAGGCCGAGACCCGGGTCGCGCGCGCGAACGTCTCGCGCTCGTAGCCGAGCAGCAGCTGGCCGCCTTTGACCTGCTCGTAGTACTCGCCTTTCTTCTTCAGCGCGTCCTTCACTTCGAACAGGTCGGCGAAGTCCGAGCCCGCCTCGATCCGAACCTCGAGCGAGACGCGCTTCTCGTCGTGGTTGAGGATCGTCAGCTGCTCGCGAAAGCCGCCGCCGACGGTCCGATGCCGGATCACCGAGAGCTTCGCGTCGACGTACACGGTCCCGGTCCCCGGCACGAGGAAGAACCGGGTCTCGTAGTACGCGAGATCGTCGACGGAGAGTGGGTTCAGCCGCTGCCCGTCGATCGTCAGCACCCACTTGGACAGGAAACGCGTGTCGTACGAGAAGAGACCGGTCGGGTCGGTGAGCGACGCCTCGATGTCGCCTCGCTCGTCGGAGACGACGAACGTGTTCCCGTCGAGGATCTTGACGATGCCGTCGCTCATCGCCGGGTCGCCTTTCCGGCTCGCCGAGGTGTCGATCTGCGCCGGTCCTGCGGCCTGGGAAGTAGACGCTGGAACTGCGCGAGGAACTGCGGGTCGAATCCCTCGATCGTCAGCTCGCCGCGCAGGAGCGCGGCCATCGCGTTCGCGCGTCCGGTGAACAGCCGCTCGAAGAGCGGTCGCTCGCCGCGGATCACGACGTCGGCGGGCGCGTTCTTGCGGGACACCTTCACGTCGCCGTTCTTCACTGAGACGAACCAGCGCTCGAGCCGCTTCCCGTCCTTCACGTCGAGCCGCACGGTGCCCGTTGCCTTCTCCAGCTGTGGCTGGGGCCCGCGCGCGGCGGCTCCCTCGAAGAACTCTGCGATCGCGTCGGCCATCGGCACCTCCTCGTTCGTTCACCGCGACACGGTGATTCTGCCGTTACGTCGACGGTGCGAGAATCTGTCGAGGCATTGTGTTCACGCGAAGAACGATCCTGCGCGGTCTACCCGCACTCTGTCTCCTCCTTGTCACATTGCTCTACCAGAGGCTGCTGCGTCGGCGGATCCTGAACTGGGGTGCGAGCGACGCCGAGGTCGCGGCTCGCTTGCCGGGAGACGAGTTGCTCGAGGAGCCCGACGTGGTCACAACGCGGGCGATCACGGTCGACGCACCTGCGTCGGCCGTCTGGCCGTGGCTCGTCCAGATGGGGCCCTCGCCGCGGGGAGGCGCGTACACGTACGACTGGATCGAGAACCTCCTCGGCCTGGGCATGCACAGCGTCGACCGGGTGCTGCCGGAGTACCAGCATCCGCAGGCGGGAGACGTGCTCGCGTTCGGCGCGAACCGAATGCGCTTCGAGCGAGTCGAGGAGGAGCGCGTGCTCGCCACGCGTTCCGAGGACGGGAACTGGGTCTGGAGCTTCGTGCTCGACGAGCGCGACCGGCGAACGCGACTGATCAGCCGGAACCGGATCCGGCTGCGGTCGCTCGGCGCGAGGCTGGGGATGATCCCGATGGAGCCGGGCTCGCTCGCGATGGAAGCCCGGATGCTCCGCGGCATCAAGCAACGAGCCGAGCGCCTGGCGCGCGATCTCGAACGGTCCGCCTGACGCGCCGGCGGAGCTTCTCGTTTCGTCCACCCGAGCGCGGGGGGTATGGTGAACGTCCGGTATCCCAACGGGAAGGAGATGCTCGTGTCAGGCCCCGATGAACGCACGCTGTCCCGCCGTGAGCTCGTCAAGGTCGGAGCTGCCGGCGCCGCGTCCGTCAGCGTCCTCTCGATACCCGGTCTCGGCCGGGCGGCGAGCCTCGGGAGGCTCGGAGCAGCACGAGAGGACGTCACGCGGGGCGGCACGCTCAAGTTCGCGCGCAGCATCGCGCCCACGACGCTCGACCCCGCGAACACGATCATCGCGGGCGACATCTACACGCTCGACAAGATCTTCGAGCCGCTGTACATCACGACGGTCGCGGGGAAGCTGAAGCCGTGGCTCGCGACGGGCTACACGGTCAGCAAGGATCAGAAGACCTTCACATTCCACCTACGACCGGGCGTGAAGTTCTCCAACGGGAAGCCGTTGACGGCCGAGGACGTCGTCTTCTCGATCAACCGTGCGGCCAAGGACAAGCAGGGACCTCTGAGCTTCCTCGACTTCGCGATCACGTCGCTCGAGGCAAAGGGAAAGTCGAAGGTCGTCGCGCATCTCTCCTCGCCGTGGGCCCCGTTCATCTCGGATATCTCGGTGTTCGCCAACGCGATCATGCCCGCGAACTTCGGCGGCAAGTCCCAGACCGAGTTCTTCAAGAACCCCGTCGGCACCGGGCCGTTCACGGTCAAGGGATTCAAGCCGAACGCGAGCTCGCTGACGCTCAAGCGCAATCCGCACTACTGGCAGGCCGGAAAGCCGTACATCAACGCCGTCGACTTCCTCTTCGTCGACAACGACAACCAGCGTCTGCTCCAGCTCCGCGGCGGCCAGGTCCAGGCGATCGACCTCGTGCCGCCGTCGCAGGTCGCCTCCCTGAAGAAGGACTCCAAGCTCCACGTCGGCCTCTATCCGTCGTGGCAGGTCGACCTGCTCGTCCTCAACGAGAAGCTGGCGAAGTTCGCCGACCGGAACGTCCGCCGGGCGATCACGCATGCAATCGACCGGAATGCGCTCGTGCATGCAGCGAGCTTCGGCACGGCGAAGCCAGGCGGCTCGTTCTTCCCGCCCAGCCTGCAGTACTACTCGGCGAAGACGCCGACGCTTGCCTACAGCGTCTCCGCTGCGAAGGCGTCACTCGCGCAGTCGAAGTTCCCGAAGGGCTTCTCGACCGAGCTGCTGATCGACGGCGGCGTCCAGAAGTGGCAGACGTTCGCGCAGATCATCCAGCAGCAGCTCAAGGTGATCGGCATCAACGTGACGCTGCGCCCGCTGGATCACGCGTCGTTCGAGCAGGCCTTCCAGAAGTTCGACTATGAGATGTTCATCGACTACGCGATCAACGACATCACGGATGCGGACGAGATGGCGTCGTTCGAGGTCGACTTCCAGAACGGCGGCTCGTCCTCCTACTGGTCGAGCTACGACAACCCGACCGCGATCAATCTCGTTCGGCAGGCGGAGGCGGAGTTCAACCCGGCCAAGAGGAAGGCGCTGTACGCGCAGATCCAGTCGATCGTCGCGCAGGACGCGCCGTTCGTGCCGCTCGACTATCCGCCGTACATCTACGCCATGTCGAAGAAGCTCCAGGGCTTCAACGTCAACCCGGGAGGCGCATATCGTCTCGAAGGCGTCTGGCTGACCTGACCGCGTGCTGCGGTACACGGCGAGACGTCTAGCGGCAGCGTTCTTCGTCGCCTTCGGCGTCACCGTCGCGACCTTCCTGCTCCTCCATCTCGCGCCCGGGGATCCGGCGAGGGTCGTCCTCGGTGAGCGCGCCAGTCCTCAGGCGCTGGCGGCGCTACGCCATCAGTGGGGCCTGGATTCGTCACTCGGGAGCCAGTTCACGCGCTACCTCGACGGTCTCGCGCACGGGAACCTCGGCACCTCGTTCATCAACAAGACGTCGACGTCGTCGCTGATCCGCGACCGCATCGGCGTGAGTGCGGCGCTCGTCGCGTTGGCCACGGTCTTCGCGGTGATCATCACGGTGCCGCTGGCGTCGTTCGCGGCCGTGCGAAAGGACCGCGCCGCCGACCACATCGTGCGGGCGCTGTCGGTCGCGGGGATCGGCTTCCCCGCGTTCTGGTTCGGGATCGTCCTGATCGAGGTGTTCGCACTGCGCGTCCACGCGTTTCCGGTCGGCGGTTGGGGTAGCTCGACCGAGACTCACCTGAGGAGCCTCGTGCTGCCGGCGCTCACCGCCGCGTTCGCGATCGTGCCGATCCTCGTCCGCTCGCTCCGCGTCGGCATGATCGAGGTCTTCAACGCGGACTTCGTCGCGACGCTTCGCTCAAAGGGGCTCGGCGAGCGCCGCGTGCTGGCGCACGTGATGCGCAACGCGTTGATCCCGACGTTGACGCTGCTCGGCATCAACGTCGCCTACCTGATCGGGAGCACGGTCGTGATCGAGCGCGTGTTCGACCTGAACGGTCTCGGCTCGCTCCTGCTGACCGCGATTTCCCAGCGCGACTTTCCGGTCGTCCAATCAGTGACGCTCGTCCTCGCGATCGGCGTCGTGATCGTGAACTTCCTCACCGACGTGATCGCGGCGGAGCTCGATCCTCGCATCCGTCTCGAATGACCTCCGTGGACATCACCGCGGCGATCGACGCCGCGCCGGTGCCAACGCCGACGTTCTGGCGTCGCGCTCGAGCGAGCCGGTCGCTGATGATCGGCGTGGCCATCGTCGGGTTGATCGTGCTGGCGGCGATCCTCGCGCCGGTGATCAGCCCGTATCCGCCCGACCAGCAAGACCTCTACCACATCCTCGGAGGGATCTCGTCGAAGCACCTGCTCGGGACGGACGACCTCGGCCGAGACGAGCTCTCGCGCCTGATCTACGGCGCCCGCACCGACATCCTCGTCGGCGTGCTCGCGATCGTCTTCCCTTTCTGCTTCGGAACGATGATGGGGACGATCGCGGGCTACTACGGCGGTCGCATCGATTCGGTGATCATGCGTGTCGTCGACGTCGTGATCGCCTTCCCGTTCTACGTCCTGGTGATCGCGCTCGTGTTCGTCGTCGGTCCCGGCATCCGTGGGATCTTCGTCGCCTTCGCCGTCGCCGACTGGGTCGTGTATGCGCGCGCCATTCGCTCGGCGACGCTCGTCGTTCGGGAATCCAACTACGTCGCGGCCGCGCAGGCTGGCGGCCTCAGCGACGCTCGGATCCTCAGACGCCACGTCCTTCCCAACACGATCGCGCAGGCGATCGTGTACGCGATGAGCGACATCGTGCTCGTGATCGTCGCGGTCGTCACGCTCGGCTACCTGGGGTTGGGCGTGCAGCCGCCGACGGCCGACTGGGGGTCGATGATCAGCGCCGGCCAGGACTACCTGACGACGAACTGGATGCTGTCGACGCTCCCGGGCATCGCCGTCGTGATCACGGGCCTCGGTCTCTCTCTCATCGGCGACGGTCTCGCCGACGTCCTCCGTCCGGAATGAGCGCCGTGGCGGTCGACACTGTGCTCTCCGTCCGGGACGTGACGGTGTCGGTTCTGCGCGGCGACGTTCGCCACACCGCGGTGGACGCCGTGTCCTTCGACGTCCCGGCGGGCCGGGCGCTCGGCCTCGTGGGCGAATCCGGATCGGGAAAGAGCTTGACCCTGCGAGCGCTGATGTCGCTCCTCCCACCGGCCGCACGACTCGAGGCCGGCTCGGTGCACCTCGCGGGAGACGAGCTGCCGCGCGGCGTCAAGCAGGTCCGCCGCGCGCTCCGCGGCCGGATGGCGATGATCTTCCAGGATCCGCTGAGCGCACTCGATCCGGTCCAGACGGTCGGGAACCAGATCGCCGAGGTTCCCCGTCGCGTCCACGGTCGCTCGCGGCGGCAGTCGTGGGAGCGGGCCGTCGAGCTGCTGCGGTTGGTCGGCATTCCCGACGCCCCTCGACGGGCGCACGCCTACCCACACGAGCTCTCTGGCGGTATGCGCCAGCGCGTCGTGATCGCGATCGCGCTCGCCACGGAGCCGTCGGTGCTGCTCTGCGACGAGCCGACGACGGCCCTCGACGTCACCGTCCAGGCCCAGGTCCTGGAGCTCCTCGACGATCTCCGCTCGCGGCTCCAGCTCGCGATCGTGTTCGTGAGTCACGACCTCGCCGTGATCCGACAGCTCTGCGAGGACGTCTGCGTCATGTACACCGGGCGGCTCGTGGAGACGGGCCGCACCATCGAGGTGCTCGAGCGTCCGCTCCATCCGTACACGCTCGGCCTGCTCGACGCGATCATCGACCTGGACGATCCGGTCGGCGCGCCGCAGCCGATCCCCGGTGCGTTGCCCGAGCTCGAGCGGCTGCCCGGTGGTTGCACGTTTCATCCGCGCTGCTTCCTCGCCACCGAGGAGTGCACGACGACGGTGCCCGAGCTCGCCCCTGCGCGCGGTGCGGCGCCCGATCGAGCAAGTGCGTGCATCCATCGCGATCGGCTGATCAGCCCGTGAACGGGTGGCTTCGATGAGCGCCGTGGCGCGTGTGCTCGCGTCCACTGGTCTGCTCGAGGTCGAGGACGTGACCGTTGCCTTCTCGGCTCACGGCGCGCGACTGGTCGCCGTCGACTCGGTGTCGCTCTCCCTTCCACCCGGAGACGCCCTCGGCCTCGTCGGCGAGTCGGGCTGCGGCAAGACGACGCTCGCCCGCTGCATCACGGGCCTGCTGACGCCGGACACCGGTCGGATCACGCTCGACGGCACGGAGTTCTCGCGTCGACGGACGAGAGCCGAGCACCGCGCGGTGCAGATCGTCTTCCAGGATCCGTACTCGTCGCTGAACCCGCGGCTCACGATTCGGTCGATGCTCGCCGAGCTCCTGTCCGTGCACGCACTGGCCCGAGGGTCAGCGGCAGAGGAACGCTGCCGCGAGCTGATGGCGCTCGTCGGCCTGCCGGCCTCTGCGCTCGACGCGTATCCCGTCGCGTTCTCGGGCGGCCAGCGGCAACGGCTCGCGATTGCACGCGCGCTGGCGGTCGAGCCGCGCATCCTCGTCGTCGACGAGCCGACGTCGGCGCTCGACGTCTCGGTGCAGGCAACGATCCTCTCACTGTTCGAGAACCTGCGGTCGCGGCTCGGGATCGGCGTACTGATGATCTCGCACAACCTCGCAGCGGTTCGCCATCTCTGCGATCGCGTTGCAGTGATGTACCTCGGCCGGATCGTCGAGATCGGCTCGCGCGAAGAGGTCTTCGGCGACGCGCGCCATCCATACACGCAGGCCTTGCTCGCAGCCGCGCCGAGGATCCGCGGGGAGGCAGGCGTCGACCTCCCGCACCTGCGCGGCGAGCCGCCGAGCGCGACCGACCGTCCAAGCGGTTGCCCGTTCCATCCACGCTGTCCGCGCGCGGAGGACATCTGCGCGGTCGAGCTGCCGGAGCTCGTGCCCGCCGTCGGGACAGGTGGGCTCGCCGCTTGCCACTTCCGTGACGAGCGCCGTGTCGGAGTGCGCGTGCCGTGACAGTGGTGATCGTGGGCGCCGGCGTGCTCGGTGCGGCGCTCGCACAGACCTTTGCCCGCCTCGGCC
>Ga0187779_10002333_pt1 | contig 11655 bp, 4 predicted proteins | sample 1015_Q2_SP10_10__FD_132435 | JGI IMG/M metagenome (GOLD analysis project Ga0187779, IMG submission 132435) | Tropical peat soil microbial communities from peatlands in Department of Meta, Colombia - 1015_Q2_SP10_10_MG | ecosystem: Environmental > Terrestrial > Soil > Wetlands > Peat | place... | reverse complement strand
CGAGGCAATAGATCAGCGGTCCACGCTGAATTGCTACGCGACCGCTATCGTCAGCCACGCGCGGATTCGCCTCAATCACCTGTGGCACAACTTCGAATTGGAGATGAATAGTGTCACCGGATGACCAGCGGCGGTGTATAGCAAGATATTCGCCTGGCGTTGCGCCAGAAATTGTATTGTTATTTACCTTGACTTGCGCGTGGTCGGTCCATCCCGGAATGCGGACGTAGATCGTGAACTCCGACGCTTCTGCGGGCGAAACGGTTATGTGTACGTTTCCGTCCCAAGGATAGTTCGTCTTTTGCGTCACCTTGAGTCCGACGCCGTTCTCCAGATGCCAATTGAGTTCCGAATCGTCATAAAAATGAACATACAGTCCATCACTGCTCGTGCTGTAGAAATATCCGGGCAGCGAACCGAAGGTGCGCTCGAGGTTCGGCGGGCAGCAGGTCACGTCGTACCAAGGATTGCGGATCTTGTCGCCGGTGGAAGGATCAAAAGCTAACGGATTGCGATAACAATAGAGTGTGCCGTCAAGCGACATTCCCGAGTTGATTCCGTTGTAGAGGGCCCGTTCCATGACATCGGTAAACTTTGCGTCTCCTGTAATCGCGAGCATCCGCCAGTTCCACATCATGTTGCCGATCGCAGCACAGCTTTCGCCATACGCCCGAAAGTTGGGCAATTCGTAGGCGTCGCCGAATGCTTCACCATCTGAGCGCGAACCAACGCCGCCAGTCACATACATCTTCGTGGTGGTCATATCGTTCCAGAGAGTGTTCAGAGTCTTCCAATACGCCTCATCTCCGGTTTCCATGAAATAGTCAGTAGCGCCACAACAGGCATACATCGCGCGCACCGCGTGACCCTGCATCTTCGTGCGCGCAGTGAAAGGTGTTCCGCTGAACATGTAAATCGTCCTGCGCTCCGGCAACTGAAGACGATCATCGCCTTGCAGGATGTAGCCAGCCAACTCGAGTTGGCGCTTATCGCCGGTGATCCGGTACAGCTCAATCAGCCCCATCTCGATCTCCGGATGGCCAGAGACAATGGGCTGCTTCGGCGCTGGGCCGTAATTCGGGATCAGGAAATCATCAACAAAGCGGATCCCGGCGTCGAGCAATTTGCGGTCCCCCGTCGCCCGGTAGTACGCGATCGCGCCCTGCAACATGTGCCCGATGTTGTAGAGTTCGTGACCGGTGGTTTGCGTCTGGACAGTCATCCGCAGGGGCTTGCGGTCGTCTTGATAGTAGGTATTGAGGTAACCAGTCGACTCCTGAACCGCTACCACGTCATCGATGATCTTTTCGGCGGTGGCACGAAGTTCGGGTCGGTCGCCGGATTGCAGCACGAAGCCAACAGCTTCGGTCCATTTGTAGACATCTGAGTCGGAAAACACCGGGCCAGACTGCGCTGCATTGCTCCTGCCCAGCAAGCGACGGAAGTTATTCATCCGCCCGTTCGCTTCCAGTAGGTCATGCATGCTGGGAATGCTCTTGGTCACATTGATTTCGCGCCGTGGCCCCCAGAAGCCGCCGGTGATCGTCACCGCCCGTACGGGGATGTCGCGCAATTTGGCGTGAGGTGATTTCGCGAGATTTTCAATTCCCTGATCTTTCCAGCCGGGAGAGTCCGTCAACGGAACCTCGCCGCTGTCAGCGCTATGCCCTGCGACCGTGCTTCGAGCAAAGCCTCGACCAACGGGCAGAGTGGATAGGGCGGCAGCGGAAATTGCCGTGGTGACGAATTGTCTGCGGGAGATATTCTCTTTTTCAGACATAATCTCAAACCCTCAGAGCGACCACTGGATTACTGTGTAGGATCGCGGCGCAACTTCAAACCTGGTTTTCGTTCCAGAAATAGTGGGCGACGGAAACTTTTGCGGGGCAACCCGCTGCGGTGCAGCGAAACTGTTCGAAGCTTTCAGATCGTCGCCCGTTAGAATGGAAGCACTCACCACGCGCGTGGGAGCGGCATCCTCCCATACGACCTCAACCTCGTGGGGCTTCGACAGGTCCCGATTGAGAATAAAGAGCGCAACTTTACCGTTTGCGTCATGGCAACCGGCGACGTCCAGGTGCGGAACTTGGTCCAAGCCTGCAACGTCATATGTGGAAGATTCGACGAGAAGATTGAGAACGGAGCCTTTGCCGAACTGCAAACCCCAACTGTAGGGGTAATAGATTGTCTGGCGGAACAAGCCGTTCTCATCCGTCATGATTGGAGCGATGACATTGACCAGTTGCGCCAGACACGCAATCTTCACCCGGTCCGCATTGCGCAACAAGGTGTTGACCATTCCACCCACTAGCAGCGCATCTTCCAGGTTGTAGATTTCCTCCAAAAGATGTGGCGCTTCTTTTCGGTGCCCATCGACCGCATCTCCGCTGGTGGTGCGATACCACACGTTCCACTCATCGAAGGAGAGCCATAACTTCTTTGGCGAGCGCTTGCGGCCGCGCACCAGATCGCAGACCGCGAGCGTTTCTGTGATCTGGCGCTCCATCATGAGATTCAGCGCCACAAACTTGGTGCTGTCGCCGCCGGTGTCGCGGCTATTGTTGCCAAAGTAGCGGTGCAGCGAGAGCCCGTCGACGTATTCGTAACATTGCTCGAGCACCTCGCGGTCCCACTCCAGATAAGTCGGCATGAAGGGGCCACTGGAGCCGCAGGCGATGAGTTTCAGGTCAGAGTCGACATCCCGCATCTGGCGGGCAGCATCGGCAGCTTTTAATCCATACTCCGTCGCCGACATGTGCCCGATCTGCCAAGGGCCGTCCATTTCGTTGCCCAGGCACCAATGCCGCACATTGTATGGATCTGCGATCCCGTGCTGGCGGCGCAGATCGCTCCAGCGCGTTCCCTTGTCGATGTTGCAGTACTCGACAAGAGCCGCGGCCTCTTCCGCCGTACCCGTTCCCAGATTCAGTCCCATCAGTGGCTCAGCGCCTGCCGCGTTACACCATGCCAGATACTCATTGGTTCCGAATTGATTCGACTCGAGTGTGTTCCACGCCTTGTCGAGCACTCGTGGACGATTCTGCTTCGGACCAACACCGTCGAGCCAGTTATATCCGGAGACAAAATTGCCACCCGGATAACGAATGATCGGAACCCCAAGTTGTCGAATTTCATTCAGAACATCCTGGCGGAAACCGTTTGCATCCGCCAGCTTCGATCCAGGATCGTAGATGCCGCCGTAGACCGCGCGTCCCAGGTGCTCGAGGAAAGAGCCGAAAAGATTGCGATCGATTGGAGAGATCGTGCGCCGCGTGTCGACGTAGATCTTGGCTACACTGTTCGCGGGAGTAGCTTGACCAAACAGTGATCGTCTGAAAAGCAAATCGGCGGAAAGAGCAAGCCCGGCTGTGGTTGCTTGCTGCAGGAACTGCCGCCGCGAGCCAGACATCAGAGATCGACCTCCTTGTTGGTCACTTGTGGTTGCCGCATACCGTTAGAATTGGTTTTCAACAACAAGATCGAAATCATAAGGCTGTATAAATACTTGCGGTAATCGTTTGCTGCAAAGCGAGCTTACACCTTCCTGGCTCGGACCTGCCAGCTACCAGCGAAAAAGAGAAAAGAAGAACGGCGCTCGCTGAAGTCCCCAGGGAGGTCACGAACGCCGTTTTCTGGTGCCCGATTTGGAGCCCGCGAATCGCCGCGGGATCAGGGCGCCTAGCTTTGTACGATCAAAACGCAATCCGTATACCTAGTTGCAACTGTCGCGCGTTTAGCGCGCTGGTCACCTTTCCGAACGTGCCATCGCCCATGTAGGGATCGACGCCACCCAGGTTAGGGTGATTGAACAAGTTTATGAAGTCAAAACGAAATTGGAGATTTCCTTGTTCGCCCAGCCACGGCAGATGATTATTTTTCAGCACGCTCGCATCCCATTGGAACAAGCCAGGATTGCGGTACAGATTGCGTTTCTCGTTGCCCTCCGTCCCCAGAGCAGGCGTCGGAAAATCAGCAATCGTAAAAAGCCCATTGATGTATTGTTGCTTGCTATGTGAGCCCGTGAAATTCTGGGTCGCGGCGTTTGGAATATCGAAATTGACTCCGTCCGCGTTGTAATCGCCGCCCGATGCAAAGGATCGATTGTCGATTACCCAGAACGGAGTACCACTTTGCACCGCGATGATGCTCGATACCTCCCAGCCCCCGGTCAGAACTCTTCCGATTCCCTGGTGCAAGCCAGGAAGCGTATATGCGCCTGAGAAGGAGAACCGCTGACGCACATCGTAATTTGCAGGGCCGTAGTAAGTGAAGTATGCAGTCGGATCAGGAATGTTAAAACCGATGTCCTGGTCAAAACGTGTTCCGGCTTCCGGGAAATCGTTAGCTTTGGAGAGAGTATAGGAAGCCTGGAAACTACCCCGTGTCCCCGCCCGTCCCCGCAAGCTGAGAATCATGGCGTTATACGTGGCGCGGTTCGCGTTGTTAACGTAATTGATTGACCCATAACTTGTGTTCAAGACAGTCGGGCCCGTGTTGGATGGAAGCAGCGCGCCGTTAAAGCGGTTCACATTCGTGCCATTCAGCGCGTCGTAGCTCAACGATCCTGAGTAGTTGGCCCCGGCAACCAGATTCCACCCCAGTTGGTGCTCTAAGCCAATGACATAATTTGTCGCCAAGGGCGCCTTCATGTTTCGGTCCAATGCCACCACCCCACCCGCGCCGCCCAGGGAGGAGAGCTGCGCCGGAGTGAGTCCAGGTACCGGGAAGTTAAACGGGTAGGTACCCGAGGGCGCCAGAGCAAACAACGGGGCCGGCAAGGTGGGATTCACCTGCTTGTTGAATGTGGGAGTGATCAGACTAGGCGGATTGGTACGCATCTCATCCACGGTCTGTCCAAGTGCAATCCAATCGTGATAAACGCCAATTCCGCCGCGTATGCTCCAGTTGCCGGTGTGCGTCGGGTCCCAGGCGAAGCCCACGCGTGGACTCCAGAGATTCTTGATTGAATTCGAAAACACTCCGCTGACTGGCTGCACTGTGGCGCTTGCGATCTGCTGCTGGAAGCTACTCCCCGATCCAAGAATGAGGTTGCTGAACCGGAAGTCAGGGCCCCACGCCGTATGGTTCGTAAAATCATCCCAACGCAACGACAAAGTAAGCGAGAGGTTCGACTTTACCTTCCAATCGTCTTGCACGAAGAAGCCAAAAGGTGTTTCCTGGCCGCCGAAAATCACCAAGCCCGCCCCGCCGGTCGCGGGATTGTAGGAATAGCCTGTCTCCGACTGCGGATTGTCCTGCACGAGATCGAGCAAACTATTGAAGTTAAATGTGGGCCGTACGTCGACCGGAGTGAAGTTTCCGTGCTCGATGCCGTGTCCACCATCGTACCCAAACTTCCAGTTATGTTTACCGCGCACCCAGCTTATGACTGATCGCCAGTTGTACATGGGACCGCGATACTCACCAGGCCCCCAACCACCCCCGACCTGGAAGCCTTCGCTCTGGCCCGTCACATTTACGACTGGTACCTTAAGGTTCGCGTCCTGCCCATTCGCCCCTCCAACACTGGCGAAAGCAAAACTCGATTCCCAGAGTAGGCGGGAATTGAAAGTATGGGTGAAGTCGATCTGACCATAACGATTCCGCATGATGTCGAGCGCGCCCAACCCTTGACGCGGTGAGGTCTGCTGCTGGTCAAAACTGTCGTTGTAGTAGCTGAGGTACAGACGGTCGTTCTGGGTGAAATACTGATCGACGCGGAAGTTATATTGCAACGCATTGTAGAAGGGACTGGCAGCGAAATTCCCTTCCAGCAGCATCGGCAAATTACACGGTATTACTACTGGCGGGTTTCCGACAGGCGTACCGCAACTTGAAACACCTTGCGCATTGAGGAAAGGCGCATAGTTTGCTGCCGTAATGACAGTTCCGGTCGGCCTCAACAAGGTTGCCGGCCAACCGGTAAGAACTTGGGTTCCGACGGTATTGGGAAAGTTAGTTTTTGCCCATTGAACGAACTGCGGAGCTTCCCACTGTTGCAGAGTCTGCGTACCAGCGGAAGCTGCAGCAATGGTCGCCCACAATTTTTCAAAGTCCGCGAAGAAGAAGGTCTTATTCTTAACAATGGGACCGCCGAAGGTTCCGACCAGATCCTTGCGGGCATGCGGAGTAAATGCCCCAGGACCGACAAACTCTGGAGTCGCCTGGAAGTCCTGATTGGTGAAGAAAAGGCTGCCGGTGCCGTGAAACTGATTGCTCCCCGACTTGGTGGTCACCTGGATCAGAATTGAACTTCCAAGATTGTCTTCCCCATCCCATGAGTTGGTTTGCAGAGAAGCTTCCTGCACAGCATCGGGAATCGGGGCAAGAATGATGTTGCCATTCTGGATGGGGCTGGTGACGTTCATGCCGTCAACCATAACCAAGTTGCCTGTGTAGCTGCGCCCATTGGCGCTGATCTGGGGGGTCTGCGTCCCGAAATTATCCGCAAAGCCACCAGGCGACTCTCCGGGACCGCGCGTGCCGGTTCCCACCACACCGGGTGCGACCGCCAGAACATCCCACAGATTTCGATTTGCCTGAGGCAGGTCACGAACAGTGTTAGAGCTCAGAGTCGCTTGCAATCGTGACTCATCCGTGTCGAGTACTGGTGCCTCTGCGGTGACGCTGACAGCCTCGGTAGCGGACGCGAGGGACAGTTTGACGTTAATACCTTGTGTCTCAGAAGTGCCCAGCGTCAGGTTAATAACCTGAGTCTTGAACCCCGCTGCAGTCACCGACACGCTATATCTGCCAGGCTCGAGGCTGCTGAAACGATAATTCCCGGAATCGCTGGTGGTAGTCGCTGCTTCGATTCCGGTCTCGACATTGCGCAGGCGAACCGACGCGTTGCCAACTGCCGCACCGGTCGGGTCGGTCACCACTCCCTGCACGTTGCCACTGTATTGCGAGAAGCTTGTGAGGCTCCAAAGAAGCGAAACGAAGAAGGCGGCCTGGCGCAGCCAAGGGCCATTCGATCGTACCAGCATTTTTCCTCCTCACCCCGGAACCAAAGTCAAATGCGAGTAAACGATTACTTGGATAATGGAAACAGGTTATAGCGCTGTGGGAAAGCGAATGTCAAGAGGATTTTTGGCATAAGGCAGAGCTCCGCTGCCTTCGCACCAATTCGGGGGCCCCCGGACATCCTTTGCCTGGCAAGAAAACACTCTCGCAAAATCGTGCCCGAAGTGTTCCACATTTCAGAAATCGCTTTCACAGATTTGATATCGTGTACTGTCACCTGCTCGAAGGGTCAATCCATGGAAAAGCGGCAGCTTGGAAACAGCGATCTCCACATTACCCCAATGGGCATCGGCGCTTGGGCCATTGGCGGTGGTGGCTGGTACGGAAGCATGGGTCCGCAGAACGATGCCGATTCCGTTCCCGCGATTCACGCCGCCTTGGATCACGGATTGAACTGGATCGACACGGCTGCGCTGTACGGTCTCGGCCACTCCGAGGAGATGGTTGCCCGTGCGCTGAAAGGACGCTCGCCGCGACCCTATGTGTTTACCAAATGTGAACGCGTGTGGGACGGCCATGGCAATGTTGGTGCCTCCCTGAAAGCCGCCTCGATTCGCCGGGAGTGCGAAGGCAGTTTGCGTCGCTTGCGAACCGAGGTTATCGATCTGTACCAGATTCATTGGCCTGAGCCAGATGAAGACATTGAGGAAGGTTGGACGGAACTGTCTCGCCTGCAGAGAGAAGGCAAGGTGCGTTACATCGGAGTTTCCAATTTTAGCGTCGCGCAGATGAAGCGTGCGCAGGCGATTGCGCCGATTACTTCCCTACAACCACCATACGCGGTGATTCGGCGGGAGATTGAAGGAGAAATTCTGCCATTTTGCCAGCGCGAGAACATCGGGGTCATTGTCTATTCGCCGATGTACGCGGGGCTGCTCACTGGAGCCATGACGAAGGAACGAGTAGCCAATTTTCTGCCAGAAGACTGGCGGCGCAATCTGCCCGGGTTCAGCGAACCGGCTCTTTCTCGCAATCTGCGGCTGGTTGAACTGTTGCGAGCTATCGGCAAACGCCATAGCAAAACGCCTGGCGAGGTCGCGATCGCCTGGACTTTGAATCATCCCGCGGTGACAGGCGCAATCGTGGGGTTCCGGAGCAAGAAACAGGTCGATGGCGTTATTGGCGCCGCGACTTTTCGTTTGCAGCCGAGCGAAATAGCGGAGATCGAGCAGTCCTTGCTGAAGCCTTCGCTTGACTCGAGTAAATAGAATTGACAAGGCCAGAATCAAAGGCGTAAATCTGGTTCATAGAAAACGTTTGCTCTAATCCTCCAAAGGAGCGTCGTTCATGCGCACTCTCTCCCGCAGAACCTTTCTGAAAACCGCCACCGCTAGTGCCGCTGCCGGCTATGTTACCTCGAGAGTGCCCATGTTTGCCGCACCGCCTGAGAACAATAGAGGATCGGTCGCGGTGACACCACCGCTGTCGCAGTTTGCCTACTCCGAAGTCCAGCTTCTTGACGGCCCCATGAAGCGGCAGTTTGAGGAACTCCATGCCCGCTATCTGAATCTTGAGGACGATCGCTTGCTGAAGGTCTTTCGTCAGGTTGCAGGGTTAGCGGCACCCGGCGAGGACATGGGAGGATGGTACGACCTTACCGGGTTCAGCCTGGAACGAAATGACTTTCATGGTTTCATCGCGGGACATAGTTTCGGCCAATACGTTTCCGCGCTGGCGCGCGCGTATGCGGTGACGGGATCGGAACCCACTCGGCAAAAAGTCAATCGGCTGGTAAAGGGATATTCGGAAACTCTCGATCCGAGTGCCAAATTCTTCGTGGATTATCGTCTCCCCGCGTACACGTATGACAAACTCTCTTGCGGTCTGATTGACGCTCACGAATTCGCTCACGATCCGATGGCAATCGATGTTCATGAAAAACTGACTCACGCCATCAGAGCCTATCTGCCCGAAAAAGCACTCTCCAGGGCGGAACAGCGCTCCAGGCCCCACAAGGACACCTCCTACACGTGGGATGAAACCTACACTTTGCCGGAGAATCTCTTCCTCGCTTATCAGCGAAGCGGAGATGTGTTCTATCGTGACATGGCGGTCCGCTATTTGGAGGACGACACCTACTTCAATCCGCTGGCCGAGGGCAACAACGTTCTGCCTTTCGAGCATGCCTACAGCCATGTGAACGCATTCAGTTCGGCGATGCAGGCGTACATTACGCTCGGAAGCGAAAAACATTTGCGTGCTGCCAAAAATGGATTCGACATGCTGGCAAAGACGCAAAGCTTCGTAACGGGGGGCTGGGGCCCCGATGAAGCCTTTGGCGAGCCAGGACGCGGGCAGTTGGGCGACAGTCTCTCTTACACGCACGCCAGTTTTGAAACGCCCTGCGGCGCTTATGGTCATTTCAAAATCACCCGCTATCTGCTGCGCGTGACGAAAGATCCGCAGTATGGCGACAGCATGGAACGCGTGCTATACAACACGATCCTTGGGGCCTGGCCCGTTCAGGCTGATGGGACATCGTTCTACTATTCCGATTACGCCAACACCGGGAAGAAAGTGTGGTATGGGAACAAATGGCCGTGTTGCTCCGGCACCTTTCCGCAGCTCACCGCTGACTACCACATCAGCACATATCTCCGCTCCGCCGATGGTGTTTATGTGAACTTATTCACCCCGTCAAAATTGCAATGGAGTGATTCAGGCGGCCGCTACGGGCTGAGGCAGGAAACCAAGTATCCCTTCAACAATAAAATCACGATCCACGTTTCGGCTTCGCAGCCAAAGGATTACACGCTTTACCTACGGATTCCGGCTTGGGCAAGTCCGGATCCGGTGCTCTCGGTAAATGGGAAACGGGTTTTCGAAACGGTCCGAACTGGTAGTTTTGCGGCTATTGCGAGGGCATGGAAAGATGGCGATCGAGTCGAGCTAGAGTTGCCGATGCCTGTACGGCTGGAGGCTGTGGATGCTAATCATCCGAATCTGGTCGCTCTGTTGTGTGGGCCGCTGGTGCTGCTTGCCATCGCAGATTCTCAACCGAGTTTCTCAAGAAACGAATTGTTAAACGCCAAGCCGACAAACAACGCGGCGGGAGATTGGCTCGCAACTTCCACGGATGGAAGCACGGTCACAATGCGCCCGTTCATGAATATCGACAAAGAAAATTACAGCACCTATGTAAAGCTGAACGGCTAGTTGCCTGTTTGGAACTGGCCATTGTGCTGAAGGAAGTTGATCGGAAGGACAAGATGGCCTTGGGCATCTGCCTCAAGTTATTGTGCTCCATCTTCTTCTACTAATTTGTAACGGTATCGTTCGCTTTCCTCTTTTGCAGCTTGGCGGCGAAGCAACGCCAGTTTCTTCAGCAAGTCTGGTATCTCCGCTTGCTGACCGCTCTTTCGCAGCGCCCGGATCAAATGATAGACGGCCGCCTGGTCTTTCGGATTACTAGCCAGAGCTTTGCGGCATTCATCGGCTGCTTGTTCATACTGGCCAGACTCTAAGTAAAGTTTTGCTAAGACTTCGCGGGCAGGCTCTAGAGTCGGTTGCAAGGAAACAGCCTTTCGCGCCGAGCGTAAAGCTAACTCAAAATCGGGGTTACCGGGTTCCGCAGTTTTGGCGGCAAGAATGTCAGCCTGCAAGTAGAGCATGAAAGGATCATTCGGGTTCTTTGCTAAGGAAGCACGCACTTTTTCGAGCGCGTGGTCGAAATCGTTTTCCTGCGCTGCGGCTAATCCCTGGGCCGCCGAACTGAGAGACTGGTTCGGATCCAACTCATAGGCTCTCTGAAAATCAGCTTCGGCTTTGTCGTACTGGGCCAACTGAACGTAGAGCACACCCCGCGCAAAATAGAGAGGAGCTGCTTTGGGCTGCAATGCCAGTCCATCGCTAATTACGTCGATGCCTACCTCAAACGAGCCATGAGAATAGGAAAGGTTAGCGAAATCGAGATAAAGATTCCCGTTCTGCGGGTCAAGCAGGATCGCCTGCCGAAGCAGGCTGACAGCATCCGCTGTTTCTCCAATATTTTCGTGCGCACGCGAAGCCAATTCGAAGGTTTCAGGATCGGGATCCTTCCCCTGCAAAAGTGGTTGCAAAGTCGAGAGCGCTTCCGCGGACTTGTTGCCCATGAGCTGAACAGCGGCGAGCACCTGCCGCTCCCGATCGTCCCCGGGATCCAGCTTTACCGCATGCTGAAGAACTTCCGCCGCGCGATCAAATTCCTTTAACTTCACCAGACAGATTGCGTAGGCATGCAATCCGCTAGGCCGAGAGTCAAACAATGTACCTGCCTTCTCAAAGTGATGGACTGCGGTGGCGCAGTTTCCTTCCTGGTATTCAAGTACGGCCAACATGGCGTGGCCGGTTGTGTCGCTGGGCCGCAAACGCAGTACGTGCTGGATTAGCGGAACAGCCTTGGAACTGCCAGCGTCATACTCGATCTGCGCCGCCCCTTGCAGCGCAGGCAGGTAGTCAGGGGCTAATTGAAGTGCGCGGTAATACGAAGACAGGGCTTCCTGCTGGCGTTTTTCTCCCGCATAGGCTGCTCCCTGCATGGTCCATAACTGGGGATCTTGAGGCCACTCCTGCAGTGCCGGAGAAAGTAGCTGGAGGGCCTTGTCATAGTCCTGACCTTGCAACGCGGAAGCAATCGCATCGCGATTTGCT
>Ga0187779_10002332_pt1 | contig 11655 bp, 8 predicted proteins | sample 1015_Q2_SP10_10__FD_132435 | JGI IMG/M metagenome (GOLD analysis project Ga0187779, IMG submission 132435) | Tropical peat soil microbial communities from peatlands in Department of Meta, Colombia - 1015_Q2_SP10_10_MG | ecosystem: Environmental > Terrestrial > Soil > Wetlands > Peat | place... | reverse complement strand
GTTGCATGACGTGACGGAAGAGCTGGACCGCACTATTTCGGAGGTTCGGAGAATATCATCCAACCTTCGGCCGAGCGTGCTCGACGATTTCGGGCTGGTCATTGCCCTCAAACTCCTGTGCAAAGAGTTCCAGGCTCATCACAGCATCGACGCTGCATTGCAAGTAGACCGGGCGACGCCCGAACGGATCGACCGGCACATCGAGATTGCCCTGTATCGCATCGCCCAGGAGGCGCTGACAAATGTTGCGAAACATGCTTCAGCAAAAAACGTGGGCTTGAACCTGAGCTATGAACACGGTACCATCAAGATGGCGATTTCTGATGACGGCAAGGGGTTCAATCAAGAGGACAGGGCGCGCGCAAAGGACTCGGGCCATGGCTACGGACTCATGATCATGCGCGAGAGGTCAGAGCTCCTCGGTGGTGCGTGCGACATCTCTTCTGACAGAAGGCGCGGAACGACCATTTCGGTTACGGTCCCAGTGGCGGAAAAGGAAGCATATGAAAAAGATTAGAATTTTGATTGCGGACGACCACGATGTCGTTCGGAGCGGGTTGCGGATGCTCCTGCGCAGCCGCCAGGACATAGCAATCGTGGGAGAGGCAGCGGACGGCGAGGAGGCAGTACAGCTGGCGGATAAACTCACTCCGGATCTCGCGATCCTGGATATATCGATGCCGAAACTTGACGGGATTGCAGCGACGAAAATTATTAAACAAAACCATCCGGATATCAAGATCGTCGTCCTCACGGTCCACGAGGAGGAAGAATACGCGTACCAGATCCTGCAAGCCGGCGCCAACGGATATCTGCTTAAGAATGCAGGGAAAAAGGACATTTTCCAAGCCATCCAGTCTGCGATCTCGGGGGAAAGATTTTTCAGCCCCGGCATTTCACGGGTAATAGTAGAGGGATTTATTAAGCGTGCCGGAGAACAGGCTCCCAAAGCAGATAAGCCGGTAGTTGCGACAAAGAATGAGCTCACGGAACGGGAAATGGAAATCCTCCGATATATCGCAGAAGGTCAGACCAGCAAACAAATCGCCGACCAGTTATTCCTGAGCTTCCGAACGGTCAATACGCATCGCGCGAATCTCATGCAAAAGCTGAATATCCACGATACCGCTGGCCTCGTGCGCTACGCCATAAACCAGGGAATTGTCAAGCCAGGTTAGCCCGTCCGGCTTCTGCCCCGCAGCGTTCTCCTTTCCCCTCATACATTTTACAGCAGACCGCTCTACTATCCTTTCCGTAGTGTCCTCCTGTCAAGACTGTATCCTCAAGATTACCGCGAATTCCTGATTGATGTCGTCTGCGGCAGTCCCTATCATTGCCCCTGTGCGAAGGCAACGGGCGGGTTTGCGGAAAGATCCGACTAAAGTGCATGGTCAAGAACGCAGATGGGAGAGCGGTTGGCTTTTGACGCTTCGGCAATTGCTTCATAGCCAAAATGAGTCGTTCAGGGATTCAATGCGCTACACATCTCACAATTAAGGAGGAGCCCCATGAAGCCCAAAATCCTGTTGGCCGTTCTCTGCGTCATGACTGCAGCCGGATGCAGCAACCGAGATAAGGAAGAGGAGCTGCAAAAACAGCTCGCTGAACGGCAAAACGACCGGGAGTCGATGCAGCAGATCATTGCTGAGAAAGACAAATACGTCGAAGATGTCATCCAGGCGGTCAACGATGTGTACAAAGACCTTGAAATGGCACGCGTGAAAGAGGGCCAGTTGAAGCAGCGTGCCGGAGGAACCGAGCCATCTGCGGGATCGGTCACTTCGGATTCTCGGCAGAAGCTCCTCCAAGATATATCGGAGATCGGGACCAACCTGAAGGAAAACCGGAAGAAGATCGGTGATCTGCAGATGCGCGTGCGGGGGTTCCACACCCGTATCGCCAGTCTTGACACTCTCGTTAGCACGCTTCGGGCATCGCTCGAGGAGCGTGAACGGTCGATTGCAGAGCTACAAACCCACGTGCAGGGGCTTGAGGCGAGCCTTGCAGAGAAAACAAAAACGATTCAGGACAATGAGAACCTGATAAATGATCAGCAGCGCCAGATCAATACGGGATATTACGTGATTGGCACCCGTGACGAGTTGAAAAAGAAGGGCATCATCGTGGACGAAGGCGGATTTCTCTGGGGGCTGCTGGGGTCAACAACGATTCTTGCAAGCGGTTTTGATCCGACGGAGTTCACCCCGATCGACAAATCCTCGGATCAGACAATTCACGTGCAAGGGCGGATCGAGGAGATCCTTCCCCGGCGCCAGGGGGATTTCTTTGCGACAAGTGACGGAGCTGAAAACAGTAGCGATCTGAAGATCGTCCAGCCGCATCAATTCTGGCAGGATAGGTATCTCGTGATCGTCGTCGACTGAGCTTGGGGAACACTGCCTGCCGTCGTCCGGGAGGTGGGCCCGGCGACGGCCGGTGCCGCTGCGCATCGGCGATTACATGACGACGTTTTCGCATAGGGGGAACGAGCCGGGGCGGTTTGTGCAAAAGGAGGATGCTCTTACTGCGTCACCGCCACCTCTTCACGGAGGTGGCGTCACCGGGGTCAGGGGAAGGAGTCGGTCGTATGTTCACAAGCGGAGAGCTCTTTATCGTTGCCGGGTCCGCGTCGCTGTTTCGACTGATCGCGCTTTGGGCTCGCTGGTCCGGCAGGGGAGAAGCCGACAGAAACGATACGGCAGAACACGTACTCCGGCGTGCAGTGAGCGCCCTCGAGTCTCGACGGCTGCATTTGAAGGGAGAAGCGGAAGCCACTTCACACAGACGGCGCACGACTCTGCGCAAACAGATGGTTCAACTCGAACGAGCTGAGAAGGTGCTCCTCGTGCGCGCCAGGACGTTGGAACGGGCCAGGAAGAAGCAGGCAACGTCTAGCGAGAGGGCAAGAGTCATTTCCAGGCGACGGCGAAGGATCGGAGCGCTTGAAGTAAGGTGAGTTGGATTGTCGGGGACGTGTTCGCACGGCGAATCTGTCCCAACAGTTCACCCAAGGAGCCCATATGTTCAAAGACGGAAAAGTCATATCGAACTCTTCCCGTGTCGAGCGGCAGGTCAGGAGACCTGTGGAGAGGATCTCTCGATTGATTCGCGAACGGTACTGGGACGAACTGACCCGAACACTCGACGAGCGGGGCATCGATGCTTTCACACGGAGAAGGAGTGAGACCGGCTCCTTGACGATCTTTGTTCCGTACAGCGACCCCATGAGCCTGGATTATTTCACACATCTTGCCGCCCAACGCCCGGAGGCGCAGCTGGAGGTCCGGCTCCTTCCGGAGAATATTCGCGAGAACCCTGGAGCCTTCTTAATCGAGCGCGGGGGCCCTCTGGGGCTTCGCCTGCACCGATCTGCAACAGGAAAAGTCGCAGGAGTCCCTTTTGTAGCGCCGTGCGAGAGCTGCAACGAACTGCGCGCTTGGGACAGCTATTTCATCGTCAGCGGTCTCCTTAAAGACGGCCGCGTGGAGCTTGCCCGCGCGATTATCGATAACTGCCTTTACGAGGTCGAGCATTATGGCGCCGTCCTTTCAGCCAACCATACATCTGCCCTCGGGCGGTTCCATCCAAGCCTCTTAAGCTCAATGGCAACGGCATGCTATGGAAGACTCCCACGCGATGCATCTTCCCGTAGGTGGCTTGCGGAGGTGCTTTGCGCGGCAATCGTGGAATATCGGAATATGTGGCTGAGTCCCCGTACGATCTGCGAATGCGGTCTCAGCCGATATCCGGAGAGCCGCACGATGAGCGAGCGTCATGACAACATCAGAAACGATGTGCGGCGGCTCCGCGCATTACGCGCCAGGGCTATTGGAAGAAGCTCTCAGGCAGAGGCACCATCAAGCAGGGGGGGCGATACTGCAAGGAGTCAGACGAGACAGTCCAAGAGACCTACGCTTGAACCAGGGATCAGCCGTCAGACAATTCAGTCAATCTCGGACCTCGCACCGCTCGATTTGAATACGATCCTCTACAAGACCGAGAGCGATATCGCCTCTATTCTCGCGGGGGAATTCAAGGGGAAGCTCATCTGCCCGGACGGGTCGGTTGAGTATGCCTCAACGTGGAAAGCAATAGCAGCGAAGAGGAAGAAATTGATCCGGCGATACCTCTGGAACGCGCGTCAAGGGGTGTTTCTCGACTATGACTGGCGCCGAGGGGTTCAGGGCTCATCCATTGGTGCAACATCATTCTATCCACTGTGGGCCGGGCTGGCAACTCAGAAGCAGGCCGAGCAGATCGTGCAATCGGTGCTGCCGCTCCTTGAGGGCCCGGGTGGACTGATGTCGTCGCCTGTCAAAGAATCGGACGTCGTTGGTGAGAAATCCTCAACGTGGAGCATTCCGTACGGATGGGCCCCGCACCAAATCGTGCTCTGGCAGGGACTCATAGACTACGGCTACGCCGATATCGCCCGCCGGATGGCATACAAATGGGTGTACGGGGTCACACTGCACGCGCTGAGATTTGACGGCGAGCTTCCGGACAAGCTCGATGTCGGGTCGGTGGGGGGAAGTCGTCTCTCGGAGAGTGAGAACCCGGACGTGGAATTTTCATCCAGTTCCAGGGGAGGGTACGGGTGGACGAACGCATCGTATCAAATTGGTGTGAATTTGCTCACGCGTCAGATGCGGGAAGATTTGAACAGGCTTGTCCCGGGCGAGCGCATATTCTGATCTCCCGGAAGTAAACGGCGAAATGCGTCCATCCTAGCGAAAAGCGACAGATCCACAGACACACGGAAGATCGTTTGGCAGTCCAAAGGTCAAAAGGAAGGAGAGTGAATCATGGTAATCGATGTCAACAGCCTTATTCGAGATGTTGTTTGGGTATTGCTGTTCCCGACGACATTTCAAGGCGGCCTCATGGATTTCGTGTGGGGGGCGGGCGACAACCTCTGGGTCATGGTTCTTAAGCGGCTGTTTCTCCTTCTGCCCGCACTGGGCGTCATCGGGGCATGCTGGGTGAGCATTCCCTCGCTCATCACCGTTCTGTTTCGATCAAACCGAAAGGAATTCATCACCACGATGTTCCTTACGTGGTGGGACCTCGGGAAGTCGATCGTGTCATACTGGGGCGGCATATTCAAGTTTTTCGTTCAGATCGTTGGGGCCGCCGTGGGGATGGTCAAGATCGTTCTCGTGGGGCTCTGGTCGATTCTCCTGGAGTTGGTTTCCCTTCCATTTCGCCTGTTGCGCAATGCGGGACAAAGCGTAGTCAGCTCCTCTGTGCCCTGGATCGCCGTATTCTTGACGGTCCTTTGGTGCGTCATTGAGGCAGTAATATTCACTTACGTGACGACACCCCTGGTTTCCGACACGCTTTCCAATATTACTGGCCAACAGCTTCAGGGCAATATTATCCGGATCCCCCTCTTCATATTCCTGTTGTTCGTCGTCCTCGGCAGCTATGCCGTGCTGTCGAATTTCGTCAACGCGATGAAAAGCAAGAAGGTGCTGAGCATCCTTACCATCGGCGTGATTGAACTGGTCGTGCTGTCCGTCGAGGTCATGTTCTTGTACCGTGAATTTGTCGACTCGCTCGTCCCGTGGTTTGCTCAGTATTCGCAGGGGTTCGAGCTTGGAATCGCTTGGACGCTTGCGATCGCATCCCTGACGTGGTTCGGCGTGCGCAGTATTTCATGGTTCCTCTTCGCCAGCGCAGGAACTCCGACCATCCTCGCGATCATTCAGGGGAAGGGGCTCGCCTCCCCGGCCGTCGCCGAACGGACGGAGAGCCGCGCGACGGTCTTCTCGAGCGGTTTTGTGGAGCGGACAAAGGAAGAGGCGACGTGGATCAAGACCAAGGGAGATGAGCTTCTTGCCTCGTTCGTTCTCCCTCCGCTGCAGGTGGTCGCCGCCACGATCAATTTTTGCACCGTCCTGGTGAACGGCACACACCTGTTCGAGCTCCCCTTCACAAGCGTGTACGCGATCTTAAGCTCGAAGTCGATGCTCGGACAGCTCGATTCGCGTCACGAAGCGCAGCAGATGACCTGAATCGGAAAGGAGACGACAATGAAATTCGCACGGCGGTTTTTGGCGGGAATCCTCCTTCTGGCAATCCCCGCCTGCGGGTGCGAACCGCTGAACGGAGGTGAGGTTGAGCAGCCAAGGCTCTCGATGTTCGTGGGCTTTGACATCAGCGGTTCGTTCATGAAAAGTGGATACTACGACGATGCCATAGATTTTCTGGCCCGTTACCTCTACGCGCATTTGAACGGTCTCGGCGGATTGGAAGTCCCAAACGTTTTGTTCGTCGGCTCGATCGGCGGTGTGAATGCGGATGAAGCGAAGACGTTCTATCCGAAGCAAACATTTGAAAATCGAAGCGTGGAAGAGATTGCTCAGAAGCTGCGAGAGATCTTTCCACCTACGAAACAGAATCGCATCACCGATTTTAACGCCTTCGTAGATCAAGTGGCCGCGATGGTGAAAATGAAAAAGCTCGTCCTGAGGCCGATATCCATTGTCTTGATCAGTGACGGGATCCCTGATGTCCCGGGAGAAGGCGGGATGGCCTTTAGCGGGATCCATCTCCAGCCGCTTGAGAGCCTCGCCCGGAACATTACCGTGCGCCTCCTCTACACGAGCGCTGAAGTGGGGAAGGATTGGCAGACAAAAGTCCGCCGGAGCAGGGTAAAGGTGTGGACGCAAGATGCCGCGGTGATGGTCTCCTGGAAAGATCCGAAGATCTATAATCAGTCAAAAAGCGTCCAAGATCAGGCGACGTTCTATGACTGGATCAAGGATAATGTCGATTACGGAGTTAGTGCGCGGCGCGTCGACTAGCGCCCGAGCCGAGTGAGAGCCTGAGCCAGCGGATCAATCGGGACGCGTTCCCGTAGAGAACGGCAGGACAAGGTCGACGTCTTGCGATCACTTTGAATGCGCGTCCCGACAATCACTCAATCGGTATCCGGAACGGGCCTATTTCACTTCTGGTGTTCCGCCAAATTGCTCATGGAAGGACGATGAGTTTGCTGTCAACGGTCCATGCGCCGAAGTAGCCGAGAGATCCGTTGGTGAGGTTGGTGTTCGGATTTGCCGGAGCAAGGGAAGTGGGGCTGCGGTCGGAGGTAAGAATGTCGTTCAATGTGTTGAAATAGTCGTACGCCGATTTGTCAATCGAGAGCAGGTCGACCCAGACGGTATCCCCCGGGTTGAAATGCGGGCGCATCCGTATGCGCACGGACGCTTCGTTCCCATTTGTTAATTTATCGTTGTACAGATGATACCGCAGACCATCTATGGAATCAGGAGGGAGCGGTATGCTGACGCGGAGGTTCATTCGGTAGTAGTTTCCCGGCTCCGGGGGGTCGCGGAAAATGACGTAAAGATCGTATCCTTTGTCACCGTCTCGTTCAATACGCTTAAGGGCAATGAGCGTATCGATATTCACCTTCTGTGGCATTGAGGAGATAGCATCGTATTCCTTCCCGCTGACTACAACCCTCAGGAAATACGTCCTGCCTGGGATGCCGCGCGTTGAACTGGAGTGATATGATCCGCTCGTAGCTTCTCGGAGCGTGTCAATCCGGCCGAGGTCATCGGCAATGCTCACAAAGGCATTCGTCACGGGGGGAAAATTCAGCGAAGGCTCGAAATAATCTCCCGACATCGATAGCGTCACCGTGTAGGGCCCCTGCTGATCGGTAACGATGCCTTCGGTGACGAGCTGAGGATTTGTCTGATTAAGATCGATGCTGATGACTTTCTGGCAAGACATTGTCCCGAGCGCGAGAACGAGTGTCCCGAAGAGCCCGGCGGCGCGACACGCGGAATTTTTTCGCATCATGGCGTTCCCGTTTTCCGTTCTCAATAATTGAAGTTGTAGGTCACTGAAGGGATGATGGGGAAGAGGGTGATTTGCACTGCCTGTGTCTTCTGGGCGTTATTCGGGTCCTGGCGAAAATAGATCGCCCAGGCGTTCATCCGGTCATATGCGTTGTAAATGGAAAAGTTCAAGTTGGAGCGTTCCCCCAACTTCCAGGTCGCAGAAAGATCCAGCCGGTGGTAGGCGGGCATCCGGTAACCGTTTCTCGCGGTGTAGTAGGGAACCAATCGATTGTCAATCCAGTAATTGCCCGCCGGAAATGTCACGGCGTTCCCCGTATTGTACACCCAGACGGCGGAAAAGGTCCAGGTGGCATTGAACTCGTCCGTTACCACCACTGCGATATCATGTGTCCGGTCCTGTCGGGCCGGAAATGCCTGCCCCTGGTCGATGAGGGGAAATTGCTCGCGCGTCCGCGAAAGGGTGTAGGCGAGCCAACCGCTGACGGGTCCCGCGCTCTTGCGGAGAAGCAATTCCACGCCATAGCTCCAGCCCCGTCCGTACACGAGAAGGGATTCGACCGTCGGATTGATCTGCAGGTCCGCGCCATTCTTGTAGTCAATGAGGTTCTCCATATTCTTGTAGTACACCTCTATCGACGATTCGAATTCATTGTCCCGGAAATTCCGGTAATACCCCAGCGCCACTTGATCGGCGAACTGGGGTGGTATATTGTTACTGCTCGGGACCCACAGGTCGCTCGGATTGGCAGTGGTAGAGTTGGAAAGGAGGTGAAGGTACTGAGCGGTCCGGTTGTACGACGCCTTGAGCGCACTTGTCTCATCCAGTGAAATGTTGGCGGCAATCCGGGGCTCGAGGCTCGTGTATGTCTTGATCACCTTTCCGCCGCCGAACGATGCCGTGTCGATGATATTGCCGTATTCGTCGTATGTGTAAGTCTCTCCCGGACCCAGGAGGCTGAATGTGGAAAAGCGAATGCCATAATTGACTTTAAGCCAGGGAAGGAACTGCATTTCGTGAGCTAGGTACGCGGCATTTTCGAGTGCGTACCGGTTTTGCAGGGTGATGTTATTGGCGGAACTCGTCGGTCCGGCAGTGACGGAACCCGGCATAAACGTATGGTAAATCGCATTCACCCCGAATTTTACCATGCTCTGTGAACTCATGAAGTACTGCAGGTCGATCTTTCCGTTGAGGTCCCGAATTCCCGAGGTGATTTGGTATTGATTGGTGCTTGCGCCGACGAGGTTTGAATACTGATAGTCGCTGTAAGTCAGCGTGGTGTTCGCAAAGAACTGATCGCCGAACACATGGTTCCACCGCGCCGTTCCCGTCGAATTGCCCCAGCGGAGACCGATGACGTCGGGGTAATCGAGATTGTCCTTGCCGAAGTAACCGCTGAGATATACCCGATCCTTCTCGCCAAGGGTGTAATTTGCCTTCGCATTTAAGTCATAGAAGTAGAGACTTGTCCGATTGATGCTGGTGTCACTGGAAAGTTTCAAGAAGAGATCGGCGTACGTTCTCCTCCCGGAGATCATGAACGAGCCCTCGTCCTTGACAATCGGCCCCTGGATCGTGAGGCGTGCCGCAAGCAGACCAATGCCCCCCGAGGCCCCATAGTCCTTCATGTTCCCCTCGTTTGTTCGGATGTCCAGAACCGATGACAAACGTCCTCCATACTCTGCCGGGATGCCTCCGGTGTACAGGGTTACGTCCTTTATTGCATCGGCGTTGAAAACGGAAATGTAACCGAGTGCGTGGGAGGGATTATAGATTGGCGCTTCATCGAGAAGGATCAGGTTCTGATCCAACGCGCCCCCGCGAGCGTAATATCCTGTGTTTCCTTCTCCCGCGTCCTTCACCCCGGGGAGAAGTTGAATCGTCTTGAGGATGTCCTTCTCCCCGAGAAGGACGGGAATCGACTTCACTTCGCGCATTTCAAGCTTCTTTGTGCTCATTTCGGTTGAGGTCACATTGCGATCCGAGCGTTCGCCGGAGACGACCACCTCACCGACGGTTATCGGTTCCGGTTTAAGAGAAAAATTCTTGGTCATGTTCCGGACGAGCGTCATGCTATCGGCGAGCACCTGAAACCCGAGGTACTGGACCTGGAGATTGTAGCGGCCGCTGGGAATGGTGAGTGAATAGAATCCGTAGGAATTGCTTACCGCTCCGACCCCTTTCAGATTTCTGACGACGACGTAGGCGCCGATGAGCGCTTCGCCGTTGTCGGCATTCTTTATCGTCCCGCTTATCGTATATGACTCCTGAGCATGCAGGGGGCTCAATCCGGAGACGATTAGGAGTGACAGGAAGCTGGCGGCCAGAGCGGGGCATGATGCCCACATTCGGCGAGAGGGTTCCTTCAGGAGGGAACCGGGTCTAGCGGTTGGTGAATACGTGTTCGAGAATAGATCCAAGGGCACAAAGTCCTCACCGGCTTGATAGACAACCTACCGCACTGTATCAAAACGGGATGACCAAGGCTCCTTCGATGGTGGGAAGAGGGAGGTGATCTTGTTCACCTGTAATAACCAACGCGAATCCGGTTACGTTCCATTTTCTTGACCGGGTTTTGATTTCGCGTGTTTCCCCGGCAACGTGTGAGCGGGAAGAAGGGTGGGCTACGATCATGGACGGCCCATGTCGGCCAATCGCGGTCAAATTGCCGTTGGGTCAAACATGCCGTTAGGAATGCAGCTTAACATGGCCCATCTGAGCTCATCTGGGGGGGCCTCATGCCACGGACGGTGACCTCAACAAAGAGTCATCAATTCGATCAAAATAAACCTTGCGAAGCCACCGATGTCCGTTCTTCTCCCGTTCCTGCCCGTCCTCACTGAGCGTAGAGGGCAAATCCAACATTGACAGAACCATTTCATCGATGATATAGCCTACGCCAGCACTGCAGGCAAGTGAGGCTGTAGACATGAGAATCGCAGGACCCTGGGGTCAGGAGCCAATTCCCGAGGGCATGGATGCTCGAGGAGATCCAAAGATCGCGTTGCAAGGGGCTCCGTGATTATTCCGGACAAGGAACGTCGCGGGCTCCGCGCATTTGCTTGTTCGTTCGAACAGTATCCCGTACATTACATACGATCGCCCGGAAACGCAAGAAAAGGGGCTCAATGGCCGTTCGTAAGGCCCAACGGAATCTATGAAGTCTGGATCTACAGGTCGGCTCTTCCTCAAGCGATACGCATGGCTTTCCATCGCGGCAGCCCTGACGACTATTGCCTTGAAATTCGGAGCGTATTTGTTGACCGATTCGGTAGGATTGCTTTCCGATAGTCTTGAGGCGACAGTCAATCTTCTTGCGGCTGGGATGGCACTGGCGATGTTAAGCGTAGCAGCCAGGCCCGCAGACGAGGAGCATGCATACGGGTACAGCAAGGCAGAGTACTTCTCGAGCGGCGCAGAAGGCACAATGATCCTGGTCGCGGCGATTGGAATTGCGTTCGCTGCCGTGCGGAGATTTATCGAACCTCGGCCGCTGGAACAGGTCGGTTGGGGGATCGTAGCAGCTCTATCGGCATCGCTGGTAAATTGGGCCGTTGCGACTGTTCTTGCATCTGCTGGGAGGCGGCATCGATCGATAACGCTTGAGGCCGATGCAAGGCATTTGATGACTGACGTGTGGACCTCAGCAGGAGTTCTGGTCGGCGTCAGTGTCACGGCTTGGACGGGATGGAACAGGCTCGATCCGATTGTCGCGCTCCTTGTGGCTGGGAACATTCTTCGCTCGGGGGTCAGTATCGTTCGGCGGTCGGTGCTCGGGCTCCTGGACACGGCCCTTCCAAGCGAAGAACAGAAACGGTTGCGGGTTATCCTGGATGC
>Ga0187779_10002331_pt1 | contig 11655 bp, 11 predicted proteins | sample 1015_Q2_SP10_10__FD_132435 | JGI IMG/M metagenome (GOLD analysis project Ga0187779, IMG submission 132435) | Tropical peat soil microbial communities from peatlands in Department of Meta, Colombia - 1015_Q2_SP10_10_MG | ecosystem: Environmental > Terrestrial > Soil > Wetlands > Peat | place... | reverse complement strand
ATGCCGACCACCATATCCGTTCGCAGTCCTTCCTCGCCCCGCAAGGCCCGGCGGATCAAACCAAGCAAGTCTGAGTTGCGAACGACTTCGATCAACGACCTTCCTTCAATCTCCAAGGGGTCGACGTTCAGGCTCTCTGAGAAAGCGCGATTAAAGAAAATCAAGCGTTCTCGGGCATCGATCACGGCGACACCCTCAACCATGCTCCTCAGAATCGCTCCGGAACGATTGCGCTCACCGCTCAGCGAGCGAAATGAACGGTCCATCCGGGCGGCGGTTTCATTCAGTGCCAGGGCCAGATCAGAAAGCTCGTCGCGTCGCCCATCGGATGGCAGAGGGCGAAAATCCCCCTCGGCAATCCGATGAGCCAAATGCCGGAGCCGCTCGATGCGCTCGGTTAGCGTCCGAAAGTAGGCGAGCGAAATCAGGCCCCCGATTAGGAGGATCAGAATTGACGCGCTCAGGACCTTGCGTTGCAGCTCGTTTGCGGAAGCATCGACTTCGGAAAGAGGAAGCGACATGCAAATCACCAGAGGGGAGCCGTTTGGCGGCTGATATCGCACGGCGTGATAGATACGAAGGCTGCCCAGTTCCGCGCTCGGTCGCACCGAACGGCCCGAGCCCTGGGCCAGCGCCTGCTGGACCTCGGGCTGCGCCAGATGATTCTCGGTTGTCTTGCCGTCTTTGGATGAGTCCACGAGAACGTTTCCAGCGCTGTCGATCACAGTAATGCGTGCGCCGCTTTGTGCGACCCAGTCAACCCATCCGCGCAGATCATCTGGATTATCGAAAGCGGGCGGTCTGGTCTCAGCTAGAGTGAGCAGGGAGGCGAGATGGCTATCGGCTGAGCGGACGTAGTCGCGGCGCAAAACGTGGGAGGAGTAAAGGCCCACGGAGACAAGAACGATCAACAGGAGGCCGAGATAGGTCAGCCCAAGCTTCCAGAAAAGCCTAGCTCGCACGGGTCTCGAAAAGGTAGCCGGCGCCCCGAATCGTCTTCATGTAAGCAGGATGTTGTGGGTCGGTCTCGATCTTCTCGCGCAGCCGACGCACATAGACGTCTACACTACGCGGCGTGACAAACCGCTCCGTGCCCCACACCCCATCCAAAAGCTGGTCACGCGTGAATACTCGGTTTGGGCGCGCCGCCAAAAAGTATAACAGGCGGAATTCGAGCGTGCTCATGGGGACGGCCCTGCCGCCGCGCGTGACTCGATAGGCAGCCGGATCGATCCGCAAGCTACCAATCTCGATCAGCTTTTCGGTGGCTCCACCCGGTTCGGCGCGACGCAGCAGGGCCTTGACGCGAGCCGCCAGCTCGCGGGGGCTAAACGGTTTCGTCACGTAGTCGTCGGCGCCCAGTTCCAAACCGACGACCCGATCGGCTTCCTCTCCCTTGGCGGTCAGAATCAAAATGGGGAGCCGATTCAGAGCCACGTCCTTGCGAACCTCTTTGCAGATCTCAAGGCCTGACAGCTTCGGCAGCATCAAATCCAGAACCAGCAAATCGGGGGGTGCCTTGCGGACCTGGGTGAGTCCGTTGGCTCCATCCCCGGTCGTGGTCACCTGGAAGCCATCTTTTTCGAGGTTGTACTTCACCAATTCGACAATGTCTTTGTCGTCTTCGATGACAAGGATTCGCTTCATAGTTCGGGTTTGGTCGGAGGTTCGCCTTCACCATACGGAAATCGCGGCCGAGACGCAAGCGACTGCTGTCGTGTGAGCCCGCTTTTTAACACCGCGTTAACAATATTTCCTTACCCAGCCCCCAAGACCACGATTCGGAAACATACCGTACCATAGGATGAAAACGAAGACGTCCTACCAGAGGAACTTGCCCGGCTCCTAACGGCCTTTTGACTCGGTCATCCACTTGAATGGCGCATCCACAGCAGATACTCCCGCACTTGATAAAGGCTCAAAACTTCCTGCAGAAAGAGATGTGGAAAGCCCTCGGATCCAAAGGAATGATTCCGAAGTGCCATGGCAAGCAGCTCGATTCGCAAGACACAGTAGCCCCTCGTCGCTTGAGCTGTTCATTTCATCGATAAGTCTTGGGACGCAACAGCCAGGCCATACGCCTCCGCACGGAGTCCGCCGCCGATAAGGCGGTCGCCAGTATGCATTTTGGTGTACAGTCTCATCGTGTTAGAGTGTCCATTGGGGCAGAGGTAGCACACACTTGTCTACTACGACTCAGAAAAATCAGGTAGTAAATGCCACCAAGGCAGCGCCTATGAGCGCCGCAACACCCCGCGAGACGCTGACGATCATCGATAATCGCAATGGCCGGCAATACGAGATTCCAATTAAGAACGACACCATTCGAGCCATCGACCTGCGCCAAATCAAGATCCAGGACTCTGACTTCGGGATGATGAGTTACGATCCGGCGTTTTCCAACACCGCGTCGTGCAGCAGCAAGATCACCTTCATTGACGGCGACAAGGGGATTCTTCGCTACCGCGGCTACTCGATCGAGGATCTGGCGGAAAGAAGCAACTATACAGAGACCGCCTATCTCATCCTCTACGGTGAGCTGCCTACGCGATCGCAGTTACAGGATTGGACCTATCACATCACGCATCACACCTTCATTCACGAAAGCATCAAGAAGTTTCTCGATGGCTTCCATTACGACGCCCACCCGATGGGCATGCTGATTTCCACGGTCGCGGCGCTCTCGACTTTTTACCCGGATGCGAAAGATATCTTCAATCCCGAATCGCGGCGCAAACAGACCTACCGTCTGATCGGAAAAATGCCGACGCTTGCCGCCTTCGCCTACCGGCATAGCCTGGGGATGCCGTTTGCCTATCCCGACAACGATCTCAGTTATTGCGGCAATTTCCTGAACATGCTGTTCCGCACAACGGAGCTCCAGTACCGCCCCAACACGACTCTGGAACGTGCCCTCGACATTCTGTTCATTCTGCACGCGGACCACGAGCAGAATTGCTCCTCCACGGCAATGCGCGGCGTGGGTAGCTCGCACGTGGACCCCTATTCGGCAACGGCTGCGGCAACAGCGGCGCTTTATGGGCCGCTTCACGGAGGTGCCAACGAGCAAGTCCTGCGCATGTTGCTGGAAATCGGGTCGGTGAACAACGTTCCCGCCTACATCAAACGCGTAAAGTCGGGTGAGAAACTGTTGATGGGATTCGGTCACCGGGTTTACAAAAACTACGACCCCCGCGCTCGCATCGTCAAGCGCATCGCCTACGAAGTCTTTGACGTCATGGGGCGCAACCCGCTGATCGACATCGCCCTTGAATGCGAGCGAATCGCGCTCGAGGATGAATATTTTGTCACCCGTCGCCTCTACCCCAACGTCGACTTCTACACGGGGCTGATCTATCAGGCGATGGGCTTTCCCGTAACCATGTTCCCCGTGTTGTTTGCCATCCCGCGGACTTCCGGATGGATCGCACAGTGGGAAGAGATGCTGCTCGATTCCGAACAGAAGATCGCGCGACCTCGCCAGGTCTATCTGGGATACGAACTGCGCAATTACGTCCCGCTCGATAGTCGCAGCTAAGCACGGCTCCGTGTAGGTAAGCAAACCGCCTCTCTGCGCCCGAAAAAGGTTGCATCGCGGCCTAATCTCTGGCAAAACACCTGTCACGCGTTGCGGGCACGCATAATGGAACTATCCACACGGCAGATAGAGAATGCCACGATTCTCGACGTGGTCGGCGACATTACCCTATACAATTCGCCCAACGTGCGAAAAGTGCTCCTTGACCTCCTCAAGGGCAAACGTGTACCGCGCGTGATCGTGAATCTCGAGAAAGTGCGCTACATCGACAGTGCGGGTGTCGCTTCGCTCGTCGAAGGTCTGAAGGTCTCGCGGGACCTCAAATCCGAATTCGCCCTTTACGGTCTGACCCGAACGACGCGCGAAGTTCTCGAGTTGACACGGCTCATCAAGGTTTTCGATGTCTACGAGACCGAACAAGAGGCACTGCGCGGAAAAGGCGGCAATACCCTCGCCTAGACGGGCGCGGAGCGATCGGGGCAACCTCTCCCCTCGAATGACGAATTGCTTCCGAGAGCGACGATGCCACTGACCGAAGATATCGGCGGAGCCACCCTCGACGGCCTAGCCTACGTCGGAAATCTCGCTCGCCTCGCCGGCGGCGCCGCTCGGGCTCTGTTCATCGAACCGTTCCGCGGAGGAAAGGTTCGCTGGAGCCGTTCCGTTCACCAGGCCATGGCCGTGGGCGTGGGAGCCGTCCCCGTTGTATCTCTGATTTCATTCTTCGTCGGCCTGATTCTCGCTCTGCAGGCCGCCTATGAGTTGCGTCGGCTGGGCGCTCTTCATCTCGTCGCCGGTACCGTGGCCCTTTCGGTGACCCGCGAGCTCGGGCCGCTCATGACCGCCGTCGTTGTGATTGGCCGATCGGGATCCGCGTTTGCCGCCGAAATCGGCACGATGAGGGTAAATGAGGAGATTGACGCGCTCGAGACCATGGCTCTCGAGCCCGTGCACTTTCTCGTTGCCCCCAAGCTCATAGCGATGCTTCTCATGATGCCCTGCCTGACGACCTGGTCCGATTTGATGGGTATCGTCGGCGGCGGTGTGTTCGGCGTGATCAGTGCAGGGTTCACCTGGAACACCTACCTGCTGGCCACGCTCGATGCCATGGTACGCCGCGACATCTTCATCGGACTCGTCAAGAGCGTCATGTTCGCCATCGTGATTACGGCCGTCGGATGCCAGGAGGGCTTCACCACCGGTCTGGGCTCGGAAGAGGTTGGCAAATCGACAACCGCCGCCGTGGTCAAATCCATCTTTCTCGTGGTCGTCATGGATCTGGTCTTCACTGCGATCTTCTACATCACGGCGCCGCGATAAGGGAGAGGAAGTGCCAGAAGAGATCTCTTCAACCGACAGTGCTGCGATCGAGAGCGGTGCGCCCGCCATCTCCGTGCGCGATCTGCGCGTTAAGTACGGCGAGCGCGAGATCCTGCACGGCATCAACTTCGATGCGCCGGCCGGCCAAACGTTGGTCATCCTCGGAGGCTCCGGGTCGGGCAAAAGCACGCTTTTGCGGACACTGGTGGGCCTTGAGACTCCCAGCGGAGGCAGTATCTGGATGCACGGTAAGGATTTCGCGGCGATGCGGGAGTCGGAGCGCGACGAACTGCGGAAGAAAATGGGAATGTCGTTTCAAGGGGGTGCCCTTTTCGGCTCCATGACTGTGGCCGAAAATGTCGCCCTGCCGCTGCGTGAGCATACTCAACTCGATGAGTCCACGATCGACATTATGGTCCGCCTCAAGCTCAATCAGGTCGGCTTGTCCGGTTTTGAGAATTACATGCCAGCACAGCTAAGCGGAGGAATGAAAAAACGTGCGGCCATCGCACGTGCTCTGGCGATGGACCCCGATCTCCTTTTTTTCGATGAGCCGTCGGCCGGGCTCGACCCTATCATCGCGGCGGGCATCGATGATTTAATCGTCAAGCTCAAGAAGGCGTTTCGCATCACGATCCTGGTGGTCACGCACGAACTGGCGAGTGCTTTTCTGATCGCCGACCGCATGATCCTGCTGATTAAAGGCACCATTGTTGCCGACGGAACACCCGACGAACTCCGGGCCAGCACGCAGCCGAGAGTTCGTCAATTTCTGGATCGCGTGCCAGAAAAGGAGTTGACGGCGGAAATCGATTACCTCCAGATGCTCACCGGAGAAGTCCCGCCCCAGCGCCAATAAACTGACGTCGGGCGTTCGGCGTGGTATACTCCCGGGCACTTTGAGCGCTCCTGCAGCATTGGGCGGGCAGGCTGGAGCGTAGACCGAAACAAAATGGACGCAAAGAAAGAACAAGCGGTTGTAGGTTTGTTCGTGATTGTGGTCGTCCTACTTCTCCTCGTCACGATCTTCATGATGGCAGGCCGCCTGAACAGCGGCCACATCCCCTATCGCACGTATTTTAAGAACGCTGGCGGTCTTCAGCCCGGCTCGCAGGTGCGTTATGCAGGCGGCCCGGCGATCGGGACTGTCAACAAGGTGGCCAGCGATCCGCACGACAGCACGCGGATGGAAGTCGATTTTGACGTGCGGCCGGACACACCGGTCAAAACCGACAGTGTCGCCGAAATCACGAGTGTGAGCCCTCTGGGTGACAACTTCCTAGGAATTCGGCCTGGGACGGCCGCTGCGCCGAAGGCTCCCCAAGGCTCCACGCTTCGCTCCGTCGAATACTCGAGCTTTGCCGACATCGCCGCGCTGGTCGCGCAGCTCGGGCCCTCGGCCAATCAGTTGATCGACAACCTGAATGGGCGAAGCACACAGCTGCAGACGACTCTCGAGCGCGTCAACGACGTGTTAAACGATCAAAACCGGGCCAATATCTCAGGAAGTCTCTCAAACGTCCGTGGCATGCTCGAAGAGGATCGCCAGCCGATTCACTCGACGCTCACTCATCTAAACGAGTCCAGCGCCAAGCTGGGGCCGCTCATCGACGACTTCCGCAAAACCTCTCGTCAGGCCGACGATGCGTTGGCCCATCTCGACGCGGTGGTTTCTGAGAATCGACCCGACCTACACAAGTCGATCCAGGACCTCCGCCAGTCCTTGGCTTCAGCGGAAAGCCTGACCGATCAGCTCAATCGCACCATGAATGCAAATGCTGAGAACCTGGACGAGATCATCATTAACCTGCAGCAGGCCACCGACAACCTCAATGAGTTTACCGATACGATTAAGGCGCGGCCCTATACGCTGCTTCGCTCTGCTGACGTTAAACAGCACAAGCCTGGCGAACCACCGCCGAAGTGAGGAGCGAAGCGATGTCGCGTCCAGAGCTGGGAGCTAAACACGAAACCATGAACCACCTTCGCCGGGTTTCACAAATCGCAGCCCTTGGCCTCCTGTTGGCCATGGCCGCTGGGTGCGCGTCCACGCGCCCCACGAAGTACTACGTGCTGGATGCCCCGGCAACACCGGTGGCGACGACGCAGGCGCCGATTCCAGTGCGACTGATTGTAGGGCGTGTTACAGGTTCTCGTCTTTACCACGACACCCGGCTGGTTTATGGCACGAGTACGGTCCAGTTGGGAACGTATGACTACCATCGCTGGTCCGAACCCCCCGTCGGTTTTCTTCAGGACATGCTGGTCGCGACACTGCGTCAGAGTGGCCAGTATCGATCCGTCTCCCGCATGGGGAGTAGTGCAAAGGGCGACTATATCGTCCGCGGCCATCTGGATGCACTGGATGAGATCGACAAGCCGGCGCTCGCCGGGAGGTTCACATTTCAATTGGAGCTGTTCGACCCGGGCACCGGTGCGGTCGTATGGAGCAGCTCCTACAATCACGACGAACCGGTGCAGGGCAAGGAGGTCTCCGCCATCGTCGAAGCCCTAGATCGCAATGTCGCAACCGGTCTTCAACAGCTCACCTCTGGACTCAGCCAATATCTCGCGGCCCACGTAGGCCAGCAGACGAGCGGTGAGTAACACGGCATCCTGCCGCAAGGAGCCCCCTCCCGCAGTCGCCCACGATAGATATTGACACCCCTATCTGACGGTGATAAGGATGGGTGCATACGTGGCACCGGCGGAAGCCGGTTTGTCGGCGCGCTCAGGCGCGGGAACTCCAAAATTCCCGCTGAGTGCCCGGCAACAAACCCCACCCACCCCGGGAGGTGGGAGCCTTTGGCTCTTACCTCCCGTTTTTATTTCTTCCGCCCGGTGCGCCCGCATGCATTCCAGAAACCACTGGCTCGAGGACAGTGGCCTAGGAGTTCTTTCGGAGTTCGGCCAAAACCAACTTGGCCACTTCTTTGAGCGTTTCAAACACCCCCTGGCCAGTGATGGCTACGGCTTCCACCATTGGCTCGCCCTTCACGCCGATATTCTTCTGAAGCTCTTCCGCCGGGAGAATGTTGGGCAGGTCGCGTTTATTCAGCTGCAGGACGTAAGGGATCGCGGCAAAATCGAGGTTATGGTCCTTCAAGTGTTCACGAAGGTTTTCGAGCGTCTCGATGTTGGCATCGAGTCGCTCTTCCTGCGAGTCCGCGACGAAAACAACGCCATCGGCACCCTTTAGAATCAAGCGGCGGCTGGCTTCGTAAAAGACCTGGCCCGGAACTGTATAGAGATGAAAGCGGGTCTTGAAGCCGCGAACCGTGCCGAGATCTAAGGGGAGGAAATCGAAAAAGAGTGTGCGATCGGTCTCCGTGGCGAGCGAGACCATTTTCCCCTTTTGTGAGGAGCCGGTGTGGTCATAGATCCACTGCAGATTGGCGGTTTTCCCGCCGAGACCAGGGCCGTAGTACACAAGCTTGCAGTTGATCTCTCGCGCAGGGAAGTTGATAAACGGCACAATTTCCTCGGAAATGGGGCAGCGTATTACTTATAGCAACAGCTCGGATGGGCCGCAACCGGGACTGCGCGGCGTGCTTCCCAACTGACAACGCAGGCGATGGTGAGGCGAAGAGGTGGGGGGCCCGACAATCTGCAAACAGAACAGCCTGCACGAGTTATCCATCGGCGGGCGCGCCAAGCGAAAGCGGGGACTACTACTTCAATTCGGCTGAAATCAGAACAATCTCTGTCGTGCCAATATTTTCAACCGAGTGAGGCGGCAGCGGCGGCACCCACTGGACCAGAGGCTCACTCGGGGCTGGCCCGACGGTTCGGCTGTCAAAGAGCAGATTACCTTCGCCGTCGCGGCGGATGAAATCGCTCTGCTTGGCTACGTAGATCGCGCTCGGCCAGCGATGGGTATGGACGGGCACGGTTTCTCCAGGCCGGATGCGGACCTCAAGGATGCGCACGCGATCATTTTCAAACATCAGCTTGTGATGGCGGGGTGCGGCGACCACGGCGTCCAGGGAATCCGGCCAAGACCAAGGCGGCGAGGTGTTCGGTTCGCTCAATTCGAAGGCCGAGCCCAGGGAAGTGTGGCATTCGCAAATGCGAATTCGCCGCGCAGCAGATGGTAGATGTAGGCACCCAGGCAGAATTTTCCGAATAGCAGGGCCGCAAATGCGGCCACTAGGCTCGCCTCAAACACCCAGGCAGTGACCGTCCAGCCCTCCCGCAGCGCCAAGGCTACGACCAACATGAACGCGGCAGCCATACCTTGGGCAAAGCGGCGGGGAGCGGGAGCGGGCGGTAAGGTTGTGCGTGCCCCGGGCCGAGCTATCACGCGATTATAGAAAGCCTCAAACGGATTCAGGCTCGGAAGAAGTACGTTCCACCAGAGAATGGCGGAAAGGACGAAGAAGAAAATCGGCGACTGGAGAAAGATTCCTACAACCACGAGTGGGCCCACGATGCGCGGCTGGAAGTAGAGACCGGTGAAATGCATGTCGCACGTTGGCGAGGGCTCTTCGGCAAAGCCCTGCTGTTTCATAAAATTTCTGATGACTTGGGATCCCATCGAAGCCCTTCCTAGTTAGATGCGGGGTTCATCCACAGGGAGCGCCGCCCTTCCCAGTGGGAAGGGCGGCCCACCTGCGGCAGAGAGATCCCACTACGCAATGGGCGTGCAGACCGCCTTCACTTCCGTGTAGAGCTCGAGGACTTCGTGGCCCATTTCGCGGCCCCACCCGGATTGCTTGTAGCCTCCGAATGGTAGCGCCGCATCGAAGACGTTATAGCAGTTGATCCAGACCGTGCCCGCGCGAAGCATGGAAGCGACACGATGGGCTTTGGCGATATCGCGCGTCCAGACTCCGGCCGCCAGGCCGTACTCGGTATCGTTGGCCTTGGCAACAAGGTCGTCGATATCCTTAAACGGCGTGGCGGTGACGACAGGTCCGAAAATCTCCTCGCGCACGACCTTCATCTTTTCGTTCGTATTCACAAGCACGGTGGGTTCGACGAAATAGCCCCTCTCACCGTGACGCTTGCCGCCGACGGTGGCCTTGGCACCCTCAGAAAACCCGGACTCGAGATAGCCACAGACACGATTGAGCTGCTCCTGCGAAACGAGCGGTCCCATATCGGTTGAAGGATCCAAACCCGAGCCGACGCGAATCTTCGACGCGATTTGCGAGACGCCATCCACCACTTTGTCGAATTGCTTATTTTCGACATAGAGCCGCGACCCGGCACAGCAGCACTGGCCGTGGTTGAAGAAAATCGCCATGGCCGCTCCAGGGATGGTGGCCTCGATGTCGGCGTCATCAAAGACGAGATTCGGAGACTTCCCGCCGAGCTCGAGTGAAACCTTCTTCAAGTTGCCGGCAGCGGCTTGCACGATGAGCTTGCCGACTTCCGTCGAACCGGTGAACGCGACTTTGTCCACTTTCGGATGCGCTGCCAGCGCCGCGCCGGCGGTCTCGCCATAACCAGGAACAACATTCACGACGCCGTCGGGAAAGCCGGCTTCCTGAATCAGCTCCCCCAAAAGCAGTGCGGTGAGGGGCGTCTGCTCGGCCGGCTTCAACACAACGCAGCATCCGGCCGCCAGTGCCGGCGCAAGCTTCCAGGCCGCCATGAGCAGCGGGAAATTCCAGGGGATGATCTGACCCACGACGCCGACCGGCTCGCGGACGGTGTAAGCCAGGAATTTCGGACCCTGCGCAGAGAGTGGGATCGTGTTGCCCTCGATCTTCGTGGCCCAACCGGCCATGTAACGGAACATGTCCACCGTACCTGGCACGTCAGCGACGCGGGCGATGGTGAGCGGCTTGCCGTTGTCGAGTGATTCGAGCTGTGCTAATTCTTCGCCATGCTTTTCAACCAGCTCGGCGAGCTTCCAAATCATGCGACCGCGTTCTGATGGGCTGAGTTTGCGCCACGGGCCATGATCGAAAGCGGCGCGAGCGGCGTCTACGGCGCGGTTGATATCTTCGCGATCGCCTTCGGCGACCTGTGTGAGAACGTCACCCGTTGCTGGGTTGTAAGTCGGGAACGTTTTCCCCGAGGCAGCGGCAACCCATTTGCCGTTGATCAACATCTGCCGGGCTTTCGCGACGTAGCTGCTTACCTTGGCATCGAGCGGTACTGGCTGTGTTGCTGTGGCCATCTGCTGTCTCCTTCCTTCAATTCACTGTCAAATTGGGACACGAGCGCACTTTCGGTTCCTTCGCGCAGAATAGGGACGACCGTCAGGCGGCTGTGCTGAGGGAGCAATCCGCACAACGGGGCGCTCTTGACCGGGCCGGGTGCCTATTCGGGCGATTCCCCTTCACCTTGCCGGGCGCTCCGCAATCCGCGGCTGAGCGGGCGTATCATAGGCCAGCGCGGAGCGTTTGACAATATGAGGGAGCGGTCAAGCTTACGGTAGGGGAACAACGCCCAACGACAGGGGGTTTATAGGTGACGCCCCCTTCGATAGATCCCCAAGCAAAGAGCGATTCCTCTGATGAGTCCGCCTCCGTAGGACATGCCATGGGCCCACCAGGCGGCGGAGCGAGCGGGGGTGGGCATGGCAAGGCCTGCTAGAAACCACTTCGGTGGGGCCGTAACTCCATTTCGCGCCAGGACGCATCCGGTAAGGCCGAATAGAAACGCGCTCCCGACCATGAGGGCGAGCCGTTTTGAAACTGGGTTCCGGACGGACGCTCGCCAGTTCAAAGGTGAGCTGGCTCGGACAGTGAACAGGAGCCGCGCACCCGCCACGATCCACCACGCCGCGAGAATTCCCCCTGCGAGGCCCGGAGACGATGCGGGGCGGTGAAAAACGGAGAACT
>Ga0187779_10002330_pt1 | contig 11667 bp, 9 predicted proteins | sample 1015_Q2_SP10_10__FD_132435 | JGI IMG/M metagenome (GOLD analysis project Ga0187779, IMG submission 132435) | Tropical peat soil microbial communities from peatlands in Department of Meta, Colombia - 1015_Q2_SP10_10_MG | ecosystem: Environmental > Terrestrial > Soil > Wetlands > Peat | place... | reverse complement strand
GATACGGTCGACGAAGCATGAAGAGTGGTTTGAAGATGCGCACGTAAGCGAGCAGCGCGATCCAGAAGATCGTCAACGCGATCCAGAGCGCCCGCTTCGCGGGATCCGCTAGGAAAAACGCCCACCCGATCATGTGCAGGAGTCCAAGAGTGACGGCGCCGACCGCGAGCACGATGTGGGTGAGGTGCCACGTCTCGTACCTGATCTTCAACTCCGCACGCCACAGAGCCATCACCACCAGCAGGATCAGCGCGCCTATCGACAGCATGGCGAACACGGCGCCCAGCGGCACGTCCCTGACGTTGGACAGCGCGAACATTTCAGGACGGGTGGCGGACATGATGAGAGCGTGCGCCACGACCAGGCCGACCGCGACCAGCGAGAGCTGGCGGTGAAAGTGATAGATGACGTCCTCACCCCACACTTCGGTAACGTATCGGAAGCGCGCGGTGAGGCCGAACTGCAGGCCCATCATCGCAAGGCCGGAATAGCCGATCGCGACGGCGAACTCCGTCCAGAAGTCACGTGTTGGGGGATGTGCTCCGGCCAGGAGCGCGAACAGGGGAGCGAGAACGAACAGCAGATAGACGACGATCCAACTGGCCCCGCGCGCGCTATAAAGAAGCATCCATCGACCCCCGATAGATCAGCGTCGCAACATCGCACCATCGAACCGAGCAGTGGAAACGCCGGCTGATAGTGTGCTGGGAGAACTACGGCAACAGCATTCTTGATTCTTATATTTTTGAAGCGTGCTCGCGTCACGATACTCCTGACGCGATTTGCTCGGGCAACTATCTAGAAAGACCCTAGCGCCGACCCCAGAATAATGACCGCCACCAGGGCAATGACCGCACCGACAATCCCGACCATCACGATATCGAAATAACTGCCCTTGTGCGTCGCCCCGCATAAGGCGAGCAGGGTGACGACCGCGCCATTGTGTGGCAGGCAGTCGAGCGTGCCGGCGCCGATCACCGCCACGCGGTGCAGCAGAGCCGGGGCGATGCCTTGCTCTGACGCAATCTGCATGTACGTGTCGCCCAGCGCACCCAGCGCGATGGTCAGACCGCCGGACGCGGACCCGGTGAGCGCCGCCAGAACGTTGGTGGCGACGGCCAATCCGACCAGGGGTCCGCCTTCGATCCCCAACACCCAGTCGCGCACCATCGCAAACGCAGGCAGCGCGGCGACGACCGCACCGAAGCCCACCAGGCTCGCCACGCTGACCACCGGCAGCACGGAGGCATTAAGCCCGGCGTCGACCGTCTCTCGCAGCGCCGGAAGCCGCCCGCGATTGAGCAGGATCGCGATGACAATGGCCGATGCGAGCGCAACGATTACCGACCACACGCCGCCCACCGACGACAGCGAGGCGCCGCCCCAGCGATCCTCGGCCAGATAGCTCGTGTCGAGGCGCGGCAGGACGATGAGCGACATGGTCAGGTTGACAAGGATCACGGCCAGCAGCGGCAGCAGTGCGACTGCGATGTGAGGTCCCTGCTGGGCATGCCGGCCATGATGGATCTCAGCCGGATCGAATTCGCGCGCGACGGTCGCTCGCTCGCGGACGAGAATATCCTCGGAGGCTGCATCTGCCCCTGCGGGCGCGTCGCCGAAGCCTTCGCCCGCGCGCCGGGCGGCGCGTTCTACGCGTGCAAGCCACCACAGGCCGAAACCCAGCATGATCGCCGAGGCGATGAGCCCCAGCCCTGGTGCCGCGAACGGTGTCGTGCCGAAGAACGGCATCGGAATCGCGTTCTGGATCGCCGGCGTACCGGGCAATGCCGACATCGTGAAGGTCGAGGTCCCTAGCATGACGGCTGCGGGCATCAGCCGATTCGGGATTCCGGCAGCCCGAAACAGTGCCTGCCCCATGGGGACCAGCACAAAGATGGCGACGAACAGACTCACGCCGCCGTAGGTCACGAGCGCCCCGGCAAGCACCACCGCAAGCACCGCCCGCCCCGTGCCCAGCTTGTCGGTCATGAAGCGGGCGATCGCTCCGACCGATTCACTGTCTTCCATGAGTTTGCCGAAGAGCGCGCCCAGGAGGAACAGCGGGAAGAACTGGGCGAAGAAGCCAGCCGCAGCCTGCATGAAGGTCTGCGTCCAGTGCGCCAGCAACGGCTCGCCAGCCGCGACAGCAGCAACCAACGCGGCCAACGGAGCGAGAAGCAGCACGCTCCACCCGCGGTAGGCAAAGCCGATGAGTAGCGCAAGGCCGAGCAGGATGCCGGTGAGGCCCAAGGGTTAGAGACCTTCCAACAATTCGTCGAGGTCGAAGGTCGAGCGCTTGCCCACTTCGCGGCCATGCGCGGCAATGAACGCCTCGGCGCAGCGCCGGCCTTCGTCGCGGAGCTTGCACAAGAAAGCCCACTCCGCGTTGAGTTTCGATGACGCGCCCAGCTCGGTCATGAGGTCGCTCGCGATCCGGTGAATGCGCATCCGCGCCCACAACTTGCCTTCACGGTGGCCCGGATCGACCGCCTGCCGCATGAGCGCGATCATCCTGAGCTCCTTCAACAGCGGCGAGTTGAAGGAGATCTCGTTCAGACGATTGAGGATATCGCGCGCGGATTTTGGCGTCTCGGAGCGCTGCACGGGGTTGATCTGGACCAGGATCGTGTCGCTGGAGTTGCACTCGCGCACCAACGGCGAGATGGTGGGGTTGCCCGAGTAGCCGCCGTCCCAATAGGGATCGCCGTCGATTTCAACCGCCTGGAACATTGTGGGCAGGCACGCCGACGCGAGCAGTGCTTCAGGGCTGAGCTCTGCGTTGCGGAAGACGCGTCCCTTGCCGGTGCGCACGTTCGTGGCAGTTACGAAAATCTTGATCGGCGACGAGCGCAGCCGGTCGAAGTCGATGTTCTCGGCCAGGATATCGCTAAGCGGGTTCAGCGCGGCGATGCCCAGGTCGTACGGCGAGAACAGCCGCGACGCCAGATCCATCGCGACGTAAGCGGGCGAGGCGTCGAGCGTCCAGCGTCCGAGCAGGACGTCGATCGGCCCGCGCTGGAACGGACTGAAGCGCGCGGCTTCGGACACGTTACTCCAGAAGCGTTCCAATGCCTCACGTGCGCCGTTCTGCCCACCCTTCGTGTAGCCGTCGGCGAGGACTGCCGCATTCATTGCACCCGCCGAGGTTCCGGAGATGCCCTCGATCCGCATCAAGGGTTCTTCGAGGGCGCGATCGAGCACGCCCCAGGTGAACGCCCCGTGGGCACCGCCACCCTGCAGCGCGAAATCAACCAGCACCGGGCCGCGACGCGTTCGCTTGACGGGCTTTCGTCTGGTACTGGGCGCGGGCATGAGAAATTAGGCTGCCGACAATCGAATGGTCAGGTGAGACCGAACTGCAAGCCCATCATCGCAGGGCCGGCATCGCCGGCGGCGACAGACCAAGGCAGAACCGTCGGGTCTTTTCGGGAGAATACTACAAGTCGAGGCGAACAATCACCGCATCAGCTCGAAGCATTCGCCCGCATCGCAACGCCGAACAGGAGCGCGAGTGCGAGCAGCGAGATTCCGGCCACGGGCCAGCGCCGCAACACGGCGTCGACGCGCTGCAGCGTGCTGGCGAACGCGAGCATTGCGCGGCGCAGGCTGCCCCCGGCCGCGTCCGCATGCCGGCGACCGAAACCCCACGCGAGCACCGCGCCGCCCGCGAAGGTGACCAGCGTCGCAGCCAGTTCCTTCGGCGCAAACGGATTGCCGAGCAGGTTGTCGGACACCGGTCCCACGATCGCTGCCAGCGCGAGTGCGAACGAGCACAGCGCGAGCACCAGCGCAGCGGCTGCCTGAAGACGAGGCACTGCCTTAGGCGGCGCGGCACCGCTGGCGGGCTTGCGAAACGCTTGGGCGAGCACCAGCACAACATAGCTCGTGGTCAGGAAACCACCGACCTGCAGCACCCAATCCCACCACCACTGTGCGCTGGCTTGAGCCGCCTGCAGCAACAGCTTCTTCGCGAGATATGCGCCGCTCGGCAGCACGCCCATGAGCGCCACGCCCGCGACGGCGAATGTCAGCACGCTCAGCGGAACGCTGCGCGCAGCTCCGCCGAGATCCGCGATGCGATCGTGTCCATAGGCTTTATAGAGCAGGCCGGCTGTCATGAACATTGCCGCCTTCGCCGTCGCGTGCGCCATCGCTTGCAGCGTGCCGCCCGTCAGCGCATCGCCGTGAACGAACGCGCCTGAATTGCCATCGAAGGCGAGCGGGAACATCAGGAACAAGTAGCCGATCTGCGCGAGCGTCGAATAGGCAATCAGAAGCTTCAGCCGCTCCTGCCGCAGCGCAATGACGCTGCCGAACAGTATGGCGGCCGCGCCGAGCCCTGCGAGAAGTTGCGCCGCGGGCAGCCCGGGCAGCGCGGGAGCGACATCGAACCAGAGGCGCACGACGATGAAAAAGGATCCCTTGACGACCAGTGCGGAAAGCACTGCGCTCGCGGCCGGCGGCGCGCCCGCATGCGCCGGTGGCAGCCACAAGTGCAGCGGAAAGAGCGCGGTCTTGGCGAGCAACCCCGCCGTCATCAGCGCCAACGCGACCCAGCCCACCGGCCCTGGTCGTAAGCGTTGCGCTACGAGTGCGAGGTCAAGCGTCCCGCACTCGCCATAGAGCAGCACGGCTCCGAGCAGATACAGGACCGAACCCGCGAGCGCGTATACCAGGTAGCGCAACGCGGCGCGCAAGGTCTCGCCCTTGCCGTCGAGGCACACGAGCGGAACGCCTGCGAAGGTCAGCAGCTCGAGGGCAACGTACAACGTGAACAGATCGCCGCTCACGAACACGAGGTTGAGCGAACCCCACACGGCAAGCAGCAGCAGCCAGTAGAGCATCGGCGCACGCGCCTCCCGCGCGCCCTCGGGCGTCGCGAAATCCGCGCGCGCGTAGATGCCGATGCCCGCGATCACAACTGCGACCATCGCCAGCATCGCGACCGCCAGAGCATCCGCGCGCAGCTCGATACCGAGCGGCGGCGACCACCCGCCCAGAACGTAGGTAATGGGTTGGCCAGCGCTGACAAAAGTCAGGCCGATGACGGCGGCGATGCCGAAGCCGGCGACGATCGTAAGCATCGCCGCGCGCTGGGCGTTGCGCCCGCCGAGCGCAAGGCCAAGCATGACACCTACGAACGGGATCAGCACGGCGAGCGGAAGAAGCAGCCCACCCGGTGTCGTCATGGCGTCGACCGCCCTCGTCCTGAAAGGCTAGGTCCGCTTCGCGTCGGCGGTGGATGGGGGCGTGTCCGCAGCCAGCGTCGTCGACTCGGTCTCCTCGTACAGCCGCAGCAGCACGGTGACCGCCAGCGCGGTGGCGGAGAACGCAACGACGATACCGGTGATGAGCAGCGCCTGTGGCACGGGATCGCCGCCCAGGCCGATGGCAGCGCCGCGTCGCGCAACGACGCCGCACAGCAGAAACACACCACTGCCCACGACGTTGAACGCGAGGATCTTGCGCAGCGGTTGTGGATTTACGATGAAGCCGTACAGACCGACGCCGACCAGCGCGCAAGCCACCAATCCGAAGAGAATGACGCCGCTCACGTTGACGCAATCCGTTCCGGCGCGCCCGCCATGATCAAGCCGAGCGTAAGTGCGAGAGAGGGCATCAGCGCAAACTCGATGACCAGGATCAGGGGCTTTGCCCAGCCGTCTGGGTAGCCCAGGAACGCGCCCGCCAGGACGGCTCCGACAGCCCCCACGGCGATGAATACCGCAGGTCCCGCAACCAGCAGAACGCGCAGCCAGCGGCCGCTGATCGGTGGCGCATCGGTGAGGCCGGCCATCAGCGTGAGCAGCCACATCGCGGCGACGATCGTTGCGCCCTGGAATTTACCGCCCGGATGATCCGCGCCGACCCAGAAGATGTAGATGCCGACGATGATTCCGATCGGCGGCAGCACGCGTGCGATGAAGGCGAGGATGCCGTCGGGGTCCGCGTTGTAGCGCGGACCTGGCCTGCCGCCCCATGCGCGATCCGGCGCGAGCGACCAGACGCCGATGATCGCGAGCAGCAGCACGATCGCCTCGAGCATCGTATCCATTGCCCGATACGCCATCAGCACCGCCGTTATCGGATTGCCTACCCCAGTCGACGCGATGCTGGCCATCGCCGCAGGCGCGAGCGTGGGCGCCGGGTCGGGCAGGCTCAACAGCGCCAGAGCGAGCGCTCCGGCGATTCCACCGGCCCCCAGAGCGGCCAACCCGCGCACGGGCAAGGATGCGCGCTCGAGGCGCGCCGGTACTTCCGTTGCACGCAGCCGGGCCGAAGCGCGGACCAGCAGCAGGCTCGTGAGGCCGCCTCCGATGGCAGCCTCGGTCAGTGCGACGTCGACGCCGTGCAGCTGCACCCACGCCACCGTCAGCAACAAGCCGTACGCAAGATAGCCCACCGTCGCCGGGAACGTGTCACGCACGATCGTCGTATAGACCCCCAGCGCGAGAATCAGCAACGCCGGAGCGGCATAGAAGGCGTCGATGATCATCGGTCTCGCGTCGCGCTGCGCGGGGCGCGCCCTTCGGCGTGCGTAAGGCTCACACCGGCCCCCCGCGGCGCCGCGCGGCGCGCGCGATCAGCTGTCCCGCATCGGCGCTCGACAGCATCACGAGCAACCAGATCGCGACAAGTTTGAGACCGTTCAGCACGCCGTCGACCTGCGGCAGCAGGCCAAGCACGATCAGTCCGAGGCCCAAGTTGTCGGCCTTGGTGAGCGCGTGAAGACGGGTGAGCGTATCGGGAAAGCGCAGCAGGCCTGTGGTACCCGCCACGAAAAAGACGACGCCCGCGATAGTCGCGACGTACGTCAAGAGATTGATCAGCGTGCTCATCGGTATGATTCCACCACCGCGGACATAGGGAGACTCACGAGTCGTCGGCGTCGCCGGTAGTTGGCGGCGCAAACTTCACGAATGCGATCGACGCGAACGCCGCCAGCAGCGCGAGCGTGAGCGACACGTCGACGACGGATCCGTCACCGATCGCCGCGCCGCCGAGCAATAACGCCGCGATGCCGCCGCTGCCGAGCAACTGCCCGGCCATCATTCGATCGGCGTCGCCCGGACCGCGCAGCACGCGAACGAGGCCCAGCGCGACCATCGCCAGCACGAGACCCGCAGCGCCAAGCAGGAACTCACCCATGAGTTCGCCCGGGCTCGAACGCCTTGGCCAACAGCCGTTCCTCGTCCGCCATCTGCGCTACGATCGGTTGCGTGGTGTCAAGGCAGTGGAACTCGATCGAATCGGGGCTCTCGCCGGCAGGGACGGTCCCTGGCATGAGGCTGGTGATCGTTGCAAAGTTGTTGCGCGCCTGTCCGCGCCGGAAGCCGGTGCGGTAATTCACGAACCCGGTATGCAGCGGCAACCCCGGCGCGAAGGCGCGTCCCGCGACGTCGACGCCGGCTTTGAGCGACTGCCAGAGAAAACGCGGCGTAAGCAGCAGCATCCGGCCGAAGCGTACGCGTCCGGTCTCAGGTGGGAGCAGGTGCAGGCTGGCCCACGTCGCGGCGATGGTCGCGAGCATGCCCACGGCGAGATCGCCCGCCTTGGTGCTGTGCATGAGCACGATCCACAGCCCGAACAGCATCGCACCACGGGCGAGTGCGGTGCGCAGCGGCCGCTTCGCTTCGTTTGCGGGCTGCGTCGAACGCGACTCGGTCATGGCGGGCGCACCCCTTCGATCACGTCCGCGCTGGTTCCTGCGATTTCTCGCCGCCGAATACCGTGACATAGAGAACCGGCAGCAGGATCAGCGTCAGCAAGGTTGCCACGAGCAGGCCGCCCATGATCGCGAACGCCATCGGACCCCAGAAGACGGTCGGAGCGATCGGGATCAGACCCAGCACGGTGGAAATCGCGGTCAGGATCAGCGGCCTCAGACGGGAAGTCGCGGCGGACATCACCGCGTCGGGGACGTTTTTCCCCTCGGCGCGATCGGACTCGATCTGTACGACCAGGATCACCGCGTTCTTTGCGATCATGCCGATCAGCGCGAGGATGCCGAGGATCGCGACAAACCCCAACGGGCGGTTGAAGACAAGCAGCGTAAGGACGACGCCGATCAGGCCCAGCGGCAGCAGCGCGACGACCATGGCGAGCCGCCGGAAGCTCAGGAGCATCAGCATCATGGCGGAGAGCATCAGCACGATCATCAGCGGCACGACCGCGAAAACCGACGCGCTTGAAACCTTGCTTTCCTCGTACAGACCGCCCGTGGCGACCGTGTAAGGTCTCGGCAGCTTCGCAGCGAACTCGGCGACCTTGGGCGCGAGTGCATCGACCACCGCGTCCGGAAGCACGCCTGGCGTGACGTCGGCGCGCACCGTGAGGGTCGGCACGCGGTCGCGCCGCCACACGAGCGGAAACTCCTGGTCCTCCACGAAGGTGGCGAACTGCTGCAGCGGCACCATGCGTCCGCTCGGCGTGGGTACCTGCAGCGAGCTCAGGCTCTCGAACGAAACGCGCTGCTCGTCGGTGGCACGCGCCACCACGTTGATCAGGTAGATGTCGTCGCGCAACTGCGTCACCGTCGAGCCCGTGACCGCGGCGTTCAGGACGGACGCCAGCCCGCGCGAGCTGACGCCGAGTCGACGCGCTTCGTCCTGGTCGACGTGGACGCGCACCTGCCGGGCCGGCTCCATCCAGTCGAAGTGCACGTGACGCGCGCGCGGGTCGGAGCCAAGCACGTTGGCGAACTCCAGCGCGACCCGGCGAACTTCGTCCTTGTCCGGGCCGCTGATCCGATACTGCAACGGCCAGCCGACCGGCGGCCCCAACTCGAGCGGATTGACGCCCGCGACGACATCGGGAAACTGCTCGGCCAGCTCTTGCTCGAGTTTCTGGTGCACGCGCTCGCGCGCCTCGAGACTCTTCGTGACGATGACGAACTGCGCGAAGAACGGGTTGGCGAGCTGTACGTCCAGCGTGAGGATGAACCGGATTGCCCCGCGGCCGACGTAGGTGCTGAAGTGGTCGATATCGGGATCGTCCTTCAGCAGCGCCTCGAAGCGCTTTGCCTGCGCTTCGGTCGCGTAGATCGACGCGTTCTGCCGCAACGTCATGCTGACGACGAGCTCGGGGCGATCAGAGGCTGGAAAGAACTGCTGCGGCACGTGCCGGAGCAGAAAGAGCGCAGCGGCGAACGCAGCGAGCGTGAGGCCAAGAGTTACCCATCTCGCGCGGATCGCGCCGCGCAGGAACGCGCTGTACGCATTGAGCAACCTGCTCGGCTTGGGCTCCGCGTCGGTCTTGGGCGGCTTGAGGATCGCCTTGCCGATCAGCGGCGCGAACAAGACAGCGACGAGCCACGATACGATGAGCGAAATGCCGACCACCGAGAAGATGGAAAACGTGTATTCACCTGCGGAACTCCGCGCGAAGCCAATGGGCACGAAGCTCGAGATCGTCACCAGCGTGCCGATCAGCATCGGCGCGGCAAGCGTCCGGTAAGCGAAGGTAGCCGCGTCGTCGATCGTGTCCCCTGCGCCCAGTCTGCGGATCATCGCGTCCACTGTCGTCATCGCGTCATCGACCAGCAGCGTCAGCGCGATGATGAGGGCACCCAACGAGATGCGATGCAGACCGGTATGCGTGACATCCATGACGGCGAACACGATCGCGAGCGTGAGAGGGATCGCCAGTGCGACCACGGCACCCGGCCGCACGCCGAGGCTCACGAAGCTGCAGACGAGGATGATGATGATTGCCTGCCACAGCGAGGTCATGAAATCGTTGATCGCAACGTCGACCGAGACCGCCTGATCCGCAACCAGCGTCGGCTCGATCCCGACCGGCAGGTTGGCCTTGATGTCGGCCATTTCCTTGCTTATGTTGCGTCCGAGCGCAAGGATGTCGCCGGCATCGCGCATGGCGATCGCCAGGCCGATCGCCGGCTTCCCATTGACGCGGAACATCGGTTGCGGCGGATCGACGAAACCGCGGTGCACGGTGGCTATGTCGCCAAGCCGGATGATCCGGTCACCCACCACGAAGTTAACAGCCTCGATGTCATGCTCGGTATCGAACGCGCCGGAGACGCGCAGGAACACACGCTCCTGGTCGGTCTGTATCACGCCCGCGGGGCGCACGAGGTTCTGTGCCTGAAGCGTCGCGAGGATCGTCGGATAGTCCAGGCGCAGGCCGGCAAGGCGCTCGGTGTTGAACTCGATGAAAATCTGCTCATCCTGTGTGCCCATCACCTCGATCTTCGAGACGTCCGGCACCAGCAGCAGGCGCGAACGCGCCGCCTCGACGTAATCGCGCAGTTCGCGGAACGTGAATCCGTCCGCGGTGAACGCGTAAATGATGCCGAAGGTGTCGCCGAAATCGTCGTTGAAGAATGGTCCGACAATGCCGGCCGGAAGCGTCCCGCGCATGTCGCCGACGTTCTTTCGGACCTGGTACCAAACGTCCGCGATCTCCGACGGCGGCGCTGACTGCTGGAGGTCGACGAATATCGTCGTCTGCCCGGCCGTGGTGTAACTGCGCACGCGGTCGAGGTGACGCGTCTCCTGCAGCGTGCGCTCCAGGCGCTCGGTGACCTGTTTCAGCGTTTCCTCGACGGTTGCGCCCGGCCATGCCGCGGCAACGACCATCGTGCGGATGGTGATCGCCGGGTCCTCGCTGCGCCCGAGGCGCACGAACGACAGTACGCCCGCGACCACCGCCACGATCATCATGAAGATGATCAGAGAGGGGCGCTTCAGCCCCCACTCCGAAAGATTCGGACCGATCACTGCCTGGTCTCGAGCAGCCGAACCTTCTGTCCCGGCCGCAGCGCCTGGATGCCCGCTGTGACCACGACGTCGCCCGGATTCAGGCCCGACGCGACCTCGACCCGGTTCGGGTCGGAAGAGCGAATTTCGATGTTGCGCGTCGCGACGGCTCCCGTCTTCGGATCGACCACCCACACGGCGGACTGCCGATCCGAGCGGAAAACCGCGGAGGGGGGCACTTCGATGGCAAGCGCGGTGGTCATCTTCATGCGCCCCGTCACCGTGGTGCCGAGTCGCATCGCCGCCGGCGGATTGATCAGGCGAAACTTCACGCGGAAGGTCCCGGTCACCGGATCGGCGCGCGGGGACACTTCGCGGACACTGCCCATGGCGGTCACTTTCGGGTCGGAGGTCAGCACGACGGCGATTTCCGCGTTCGGTTGAATGCTGTCCTTGATGCGTGCGGGGACGTCGAAAGCTGCGTCGCGAACACCCTCGCGCGCGACCTGGACGATCATCCGGCCCGCTCCGACGACCTCACCCGGCTCGGCTCCCTGCACGGTGACGACGCCCGACACATCGGAGATCAGACGCGTGTAGCTAAGGCGGTTCTGGGCGAGAGTTACCTGCGACTGTGCCGATTCAACCTGCGACTCGGCGGTCTGCTGGGATGCCTCGGCCTGCTCGAAGGTGGCGCGCGATACCGCGTTCTCCTTAACCAGATCGCGCATGCGCTCGAAGTTGCTGCGCGCCTCCACGAGTCGCGCCCGGGCCCCCGTCAACTGGGCCTGCGCCGACTGCAGCGCACTCTCTTCGTTCTGCGGATCCAGGCGCGCTACTAGCTGCCCTGTACGCAGATTGTCGCCGACGTTCACGTCGCGCTCGATCAGCCTCCCGTCGATACGGAACGACAGGTTGATCTCGGCTTGCGCCTGCACGGTGCCCG
>Ga0187779_10002329_pt1 | contig 11669 bp, 11 predicted proteins | sample 1015_Q2_SP10_10__FD_132435 | JGI IMG/M metagenome (GOLD analysis project Ga0187779, IMG submission 132435) | Tropical peat soil microbial communities from peatlands in Department of Meta, Colombia - 1015_Q2_SP10_10_MG | ecosystem: Environmental > Terrestrial > Soil > Wetlands > Peat | place... | reverse complement strand
GAGCCTGCCCCTCCCGCGGGCCTGCCCCAGAGGCTTCGGAATCTATTTCGTTTAGCTTGTCTTCTACGTCCGCCGCATCCGAATAGGCATCTGTATCCTCGCAGGACTCGTCACTCTGCACCTCGTCCTTTACATCATCCAAATCAGCCTTGGCGTCTGTGATTAAGTCCTGGATGTCGTCTAGCCTTCCCTTCAATTCAACATTCTCACTTTCCAGTCTGTGAATGAGAGAATGCTGCGCAGCAACGGCTCCGCCGTAACCCACCGATGCGGACGCGACAACCAGCAAAACACCAACCGCGATAAGCGCTTTGTTCATAGTGGAGCCTACCGAAGTATCCCGCCTTAAGAGTGGGTATGAAGCAAATGCGATGACCTTACTTTCGAACGGATGTTTCGGTTCGATTTCGGGTACTCGCTAAGTCTTGGGCGCTCTCTGCTGTTGGGCTCTCTCTTTGCGGAGAAAATAAACGTACGCGCCGACGCTCAGGGAATTGACCAAGACAGCAATCACGTTCCAAACGATCACTGGCCGCGAAGCAATCAACAAGCCGTAGTAAACCCACAGGATCTGAAAGACAGCCATGATGGCCGCCATCCTTGGCTTCATGCCCGTGCTGGACCGACGCTTGAGCATTGCGACCAAATCCGGTACAGCAGCAAAAGTCGTGCCGAAACCAGCCACCAGGCCCAGGATCTCAGACCGCGTAAGGCGGGGCACAAGCAGGCTCTGCGTGTCGCGTGGAACCAGGTCCTGACAGCCATAGAGTGCGATCACGTTTAGGAGAACAACCATCATCGTCGTTCTATCAGCTCGGTCCATACTTTTCGGCCTGAAAGACAATCCGCGGACAAGCTCGGTGGCAGAATGTGCCAGTCCAACGAGGGGATGATACTGTCAGGAATACCAGGTCTGCGCTCTGAAAGATTGTAGATTCACCGGGGACAGGTGTACATTCTCGGTCGGCCGGGAGGCTGCAAGAGCCACTCCGGTTTCAGGTAGCGGCGACAGGGAGGCTAGCCATGGGATTCCTCGCGTGGATCGTTGTTGGATTGATTGCGGGTTGGCTCGCGGGCCAGGTTATGAAAGGCGGCGGCTACGGGATACTGGTAGACATCATTCTCGGCATCCTCGGCGGCCTTCTGGGTGGCTGGATCTTCGGGCTTTTAGGGATCTGGCAAGGCGGCGGAATGATCGGTTCTATCATCGTAGCGTTTATTGGCGCGGTCATTTTGGTTTGGATTACTCGCCTGCTGAAGAAGGCATAAGAAAGAGACCTAAGAATCAGTAGTGCGCTGTGTGATCAACAGGAGCTCTAGCAGCGCGCTACCTGTGCATGTCCAACTTGGACGTCCGATTACGCTCGGCCGTTCAGAAATAGGTTGAACTGCGACTCGTCGAAGCTTGTTGGCAAACCAGGGTGCCTGGCTTTTTGCCGCTCCTAGCGAAAAGCAACCATCGCCCGTCGGATCATGGTTCGATTTCGGCGGGAGAACAGGTTAGAATGCCGCCCATGTCGACCAGGGCCTTTCAGATTACGGGCCGTGCGGGTGCGAGCGCGCATATTTTATGCGTGACGGGCCCCATCACGCATTCCACGGCGCCCGCCTTGCAGGAGGCGGTGAGGGCCGTTACGGCTTCGACGAGTTTGATCATCGATCTAAGCGAAGTTCCATCGGTCGATTCCATGGCCATTGGTGCCCTCGTGCGTGCCTACGTCTTTTGCAGCAAGTCCGGCCGGAAACTGATGCTCGTAGGGATGAATCACCGCGTGAGAAACGTGCTGCACCTGACGGGCGTCGACTCGCTGTTCGACACCTACGCCAGTATCCCGGAAGCGGAATCCGCACTCGATTGACCGACGACCATCGTCTCAGTTTGCGTAAAGCTTGTCGATTTTGGCGGCGAGGATGAAGTCGCTTTCCGTGAGGCCGTTGATGGCGTGCGTCCAGGTCGTGATTTCCGCTTTCCCCCAGGCAAGAAAAATGTCGGGGTGATGCCCCTGCTCTTCCGCCAGGTTTCCCACCTTGTTCACAAACGCGAGCGCCTGGCGAAAATCCGGAAACTTGAAGGCGCGCGTGATGTGATGGCCATTCATCACTTTCCACTCGGGCACCTGTTTCGATAGAGCCTCCAGCTCCTGGCCGGCGAGCGGCGGAACTCCTCCCCGGCACGGAACGCAGGTCTTGCTGGCGAGATCGGTCATAAAAAGCGCCTCCTCGACTCCGCCACAAATTGTACCGGAACCAGCTGAGCCGAGTCACCGTGGTTTCCACCGGACGATTTCTGCTATTCTTTTCCGCTCGAAGAAGAGGTCTTGGCTCACCGAGGAACCACATGTCAGAGGAGATTCAAGAGTTACACGAACAAGCCAAGGAAGGTGCTCACCATCCGAGCCTTGCTCCCGTCACCGTGACCATGGCGATACTGGCCGTGCTCGTTGCGGCTGTGTCCCTGCTCGGTCACCGCGCCCACACCGAGCAGTTGCTGCTGCAGACGAAGGCGACCGATCAGTGGGCCTACTATCAAGCCAAGGACATCCGACGGCACACCTACGAGCTGTTCCTGGACGAAACTTCTGTCTTCGCCTTGCAAAACTCGAAAGAAATCGAGGGGATGAGGGCCAAGTACCAGAAGGAAGTAGAGCGCTATCGCGACGAGCAGAGGGAGATCGAAGCTGAAGCGCAGAAAGCCCAGGACGAAGTGAAGGTTGAGCAACGCCGGGCGAACCGTTTCGATTTGGGAGAAGTGATGCTCGAAGCTGCCTTGGTGATTTGCTCGATCACACTGCTGACCCGAAACCGACTCTTCTGGGAATTGGGATCGGTGGTCGGGCTGATAGGACTTGTGATTGGGGCAGCCGGCCTTTTCATCCCCTAGGGGACGAATCAGCGCCGGCCCGATGTGGCGGCATGGACTTCGATATAGTCGCGAACGTAGTTGGCGAACAATTTTTCCAGCTTGTGCGCGAAGGGGCCGGGCGCTGCTTTTATCTTGTTCCCGTTCACCTCACTCACGGAAATCACACCGCGATTGGTGGAAGAAATCAAGACTTCATCGGACGTGTAAAGATCTTCCGGGTACAGGGTTTGCTCAGCGACCGGCACGCCCGCGGCAGGGCCGATTTCCAGTACCACGCTGCGCGTGATGCCTTCCAGACATCCTGAGGAGAGCGGAGGCGTGCCGATGTGGTCGCCGTGAACGCAAAAGATATTCGCGGCCGTACACTCGGCAACCTCTCCGCGCTCGTTGAGCAGAACGACTTCGTCATAGCCGTCCTGTTGCGCACCGGAAAGGTTCCACACGTTGGTAAGCCAGGAGGTGACCTTCACTCCTGCAAGTGGGGAGGCCGCATGACGCCCATGTTCCTGTAAAGCCAAGCGCGCCGGTTCGCGATAGGGCGGCAAACCAGCCGAGCAGATCAGAAGATCGGCCACGGGAAAAGGTTCGCTGCTTCGCCAATGACCGAACTGGTTGTGAACGATATAGATCCGGGCGCAGCCCTCGCGCACTTCGTTGGCAGCCAGTACCTCGGTCAGCTGGCTTCGCACCGTTTCCGGATCAAACGGAAAAGGGCAATGTGTCTTTTCGGCATCGCGCGCCAGACGCTTCCAGTGTCGCTCAAAGGCGAACGGAATCCCCTCGATGATGCGCATCGTGGTGAATAGCCCCCAGCCACAGAGCAGGCCCGACTGACCGGGTGAGAGACGCACGTCCTCGACTGGCTGTATCCGATGGTTATGGAAAACGAAGCGATGGATCATTTCATCTTCTCAAAGACAATTCTACCCTAGAAAGAGACCGCCTAGGCGAGCGAGAGTCGGCCGAGTCTGAAAAGAAAAGTCGTGCGGTGAGAGAATCGCTCTCCGCCGCTCTCATCGGCGAATTTATTGCTGGGCGGGAGCTTGCTGCTGTTTTGCCATGTCCGCCTTCGCGGCGTCGGCGTTTACGTTCGCTGCCGGCCTCTGATAACGGGTCAGATAGGGCATGAAAGGCGTGATCTCAAACGGCATTTTCTCCCGCGGCGAAAGCAGCGCGACAGGCTTGGTTTTGAGCAACTCAACCTTGTCAGTCCACGGATCGAGTTTCACGCGACCTCCGATCGGCAAGGCCGCAATCTGGTCCACCTTTTCGGGTTGTAACGAGGGCCCGGCGTTTCCAAGGTTCGAGCCTAGTTCTACGCTATTGCCAAGACGGGGATTGATCAGTGCGGGGAGCTGCTTCGATTCCGAACTCAGTTGCTTCATAAACAGCGAGGCGTTCGCGAGCTTGTCCTTATAGGGTGAGTTCTTCAGCAGTTCGGCTGCCTTTTGGTTCGCCGCTTGAATATCGGAAGGGTTGTCTTTGAAAGAGAAGTGGCTCAGCGCTTCGACCGTAGAAACGTTGGTCATGTCGTTGAAACCCCATTGATCGGTCGTCGGCTTGGTCACGATGATTTGGCCAAGTTCCTGCGCCAGCATCGCGGCGAGGCTGGCTTCGTCGGGAAGGACGTCGATCAAGCCACGGCTCATCACGATGGTGTGCCCGATCGAAAACGATTCGAGGGTCGTGGTGAGCAACACACGGCAGCGAATTTCGGGCTGGATGTCCAGGTTGTTCGTAACCTCCAGATTGTTCACAACCGTCTCGAGCACCTTGTCGACTTCATTGGGGGGTGCAAGCAAACCGGTCCGTTGCAACCGATCGACGACATTGATTTCAGCCTGATGCTGCCATTCGCGTTCCGCTTCGATGGGAGAGCGGTCTACCGGCGCTGCAGTTTGCGACTGGATGGCGTCAGGCGATTCGATCGTAAGCTGGCTAAATTCCTGTTCGCGCCCAGCGCCCGTCAGGTTGTAGCCCCACAGGCGAGTTTGGGCCTTGAAGTGAATCTGATTGCCCAGAAAGTCCTTTAGATCCGATTCCTGGCTGAAGACGAAGGCGGGCAACCACAAACCGGGCTGAACGTTCTCCCGCCAGCTGTCGAAGTGCAAGTTGAAGCCGTTAAGCCCGGCAAGCGGCGTGTACACGCCGTTAAAGCGGACGATTGTGTATCCCTGGTCTTCTGCCCAGATGCGGCCCTTGAAGCGACCCTTGCCGGACTTTGGCAGTGGCTGGATATCAAACACAAGACAGCGCACTTCACCGAGGAACTCCCGACCCACATAGTCGAACTGATAGTGCTGACGGTCGAAACCGGTCGTGTCCAGATAAATCATCTGGAGAAACCCTTCGGGAACATAGGAGGACTCAAAGAAGCCCGCGATGTGAGATAGCGGATTGAGCATATCCAACTTGCCCTTCTTCTTGGCAAGCATGGAAGTGTCGACCACACCTTTGGAAAGGTTGGCCTGCCCGAGATAGTAGTGGTCGCGCACCGGGACCGAGCCCAACTCCTTATCGGGCTTCATGTCCTGAATATATGTTTCGACGATCGGGTTGTAGCGCCGAATGGTGGAATTCTGATCGTGTTCTCGGGCGATGATGCGATCGATCGCCTGATTCACGGTCGTGACGGGAGCTGGCGAGTTTCCGGTTTGAGGCTGAGTCTGCGGCTGAGTTTGATCCACTTGCTGCGTCTGGGCGCTTACAATACCCGCAAGAGCGCCTGTCAGCAGGATCGACACTGCGACATTCTTCCACGCACCCATTGCCTTCCCCTTTCAGTACGCGAGCTCGAACGTGATGTGTGCAATGGCGGGAGAGTCAACCGGCTGCCCGTCTTGCTGCGCGGGCCGGAAACGAATCTGGCGCGCCGCTGCTTGCGCAGACTCGTCGAGGCCGTAACCCAAGCCCCGGACGACGCGGAGCACTTCGACTTGGCCCGACGCAGTGAACACAACCTGCACGAGCACGTCCCCCTCGATCTTCTTGGCACGAGCCTCGTCTGTATACGCAGGCTTCGGCACGGACAGAATCTCCACCGGTTTTGTGTTCGAGGCTTGCGCGGTCTGCTTGACTTTGGGTGTGTCGGCTGCCTTCACGTCAAACAGCCCTTGCTGCACGGTACCATGGCCCCCACCGCCTGGGCTGCCCGTTGCGACGCCATTGCCAAAACCCGCGCTCGCTACCACTCCCTTCGCACCCTTGGCTCCCCCCGTGCCGTTGCCACTGCCCGGGCCCTGCGGCATATCGTAACCACCCAGCTGTACGATGTTCGGATTTCGATCGGTCTTGCCATTGGTCGGAACGCCATTGGGATCGCCGAAGCCGCCTGTTTGAACAGCTTCGCGCGGTTTTTTCAGCGTAGGCAGTGCGGAACTGCCTAGGGTGGGAGTCGGATCCGGAAACGCCTTGGCAACCTCGGTCATATCGGGAGCCTGTGCCTTGCGCACGGTCCGCTTCACCACGGGCGAGGTGATCACAGGATTATATATCTTCGGCTTGGGCACCTCGACAACTTCTGGTTTGGGTGGCTCCGGTGGTTTGATGACCTCTTTTTTGACGACCGGCTTGGGCTGCGGCTGGGGCTTCCAAGCCTCAATCACCGGCGCTTCGAGTGGAGTGACCCAGTAATGCTGCACCGCCTCAAACTTCTGTGGCATAAACAGAGGCAGCAGAACCAGGGCGGTCAGTGCGAAGCATTCCAGACCGAGACCAACGCTGAAGAGTCCCCAGCGTTGCTTGCCCTCAGGCAGTAACGATTCTTTGAAGACGGGTCGATTCTTTGGCGGCACCATCAGAGTTTCACCCCGGAGTCCCTTGGCGGTTGGGATCGTGCGCGTACACAGATAGCGCACTCTACCTTAGTACTAGAACAACGGGCTGGGATGATATAGATCCCGCGTACTATTCTACCCCCTGCAGTGCTGAAAGCGATAACCCAACAAATTGGGTCTGCCTGCCCCAGGCGAGGGCTCATACCGCGGTGTGATCAACCCAACGGCGGGCGATTGGTTGCGGCCACGGTTCGGGAATTTTCCTGGGGCCAACGGAGCGCGATGGCCGGGCAACCGCGCTCCTTCCTTCCTCTTATCACTTAGACCGAGCTACTGCGACTCCAGTACCACGTACGTCGTGACTCCCTGCCTGTTCACCAGCAGTAGCACCGAACCTTTTCCGGCGGCAGATACGGCTTGCCGAAACTGTTCGATGCTGGACACTGCCTTATGGTTGACTTCCTGTATCACATCTCCCTTCTGCAGGCTACTGGCCGCCGGGCTGGCCGGGTCAACTGACCAGACCACCACGCCGCGCGTTCCGGGTGACAGCTGCAACTGCTCGGCAATATCCGGAGTGAGCGGTTGCACCTCCACTCCCTCCAGACCGCTGCCTCCATTTTCCTGCGAGCCGGCCTTTTCCGCCTTTTCCGGAAGCTCGGCGAGAGCCACGTTGACGTCCTGAGTCTTGCCTTCGCGTGAAATCTGCAACTTGACGGTAGTCCCCGGCGCCATCTCCGAGACACGGAGCCTCAGGTCGTTGGCCGAGGTTATGGCCTGCCCGTTCATCGCCACAATCACGTCGCCTCGCTTCAAGCCCGCACGCGCGGCCGGCGTGTCGGGCTCTACTTCTCCTACCAGTGCACCCGACGGCTGAGAGAGGCCGAACTGCTTCGCGAGGGCTGGTGTGACGTCCTGTGGATACAACCCCAAATAGCCGCGCACAACTTTACCGTGAGAGACGATCTGGTCCATCACTGCGCGCGCCATGTTAATCGGGATGGCAAAACCGATGCCCTGATTGCCGCCGCCATTTTCGGCAAGAATGGCGGTGTTGATTCCGATCAAATTGCCGCGGAGATCGATCATGGCTCCACCGGAGTTTCCGGGATTGATCGCCGCGTCGGTCTGAATGAAGTCTTCGTAATTCTCGATGCCGAGGTCGCCGCGACCCGTGGCGCTCACGATTCCCATGGTGGCGGTGCTGGTTAGTCCAAACGGTTCACCGATCGCGAAAACGACATCGCCCACCTGCAGTTTGGACGAATCCCCGATCGGTAGCGACGGCAGATCGGTGGCGTTGATCTTCAGGACGGCAATGTCCGTCTTGGCATCGGTTCCGACGATCTTGGCCTGAAATTCCCGCTTGTCGCTGAGATCCACCTTGATGTCAGTCGCACCGTCAATCACGTGATTGTTTGTGAGGATCGTGCCATCCGGCGTCACAATCACGCCCGAGCCGAGACTATGCTCGCGCTCGGCGCGGGGCTCGTTTCCGAACTGATCGCCGAAGAACTGCCGAAACATCGGGTCGCTAAAGAACGGAAGCTGACTTCGCTGCTTTACGACTTTCGATGTGTGGATATTGACAACGGCTGGCAGCGCCGGCTTCAGCACGGAAGCGAATCCGTTGGTGAAATTGCCGAGAGGGACCGGCTCCGCGTTGCGCGCCAGTCTCAAATCGAGACTCGAAGCACCAAACACCTCGTGGCCCGACCAATCCTTCAATTGCAGTGCCAGCAGGCCTCCGCCGACCAGCGCTGTCACGAGAATGAGGATTGCCACCCAGCGAGGAATGTGTAAATAACTGCTCTTCATGGCTGTCTTTCTCCCTTTGACACCCAAAGGCCCTGTTGGCCTTGGGCGTTATCAGTGCGTTAGACGTAGTGCTGCGAGATTTGTATCCCTTCACGAACGTGCGAGGCAATTGTGGAGCAGGTCATGCGGGGACCTGACCTTGCTACCTGTCTCTCGATTTCTATTATAAGCCCATTTCGGCCCGGGCGACTGTTCTGGGGTTGCGAGGGGAGCGGGGAAGGCTCTTGCTTTCCGGTGTATAATCCGCGACCGAACTTGAGGGATAGCGTGAGCCGCGCCGCATTCTTCATGGTGCGGCCGAGGGACGCATGGGTAAGGGCTCGTTTCGACTGCGAGCTGCTGCGTTGGTGGTTGGATGGTTGTTTGTGCCGACCGTGTCCGCGCAACAATCGTGTGAAAGTTTGTCGTCGCTCCGTATACCGAACGTCACGATTACCCTGGCAACGTCGATCCACACGCCTCCCGATTTCGATGTGCCCACAACCGGCGGACGCTTCGGCACTCCCGCTGGCCTGAAGGTTTCTTCCTCTTTTTGCCGCGTTGCTGGCTTCTCGGCGCCCACGGGCGACTCACATATCGGCTTCGAAGTGTGGCTGCCCGTCTCGGGAAATTGGAATGGGAAGTACATTGGCATCGGAAATCCTGGATTCATTGGCTCCATCAGCTACGCGGGACTCAGTCGCGAAGTCGCTCGCGGGTCGGCCGTAGCATCCACCGACACCGGTCACTCGGACGTGAACGCAACCAGCGAAGCGCCCGACGCCTGGGCCCTGGGTCACCCGGAAAAAGTGGCTGACTGGGGGCACCGCGCCGTCCATGAAACGGCCCTGGCCGCGAAAGCGCTGATTCGCGCCTATTACGGCAAGCCTGAGAAATTTTCCTTCTGGAGCAGTTGCCACGAGGGCGGCAACCAGGCATTGACCGAAGCCCAGAAGTACCCTAGAGACTATGATGGCATCGCCGCGGGCGATCCGGCCTACTACATCACCCATCTGCAGGCCGCCTCAGAGTACATCACCTGGGTATCGCTGAAAGACGGAGTGAAAGCGCCCGGTTATATTCCTCCCGGCAAGTACCCCGTGATTCACCGCGCAGCGCTCGATGCGTGCGACAAACTCGATGGGGTCCGCGACGGCGTGATCGAAGATCCCACGCGTTGCCTTTTCGATCCGGAATCCATTCGCTGCCCCGGAAAAGCCGACTACGCCTCGTGCCTCACCGGACCACAGGTCGAAACGGCCAAGCGGATTTACGCGGGACCGAAATCCTCCGACGGTCAGCAGATCTATCCCGGCTTCGATCCGGGCAGCGAGCTTGGCTGGGGGTTGATGTCGGCGGGCCCGGAACCGCTCAGCATCAGCACTGGCTTTTTCAAGGCCATCGTATTCGAAAACCCCAACTGGGATTTCCGCACTTTTGACGTGGATCGCGACACGCGCGTAGCGGATCGGAAGGTAGGGGCGCTCGTGAATTCAAACGATGCTGACCTTAAACCGTTTAAAGATCGGGGTGGCAAGTTGCTGATCTACCAGTCTTGGGATGAAGCGATTATTCCTCCCCGCAGCATGATTGATTATTACCAAGCAATTTTGGCGACGATGGGGGGAGTTGGCCAGACCAGCGATTTCGTCCGGCTCTTCATGGTCCCGGGCATGGGGATGTGCCCCGGCTTCGGCACGGGCGACAACGGAGCGTTCGACGCGCTCGATGTGATTGAGAAGTGGCGCGAAACCGGTGTTGCGCCGGACCAGATCATCACTTCCCACCGCGTCGCCGGCACCGTCGACAAAACGCATCCGGCGTGTCCCTACCCGCAAGTCGCCATCTATAACGGCAAGGGCGACGCACTCGACGCCGCCAGTTTCCACTGCGGTAACCCCAATTGGTGAGACTTACGGAAGGCCGAGGCTGCCGAAGGCACGAGGGTAGGTGAGGATGCCCCACGGGGTCTGGAATCCACCGATCACCTTGATGAGCTGGTAAGAATTCCCGTCGATCACATAAACATTATTCGAGCGCCCGCAGGCCAGCAGCAGCTTCGAATCGTCGGGCGAGAAGGTGAAGTGCCAGCAACGCTGTCCGATGGGAGTTTCCGCGACAAGCTGCAATGAGTCCGCCAAATACACCTGGAGCTTTCGCGCCATGGCTGCCGCCACGAAAATTCTTTTGCCCGAACGGTCAAAAGCGACGCCATAAGGCTTTGCCGCCGTCATCGCCGTTTTGCCCACCTGAAAGTCCCGATCCATCAAAAGCAGCGTACCCGAGCCCTCCATCGTAACCGCGTAGGAATCACCCGCGGGGGATCGTTTCACGCCCCGAGGACGCTTGCCATACATCGACAGATCCACTGTCTTGACAAGTTGCCCCGTGCCGGTATGGAAAATGCCGATGTTGTCCTGCGCTTCGTTGGCAACGATTAGCAAGGTGCCGTCGGAGGAGAACTCCAGGCTTTCGGTTTCCTTACCCGCCGTGAACACGGTCCCACGCGACCAGTCGGGAACGCTGAATGACACAATCTCGGATGGCTTCTCGTTCTCCTCCTCCTGTTCCTCGCCTGGCGGCCCGCCCGCAGATCCGGGCTCGAAGGAAGTGAACAGCCACTTTCCCGTCGGAAGCATCTTGATGAATTCCGGATTGTCGCCCAGCGCGACCCGGTGTATCAGATCGAGCCTGAGCCCGCGCGTATCAAACACGGTCATGTCAGCGGAGTCCTTATTCGCCGTGACCAAGTATCTTCCGTCGAACGTCAGGCCCAATCCTCGCGGCGCCACGTCGGCTGGATGGACGTGCTTTACGACCGCCAGGCGATTCAGATCAATGACGGATATTCCCCCGTCTTCTTCCGTCACGTAGGCCACGTTGCGGGGAATCCTGGTGAGCCACAAGTACAGAAAAGCACTCCCCAGGACAAGGGCGATCCCTCCCCCTACCGCAACTTTGCGCACGATCGTCTACCTGCCTCTCGAGAGGGGTTTGGGCCGGTGGAGGATCGAAGGGGAAGCAAAATAGGCGCGCGAAGGTGGTTCTTCTATGATGGCTATTTCCCAGGCCCGAGCGCGCCGCCCCCTCCGTGTCACATCATTGTGCTGAGCTTGGCCGTCACCCAACCCGTTCCCTTTTTCACTTCCAACTTGTCCACCAAAATCGAACCGTTCCTGAGCTTGCCAGTGACACGAATTGTCTGCCCCACGAATTCCGCGATGTCCGGCGAG
>Ga0187779_10002328_pt1 | contig 11671 bp, 5 predicted proteins | sample 1015_Q2_SP10_10__FD_132435 | JGI IMG/M metagenome (GOLD analysis project Ga0187779, IMG submission 132435) | Tropical peat soil microbial communities from peatlands in Department of Meta, Colombia - 1015_Q2_SP10_10_MG | ecosystem: Environmental > Terrestrial > Soil > Wetlands > Peat | place... | reverse complement strand
TGCCGGTAAAAAATTCGAAGTGCGAAGTGAAAAATGGAAAAGGAAACGATTGAGTGTTGGGCTTTTCACGATTTGCATTTTTCATTTTGCATTTTATGATGCATAAGGGGTGCGAAAATGTCTAAAGAAAAAAGAGAACTTGTCCGCGTACGAAAAGATTTTTCCAAAATTCCCACAATCCTGGAGATTCCTGATCTCATCGAGATTCAGAAAAAGTCTTACGATTATTTTCTGCAGAAGGACATTGCATCCGACAAAAGAAAAGATATGGGGCTCCAGGCGGCGTTCAAGAGCGTATACCCCATTTATGATTTCAACGAGACGGCGATGGTCGATTACCTCGGCTATTCACTGGGCGATCCGAAATACAGCATCTGGGAATGCCTGCAGCGCGGGGCGACGTTCGCGGCACCGCTCAAGATTAAGACGCGTCTCGTGTTCTTCGAGAAGGATGAGCAGACGGCTACCAAACGGGTGAAGGACATCAAGGAACAGGAAGTCTACGTCGGTGATCTGCCGCTCATGACCGAAACCGGCACGTTTATCGTGAACGGGACCGAACGTGTTGTCGTAAGCCAGCTTCACCGCTCCCCCGGTGCGTTCTTCACCCACGACAAGGGCAGGACTCACGCGAGCGGCAAAATTCTCTATTCCGCCCGGATTATCCCCTATCGCGGATCCTGGCTCGACTTTGAATTCGATGTCAAGGACATTGTCTACGTTCGGATCGACCGCAGGAGGAAGATTCCAGCCACCATCCTTCTCAAAGCCTTCGGATACTCCAACGAAGACCTGCTCAGGATGTATTATCCCATTGAAGACATCAAGATCAAAAAGGACGGCTTCACGCGCGGGATTCATGCCGACGTGCTGGCTGGCCTCAAGGCGCCCATAACCATTACCGACAAAAACACCCGCGAACAGATCGTAAAGGAAGGTGCCAAGATCACCCGCGTTGCGATCAAAAAAATGGAGGCGGCTGGCGTCACCGAGATCCCGATTCCTCGCGAGGAACTGGTCGACCGCATCGTTCTTCGGGACGTTATCGACCCGGAGACAGGCGAAGTGCTGCTCCCGGCAAACGAGAAGATCACGGAAGCGTTTCTTACGAGGATTGCGGAAACCAAGGTCGAAAAGATGGAAGTGATCTACATGGACGGCATCCATGTGATCGGCGCCATCAGGGACACCCTTCTTTCCGACAAAGTGCAGACGTCCGATGAGGCGCTCCTCGAGATCTACCGGAAAATGCGCCCGGGAGAACCGCCGACGATCGATATGGCACGGAACCTCTTCACGGGCATGTTCTTCAATGCCAAGCGCTACGATTTGTCGTCTGTGGGCAGATTGAAACTGAACAAAAAATTGAAGCTGGATGTCCCGATCGAGAAAACGACGCTGACCGCTCAAGACGTTGTCGAAGTGATCAGGTACCTCGTCAACCTCCGCACCGGGCGGGGTGAAGTGGATGATATCGATCATCTCGGCAACCGCCGCGTGCGTTCCGTGGGCGAACTGCTGGAGAACCAGATTCGCGTCGGCCTTGCACGCATGGAGCGCGCCATCAAGGAGCGCATGAGCCTGCAGGACGTCGATACCCTCATGCCGCATGATATCATCAACCCCAAGCCGGTAATCGCCGCCATCAAGGAATTTTTTGGATCGAGCCAGCTGTCCCAGTTCATGGATCAGACGAACCCGCTGGCGGAGATCACCCATAAGAGGAGACTTTCGGCCCTCGGCCCTGGCGGTCTCACCCGCGAGCGCGCAGGATTTGAAGTGCGCGACGTGCATACGACCCATTACGGCAGGATCTGCCCCATTGAGACCCCGGAAGGTCCGAACATCGGTCTCATTGTTTCCCTGGCGACGTACGCACGGGTGAACGACTACGGTTTCATAGAAGCACCTTACCGGAACGCAAAAGCCGGGAAGGTGACGGATGAGATTGAATACCTTTCGGCCGTGGACGGCGAGAACTACGTCATAGCCCAGGCGAATACACCGGTCGACAGCCGGGGCAAGATAGCGGTGGAAAGCGTGTCCGCACGCGTGGGAGGCGAATTCAAGCTGGTAAGCGCCGAGGAAGTGCAATACATGGACGTGTCGCCAAAACAGATTGTATCGGTGTCCGCCGCGCTCATCCCCTTCCTGGAAAATGACGACGCGAACCGCGCCCTCATGGGGTCGAACATGCAGCGCCAGGCGGTGCCGCTTCTCCGGCCCCAGGCGCCGGTCGTCGGCACGGGCATGGAACGTGTCGCCGCACGTGATTCGGGCGCCATCGTATCGGCCAAACGCGACGGCATCGTCGAAGGCGTGGATTCCACGCGGATCACGGTAAAGGGCGAGGACGCGAAGGGCCGGACGGTTATCGATACGTACCCGCTCACCAAATTCTATCGCTCGAACCAGAATACTTGTATGAACCAGAAGCCAATCGTCCGGCAGGGCGATAAGGTGAAAAAAGGGCAGGTAATCGCCGACGGGCCCGCCACAGACCTGGGAGAACTCGCCCTCGGACAGAACGTTCTTGTGGCGTTCATGCCCTGGAGCGGATACAACTATGAAGACGCGATCATCATCAGCGAGAAGATTGTAAAAGAAGACCGGTATACTTCCATCCACATCGAGGAGTTCGAGATCGAGGCCAGGGACACGAAGCTCGGCAAGGAAGAGATCACCCGGGACATTCCAAACCTCGGAGAAGAAACGCTCAGAAACCTCGACGAGAATGGGATCATCCGCATTGGTGCCGAGGTTATGCCCGGCGACATCCTGATCGGCAAAGTGACGCCCAAGGGCGAAACGCAGCTCACCCCCGAGGAAAAGCTCCTGCGAGCCATCTTCGGCGAAAAGGCTGGTGACGTACGGGATGCTTCGCTCTATGCTCCGCCGGGCATCGAGGGGACCGTCATCGACGTGAAGGTCTTCTCGCGCAAAGGCGAGGACAAGAACGAACGCCTTAAGACCCAGGAGAGCGAAGAGATCGCACGGCTCCAGAAAGAATATCAAGATGAAGTGCGTGCAGCCAAAGAGGACAAGTACAAGCGTATCCGCAGAATCCTGATCGGCAAGACAGCCGCAGATAAGGTTGTCAATGCAAAAACCGGAAAAACGGAACTGGCCAAGGGCAAAAAGATCACGACGGAGATTCTTGACAAACTTCCGGAAAAAGAGCTCGCGAAGATCAAGGTGGAATCCGAGGATTATCCAACCAAGCTTCAGGATATTCTTGACAACTCGGAGAACCAGCTCAGCATCCTTGAGTCCATCTATGACGAGAAGATCGGCAGATTAAAGCGCGGCGATGATCTTCCGCCCGGGGTCGTTAAGCTCGTGAAGGTTTATGTTGCCATGAAACGTAAACTTTCCGTCGGCGATAAAATGGCCGGAAGGCATGGAAACAAGGGCGTGGTCTCCCGAATCGTGCCTGAAGAGGATATGCCCTACCTTCCGGATGGCACTCCCGTGGAGATAGTCCTGAACCCCCTCGGCGTGCCGTCCCGTATGAACGTGGGACAGATTCTTGAAACGCACCTCGGCTGGGCCGCGAAGGCGCTTGGTCTGCACGTCGCAACCCCGGTGTTCGACGGGGCATCGGAAGAACGCATCCGCGCCATGCTCAAGGAAACCAAGCTTCCGGTAACGGGCCAGTCGCAACTTTTCGATGGCCGGACCGGGGAACCCTTCGACAAACCGGTGACGGTCGGTTACATGTATATGCTGAAGCTCCATCATCTCGTCGATGATAAGCTGCATGCTCGTTCCATCGGCCCCTATTCGCTCGTGACCCAGCAACCGCTCGGCGGCAAGGCGCAGTTCGGAGGTCAGCGTCTCGGAGAAATGGAGGTCTGGGCTCTCCAGGCTTACGGCGCAGCCTATTGTCTCCAGGAATTCCTCACCGTCAAATCCGATGACGTGTCCGGCCGCGCCAAGATCTACGAGGCGATCGTAAAGGGAGAGAACACGCTCGAACCCGGTCTGCCCGAGTCCTTCTATGTGCTCATCAAGGAGCTGCAGAGTCTCTGCCTCGATGTCGAGCTTATCGAGCGCAAGAACGAGAAGGAACGGGTGATCGGGCTTGAAAAAATATCATCCGCCCGGTAGCAGTCCCTGGAGGATGCTGAGTCGTTGCAGAGGGCAGCGGCTGGATGGGCTGGTAATAGAGGATAGATGAATGACTAGGTCATGAGGGCGTTGCCCTCACCTATGGAGGTCCACTGTGGAAGAGAAACAATTATCGGAAAATAAAGCCAGAGCAGATGTGATGAGCCTCTTTGAAAAACCGAAAGATATCAGCTTTGATGCCATGCGGATCAAGATCGCATCGCCTGACCGGATCAAGGAATGGTCTTTCGGCGAAGTGAAAAAACCTGAAACGATCAATTATCGCTCTTTCAAACCGGAGCGGGATGGCTTGTTCTGCGCGAAGATTTTCGGTCCGATCAAGGATTGGGAATGCCTCTGCGGAAAATACAAGCGCATGAAGCACCGCGGCATCGTTTGCGACAAGTGCGGCGTCGAGGTGATACAGTCGAAGGTCCGACGCGAACGCATGGGCCACATCGAACTCTCCTCGCCGGTCGCTCACATTTGGTTCCTGAAAGGTCTCCCGAGCCGCATCGGGACGCTCCTGGATATGACGCTCCGGCAGCTTGAGAAGGTCCTGTACTTTGAAAACTACGTGGTCGTCGATCCGGCTGATACGCCGCTCAAGCATAAAGAGCTCCTTACCGAGGAAAAATTCCGAAAGGCGCAATCGGAGTACGGCTCCAGCGCCTTCAAGGCCGGCATGGGCGCAGAGGCGATCCGGGAGATGCTGAACGCCATCGATCTCGAGGTGGAATCGGAGGACATCCGAAAGAAAATAGAAACGGCAACCTCGATGGCCACGAAGAAGAAACTGACTAAGCGCCTTAAGGTGATCGAAGCCTTCCGCAAGTCCGGCAACAAGCCCGAGTGGATGATCCTCGACGTGATCCCCGTGATTCCACCCGAACTGCGCCCGCTTGTCCCGCTCGAAGGCGGCCGCTTCGCAACCTCGGACCTGAACGACCTCTATCGGCGGGTCATCAACCGCAATAACCGGCTCCGGAGGCTTGAAGAGCTCAAAGCACCTTCCGTCATCATCCGCAATGAAAAACGGATGCTGCAGGAGGCGGTTGATGCACTCTTTGACAACGGCCGCAGGGGAAGGGTCCTGCGCGGACCGAACAAACGTCCGCTCAAGTCTTTGTCAGACATGCTCAAGGGTAAGCAGGGGCGGTTCCGCCAGAACCTTCTTGGCAAGCGCGTGGACTACTCCGGACGTTCGGTGATCGTCGTCGGCCCTGATCTCAAACTCCATCAGTGCGGTCTGCCGAAAAAGATGGCGCTCGAGCTGTTCAAACCCTTTATCTTCAACAAGCTCGAGGAAAAAGGGTATGCCACGACCATCAAGAGCGCAAAGAAGATGATCGAGCGCGAACGCCCCGAAGTATGGGATGTGCTCGAAGAGGTTATTCAGGAACACCCCGTGCTGTTGAACCGCGCCCCAACGCTCCACCGCCTCGGCATCCAGGCATTCGATCCCGTGCTCGTGGAGGGCAAGGCTATACGCCTGCATCCTCTCGTGTGCGCCGCGTTCAACGCCGACTTTGACGGCGACCAGATGGCAGTCCATATCCCGCTCTCGGTCGAGGCCCAGCTCGAAGCGCGGGTTCTCATGCTTTCCATCAACAACGTCCTTTCGCCGGCGAACGGGCGGCCGATCACTGTTCCCTCGCAAGATATCGTGCTCGGCTGCTACTACCTTACCAAGTTGCGTTCCGGTGTCCGCGGCGAGGGGAAAATTTTCTCCAGCCGTGACGAAGCCCGCATTGCCTATGATCAGGGCGTGGCTGACATTCATGCTCGCATCCGTGTGCGCATCAACGGCAAGATTGAGGAAACGACGGTCGGGCGCGTCCTTTTCAGCGAGATCCTCCCGGAAGGGATTTCCTTCTCCTCGGTGAACAAGGAAATGACCAAGAAGGAACTGGCGAAGCTGCTCGACGAATGCTTCCGGAAGCTCGGTCTCCGGCGTACGGTGGTGCTGATCGACGATCTGAAAGAAATGGGATTCCGGTTTGCGACTCGATCCGGCATATCAATCTGCATTGCCGACATGCACATCCCGAGCAAAAAACAGAAGTTCATTGAGCAGGCACAGAAGGAAGTGATGGAAATTCACCACCAGTATACCGAGGGCCTCATTACGAACGGTGAACGCTACAATAAGGAAATCGATATCTGGGCGAATGTGACCGAAAAGATCGCCGATGAAATGATGGGTGAACTCGGCATGGAGGCGGTGGAGATCGGGGTCGCCAAGAAATCGGAACTCCAGGAAGCCCGCTCCTTCAACAACATCTTCATGATGGCCGATTCGGGGGCGCGCGGCAGCACGCAGCAGATTAGACAGCTCGCCGGCATGCGCGGACTCATGGCCAAGCCGTCGGGTGAAATCATTGAAACGCCGATCACGGCCAATTTCCGGGAAGGTCTTACCGTGTTGCAGTACTTCATCTCGACCCACGGCGCACGCAAGGGCCTGGCGGACACGGCGCTCAAGACCGCTAACTCGGGATACCTGACGAGACGGCTCGTCGATGTGTCGCAAGACGTGATCATCACCCAGGACGACTGCGGGACGACTGACGGTATCATCGTGGGCTGCCTCGTCGAAGGCGGCGAGATCAGTGAGCCTCTGTCGGAGCGCATCCTCGGCCGTGTTGCGGCTGAGGACGTCAAGGATCCGATCACGAAGGAAGTGATCATCGGCACCCGCAGGGAAATCAACGAGGACCTCGTTAAGAGGATCGATGAAGCAGGGATTGACCGAATCAAGATCCGTTCCGTGCTGACCTGCCAGTCTCTGCGCGGTGTATGCCGGATGTGCTACGGCAGAGACCTGGGTCGCGGCAAACTTGTCGATATCGGCGAGGCCATCGGCATCATTGCGGCGCAATCCATCGGTGAACCGGGCACGCAGCTTACCATGAGGACATTCCACATCGGTGGTACGGCGAGCAAGGTGGTCGAGCAGACGGTACTGGAGGCCAAGAACTCGGGTATCATGAAGTATCTGAGCCTGAATACCGTAAAAAACAAAGAGGGCGATTATGTTGCCATGTCCCGGAACGGCAATATCGCCATTTATGATGAGACGGGCCGTGAGAAGGAGAAGTACGCCGTCATCTACGGCGCCCGCATAAAAATCCAGGACGGCCAAAAGGTTGAGGTCGGCCAGAAACTCGTGGAGTGGGATCCCTATTCATTGCCGATCCTTACGGAAATAGGCGGGAAGATCGCTTTTGGTGACATCATCGAAGGCGTCACCATGCGCGAAGAAGTCGACGAGGTCACCGGTCTGTCGCGCAAAGTGATCATTGACTATCCGAACCAGAACCTCAGGCCAAGAATCTCGATCAAGGACCAGCACGGGAAGACCGCAAGGCTGCCAGGCTCCAATGTCGTCGCACGTTATCTTCTTCCCGCGGGAGCACACATTCTCGTGGACAAGGGTGACGAGATATTCCCGGGCGATATCCTGGTGAAGATCCCGCGTGAAACCACGAAGACCAAGGATATCACCGGCGGTCTCCCGAGAGTCGCCGAGTTGTTCGAGGCCAGGAAACCGAAGGAACAGGCGATCATCAGCGAGATCGACGGTACCGTGGAATTCGGCGGCTTCGTGAAAGGCATGCGCCGCATCCTTGTAAAAGACGGGATGGGTAACGAGAAAGAATACCTCATTCCCAAAGGCAAACATGTTAACGTTCATGAGGGGGATTGGGTTACTGCGGGTGAACCGCTCATGGATGGTCCGGTCGATCCGCATGACATCCTGAACGTGCTTGGCCCCAAGGAACTCCAGAAATACCTCGTTGACGAGGTACAGCAAGTCTACCGTCTTCAAGGCGTCAGCATCAACGACAAGCATATCGAGGTCATCGTACGACAGATGCTCCGCAAGGTCAGAATCGAGGATGCCGGCGATACCTCGTTCCTCATCGGGGAGCAAGTCGACCGTTTTGCTTTCGCACGGGAAAATGAAACAATGATCTCCAAGGGCACGAAACCGGCGACGGCACGGCCTATCCTCCTTGGCATCACGAAGGCGTCGCTTACGACGGACAGCTTTATTTCCGCAGCATCCTTCCAGGAAACCACCCGCGTCCTCACGGAAGCCGCCATTACGGGTGCGGTCGACGATCTGGTGGGTCTGAAAGAGAACGTCATCATGGGGAGATTGATTCCAGCCGGTACGGGCATGACCGAGTATCGGAACACGTATGTGGTTGTCAGCGACGAAACGGCGGAGGAGAAGAAACCGAACGTTGCAGAATAGCGTAAAATGAGCAACACAAAAAAAACCTTGACAACAGGTGCTTATACCGCTATAATCATCGGGTTTTGACTCAACGTTTCTGAAAATTTGCTATATCCATGTTTTTAAGGAGTAATTCCCGTGCCGACAATTAGCCAATTGGTAAGAAAAGGCAGGACCTTAGCCATAAGCAAGACCAAGAGTCCTGCACTGAAGAGCTGCCCTCAAAAACGGGGCGTCTGCATCAGGGTCTATACCACAACGCCGAAGAAGCCGAACTCGGCTCTCCGGAAAGTGGCCAGAGTGAGGCTCACAAACGGGATGGAAGTGACAACCTACATCCCCGGCGTGGGGCACAATCTGCAGGAGCACTCCATCGTGCTCATCCGCGGCGGCAGGGTGAAGGATCTTCCGGGCGTGCGCTACCATATCGTACGGGGAACGCTGGACACGGTGGGCGTCGCCAATCGCAAGCAGGGCCGGTCCAAGTACGGAGCAAAGCGGCCCAAGTAATCAAGTAACAAGGTGGCAACTCAACGTGGGCGCGGGTGCGCAATTGCGTAAGAGAAGGAAGAGCATACTATGCCGAGAAAAAGCATTGTCGTAAAAAGAGAATCATTGCCCGATCCGAAATATCACAGCCAAATGCTGGCGAAGTTCGTGAACGTGCTCATGCGCAAAGGCAAGAAAAGCACGGCGGAGGCGATATGCTATAAAGCCCTGGATCGTATTCAGAAGAAGACGAACGGGGATCCCATCGCCATTTTCAAGAAAGCCGTCGAAAATCTGAAGCCGACGCTCGAAGTGAAATCGCGCAGGGTCGGCGGTGCCTCCTATCAAGTGCCGATTGAAGTCAAACAGCCTCGCAGGCTTTCGCTCGCCTTCCGATGGCTCAGGCTCTACGCCTCACAGCGGCCGGAAAAATCCATGGTTGAGAAACTGGCAGCGGAAATTCTTGATGCCTCGAACAATACGGGCGCCGCTGTCAAGAAAAGAGAAGACGTACACCGTATGGCAGAGGCCAATAAAGCCTTCGCCCACTATCGATGGTAAGGTGCGCATCTAGAAGCGGAGGAAGTTTTGGCAAGGCAGTATTCACTCGAAAACACACGTAACATCGGAATTATGGCTCACATCGACGCCGGGAAAACGACGACGACGGAGCGCATTCTTTACTATACCGGTGTTTCCTATAAGATCGGCGAGGTGCACGACGGCACGGCAGTCATGGACTGGATGGTGCAGGAGCAGGAGCGTGGTATCACCATCACGTCTGCCGCAACGACCTGTTTCTGGCGGGATAAGCGTATCAACATCATCGACACCCCCGGCCACGTGGACTTTACCATAGAAGTGGAGCGTTCGCTTCGCGTTCTCGATGGAGCCGTCGCCGCCTTCGACTCGGTGAGCGGCGTGGAGCCCCAGTCCGAGACGGTATGGCGACAGGCTGATAAGTATAAAGTGCCGCGCATAGCGTTCATGAACAAAATGGATCGCATCGGGGCTGATTTCTACATGAGTGTGCAGAGCATGATTGACCGGCTCGGTGCGAACGCCGTGCCGATCCAGATCCCCGTCGGTGCAGAGGACAAATTCCGCGGCTGTATTGATCTGGTAAAGATGAAGGCCGTACTCTTCGACGACGAAACGCTCGGTGCGAAATATGCCGTTGAAGAAATTCCGGCTGATCTCCTTCCCAGGGCGAAAGAGTACCGGGAAAAGATGATCGAGAAAATTGCCGACGCTGACGATACCGTGATGGAGAAATTCCTGAACGGCGAGACGCCGACGGAGGCAGAGATCATGACAGCGATCCGCAAGGGCACGATCGCGATGAGCATCTTCCCCGTTATCTGCGGTTCGGCATTCAAGAACAAGGGCGTACAGCTTCTCCTCGACGCGGTGGTGGACTACCTTCCGTCTCCGCTGGACATTCCGCCTGTCACGGGCATAGGACCAAAAGGCGAAGAAGTTGTGCGTCAGACCGCTGACAGCGAGCCGTTTGCGGCCGTGGCCTTCAAGATCATGACCGATCCCTTCGTGGGGCAGCTCACGTTCATCCGGGTGTATTCCGGGACGCTGACATCCGGGTCCTATGTCTACAACTCTACCAAAGGGACGAGAGAGCGGATCGGCAGGTTGCTCAAGATGCACGCGAACAAACGCGAAGAGATCCAGGAAATCTACGCCGGCGATATCTGCGCTGCCGTTGGACTCAAGAATACGCTCACGGGTCATACGCTGTGCGATGAGAACAAGCCTGTTATTCTTGAAGCGATGACCTTTCCTGAGCCGGTCATCTCCGTGGCCATCGAGCCCAAGACCAAGGCAGACCAGGAAAAGCTCGGCTTTTCACTCCAGAAGCTCATGCAGGAAGATCCTTCATTCCGCGTCTTTACTGACCAGGAGACCGGTCAAACCATTATTTCAGGCATGGGCGAGCTCCATCTCGAAATTATCGTTGACCGTTTGATGCGTGAGTTCAAGGTTGACGCAAACGTTGGCAAGCCTCAGGTGGCATACCGCGAAACGATCAAGAAAAAGGTTGTTGCCGAGGGCAAATTCGTGCGTCAGTCCGGAGGTCGTGGTCAATACGGCCATGTTGTCCTCGAGCTCGAGCCTCAGGAGCCGGGAAAAGGCTTTGAGTTTGTGAACAAGACGGTCGGCGGCTCTGTACCGAAAGAATATGTCGCTCCGACCCAGAAGGGTATTGAAGAGGCCATGGAAAACGGCGTCCTTGCCGGATACCCCGTGGTCGATATCAAGATTACGCTGATCGACGGGTCCTACCATGATGTCGACTCCTCGGAAATGGCATTTAAGATTGCCGGCTCCATGGGATTCAAGGAAGGTGCAGCTAAGGCCAATCCGACCTTGCTCGAGCCGATCATGGCGGTAGAAGTCGTCTGCGCCGAGGAGTATATGGGTGATATCATCGGCGATCTGAACTCCCGCCGCGGCCGTGTGCAAGGTATGAATATGCGTGGAGCAGGACGCGTTATTACCGCCCAGGTACCGCTTTCAGAAATGTTCGGATACGCGACCGACATTCGGTCCAAGACCCAGGGAAGGGCGACGTATACGATGCAGTTCGCTCATTATGAAGAAGTACCGAAAACCATTGCAGAGCAGATCATCGCCAAGGTGAAGGGTGAAACCGTAAAGAAGTAATCAACATTTTACTCGTAAGAAGCAATTTAACACTTCCTTAGAGGAGGCGAACAGCATGTCAAAGGCAAAATTTGAGAGAACGAAACCGCATGTGAACGTGGGCACGATCGGCCACGTGGACCACGGAAAGACGACCTTGACGGCAGC
>Ga0187779_10002327_pt1 | contig 11677 bp, 16 predicted proteins | sample 1015_Q2_SP10_10__FD_132435 | JGI IMG/M metagenome (GOLD analysis project Ga0187779, IMG submission 132435) | Tropical peat soil microbial communities from peatlands in Department of Meta, Colombia - 1015_Q2_SP10_10_MG | ecosystem: Environmental > Terrestrial > Soil > Wetlands > Peat | place... | reverse complement strand
CTGGTCATCGCCGCGGTCAGGACGTCGTTGACCGTCGTGCCGGTCGCGTGGCCGATCGCTTTGAGGTCGTCAAGCGGGATCCGTTCAGACCACGTCACGCGCCGCGGGACGGTGGGCTTGGCGCTGAGGACGGTCTTCGCGTCGGACCTGGTCAAAAGCAGCTTCGCCAGCGTTGTCGCGTCGGCAGTCCCGCGCGAGGCGAGCGCCGGCAGCTCGGAGGTCGGGTGCGTGAGGATCTCGATCCCCTCGTGGACGCCGGCCTGGGCGAGCCGCGCGCCGGTCTTGACGGGCCCGGCGATCAAGCCAAGCCGACCCCGCCCGGTGCGCTCGCCCGCAGGCGCGATCCCGGCGTCGGCGGGCGTGTCGGTCAGCGACAGCAGCACGCGGGAGAGCGCGATCCCATCGGCGATGCAGTGGTGGATTCGCACGATCATCGCCATCCCGGCGCCGAAGCCGTCGACCAGGTACCAGTCCCACAGCGGCTTGCGGCGATCGAGCGGACTCGAGATCAGGTCGCTGATCAGCTCCTCGAGCGCGCGCTTGTCCCCGGGCGCCGGAAGGGCGAGGTGGTGGACGTGAAGATCGAGGTCGAAGTTCGGATCATCCTCCCACGACGGGACCCCAACCCCGACACGCGGCTCTTTGACTAGCTGGCGAAACCGTGGGAACGGCTCGACCAGGCGCGATCGCAGGATCTCTTTGACGCGGTCGGCATCGACGGGCTCCTCGAACCAGAGCAGCGCGTTGACGACCATCAGGTTCGTCGGCCGGTCCATGTGCAGCCAGGCCGCGTCCGCGTTGCTCATTCGCTGCGCACTCATCACGGGATCCCTTTCTAATCGGGCGAATCCACTGCCACGCTACGGTGCCGCCTCCCAGGCGCATCCGGGATTCTCCCCCGTGTCACGGCAGCAGGCAAGTGTGGGCCCACCCCGGCGTGCAGCGGTGCTGCGAGGCGCACTCGACCGGATCGCCGCCGCTTTCCCGAGAGCACGATCTCCGCGGCAAGCGCGTCAGCCTCAGCTCGGCACTTGCGGCTGCTACCGCGCCGCGCTGACGCACAACCCCGACCTTGCCACCGAACTCGACCAGCTTCTCCGTGGCATCGAGGACTGGCACACGCCCGCTCTCGCCCGCCCTACGACAGCGCATCACGAGCGAATACGCGACCTGGCGCGCGCGATCCAGAGCTGCGCTGCGAAGCTGCTCACCTCCGCGCACGGGCCGAACATCGCTCGCCACGCCAGCATCGCGATCTGCCGCGAGCACACCGACCTCACCAGCCGCGAGATTGCCCTGATCCACAACGTCAACCACGCCCAGCCCACGTTCGCGCACGGCACCGTCGAGCGTCGCCGCCGCAAGAACCCAGACTTCGACGACCGGTACCGACAACTGCTCGACAACGCGCAGCAACTCCAGCGACAAGCCGGCTACGCGCACGCCAACCTCAAACGCGGCCTAACCAGGCAAACCGGCCGCCGCTGACGCGCTGCCACGGCCACCACTGGAAACAAGCCGTCAAACTGGAAACTACCCTGAGCGGCAACAGAGGCGCGCGGCTAATGGCAGTGATCGCCGAGGCCGGGATCGCGTGGACGCTCGCTCGGACATGGCCGGGATCGCGGACGCGCGAGCGGCAGCTCAAGCGCCAGGGCGGCGCCTCGCGTCGCTGCCCGATCTGCCGCACTCAGAAGGCGCATGTCGTGGACGACGCGAAGGCCTCCAGCGACACGTCGCCCGGCGCCGCGGCGGCGGCCGTCTGCACGTCCAGGAGCGGGAGCCGGTGATGGCGCTGCAGGCGACGCGCACGATCGGTACCGGCGATGGCTGGGACCGCACGGAGAGCGGCATCTACGTGCCCGACTGGGCGGGCCTCGAGGACGTGCGTCCGGGCTCGGTGATCGAGAACCCCGACCGCCAGCCGCTCGGGATCGACCTGTTCGCCGGGGCCGGCGGGTTCTCCTGCGGCTTCAAACAGGCCGGCTGGCACGTGATCGCCGCCAACGAGCATGACGTCGACGCTGCCTGCACGTACCTGTGCAACCTCGGCTCGCCGGGCACCCGGATCGTGTTCTGCACCCCCGAGCACGAGGACCGCTGGCGACGCGGGCACAAGCGCCTTGAGCGCTACCACGCCCAGCCCGGTCGGCCATCCTTGGAGCCTGGCTCGGGGTGGATCGCCGGGCAAACAGGCGTGCAGCCCTGCGAGGTGTTCTTCTTCGGCGACGTTCGTGCGCTGAGCGGCCAGCGCATCCTCGCCGAGCTCGACCTGACCGGCGATGAGGTCGGCTTCGTGTTCGGCGGCCTGCCCTGCCAGGGCTTCTCCCGCGCCGGGCGACGCCAAGCCGACGATCCGCGCAACGAGCTCGTGTTCGAGTTCATGCGCGTCGTGTGCGAGATCCACCCGCGCAGCTTCTGCATGGAGAACGTGCCCGGGATGCTCGACATGGTCACCCGCGACGGGGCGCCCGTGATCGACGCGCTCGCGCTGATGGCCCAGGAGGGCGGGATGGGCACCTTCCAGGCGATCCGCCGCTCGCTCGCCGAGCCCGCCGGCGTGGGCGCCGCGCTGCGGACCATGCAAGCCGACGCCTCACGCCGTCAGCCGCAGCCGGGTGTCTCGGACAACGGCCACATCAGGGTGGACGAGGAGCAGCTGCCGCTGTTCGACGGAGCGCGGTCATGACGGCGGCCGCACGCGACACGTCGCGTCGCCGCTCCGAGAATCTCGTCACCGAGGCCAACATCGACGCGATGAAGCGCCGCGGATGGGTCGAGCGCTCCCGCCAGGAACGCCCTGACGAGCAGCGGATCCTCGTGACCCTGTGGCACCCGTCGCAAACGATCGGCGAGGGAACCGACCGCTACCGCACGGCAGTCGAGACGTTCCGCAGCCTCCCGCTCGACGCTCCCGCCCCGACGCAACTCGCGCTGTTCCAGGAGCCGTGCTGATGCTCCTCCTGACCACCCAAGCCGAACCGCAGATCCACACCCACCGCATCCCGCGCGACACGTCGCCCCCCGTCCCGCGTCTGCTCGAGCCGTCACGCCCGTCACGCCGGTCGCCGCCGGCTCACTCCCCTCCCCGCCGCCTTAATACCTACCCTGAAAGGAGATCCGCGATGATCCTCAAGATCCACCTCCCCGGTGCAGCGCCCTACCACGTCGGTGACGAGATCTGGCAACACTCGCTCGAGGACGCGATCGCCGCGGAAGCCCAGACGATCGCCCAGAACGCAGGATCCGACCTGCTCCAATCCCCCGCACCCGAACACCGCGAACAACTGCGCCTGCAGGTGATCGCGGAGATGACCCGCACGCTCATCGACGTCGGCGACAGCTACCGGGCGCCCGACGGCATTCTCTACTCGCTCGTCGACGAACCGGGGTTTCAGTAGCAACGGCGCGCCTGTGGCGGGCGGGCCCCGGCGATGAGCGAGACTGCGCTCTTGGCAGCCTCGAGTCCCGTGTCGGTGGCAGTTTGGGTGCGGTGACGTTGGGCTCAGCGCTCATGGGCCAAATCCGCGTCGTCGGCCCGATGCTCGTCCTGAGACTCGCTCAGGTCGCGAAAGCACAATGAGCCGCGGGCGCCAACTGGCACGGATAGGCCAACGCGGGTGTCCGACCGTGGCGAGAAGTCAGTCTCTAACCGGGAAGCTGAAGAGCGGCCTTCGCCGCAGCAGCCAGGACCTCAGGCCCGGCATCTCTCACAACGCCGAGGAGCCACTTTGCGCCCCGGCGGAGGTGTTCCAGAACACGTGGACCGTCGCCACCGCGGGCCGCGGCTTCAGCTTCCGCGAGGTGGCCTAGCGCGCCGCCGTACCGTGGGGTGTCAGGGTCGGTACGCAGCTCGTTGTAAAGAGTCGCCAGTTGGTTGGCGAGCGTCGGAAGATCGATGTCCGCCTTGACCTCGTTCCAAACCTGTGTCACGGCAGCGCTTGCCCCGGGTCCAACGGCCACGGACATGCCACCGGAGATGATGATGTTCTCCGCGAGGAGGTTGACCTGGCCCGGCGGCGGACCTTCCATCATCACCGGAGTCTGCTTGGACCAAGCGCTGAGCGTTTCAGGAGGTGGACCCGGAAGATCCGGGATTGGCTGATCAGGAAGCCTCTCATTGACCGCTCCGCTCGCGTCACGGAGGTTCTTGGCGTCCAAAGGTTGGATGCGCCACTGCGCGGAAACTCTCCCGCTGCCATCCACCGCAGGTAGCCACCAGTACAAGGCCATGCGGTTGCCAAAGGATTTCGCCTCAAGAGGGAGCGGTGTGGTGCCGTCGGTCTTCTAGCGTTGGGGTGGAGCCGAGTCTGCGCTGTGCGCGCAGTGGTGATACGTGACTGCCTGTTCGGTGGTGAGCATCGGTTCGTTCAGCAGCGAGGTGGGCCGCAGTTCTGAGTTCTCGAGCACCAGGATCGGTTCGTAGAAGCCGATCACGTTCTCGCAGACAGAGCAGCGCAATCTGTGATCCCGCACGCTACGAGTATCGATCATTCCAGCGATCACGGCGTCAGTAGGTCTGTGCCGGGGGGCACTGGATCCGGCGGGCGGTCGCGATCTTCCTTGCCCTCCCGGATCGCGTGCCCGCACGAGGGATCGGCGTGTGCTGGCGCAGGTGCGCCGACCAGGCCGGGTGATCCGCCGGCCGATCGCGTTCTGGTCATGTCGACGGCGGCGCGTTCGGACTCGATGAGTGAGATCTCGACGAGGATTTCCCCGTAGTCCCGTGCGTGGCTTCGAGCAGTTGCGCCTAGCGGGGTTCCCCGGGGATGTAGAAGTCGCATCGGGCGCACGCCATCCGGCGCGGGCATTGCTCAAAGAAAGCGTGTTCGGAGCGCGAAGCCGGGAGGGACATCGATGTCGTCGCGCAGCTTCTGGGCTTCGCGGACGTTCTGGAGTTTCTTCAGCGCCTGGTTTTCGACTTGGCGGATCCGCTCGCGCGTCACGTTGAACGTGCGCCCGACCTCGTCAAGGGTGCGCGGGTGCTCATCGCCCAGGCCGTAGCGCAGCTCGAGCACGCGACGCTCGCGGTAGCTGAGGTTCTCGAGCGCTTCGCGCAGGGCTTCCCTTGTGAGGGTCTCAACGGCGCGCTCGTACGGCGACTCGGCGTGCTCGTCGGCGATCAGCTGCCCGAACTCGGTCTGCTCCTCATCGCCTACCGGCTTCTCCAGCGAGATCGGCACCTGCGCGGAGCGCTTGATCGATTCGACCTCGTCGGGCTCGAGACCGACCACCTCGGCGATCTCCTCAGCCGTCGGCTCGCGCCCGAGCCCAACCGTGAGCTTGCGCTCCGCCCGGCCGATCCGATTGAGCCTCTCAAAGACGTGGACGGGGATCCGGATCGTCCGCGCCTTGTCCGCCAGCGCCCGCGCGATCGCTTGGCGGATCCACCACGTCGCATAGGTCGAGAACTTAAACCCCTTGCGGTAATCGAACTTCTCCGCCGCGCGGACCAGACCGATGGTGCCCTCCTGGATCAGGTCCAGGAACGGCAGCCCCTGGTTGCGATAGTTCTTCGCGATCGACACGACCAGCCGCAGGTTCGCCTCGACCATCCTCTGTTTAGCCTCGAACGACCCACGCTCGATCCGCTTAGCGAGATCGACCTCCTCCTCCGCACTGAGCAGCCGCACCTTGCCGATGCCCTTGAGAAACAGCTGCAGCCCGTCGGTCGTACCCTCGGGCCTCAGATTCAGCGAAGCCTTTCCGCGGGTGCGCTTCTCGGTGGCCCGCTCAATCCTGATGCTCGCGGCGGTGGCCGGATCGATCTCCTCGACCAGTTCAATCTCACAGCGCTCCAGCAGGCCATGCAACTCCTCGAGGTCGCTTTCCTCGAGGTCAAGCTCGGCCGTCGCGGTCGCGACCTCGACGTATGTGAGCACGCCGACCAGTTGCCCGCGGGCGATCAAACCCCTGACCTCCTCAAGCTCCCCAAGCTCCACTACAGACATCTCATCGCACTCCCTCGCCCGCGTGGACTAATCCGACTCACGTCGACGCATCGCGTTGCACCCGGAGAAAGAACCGCGATGTTCGCGCGTCCGCGACTCACAGAGCTCTCGACGCCTTCGCGACTGCGCATCGATCCGATTTCATCGCGTTCTGCGCAGGCCTCGGCCGGCCGCGACGAGCGACCCTCCGTCCCGCAGCCGTTCGCGTCGATCACGCCGCGCGTAGAAACTCCGATGACACCCGGGGACCCACGACCGCGATTGCAGCGTGGCGACGACAGCTTCGTCGCGGTGCCGAACGCGCGAGAGCTAGACAGCGTCGTGGACGCCGAGTTCGCGGTGCACCGATCGCGCCGCCACGCGAAGTCCGATGCGCGGGCCGGTCACGATCGCGCTCGGCTCGACTCGGGAAGCGGAATCGAGACGGCGACCGCCCGGGGCACCGAGTGGGGAAGGTCCTGCGGCCCGAACAGCCGGAAGCCAACAGCCCGCTCAAACCTCGCGACCCGCTCAAGCGGGCCACCGCACTCCGGACACGAAACGAGGTACGCCGCCGCACCGGGAGTGAAGCGCAGCCGGCAGCTTGGGCACCAAACAGGGGCCATAACCGACCCTTTCCGTAGAAGCCAGAAAGACGAGTCTACGCCCTCGCCCACACCGAACCCCATCGAACCCCACCGTTCATCTATGTGCCTTGCAGCGGAAGCAGCACTCGCGACAGTCGGGCGGCGATGTTCATCGCTTCTGCCATCGGCCGCCTTGCCACCATCGCCCCGGTGCCCCCTGGGTCCCGAGTTCCCGATTCCGGCCTGGTGGGCGCACTAGTCCTGCACGGACTGCCCCGCGACGGCCTCGGTCCACGCGGACTCGGCGGTTACCCGCTCTCCGATCTGGGTTCCGGGATTTTGGCGACCTGATCGCGTGGCTGTCGACCCGGCGAGCGAGAACCATCGAGTGCACCAACCGCTCGCGACGCCGTTCACGGCTCGGGAGTCACGGCTTGCGGCGATCGAGACGCAACGGGTCACCGGCGCGGACGCCGAAACTGACGGAGCGTTCGGCTCGCTCTCCAGACGCGCCGTCAAACCGTGCCGGCGCTGGATCGAGGGAAGGCAGGTGCACGACCAGGGCGTATGCGCAGTCGCGGCAAGCGGTCTACGGTTCGTTGTGCGAATGCGGTCGGAGCGCGAGCTGGTGTTCTGGTAGGCAGTCGGGGGTAGAGCACTGCCAACGTGCGTAACGCCGCGCGTCCCTTCCATACGCGGGCTCTTCAAGGAGCATCCTCACGAGCTCAAGATCGTTGAGCGGCCTGGACGGACGGCCGGAGTTGGCCGCGTTGTACGTGCGGATCGCCGAGACGCTTGAGCGATCCGCGCAACTGGCCGAGCAGCACGCCCAACGCGAACGGAGCAACGGCCGGCTGGACTCGGCCGCCGTCGAAGTGGAACGCGCCAGGCGGGCGCGCGAAGCCGCTCGCCGCGGCCGGGCGCTCGCTGCCCGAATGCAATGAGCCAACGCTCGGCACGCGCTGATCGGGATCGGCGTATCGCCGGTTCGCCACCGGGCCTAGTACACGTCGCTCCCGGCGGAGCGAGGCCGCGTCTGTGTCGCGGGCGGTCCTGCCGCAGATGCTTGGTAAGTCATTGCGGCTAGACTCCGCGTTTAGCGCCGGGCGATGTCACCCGGCTTGGTAGTGCCCGCGTTCGTAGTTGTTGCTCTTGCACCTCCCGCGTTTCGCAGCACACGATTCTCCCGGGAGGGAATGCATGACAACCGGAACTGTGAAGTGGTTCAACGACGACAAGGGCTACGGCTTTATCACGCCTGACGACGCGGGCAAGGATCTGTTCGTCCATCACTCCGCGATCGCTGGCGGCGGCTTCAAGTCGCTGGCCGACGGCGCGCAGGTGTCCTTTGACACCGAGCAGGGCGCCAAGGGCCCTGCGGCCGCCAACGTGCGCGTCCTCTAGCTCCGCACAACGCCCAGGTCCCCGCCTTTGGCTGCCACTGGCAGCGTTTGGCGTGGGGAGGTATCCGAGGGCGAGCACGTCCCCGCCGCCTCGGCAGAGCGGCCGCTCATGTTCGCCCATGAACTCCAAACCAAGCAGGGAGAAGCATGGCCTCGAGCGGCAAGAAGAAGACCACGTTTTCAAAGCTCGCGCGTGAGAGCAGGCTTCGCGAGAAACGGATCGATAAGCAGGCTAGGAAGGAAGCGCGCAAGCGCGCGGCCGAAACTGAGGCCCCGCAACTCGCTGACACGCCGCCGAGCGAGGACCGGCAACTCTCGTAGCTTTGCGTCGAGCGACGCGACGGCGGGCAGCGCCCCGCATGTAGTCGCTCGGCGGCTCAATCACCTGCACCCAGATAAGGGCGCAGTGCGGCGGTCGGGCCGGCACGGATGCCGGACCTCGATTCTGATGAGAATCGAGCGATGCCTGCTATTGCGACGCGGAGCTGCTGCGCAACTGGGGACTGCGGGACTGCTTCATCGTGGCGTTTCTGGCGTCGCTGCCGCCGGCTCAAGCCTGTGTCACCGGCCGAGTCGACACGGTCCCCCCGGTGGCGATGGCGAGCTAGCGGTTGACTCGTCGTCGTGTCGCGGGCAGATTCAGCCGCGTGCTAGGCGCTGGCGGTCCTGAGCGTCACGACATGCTCAGGATTGATGGCCAGGTCCGCTCCCGTTTCGGCCTCGGTGAGCCATGCCAGCTGCATGATCGAACCGCGAGCGGCGTCGACGATGATCCGTTCGACGTGTTTGGCGTCTCCCTCGACGCGGTAGCGGTCGCCGGTCGAGAGGGTCATGTCCGTGGTCTGGATCGCGGGCTGCGGCGACTGGTCGCTTGAGCTCATCGGGCTCAGGGTGCTCGCCCCAGCACCGGTGGCGCTTCAGTGGCATTGGGGGTTAGATGGTGAAGTTCCATGCCCACGGTCAGGAAGGATGAGAGGCTATCGTCACGCCGCAGGCGTCGGAGCCCTGTCAGCGGGTGCTACGGTCAACGCGGGGTTATATCGCGGCCCGTGAGGATGTCGTCCGCGGCGCAGCGGGTCTGCCTACGACCGTGTGCGATCGCGCCGCCGCCCGAAAGAGATCCATGCCCACCCACCGCCACCAACAGTTCGCGGCATCCCCGCTGAACGCACATGCCGTCAAGGCCAGACACGACACCAGCTCGGCGACAGGATCGTTTCGATCGCTAACCCCGAACGTCCATCAGGTAATCCGGTGAAGACGACGCGCGAGAAGGCCGACGAGAAGCGCGCGGCGCAGCTCGAACTCGTCCGCGAGCAGGTCCAGAACGGCTCGCTCGTGATCCGGCAGATGACCGATGAGGAACGCCGCCGATATCCGCCCCTCCCACCGCAGCCCAAGCGAACTGGCCGACGGTGACGATGCACGAGCGCCAAGGACTGGTCATGCGGATTCGGCAGATTCGGCACGCCTCCGCCGAGGCGGAAACACAGGCCAGGCCCTCCGCAAGCGAACCTGGTGAGGACAAGCTCCGTGCGCTCGAGGCCCGGATAAGCCACCTGGAGCAGGTCCTCCAGGGGCTGCAGGATTCCGTGCACCGCGAGTCGACTCGACTGAGCAGCCGCATCGGAGAGCTCGAGACTCAGATCCAACCGTCGGCCCTCAGCAAGGCCCTCAGCGAGGACGCTCGCGAGCGCGGGTTGTAGGGACGACGACATGGACCGACACACCGAGCTCGAGCGCAAGGATGCCGAGACGGGTGACGAACGCCTACGTTCTGAGATCCGCGACGAACAAGAGCGGATCATCTCAGCTGTCAGATCCGCAACCGATCACTGGGAGATGGCGAAGGCACAAGACTCGTTCGCCGATCTACTCGAACGGATGGCTGATGAGCTAGAAATAGGCTCGGCGCATGATCGTGGCCGCTTTCTCGCCGCAGCACATGCACTCCGGCAGTCCGCGTCGGTCAACGAGCACCGGTATCTCGCCGGTCTTAACCGTTCAGCCGAGGACCCGCAGTAGCCCGGTTAGGGCCTCGGGGCGTTCGAAAGCCCGCGAATGAGGGGAGTCTCAGCGAGGACCTCGACGTCGCGAGAGGACGCGACCGCGCAGGGAACCCCCGGTCCGCGGAGTTGCCGTTTATGGTTCTCCCCCGTGGGAGACTGGGGAGCAGCGAGCTTCGAGAACGATCCGGCCAGCGACTGGTTTCTCCTAATTGAGGAAGCAGTTGACCCAGGCGGGGTTATCGCGTCAGCGCTTGACAGTGCGGTGGGCGAGTCGGAGTACCTCAGTCTCGACGATTCGTGCGAAGCGCTCGCGGCCGCAGAGTTGTCCGCGTCCTGTGCCGGTCACGCATCCGCCCGCTTGCCCGACAACGTGCGCTACTGGGTCGACACTCATCCTCATCAGCCTCACGACTCCGAAATCGACCAGGCAATCCAGGCGGTCCAGCGCGTCCGCGATGAAAGCGAACTGCGTGACTATTGGAATGCGAGCGTCGACCCGGACAGGTGGCTCCGCGAGGTCGACGACCTCATCACACGCTTGAAGCAGTCTGGCGGCGGCGAGCCGGCGATGCTCTCGCCATAGACAGCGTCCCCCGAGCGTTTTCCTGCCCGCATCACTGGCAACTCCTCCTCCCCTTGGCTAACGGAGTAGCGCACAGCTTGCTTCGCTCAGATGCCGACGCGGCGCCGGCGCGCCCCCGGTAGCGGAAGAGTAGAGTCGGGAAGCAGCCCTCCACCGCCTGACTGCCCGCTCTTGCATTCTTCCAGTGGCCCAGCCTTAGACACGGAGCGACGAGGAGTGCACATGCCGAAGCAGAAGCAGAGTCAGAAGCCCGACCGCGCGCGTGAAGAACCGGGGCCGGGAAGATCGACGTCCGAAGCGGCCTTGAACGATCTCCGCAGACAGATCGCCCAACGCAACGAGCAGGCATCCCAAGAGGGCTCGCAAACGTCGAGCGGCACGCGAGCAGGAGCAACTGCTCAGGCGCCGCGAACGCGGCTTATAGAGAACACGGTCTCGCACCCAACTGGCATCGGCCCGGAGCTCTCACCGCGCGACCGCAGCCTGATCACCCTCGCCGGGCTGATCGCCACCGGCAGCACCGAACAACTCCGCGGCCACCTCGCCAGAGCCCAGTCGAACGATCTGACCGCAATCGAGCTCAAGGGAGGTCATCACCCACCTCGCGTTCTGCGCCGGCTGGCCAAAGGCGATGTCCGCCTTCCCGGTCGCAAAGCAAGTCCTTGGCGACTGACCGTCAAGCAAAACGGGCCGCCAGAGCGACGCCCGACGATCACAACCACGGCGCTCGTAGCGACGGCACGCAGCCGCGATCAACGTCACGAACGCGCCTCGCGGCGTCCCAGCGCCGAGCCCGCTCCGACCGCCCGCCCACGCCCGTCCGCCGCACTCGGGTTACCGACGTTCGGAGGCTTAAACGGAACCGTTCGGCGCGCCGGCGACGACGTGCGCGCTGACGATCGTGCGTCGAAGCTGCCGCCGAAGGCTGCATGGCCGGCCTTAAAGCAACGTGGCCCGGTCAGAAGCGGCCGGAAGCGAATGGCCGGTCACGACACCCGCTCTGCGGACGCCACGAGCATCTCAAGCGCGACGCCGACTTCCCTGCCTAGCGCGGGAAGCGCGCCACGACGCGGATGGCGGCTAAGTCACCTTAAGTCCCCCCTCGGGCGTAAACGACGGCCAGCACTGGGGATTGCTGTCGTTGACATGTAAGCGACGAGGCGAG
>Ga0187779_10002325_pt1 | contig 11688 bp, 11 predicted proteins | sample 1015_Q2_SP10_10__FD_132435 | JGI IMG/M metagenome (GOLD analysis project Ga0187779, IMG submission 132435) | Tropical peat soil microbial communities from peatlands in Department of Meta, Colombia - 1015_Q2_SP10_10_MG | ecosystem: Environmental > Terrestrial > Soil > Wetlands > Peat | place... | reverse complement strand
GTAGCGCAGGATCTCGGGCGTCCCGTGCGCGTCTTCTCCGAGTATCTGGACGACGAGTCGAGTGCAGTTGAAAGCTTTGGCGAGGCGGAAGCCGTGCTGCTCCGCGAGAAATACGTTGAGCGCAACATCCGGGTCATCGTCGCCGATGCCTTCCCGGCGTTGCAGTTCGCCATCAAGTTCCGCGAGCGAATCTTCCCGGGCGTTCCCATAGTTCACGTCGCGGTGGCAAGGGACAGGCTGGAAAGACTGGCGCCCCCGCTGGACGTGGTCGGGCATACCGAAGACCTCGACCCGACGCCGACGCTGCAACTGGCGCTCAAGCTGCATCCGAACACGACGCGCCTCGTCTTCATACGTGGAGCCTCCGATCTCGATCGCCTATGGGACGGCAGGTTGCGCGCGGCGGTCCAGGGTGTGGGCACCGGTCTCGACGTGGAATATCTCTCCGGACTTTCCACAGCGGAAGTCCTGCGCCACGTGCGCGCGCTCTCGCCCGGTGCCGTGGTGTTTTCACCCGGGTACTTCGTGGACGGCCTCGGTGAGCTGAGCTCGCCCCGCTCCGCGATCGAACGCATCGCGAGGGCGTCTCCCGTCCCGGTCTACGGGACATTCGATACTCAGCTCGGCACCGGAATCGTCGGGGGATACATGACGCGATACGCCGATGAGGCCAAGGAAGCCGGGGCGATCGTGGTGAAGTTGCTGAACGGAACGCCCGCGACTGAGATCGCTCCGGCTCCGGCGGCTCGGACGCCTGTGGTCGACTGGCGCCAGCTTCGCCGCTGGGGCGTGGACCAGCGCGCTCTGCCGGCAGGGACCAGCGTGATGTTCCAGGAGCCCACGCTGTGGGAAACGCACAGGGCGGAGATTTCAGTCGCCATCGCCGTCCTTCTGCTGCAGGCGGTCATGATCACCGCGCTTCTCGTGGAGCGCCGAACGCGCCTTCGGACGGCGACTGAGCTGGAGCAAAGCAAGGACCAGTTGAGCCTTGCTGCAGGCGCTGCGCGGGTCTCCCTCTGGGCCTGGGACGTTGCTCGCGACAGGATCTGGGCCACAGCGCAGCCTCGACGGCAAGCCGATTCGTCCGTCACGCCGCTAGCCTTTGACGAAATGCTCCGAAACGTGCACCCGGCCGATCGGGAGAAGCTCGAACAAGCGGCGGGAAGGGCTCTGGCCACCGGTGGGGAGTTCGACGCCGAGTATCGCGTGACGGGACGCGATGGCGAGACGCGCTGGATCGCGGCCCGCGGGCGGGCAGAGAGGGGCAACTACCGCCGGCTGCTCGGCGTCGCGTTCGACGTCACGGAGCGGAAAAATGTGGAGCTGCGGGCCGCCGAGGACCGAAATGCCCTCCGCCATATGACCCGCGTTTCCATGGTCGGCCAGCTCTCTGCTGCGATCGCGCACCAGCTCAACCAGCCGCTCGCGGCGATCCTCGGCAACGCGGAAGCGGCGCAAAAGATGCTGGTGCGCGAGAAACCCGATGTCGCCGAGCTGCGCCAGATCTGCAGCGATATCGTGAGCGAGAATCACCGTGCGTCGGCGACCATCCGCCGCCTGAGCGAACTCTACAAGCGCGGCGACATGCAGCTCGAGACGATTGACCTCAACGAACTGGCAGGCGAGACGCTCGATCTGCTGCGCACGGAATTGCTGATCCGGCAGGTCAACCCGATTACGGATCTTGCGCCGGCGCTACCCATGGTAGAGGGCGGACGCGTGCAGCTGCAGCAGGTCCTGCTCAATCTCATCATGAATGCCGCCGACGCGGTGGCCAATGTCAACGCCGACGATCGAAAGCTCGCGATCCGTACCGAGTCGAGCGGCACCGACGTTCGCCTGTACGTGATCGACAACGGGACGGGCATCGCCGCGAAGGACCTGAAGAGAGTGTTCGATCCGTTCTGGAGCACGAAAGCGGAAGGAATGGGCATGGGGCTTGCGATCTGCCATTCGATCGTGGCTGCACACCGGGGGCGAGTCACGGCGCAAAACAACGAGGAAGGCGGGGCGACGTTCTGCGTCACCCTTCCCGCAAGGCTGCCGACGTGATCGAGCACGGGCCCGGGACGACCGTCTTTCTCGTCGACGACGAGCCGGACGTACTGAAGGCGCTCTCGCGCGTGCTCCTGGCAGAAGGCTGGAGTGTTGAGACCTTCGCCTCGGCGGAGGACTTCCTCGAGCGCGACGATCGGGGCAAGGACGGTTGCCTCGTGCTCGACGTCACCATGCCGGGCCTCGATGGCCTCGGGCTGCAGAGACGCCTTTCCGAGATCGGCAATTCGCTGCCTATCGTCTTTCTCACCGGGCACGGGGACATCCCGATGTCGGTGCGCGCGCTCAAGGCCGGCGCAGCCGATTTCCTGACCAAGCCGGTGCCGGCGCAGGCCCTAGTAGCCGCAGTGCGGGCAGCGATCGAGCAGGATAGCGAGGCACGCCGGTCGCGAAGCGCGACCACCGTGCTTCGACAACGGCTCGCCACGCTGACCCCGCGCGAACGCCAAGTGCTTGCCGCGCTGGCGGCGGGCAAGCTGAACAAGCAGATCGCCGGCGACCTCGGTGTCGTCGAGCAGACCGTCAAGTTCCATCGCGCCCGCATCATGGAGCGGATGCAGGCGAAAACCGTCGCCGAGCTGATGCGCATCGCGGCGCTGCTCGACATCGGTCCGCCTTCGAACCCGCCTGTGCCGCCGGGTGTCGAGGCAAAGCGCTGAGGCGCGGTTTCCTCCCGAACTAACCCAAAGGCTAGTTACGGCGCGAGGCACAGGGCCGTAACGTTGCCGCGTGACCCGTATCGATCCCCTTATCGCCGTCGTCGACGACGAGGCGCCGGTGCGCACGATGCTCGGGCGCCTCCTGCGCCTGGCCGACTACGAGGTCGCCGCCTTTGCGTCCGGCGAGGAGTTTCTCGCCTCGCTCGCACAGCGGACTCCGGCCTGTGCGGTGCTTGACATACACATGCCGGGACTCTCCGGCTTCGACGTGCGGTCGCGGCTGCGTGCAAGCGGCTCCGACCTCCCTGTCGTGTTCATCACCGCCAGCGACGACCCGGCGCTCGACCAGATTGTCCAGGACGAGCGTGGGGTCAAGTTGCTCCGCAAGCCCTTCACGAGCGATGAACTCGTCGGCGCGGTCGGCGCTGCGCTCCGGAGCAAAGCATGCGACGAGTCATAAAAGTGTCACATCGCGCCGGCAAAGGACTAAACCAAAGTCTAGTGCCCGACGCCGGGCGTCGTAGGTACAAATATCCGTTGTCATCAACAGCTCGACTGCAATTCGCTTAAAGAGGAGATCGAAATGAATGTCTGGCACCGATTGCTCATGGTGGCGTTGCTGCTGACTCTCGCGCCGGCGTCGTCAGTGCTCGCCCAGGCGCAGAAGCCGAACATCCTGGTCATCATGGGCGACGACATCGGCTGGTTCAACATCGGCGCCTATCACCAGGGCATCATGTCCGGCAAGACGCCGAACCTCGACAAGCTCGCGTCGCAGGGCATGCGCTTCACCGACTACTACGCCGAGGCGAGCTGCACGGCGGGTCGCGCCAACTTCATCACCGGCGAGATCCCTCTACGCACGGGGTTGACGACCGTTGGCCAGGCGGGCGCCGATGTCGGCATTCCCGACCAAGCCGCTACGCTTGCCAGCGCCTTGAAGGCTCAGGGCTATGCCACCGGGCAGTTCGGCAAAAACCACCTTGGCGACCTCAACAAGTACCTGCCGACGGTGCACGGCTTCGACGAATTCTTCGGGTATTTGTACCACCTCGATGCGCTGTCCGACCCGTACTGGTATTCGTTCCCGATCGACGAGAAGTTCTACAACACCTACGGCCCGCGCAGCGTGATCCACAGTTATGCGACGGACACCGACGATGCGACCGTGATGCCGCGCTGGGGCAAGGTCGGCAAGCAGCGGATCGTCGACGAAGGCCCGTTGCCGCCCTTCCCGGACATGTCGAACGTGGCGAACATGCACGACATCCCGTTCCTGAAAGCGAAGTACGACATGACAACGTTCGACGAGGTGCTGGTCAAGGCGTCCTCCGATTTCATGGACAAAGCCAAGGCGGCCGGCAAGCCGTTTTTCGTCTGGCACAACACCACGCGCATGCACGTCTGGACGTTCCTGTCGAAGAAGTACAGTTCGATGCAGAACAGCCAGACCAACTACGGCCTCGAGGAAGCCGGCATGGCGCAACTCGACGACAGCGTCGGCGCGCTCTTGAAGCACCTCGATGACATCGGCGTGGCCGAAAACACGATCGTCATCTTCACGACTGACAACGGCGCGGAGGTGTTCACCTGGCCCGACGGCGGCATGACACCATTCAGGGCCACCAAGGGCACCGTCGGCGAAGGCGGGTTCCGCGTGCCTTGCATCATCCGCTGGCCCGGGAAGGTCAAGCCCGGGGCCGTCGAGAACGGCATTTTCTCCGGGCTTGACTGGTTCCCCACCCTGATGGCGGCGGCGGGCAACCAGAACATCACCGAGCAGTTGCTGAAGGGGGTGAACCTCGACGGCCGCACCTACAAGAACCACCTCGACGGCTACAACCAGATGGACCTGCTCACTGGCCAGGGCCCATCGAAGCGCCACGAGATCTTCTACTTCGGCGGACCGAACCTTGGCGCCGTTCGGGTCGACGACTTCAAGTTCATTTTCTATCAGCAGCCATGGGGCTGGCCGGGCGAAAAGACCACGACGGACATGCCTCTCATGGTCAACATACGCCAGGATCCTTTCGAGCGTACGCCCAACATTCGTGGAGAGTCTCCCAATGTCGGTTCGTTCGGCTACGGCAACGACTTCTACGCCCGGGAGTTTTGGCGCTTCGTGATGGTCCAGCAATTCGTCGCGAAGCTGGCGGAGACCGCGATCGACTATCCGCCCATGCAGGATCCGGCTTCGTTCAACCTGGACGCAGTGAAGAAGAAGATCGAAGCCGTGATGAAGCAGCACGAAGGGGAATAGCAATCCAACGAGCCGGATGCGGCGCTCCTCGCGGGCGCCGCTTCGCTATCACGCACTCTCGTACAGGCACAGGCAGACCCATCATGGTGAAGCCTAGCGATAGTCGAAGACGAATGGGAGTCACGATATGAGTCCAAGGCAACTCTTAGCCGCAATCATCGCTTTCACATTCGCGTTATTCGCGTCCTCCTCCGCGTCCGCGCAAAACATCCGCGGCAGCGCCGAGGGGCCGACCAAAGCGCCCGGCTACGATCATCCGGACCAGTTCATGCATCTCAAGGACGTGCAGCCGGCCGACAACATGTACCCGGTGATCGCGCATCCCGAGCAGGAGAAGCAGGCGCGCGACAAGCTCGCGGCGCTCCAGGCCAAGACCGGCAGGCGGCCCAACATCGTGATCTTCCTGCTCGATGATGTAGGCTGGATGGATCCGGGCTTCAACGGCGGCGGCATCGCCGTTGGCAACGAAACGCCCGTGATGGACAGGCTTGCCAACGACGGGCTCGTCATCACGTCGGCGTATTCGACGCCATCGTGTTCGCCCACGCGTGCAACGATTCACACCGGCCAGAATCCGCTGCATCACGGCATTCTGCGGCCGCCGATGTACGGTGAACCGGGGGGCCTCGATGGCGCAATTACCCTGCCAAGCGTGCTCAAGAAACTTGGCTACGTGACCCAGGGGGTGGGCAAGTGGCACATGGGTGAGAACAAAGGCTCGCTGCCGCAGAACGTCGGTTACGACGACTACGTCGGCTTCCTCGGCGTGTCGGACATGTATACCGAGTGGCGCGATACGTACTTCAACCCCGAGGTCGCGCTGAGCCCGTCGCGCTTCCGCATGATGGAGGAGGATCCGTTCAATCACAACGAAGTCCACTGCTCGCCGGCGGACAAGGAGAAGTGTCAGGACCTTCGTCTCATCGACCTCGACTACATCAAGGACCTCGACACCCATTGGCTCGACGTCAGCGTCAACTTCATCCGCAAGATGAAGGACAGCAACCAACCCTTCTTCCTCTATCACGCGACGCGCGGCTGCCACTTCGACAATTATCCAAACGCGAAGTACGCCGGAAAGTCGCGCGCCCGCACCGTGTTCAGCGACTGCATGGTCGAGATGGACGACGTGCTCGGGACGCTGGTCAAGACGCTTGAGGAAACGGGTCAGCTCGAGAACACGCTGATCTTCCTCACGTCGGACAACGGGCCCGAGTGCGAAATCCCGCCGCACGGGCGCACTCCCTTCCGCGGCTGCAAGGGCTCGAGCTGGGAAGGTGGCGTGCGCGTTCCGACGTTCGCCTACTGGAAGGGCATGATCAAACCGCGCCGCTCGGAGGGGCTGTTCGACCTGGGCGACCTCTTCAACACGATGATCTCCATCGCCGGCAAGCCCGGCGCGCAGGTGGCCGAGTTCGTGTCGAAGACGACCTTCATCGACGGTGTCGACCAGACCGGCATGCTGCTGGCCGACAACGGTGAATCCGCGCGCAAGAGCCGGCCATATACCTACAACCAGTACTTCGCAATGATGCGCGTAGACGAGTTCAAGTACATTTTTACGATGGAACTCCAAGGCGCAATCTTCCAAAAAGGCGACGTCGGCGGCTTCAGCGGTGCGACCATCACCGACACCGGTGGCGCCGTCTTGATCAACCTCTATACGAACCCGCAGGAGGACGTGAACATCGGTATTCGTCACATACCGATGGCAGTACCCGTCATCGGCGCGGCGGGGTGGTATTACAAGGAGCTGATCAAGTATCCGCCGCAATTCAAGATTGGCTTCATGTCGAACAACCCGCCGATCTATGACCTCCTGCCGAAGGCAAGGGAAGCGCTCGAGAAGGCGCAGGCGCAGGATGAAAAGGTTCCCCGGCCACAGTGAACGAAGTGACATAGACGACCACGAAGAAGCGCGCGAGCCATCCAGAGCGGGTGGCCCGCTGTTTTGTCAATCGGAGACACTATGCAATCGATACTGAGAAGCCTTGTCCTGCGATCGCCTCGCGCACTCCTCGCGGTCGCTGTCGCACTTCTCTTGGCGGCTGGCGCGCAAAGCGTTTCGGCCGACGACAAGAGCAAGGCGGCGAGCAAGGCTGAGTCCGGCTTTTCATTTATCGTCTATGGCGACTCGCGCCCGATGATGTACCTCCCGCTGAAGGAGGGCCAACCCGACATCAACAAGCTGTTTGTCGAAATGTTCGGGCTGGTCCTGCCGGAGAAGGTGGCGGAAGAAGTGGTCAAGAAAGACGTGAAGCTGACCTTCGATCCGGTCACCAAGGAGCTCATCCAGGTCGTGATGCCGTTTGCCTCCAAGACCGAGGTCATGACCTTGAAGGTGGACAAGGGCTGGGTCACCGAGGCTTCGGTCGAGGACGTGAAGCTTCTTCCCGGCGTCCACCGGCAGATGTTCAGCCTCCAGGGCGGCGACTGGGTCGCGCGCGAGATCGTCCGTGACGTGCAAACCGGCCGCGCCAAATTCGTGGTCAACAGCGGTGACGTCGTCTGGTGGGGCAACCAGGGCCTCACGGCCAAGGACAGCCCCTACTGGAAGCGGGTCGACGACACGATGCTGAACCTGCTGCCTCCTCCGGACAGCGAGATGAAGGCAGCCGGCCTGGATGGCCGCTGGTTCATCGGTGTGGGAAATCACGAGGTGTGGGGCGACCCCAAGATCGAAGGGGTGCTCTCCACCGTGCCGTATCTTACGAAGCTCGGAGTGACGTCGAACCGCCTGATCTACAAGTTCGACTTCGGCGGCGCCCGCTTCATCTTCCTGTGGAGCGGGAAGTACGACTACCGGTCGCCCTCGGAGTGGACCGGCGATCGGCCCATGTATGCCGAGCAGATGAAGCAGATGCAGCAGTGGCTCGACGAGGCCAAGGTGAAGGGCATCCGCAAGGCATTCATCGTCTTCCACTACCCGGTGTTCGCCCGGTCGGGGTTCGGCCCCATCCCGGCCAAGGACAACCCGCACAAGCTGATCGCGTCCTATGCGAAGGACATGGAGATCGTCGTGTTCAACGGTCATATACACACGACCGAGATGTTCGAAGTCGACGGAGTGAAGTACCTGATGATGGGCGGCGGCGGCGCCGAGCAGGACCCGATTCTTCCCGGGCGGACGGTGTTCAAGGTCCCCGCGGGCTATCCCGCAGAGTTGTACTGGAGGGGCGAGCCGCCGAAGGAGGAGTACAACTACTGCATCGTCGATGTGAAGCCCGGCCAGAAGACCAAGTTCACGCTCAATCGCTTCCGGCCATGGTCTTCGCAGCCGTTCGCTACGGTGCAGCTTTTCCAATAAGCATCGGGATGCCGGCGGGCGTCGCTCGATCGTGCCGACCGTCCTGGTGATCATTCATGGTCTGGTGGCAGTCGCGCTGCTCGGCGCCATCACCCACCAGACGCTTTCCACGTGGGCGCCCGCGAGCCCCCGGCCCGGCTCGTTCTTCGGACGCTTTCGCACCGTGCCGTCCCCGGCGTTCACCAACGCGATCATCGTGCTGTACGCGATCACCGCGACGCTGGGCGCCATCGTGTACCTGTACTTCCGTGTGGATATCAGGCCGGCGATGGAGCAGGCAAACCGCTGGGAGCTCCTGGGCTTCTTCGATCTCAAGGAGCATTTCATCGCCATCGGGCTCGCGCTGCTGCCCGCCTATTTTGTGTGCTGGCGGCCACCCCCTGGCGAGGTGTCCACGCGAACGCGCACGGCGCTGACTTCGCTTCTCGCCTTCATCGTCTGGTGGAGCTTTCTCATCGGTCACGTCATGAACAACATCAGGGGGTTCGGGGAATGACCTCCCGGCCGGCGTTCCGCAGGTTCGCGTTTGGCTTCGGGACCGCGTTCGCCGTGCTCTACGTGGTTGCGCTCGCAAAGAAGCTCGCGCTGTTCACCGTCTACCCATCGCTCGGCGTTGTTCTTTGGGGGACGCACTTCTCGGGCGACGTGGTCGATCCTGCGCTGGGCTTCCTTGCCCCGGCGATGTACTGGTACGGCTGGACCGGCACCGCCGCGCTCGGAGCGCTGGTCGTCGGGCTTCTCGCGGTGGTGATTCCGGAGCGTTGGGCACGCCGCCTCTGGCGGGGATGGCTGTGGGTGGTTCCTGCGGCAGCGATGCTAGGATGCGTGTACCTCACCCTGCCGTGGTTCAGCCTGAACCCGTAGGCAGACGGCCGGTGAATGGATTACGGCTTCCTCGTCAACAACGTCTGGTCGGCGGGCACAGTGCAGCTCATGTTCCCGAAATAGCCACCGCGACGGTGACTACCTAGTCTCCCTTAGCGCCTGGTCGTACGCGAAGGAGGCGTTCAACAAGTGGGCTGGACTGCCATGCAGAAGACACTCGAAAAGCTAAAGGAAGAATTCCTCAAGATGCTGCCGCCCACGATCTACTTCTTCGTGATGCTGCACATCATCGCGATCATCCGTTCGCTCATGGTCAAGGCGGGCCAGTTCGAGCCCTCCTCCACCGTCTCGATCGCCATCGCCGCGCTCATCCTGGGCAAGGCGGTGCTGATCGCCGACTTGCTGCCGTGGATCAACCGGTTCCCGCAGAGGCCGCTGATCTACAACGTGGTGTGGAAGACGGTGATCTACACCGTGGTTGCCGGCATCATCCATTACCTGGAGCACCTGTGGGACTTCGCCCGCGAAGCAGGGAGCATTGCGGCGGGGAACGAGAAGCTGTTTCAGGAGATCGTATGGCCGCACTTCTGGGCGATACAGATTCTGCTCGTCGTGCTGGTCGTCTGGTACTGCCTCATGCACGAACTGGCGCGTGTGGTCGGCCGCGACAGGATGATCCGCATCTTCTTCGGGCCGCTGCCGCTGCCGGCGGTTTGAGGCCATCGAGGGCTCGGCGCTCCGCGTCACGCGGTCCGACGCTCGAACGCACAGAGCAGCAGTCCGACCGGACGGTCCACGACGATTTGCTCGCTGCCGTTGGACGCCGCGGTTGGCAGAAAGTACCAAAGGCTAGTTTCGGCATTGGCGGATCGAATGTAAAATAATTGTTCCATCGACCAGGAGCTGGTGCGCCGTCTGACGGGCGCCAGCTTTGCCTTTCTGGTCCCTCGCAGAGACAACACGCGCAATGGGTTGCTCATTAGATGTCAGTCTCCTGCGGGCGCCCGACTATCGCAAAGGACGAACCAAATGAAGAGCGAGAGAGTACCGCTCGCGCAATCGAGCATTGCGGCTGCGTTCGTGCTCGGCGGCCTGGTCCTTCTCGTCAGCCTGGCGGCGCACGCCCAGACGGACCCGCTGCCATCCTGGAACGATGGAGCGGCGAAGAAGGCGATCGCGACCTTCGTGCAGCAGACGACGACACAGGGCAGTCCGCAGTTCGTCCCGCCCGCCGAGCGCGTCGCGACCTTCGACCAGGACGGGACGCTCTGGGTCGAGCATCCGATCTACTCGCAGGTGGTGTACTGCCTCGATCGGGTTCCGGCGCTCGTCAAGGCGAAGCCGGAGCTCGCCAGCGTCGAGCCGTTCAAGACCGTGATGACCGGCAACCGCGAGGCGATCGCCAAGCTCCCGATGAAAGACCTGGAGAAGATCCTCGCCGCGACGCTAACCGGCATGTCGGTGGAGGAGTTCCGCTCCGAAGTTGCGACGTGGCTCGCAGAGGCCAAGGACCCGCGGTGGAAGCGTCCATATACCGATCTCACCTACCAACCGATGCAGGAAGTGCTCAAGTACCTGCGCGACAACGGCTACAAGACCTACATCGTCACCGGCGGAGGCCAGGACTTCGTGCGCGTGTACGCGGAAGCGACTTATGGCGTTCCGCCCGAGCAGGTCGTCGGTACGGCGGGCGGCACGAAGTTCGGCTACGCGAAAGACGGCAAGCCGTTCCTGACCAAGGAGCCGAAGCTGCTTCTCAACGACGACAAGGCCGGCAAGCCGGAGGGTATTCATCTCATGATCGGCCGGCGTCCCTATGCGGCGTTCGGCAACTCGAACGGCGACCGGGAGATGCTCGAGTACACGAAGGCCGGCGACGGCGCGAGGCTGGCGATGATTCTGCTGCACGACGACGCGAAGCGAGAATATGCCTACGGCCCAGCCAAGGGGCTTCCCAACTCCAAAGTGGGCACATTCACCCAGTCGCTCTACGACGAAGCGATGAGGCAGGGCTGGATCGTCATCAGCATGAAGGACGACTGGAAGCGCATCTTTGCCTTCGAGCAGTAATCACGGCAGTAGATCTCCACCCGGGCGTCGTCGTTCTCACGCGGGAGCTCCACATGGCGCGTTCAAGTCCACGAGCCTCCTGCTACACTTGCGGCATGAGGATGATCCTCGGCATCGCCGTCGTGCTGGCGAGCGCGGTAGTCGGCGCCCAGCCCGCGCCGAACACGGGCCAGTCGCTGGGCGAGCTGCTGTATTCGACGAACTGCGGCGCGTGCCACACCACCGAGGTGCACTGGCGCGAGAATAAGCTCGCGAAGGACTGGACGAGCCTCAAGGCTCAGGTCACTCGCTGGCAATCCAACGCCAAGCTCGCGTGGAGCGAAAACGAGATCCTCGAAGTGACCCGGTACCTGAACGGGCGCTACTACCATTTCCCGGAGACCGGCCGCCACCAGGTGTCGCTCGCGCCGACGCACTGATCGCGCGGTCCCGCGAGCGACGCGCGCCTAGTTTCTCGAGTCTCGGGGCGGCTCCGACACGAGGCGCGCCGCGGCGAAACACCCGAGAGCGAT
>Ga0187779_10002323_pt1 | contig 11692 bp, 9 predicted proteins | sample 1015_Q2_SP10_10__FD_132435 | JGI IMG/M metagenome (GOLD analysis project Ga0187779, IMG submission 132435) | Tropical peat soil microbial communities from peatlands in Department of Meta, Colombia - 1015_Q2_SP10_10_MG | ecosystem: Environmental > Terrestrial > Soil > Wetlands > Peat | place... | reverse complement strand
TCGACAGGCTGTGCCCCTTGCGCGACGTGATTTCCAGATATACATTGTTCCTGACCGCAAGTTCAGCCTCGGCTTTTGTTATGAGCCCGGGATGCGCGAGGATATCCACACGCGCCTCGATGGCGGCTCGGTTCGTACCTGGATGAACGGGTTCCACCAGCGTCTCTCCGTGCGCCACGACAATCGCCGCTCCAAGGGAGCGAGCGCGCTCCGTTAGTTCTGCAAAGGTCTCCGGAGGGATGTGCGTGAGTTCGACGCCGGGTAGCGCAGTGATCTTCCAGCGTCTACTAAGTTCCTTGCAGGCTGCGGCCACGCGCGGGATGGTAAAATCCACGTTTGAGGCGTCCACGTGGTCCGTAATAGCGATCACCTTGTAGCCCTTCATGACCGCGCGTCGCACGAGTTCCGACGGCACAAGCACGCCGTCGCTGAACAAAGAATGGGTATGGAGATCGATCATGGCGCCACCTTCTTTGCATTTGAATTGGGATGCTGTAGATCAGCAATCGCAAGGTTCAAGTTCATTGATTCTTATTCTTTCTCTTTTGATCCGCGCAGAGCGCGTAGTTTCTTCCCCTGGTAGCTTCCCCGCTGTTCCAAAAATGCATCGAGGTCGCGCAGAAACTCACTGCGCGTCTTGTTCCAAACCGGGGCAATCAGGATGTCATCGGGCGCGGCGGCGAACAGCCGCTGGATCACGATATCCGGTGACAGCCGCTCCAGGAAATCAGCGATCATCTCAAGGTATTCATGATAACCGAACGTAGCGAACGGCCTTGCAGCATGGAGATCGGCAAGCGGGGTGTCCTTGATCACCTGCAGCTGGTGAATCTTGAGAAATTCGATCGGAAGCCGTGAGAGTTCGTCGGCCATGCCGAGCATTTCATAACGCGTCTCTGTTGGGAACCCGAGAATGATGTGCGCACCTACCCTGATGCCCCTTCCCGCCGTGCAGGCAAGGGCATTTTTGAAACACGCATAATCATGTCCCCGGTTAATGAATTCAAGTGTCTTGTCGTAAACGGACTGCAGACCATACTCTACGAGAATGAATGAGTCCTTGGCCAGCGATTCAAGGAGCGCGATCTTTTCCTCATCCACGCAATCGGGCCGCGTGCCGATTGCGAGACCAACTATTCCTTCGTTGTCGAGCGCTTCACGATACAAACGATCGAGGATCTTGACGGGTGCGTACGTGTTCGTGTACGGCTGGAAATAGACGATGAACTTCTCAGCACCGTAGCGGGATCGGAGGTAAGGAATCCCTTTTTCGATCTGGTCCCGCAGCGACACGGAACTGGTGCAGGCCGAAGGCCTGAAGCTGTCGTTGTTGCAATAAATACATCCGCCCAATGCCACGGTCCCGTCCCGGTTGGGACACGTAAATCCGGCGTCAACGTTCACCTTGTAGACCGGAGTGTGGAACAGCTCCTTCATGTACTGCCCGAAGGCATGATAACGCCTTGTCGCCTGTTTGACCGGTATTTCCGATATTTTCATGGTCATTTGAGCTTCCCGTGCCGCCAAAAAGCCTCTGATTGTTTGTGTAATATACCAGAAGGAAAGGAAAAAATCCAGAAAGGAATTTTATCAGGTGTGAGCCAAAAGCCTCATCGGGCAACCATCGGTCTGAACGTGAGGATGGTCACAGGCCGGTTTTTCGGTCGACTGCGTCGAGGAAACCCTGCGCCGCTGCCAGCAGTTCCTCGATCTCTGCCCGTGTGATCATCTTCAGTTCGACCGAGGAGCACTTCGGCTTGAGGTCAAACGCCCTGCGAAGGGCATCGTAAAAATGCCTCTCGAACAGGCCAGTCTCAACGAATTCCTTTTCAAAGAGCGCGATCGATACGCTCTGCATTGTCGCCGGAATTTCTTTGGCGTGGAGCAGTGCAAGCACCGGATAGTAGAAGGCATAGTACAGGCTGTTTATAACATATCCGAGGTCAGCGCCATTAGCGAGAAGATCCTGAGCCTCTTTGTATGCATCTCTGCCCTGCGTCAGCTTGAATCGTACGTATTCTTTGTCCTTTTTCTTTATTTCCATGGAAGCCGACTCAAGTAATGCCTATTTCCGCTTTTTCTTTCATCTCGTCCACTTCGCGCTTCTTCCAAAGAGGGGGATTCCGACGTATCCCCGTAGTTTCAGCTGATTCTGAGAGACCAGGGTCATTTTCCCGCGGTAGGTTTTGCCGTTCTTCGGATCGTAAACCGTGCCGCCGAACCACGTATGGCCGTCGACAGAAGTAAAATCAAGGACGATATTAAGCCCTATGATCGGTGCCTTCCTAAGCGACGGATCTGGGTTGTTGTGGTCCACTCTCGGCGTGCCGGGAGTCCCTTCTTTCGAACCCTCGGGATAATTCGGTTCCTTGAGCCAAATGATCCTTCCGCAGTATTTATCGCCGCATTTATAGATCTCGATCTTCGCATCCTTTTCTTCGTTGTTCCACACACCAAGAATGTCATCATTGCCTGCGGCACCGTTGGAAGCAGCCGTCATCAGCGTTATCCCCGCAAATACGATGATGGCAACTTCCTTCATCGTCTCCTTCACCTCACCAGCGACCTTACGACCTTCATGTTCCTCGGATCGTCCTCTTCCGATTCTTTCGGCGTTTCCATGATCATGGGGACGTCTTTAAAGGCAGGATGATTGAGCAGCGCTTTGAAGCCATTAAGACCGATCTTGCCTTCACCGATATGCCAGTGACGGTCGACGCGAGAATTAAGATCTTTCAAGCAATCGTTTAAATGCATCCCCTTCAGCCGTTCCAGACTCACGGTGGAGGCGATTTTTTCGGCAAGAGCATCGATTCCTTTTCGTGTACGTATGTCATAGCCCGCAGCAAATCCGTGGCACGTGTCATAGCAGATGCCGATATGCGACGGTTTATTGAGGTTCGATATGACGTTCTGGACCTGTTCGAGCGTGTATCCGACATCCCCAGCCTCTCCGGCGGTATTTTCCAGCAGGATCGTGGCCTTGGGAGGGTGAATCTTCATGGCCATATTTAAAGCATCCGCAACGCGGTCGATCATCCATTCTTCGCTCTGGCTGCTTGCCGAGCCGAGATGGGTCACTAAATATTCCGCGCCAAGCGCTTCAGTGCGCTCGAGGTCGATCACAAAGTGTTCTATGGACCTCTCGAACAGGTCAGGACGGTTCGACGCAATATTGATGAGATAGTTCGTGTGCACGAAGACCGGGCCGATGTCCCATTGTTCACGGAGCTTCTTGAACTCGGCGATGTCGTCTCTCTTGAGCGGTTTGACGCTCCATCCGCGCGGGTTCCTGCTGAAAATCTGCATGCACGTGCATCCGAGTTCGAAGGCGCGCTGGACCGCGAGGGAGAAACCGCCGGAAATAGAGACATGGAAGCCTATTCTCATATGGGCCTTTTTTCGCCACGGTTGGGCAAGGATTGACATGGATGATGGCCTGAAAAAATCAATGAAAATGATCCTTCATTTTTTCCTAATTAACTTATTGAAGTCGTCCTCATTCAGTATTTTCACACCAAGACCCTTTGCTTTTTCATATTTCGACCCCGGATCAGCGCCTGCCAGCACATAGCTTGTCTTCGCAGAAACCGATCCTGTCGAATGGCCGCCGAGGCGCTCGATGAGTTCCTCGAACTCATTTCGCGGCTTGGAGAGGGTTCCGGTAATAACGATGGTAAGCCCGTCGAGCGGCTTCAACTCTTTTTTCTTGCCGCCCTCGAAATCGGGATTGGACACCTCAAGGCCGAGCTTTTTCAGCTTGTCAAGGGTATGCAGGTTTTCTTTTTCGCTGAAGAAGCCCGCTACCGAACCCGCGATTTTCTCTCCCATCTGTTTAATCTCGACTATGCGGCCCTGCTTCACGTTGTACAATTCCTCGAGTCTTTCGAAATTCTTTGCCAATTGTTTGGCCGCATATTCGCCGACATGCAATATCCCGAGGGCATAAAGGAACCGGGCAAGCGTCGTTTTCTTGCTCTTCCTGATAGCATCGATTAAATTCTGGGCTGATCTTTCTGCAAAGCGTGGAAGTTCGAGCAGTTGTTCTTTTTTGAGCTGGTAGAGGTCAACAAAATGTTTGATCAACCCTTGAGTAAAAAGAAGCTCTACGTTCTTCTCTCCGAGCCCTTCAATGTCCATTGCGCCGCGCGAGGCATAGTGATTTATCTTTTCAAGGACCTGGGCCGAACAGTTCAGACCGATGCAGCGGAACGCCACTTCCCCTTCTTCGCGGACCACATTGGAGCCGCATACGGGACACTGTTTGGGCGGCGGGAAGCGTTTTTCCGCGCCCGTCCTTTTTTCCTTTATGACTGTTACGACATGGGGGATCACATCCCCGGCCCGTTCAACGACAACAGTGTCGCCGATGCGGATGTCCTTGCGCTCAATCTCGTCCCAATTGTGCAGCGTAGAGCGTGAGACCGTTACGCCGCCGATGCGGACCGGTTTGAGCATCGCGACCGGCGTGACGGCGCCTGTCCTGCCAACGCTCGCGAGAATGTCATCTATGACCGTCGTCCCTTGGTGTGCCGGGAACTTGTACGCAATTGCCCAGCGAGGCTCGCGTGTCTTAAAACCGAGTCCTTTCTGAAGATTGATGTCGTTCACCTTGATAACAGCACCGTCTGTCTCGAAAGGGAATTTCGACCTCTGTTCCTCTATCTTCTTGACGGCGTCAACGACCTTCTCTATGCCGTTCACCACATACAATACCGCAGGCGCAGGGAAATGGGCTTTTCTCAGCCAGTCGACAAAATCCGTATGCCTCCTGAAGTCAATACCCTTCATGGCGCCAACGCCGTAGCATGCCATATGGAGCTTTCGTGCGGCGGTGATGGATGAATCGAGCTGACGGACCGAGCCAGCTGCAGCGTTCCGAGGGTTGGCGAACAACGGCTCGCCGCTCTTCTCCCGCTCCTTGTTCAACTTATCGAATTCGTTCATATCCATGTATACTTCGCCGCGGATGTCGATTTCCGCCGGGACATCCGCACCCTCGATCTTGATCGGTATCGCCTTGATGGTCTTGATGTTCGTCGTAACATCCTCACCTTCATACCCGTCCCCGCGCGTTGAAGCTCGTTCAAGAAGACCCTTTTGAAAAGTTAGCTCCATTGCGAGACCGTCATATTTCGGCTCTACAGTATACTCAATTTCCTCATCAGATTTGAGGAATCGCTTCACCCTCTGGCCAAACTCGAGTATTTCCTCATGGGAGAAGGCATTGTCCAATGAGAGCATGGGCTCGGCATGTCTGATTTTTTCGAATTTATCAAGTGGCGGCGCGCCCACTCGCTGCGTGGGAGAATCGGGCAGGACGTGATCGTATCTTTCCTCAAGTTCTTTTAGTTTTCGGAAAAGCCGGTCGTATTCCTCATCGGATACGACCGGGGAGTCGAGGACATAGTAGCGGTAATTGTGCTCATTGATCTCTTTGACGAGTTTTTCGATTTCTTTTTTAGCATTATCGGGAGGTTTACGCATAGTATCAGTCATGGAGATGCTGGACCGTTCATATTATGATTTGTCGCCTCATTCTGCGGATGAAACGACCCCCGGGAAAAATGTTGATTAGAAAACTATTCCCCGCCTTTTTCCTCCAATTGGTAATCCTTGATCTTCGTGAGGAGCGTCTTGTAGCTGACCTGCAGTACTTCGGCGGCGCGTGATTTGTTCCCGCCGGTCTGCTTCAGGACCTGTCTGATGCGTCTGGACTCTGCTATGCGCATGGCTGCCTGGGCGACGCTTTGGAGCGGGCCGTCCATGGGCACATGCTCTGCAAGGGCGTCGATGATGTTGGACTCGCTGATGCCGAGGTCCTGAGCACGGATCACGCCACCTTCGGCATAGATCACGGCTCGTTCGATAACGTTCTGCAGCTCGCGCACATTCCCCTTCCAGGGTGACTTCATGAGGATGTCCATGGCCTCATCTGACATGGCGAGCGGGCCTTTTCGCACATCCGCGGAGTACTTGTTCAAGAAATGTTGCGCCAGTGCGGGGATGTCATCTCGCCGTTCGCGGAGCGGGGATATGGTGATGGGGAATACATTCAAACGGTAAAACAGGTCCTCGCGGAAGAGTTTGTCAGCAACTGCTTTTTCAATATTCTTGTTGGTCGCGGCCACGACGCGAACATCGATCTTGATGGGCTTGCCTCCTCCCACGCGCTCGATCACCTGCTCCTGGAGGACGCGGAGGAGTTTTGCCTGGAGCGTCAGGTCCATATCCCCGATCTCATCAAGGAACACCGTGCCCTTGTCCACAAGCTCCAGCTTGCCGAGTTTCCGTGCATCCGCGCCGGTGAACGCGCCGCGTTCGTAGCCGAAGAGCTCGCTTTCGAGCAGTTCCCGCGGAATCGCGGCAGAATTGATCGCGAGGAACGGTGAGTTCTTGCGAGGACTTAGGTAGTGAATTGCCCGCGCGAAAAGTTCCTTGCCCGTACCGCTCTCTCCATGGATCATCACGGTGGCATTCGTGGGCGCCACTTTCTGGATCTTCGCTGTTATCTCCTGGAGCTGGACGCTCTTGCCGATGATCTTCGGCAGGCCGAGTTTTTCGGCGAACTCTTCCTTCAGCAGGATGTTTTCAGTGGCTATATGGGTAGCGTCGAGTGCCCTCTTAATAAGCACAAGAAGATGTTCTGTGTCGAAGGGCTTGGTCAGAAAATCATAGGCCCCCTCTTTTACGGCTTTGACAGCGGTTTCTATCGTGCCAAAGGCTGTCATCACGATCACCGGCAGGAGGGGGTTGTCCTCCTTCACCGCCTTTAGAACCTCGAAGCCGTCCTTCTTCGGAAGTTTGAGATCTGTGAGCACCAGGCCGATACGCTCGTCGGAAAGCTTCTTGATCCCTTCGGCACCGTCCCCGGCAGGAATCACCTGGTAGCCCTCAGCCTCAAGGGTCTGTTTGAGCATATCGAGCATACTGACCTTGTCTTCTATCACCAGTATCGTATCAGCCATTTAATCATTACCTCGCAGGGATTACCACAGTGAACGTGGTCCCCTTTCCTGGCGCGCTCTCCACCTCGATGCGGCCTCCGTGCGAGAGCACTATCTTGTGTACGAGCGCCAATCCGAGACCCACGCCCTTGTCTTTCGTGGTAAAAAACGGGAGAAATATCTTCTTGATCGTGTCAGGGGGGACCCCCGTGCCTGTATCTGTCACAATCACGTTGAGGTTTCTGCCCCCATGGGCCTCGACCGTCAGCGTTCCTCCGTCCGGCATTGCTTCCACGGCATTCTGAAAAAGGTTGTTAAAGGCCTGCCGCATGAGTCCTTCGTCGATCAAGACATCGACGTCATCAAGTCTTGATACCGTAGTGATCTTGGCATCGGCGACTTTTGTATGAAGGACGTTCGAAAGGCAGACCTCGATCAATTCCTTGATATTCACGGTAACACGGTTAAGCGAAGCAGGCCGTGCGAAAGTCAGGAGGTCACCGATTATCCGGTTCATGCCATTGACCTCGGACGTGATATCTCGAATGATATTCTGGCTCGCCGGATCAATCTTTTTTGATAACAAATTGAGGTAGCCCAAAATGACAGCCATGGGATTTCTAAGCTCATGTGCTATGCCGGCCGACATCTCTCCGAGCGCGGTCAAACGCTCCTTGAGCTCCACTTCTTCCTGCAGCCGCTTCACCTCCGTAAGGTCCGAGAATGAGAGAATGACGCCGAGGGATTCGCCCTGCTGCCGGTCGGCAAGCACCGCGGTATTAAACCCGAGCCAGGCTCTGCCCTGCGGCCGCTCAAGGGCGGCCTCCATCCTCATCGATGGCATTTTTTTATCGATCGTGTCTCGCACTGCCTTGCATATATCGCTGTTGCTGAATATATCCTGGCAGCTCTTGCCAGACGCCTGCGACCAGCTGATCCCCAGCATGTCCTCGGCAGCCCGGTTGATCGTGGTCGCACAACCGTTCTTGTCAAAGGTCATCACCCCGCTTGTAACGCACTGCAGAATATTTTCATTAAAGCTCTCAACATTGTCGGCGCGTTGTTCGGCCAGCGACTTGAGCCGTTCGAGCTCCTTTTCTTTTTCCTTAAGTTGTTTCGTTACGTCATGGAACGCATTGATGATGAACGCCGTCTCGGTGGCTTTTGCGGTTTCCTCTTTCTGGATCCCGAGATCTCGGCGATATCGGCGGGCCACGCTCCAGAGCAGCGCAGTTCCGGAGACAATGATGAGAAAGCCGAGAAGAAGAATGGCAAATGATTGCATAGTCATAGGCGAATAAGGCCCACGTACCAGGCTATGATTTCGCTACCGTAGAAAGCAGTCGCGACGGCGCCGAGGGCAAGAAACGGTCCAAAGGGGATCACACGGTCCATCCGGTGCTGTTTAAGTACGATGAGCGTGAGCCCGACCAGGGATCCGACGAACGCGCCAATCATGATGGTGAGAAGAGCTCCCTTCCAACCCAGGAAGCTGCCGACCATGCCCATCAGCTTCACGTCGCCTCCGCCCATTGCTTCGATGTGCCTGAGCCTTTCCCATACCCATCCGATGGCCAAAAGCGGCAGAGCTCCGCAGAGCAATCCTATAACGGCATTTAGGAAGCTCCTCAGGTACGGCCACATATGCGGCAAGAGCTGATCAAGATAAAATGGTAGCGGGTCGGCCAGCGGGGACATGAAAAAGGGTGCGACCGTGACACCCAGAAGCATTCCCGGGAGCGTGATCGTATCCGGTATGATTTGAAAATCGACATCGATGAACGTGATCACGATGAGCGACGAGCAGAACGCCATCATGAGAAACGCCTCTCCGCCTGGCCGGAACTCATTGACAATCCATGCGTAGAACAGGCCGTTCATGAGCTCAACGAGCGGATACCGCAATGATATGGGCTCACCGCAGTTCCTGCATTTGCCGCGGAGCATCAGGAAGCTGATGATGGGTATATTATCGTAGGATTTAATGCTCGATTTGCACCGGGGACAGTGCGAAGGAGGCGAAACGATGGAGCGGCCACGCGGCACCCTCACGATTGCAACATTCAGGAAACTGCCGATCAGGAGGCCAAGGAGGAGGAACCCCGCCGTGGTCATACGATGGTCTCCTCCTTCTGCGCTGGCTCAGGCTCGAACTCTGAAAATGCGTTCTTGATCTCGGCGTTCAGGTCTTCTATGTCTTTTTTTCGCGCCTCGAGTTCGGCCAGTGCGGCGGCAATGTCCTCATCCCTCAGCAACTGTTCACCTGCCTTTGGTATCGCTGCTTTGCTGCTAAGGTCAGCGACCTTGCGGCCGATTGTCCGGTGCAGTTCATCTATCCTGGACTGGACTTCATCGCGCCGAAGCCGCAGCCGGACAACGGTGATCTCGGCTTTGACGCGTTCAGCAAAGGTGGCCGCTGTCACGGCCAGTTTTCTGGCACCCTTTTCCAGGCTTACTACAATGTCTTCCCAAATAGCCATCGTACAACCTCGCAGGATTTTTTATGCATCGATAACCAAAGGCATGCAAGCCACAACGACACATGACAGCAAATCGAATAAACGAGAACGTAGCGCGGTATCGATCTTGCGTCAGGCCGTGTCTATCGGTGACTATCCGTGGCAAGCTATCGGCTTTACTCTATCAGAATACCGTGAAAATATCAACCTACGCTCATGAGCCCAAGTCTGCCCTGCCACTTCCTTATGAGAAGGGTCCTGAGCTGCGGATAGCTCGCAAGTGCCGGGTCATGGCTGATCAGCGCGAACGCCTCGGTCCTGGCCTTTTCGAGCAGGTCGGCGTCACGAATGATGTTCGCCGCATGCAGATCAGGCAGGCCGGACTGTCGAGTGCCGAAGAATTCTCCCGGACCGCGCAAACGAAGGTCTTCTTCGGCGATCTTGAATCCATCGTTGGTGCGCGAAAAAGAGTTCAGCCGTTCCCTGGCCTCTTCGGCAAACATCCTCGGTCCCATAAGAATACAGTACGACTGGTGACCGCCGCGGCCCACCCTGCCTCGAAGTTGATGAAGCTGCGCCAGACCGAAACGCTCGGGGTGCTCGATGACCATGACCGTTGCGTTCCGCACATCAACGCCGACCTCGATCACGGTGGTCGAGACGAGGACGTGAGTTTCGCCAGATTTGAACGCGGTCATGACGGCCTCTTTCTCGTTCGCCTTCATCCTGCCATGCAGAAGTCCGACCTTCCATGACGGGAAGACGTCTTTCAGTAAATGGGCGGCCATCTCGGTTGCGGCTTTAAGATCGCTCTTCTCGGTTTCTTCCACGAGGGGATAGACCACGTATGCCTGGCGACCCTTCTTGAGCTCGTTTTCGATAAACCGGTATGCCTCCTGGCGCCTGTTCTCGAAGTAGAGTCGCGTGATAATCGGGCTTCTGCCGGGAGGAAGCTCATCGATCACGGACACATCGAGGTCGCCATAGACCGTAAGGGCGAGTGTCCGTGGTATCGGTGTTGCCGTCATGACGAGAACGTCTGGTTCGTAGCCTTTGGATGTGAGCGTCGAACGTTGCATGACGCCAAACCGGTGCTGCTCATCGATGATGGCAAGGCCGAGGCGATGGAACTTGACGTTCTGTTCTATGAGGGCATGCGTACCAATAACGATCTGCGCCATGCCGGATTCTATCTCTGCAATCAGTGCTTCTTTCTCTTTCTTTTTCCGACTGCCCGTGAGCAGGCGTACCGAGACGCCGAGAGGACCGGCCATGGCGAATATATTCTTGGAATGCTGTTCGGCAAGGATCTCTGTTGGAGCCATAATGCACGCCTGATAACCGTTCTCTACGGCCATGAGCGACGCGATCATTGCAACGATGGTCTTGCCGCTTCCCACGTCGCCCTGGACAAGGCGGTTCATGGGGCGGGCGGCGGTCATGTCTTTTTTGATCTCTGTAATCACCCGCTCCTGAGCATTGGTCAGTTTGAAAGAAAGATGTTTCCTGAGTTCGGCTTCAAGTCTGCCGATCGAATTGAACGAAATGCCTTTCTTTTCAACTGACACACGCCGTTTCCTCAACGCAAGCCCCAATTCAAGCGAAAGCAGCTCTTCGAAGCTCAGGCGGCGATGCGCCGCGCTCATGCCGTCGTTGAGAACGGCGATGTCCTTTTCGCGCGTCGGAAAGTGGACTTCAGACAGGGCTTCGGCAGCGGGCATGAGAGCGTATTTCTTTATGAGGTTCTCCGGAAGAGGCTCAGGCGCTGATGCGCCGCAGGAGTCGAGGATATTCTTCATCATTTTCCGGAGTTGGCGCACGGAGAGGCCGGCAGTCGTCCGGTAGATGGGTACGATCCTTCCTGTATGGATAAGATTGTCGGCATCATCTTCCATGATTTCGTAATCGGGGTTATCTATCTGAGGAATGCCCCCTTTGTACGGGTTTGACTTCACAGTTCCCGAGAGGATCACTTTCTGTCCTGCTTTGAACGTTTTTTTCATGAACGGCTGGTTGAACCACGATCCGATGAGCATTCCGCTTTTATCTGTGATCAATAGTTCGAAGATTTTCACTCGTTGCCGTTTTGTGGATACGACCTCTGCCGAGACAACCTCGCCCGAAACGGTCTCGTAGGACCCGAAGGTAAGGCGGCTGATCTTCTTGAGGTTCCCCCGGTCCTGATACTCCCGAGGGAGATAGGAGAGCGCGTTATCTAGCGTCGCAATGCTGAGTTTTTTGAGCAAAGCAGCCAGCTTCGGCCCGATGCCTTTGCAATACTGGATA
>Ga0187779_10002322_pt1 | contig 11692 bp, 9 predicted proteins | sample 1015_Q2_SP10_10__FD_132435 | JGI IMG/M metagenome (GOLD analysis project Ga0187779, IMG submission 132435) | Tropical peat soil microbial communities from peatlands in Department of Meta, Colombia - 1015_Q2_SP10_10_MG | ecosystem: Environmental > Terrestrial > Soil > Wetlands > Peat | place... | reverse complement strand
TTCCGGCATGATTTCTCTTATTATCTTTCTGGTGCCCGTCGATATATCCACTTTAAACAGATGCACAGGGTAGGCATCCGAACGAAAGACATAAACGCTGCGGCTGTCCGCAGCCCAACCCGCAAATGATTCCTCGACCTGCAGGCCCGGGATTTCAATTTCTTGCGACCCGTTCAGTGGATAAGCCTTGGCCTTGTTTTCGAGGTCACGTCCGAACACAGACTTGCCGTCCGGCGAGACAAATTGAGCTTCCTGATAGTAGGGCCCAGACAACTCGGGAGTGATCGGTTTAGGTGCACCTCCGACCAGATCCTGCAGGTACATACGCCACGCGTGGCCATCTGTCGCCTCATACACGACCATTTTGCTATCCGGTGTCCAACTGGGAGCGCCGAACTGCGTAAGGCCCGGCGTCGACAATGTCCTTGTCTCTCCCGGCCCGGTGGGCAGGAGTACGGGGTGTTGAGGATCTTGACCGCCTTCGGACAGCACCCACATTCCGTCCGGCGAAATCGCGGAGATAAGTCCGTCGCCAAGCTTTACCGCTGGAGAGCCATCAGTCTTTCTTTGATAGATAAAATAATCCTGCAAAGGGGCTTGGCCAACCTCGGAAAAGATCACCGATTGAGCGTCCCTCGCCAAATCGCTAACTGTAGACAGGTCCAGCCACGAGAGATCACGCTCTTTAACGTCATTCGGTCCCCTGAAGGGCATCAACGCTCGCCACTCTTCCTTCGTTATGAGGACCCGGCCATCACGTGAAATGTCGTGAAGACGAATGATCCCGGGCAGGCGCAAGATCATTCGTTGGTGACCGGACAAATCCACGGCCCGAATCTGGTCGGCAAAGGCTTCGTTTCCAGAGCTTGCGCCAAACCAAACCTCCGCTCCGCTCGAGGTCCATGCCACTCCCTGAATGCTATTCCATGGACCGGCAGTGACCACGTGCTTACCGAGGGCGTCCATGATGACAATGTTGCCGGCATCGTTTCCGGGGGAGGGGTTGTCGGCAATGGCCAGGTATTTTCCATCAGGGGAGACGCGCATGGCGCTGATCCAGCCTGGAGTTGAGTAAATGACCTTACCGATCGGAAACTCTACAAGAAAGTGGCCTCGACGGCGACGCACGATCGCCAATTCTTTTCCGTCCGGCAGCCAGTCTGCTGCAATTACGTCGGGAGCGACAGGTCTCGGTGCGCCTCCCGATAAGGGCATACGAGCCACCGTTCCCGAACATTGCGCGTTGGTGTAAATGGAACAGCCGAGGGAAATAGCCAACTCTCCCGTGGAACCTACCGCAAAAAGGCTGATGTTGGCGGGCTCCAACGCCTGAGATTCGGGGCTGTCACGATGAGTCGCAAATAGACGCGACGGTGCACCGTCCAGGCTTGCAGCATAGATGATCGTTTGGTCGTCGGAGCCGAAACGAGCATTGCGAATGGGACCGCGGCGAAAAGTCAATTGCCGAAACTCTGGCTGGCCTGGACTTGATCTTCTTGCGAAATATCCGCCAAGGACAAATCCTCCCACCGGAAGGAGGATCGCCATCAGAGCAATCAGCGCTCGTTTGCTCCACGTGAAGCCATGAACCGCTTCGCCAGATTTCATTGCCAGCGAATCTGAGCTCGCGCCTGTAGAAACAGCCTGTAAGGCGAAGCCCAGATCCCGCACGGACTGAAACCGGTCGGGCGGCTCCTTCTCCAAGCACCGGCGGACAACTCGATCCAGACCAGGGGATATCGCCTTTGAGGTCTGCGTTAGCTCTGGAGGATCTTCCCGTAGTAGCGCGCTGAGGGTGTCCGCCACGGTATTGCGAGCAAAAACATTTTTCCCGGAGAGCATTTCGTAAAGGACGACGCCGAAAGAGAAAATATCGGATCGCGTGTCGAGCGCCTGTCCTCGCATCTGCTCTGGAGACATGTAGCCCACGGTGCCGAGTACAACCCCTGAGAGAGAACCTGCTGTAACGTTCAGAGAAGTAGAGTCGGATTGGGCGCCATCAGGGGCAACCAACTTAGCCAAACCGAAATCAAGGATCTTTACGTGCCCATCTTCCGTAAGAAAGATGTTTTCCGGCTTAAGGTCGCGGTGCACGATTCCCTTGGCGTGAGCCGCAGCAAGACCGTCGATGATTTGCAAAGCAATATCCAAGACCTTGCGCACAGGAAGTGCTTCTCTTCGAATGCGTGCGCGTAGGCTTTCTCCCGCCAGCAGTTCAGAAACCAGAAAGGGGGCGCCATCATGCTCACCAACAAAGTAGATCGCGAGGATATTGGGATGGTGCAAGGAAGCCGTTGATTGTGCTTCTTGACGGAAACGACGGAGGCGATCTGGGTCGTTCAAAGCGCCGGTATGGAGGATCTTTACAGCGACCTCTCGTTCTAAGCTTGTATCTCGGGCCCGGTAAACTTCTCCCATCCCCCCTGCGCCAATCAGGTCTACGATCACATAAGGACCAAGCTTCATGCCGCGGAGGAGCGCCATAATTGGCCGCGATTATAACGCCAAAAAAGCGCCGGGCACTAACCAACAAAGTTCGTGTAACGCATGTGTGATTACGAACCAATCTAGTTGGCGGATCCCGGGCAATTGGGAAATTAGATACCGGACGGCGGTTGATGATGAATCGCCATCTGACTCTTTAACATTCACGATCGGAAGCGACAATCGTTGTAACCGTTCGCCCAAGCGCACATCCAATGACCAGGACACTTTTATGCTCACACGTTTGTTAGTAGCTTCTGTGATGGTGGCATGCTCGATTTTCGCGATTATACTTGTCGGCCGTAGCGCGAACGCTGCGTCAAAAGCGCCAATTCCTGCTGCCAAAGTGGACCTGCCACTGACTTCGACCGCAGGCAAGCAAACGGCTGTATTCGCTGGAGGCTGTTTTTGGGGCACTCAGGCGGTCTTTGAAAGAGTAAAAGGCGTGATCAATACTACGGCTGGATATGCTGGCGGTTCTGCAGCAACAGCGACCTACGATCAGGTAACGACAGAAAAGACCGGGCACGCGGAATCTGTTGAAGTAGTTTATGATCCCTCCAAAATCACGTACGGCCAATTATTGCGCATCTTCTTTTCTGTAGCTCACGATCCGACACAGCTTAACCGGCAAGGGCCGGACGTGGGCACTTCGTATCGTTCCGCGATCTTCTATGTGGGTGACGAACAAAGGCGGGTTGCGAGTGCTTATATCGCGCAACTGGATGAAGCGAAGGTGTTTTCGGGGAGGATCGTCACCGAGGTTACGCCGTTAAAGGGTTTCTACCGTGCCGAGGACTACCACCAGGATTACGCGCTCCACAACCCGACGAATCCCTACATTCAGGTTTGTGACCGTCCGAAGATCGACTCGCTGAAACAGCAATTTCCTGATCTGTTTGTCGATTACGAGGGACGGCATTAAGACGGTCCGCGTCGCTTGTCAATTGCTGTAACATTTCGATAGCACTCAAAATTCAGCAATCATCTTGATCCGCTACAATGACGCCATGGCAGAGCGGAACCTGCAGATTGTCAGATTTATCGGAGACACCCCGAGCGTGGCGTACTGTGATGTGTGCCGTCTGACGTTTCGAACCCGTCAGGAATTTCTTCTCGAGAGCGATAAAGCGAAGCAGCAGCTCATGGAAGACTTTAAGAAGCACGAGTGCAAGCCCGAGCCTGGGGCTGTGGACGAGGCCTTAACCCACATTCGCTGATAAAAATGATTGGGTAATGGTGAAATTTGATAGGGAAGCGAGCCAGACGCGCGATTCTAGTGTCGCAAAAAGCGCGACACTCCGCGCGGCTCGCCCAGATCTCCTTCGACTTCGCTCAGGACAGGCTCTCGCGGCGCAAAAGAGGCTTGCTCGGGATGACAACGAAACGCGGGTCAGTTCTGTGGTCGCGCGGGACCCGTTTCGGCTGCCGTCGCTGAAGAGCCAGCGCTGGAGCGCTGCGGCGATTGAGAAGTCATTGCACTCTCGGGATTGAGCAAGTGTCCATTGTCGGGACCGAGGCCGAGTTTGATCAGTGCGCGGGAATCGGGAACGGTCTTGGCCTGCCAGCCATTGGCAGCTTGATATTTCTGCATGGCAGCCTGCGTGGCGTTGTCCCACACGCCAGAGGGCTTTCCGCTTAGATAGTGTTCGCGAATGAGTGCCTGCTGAATCTGCAACGCACGGTCATGATCAATCCGCTGCTGGCCTCGGCGAGCGCTTCTGCGGGATTTTCGATGCGTGCTCTTTTTGTGGCTGGCACTCTTGAGAGTCTGCTGATCGCTTTTCGAGCTGGGAGTTTGCTGCTTGGAGGCGTCAGTCGCGTAGACGAGGGTGGATACCAGCAGCAGAGAGCAGCCTAAAGTCGCGACCCTTCTCATGCACCAATCCACCTGAGCGTCCTTTACAAAAAGAGACCGGCAAGGGCTATGATGGCGATTTCCGAGCCCTGCTACCAGTCTCTAAGGTACAAGCCACTTATGGAAGGGTGCCGGCCAGGAAAATGGTACCATCCTGCCTACCCGCCCCACGTTGCCGCACAAGACATACTACATCCTGACCACTCTTCAACGAGGCGGCGACACGGTTAAATTCGTCTTCCGAATTCACCGGCTGCTTATTGATTTCAAGGATGATGTCACCACGGGTGAGACCGACATCATCGGCAAATGACCCGGGCTTGACGTCGCGCACAATAACGCCTTTGCCAGCGGGGATGTCCAGGCGATCAGCGTAATCGTTAGTAACTGCCCCGACCGACAGGCCCAATTTGCTGGCCTTTGGTGTCGCCTCTTCGCCGCCTTCCTCCTCTTCGCCGAGACGCGAGGCAAACAACTTGGCACGATCGGCAACGGTGACAGTGGCTTCCTGCTTCTTACCATTGCGGATGAACCCGAGCGTAACTTTGCTGCCGGGCTTGCGGCCTGCGATGTCAGAAACCAACTCATCCCCATTCTTCACGGGTCTGCCGTCGACGGTAGTGATGGTGTCTCCCACTTTCAGTCCAGCAGCCTCTGCAGGTGTTCCCGGGATGACGTTGGCGATGGTCACGCCATTGCCCGCTCCGTAAACCCGTGCGATGGCCGGATTCTCTTGAGCAGGAAACTCAATGCCGATGGAGCCGCGCGAAACACGATGGTCGGGGCTGATGAGCTGGTTGTAAACGCTTACGACTGTGTTCGAAGGCAGAGCAAAACCTACGCCAGCGTAGGCGTTGGTGTCAGTCAGAATCGCGGTATTGATTCCGATGATTTCCCCGGCCATATTCACAAGTGGGCCGCCGGAATTGCCAGGGTTGATGGCCGCGTCCGTTTGAATAAACGACTGGAATTGCCGATTCGGAACGATGTTGCGGCCTTTGGCCGAGACGATGCCTGCGGTCACGGTTTCATTCAGACCGAATGGGCTTCCCACGGCCAAAACCCAATCGCCGACCTGCATGCTGTCGGAATTTCCAAGCTTTGCCACGGGTAATGGCTTATCTATGTCGATCTTGATGACGGCGAGATCAGTTTCCTGATCGGTGCCAATGACTTTGGCGTCATGCAGAACGTTGGGCGGGTCGTCCTGAAGGCGAACCTTAACGCGGTCGGCCTTCTCGACGACGTGACGGTTCGTGAGAATGTAGCCCTTGGAATCTACAATTACCCCGGAGCCGAGAGAACGTTCGCGTATGGGGCCCTGGTTCTGCGGGCCTCCGAAGAAGCGGTCGAAGAAATCGTCGAACGGATTCTGATCGTCGCCGCCTTCGCCCTGGTCAGGAGTTCCGCGGCGGCGGTGGGGGTTTTTTATCGTCGATTCCGTATTGATGTTCACCACGGATGGTTCGAGTTGTTTGGCGATTTGTGTGAATTGGTTCGAGAGCTGGGTTGGGGACGGAATGCTTAATGGGGTGGGTGAATCCGAATTCTTCTTGCTTTCCTGGCCTTTCACTCCCTTGGAAACCACTGTTCCGATGAGGATACCAAGCGTCAGAGTAGCTAAAACCGTCAGCGTGTAGGCGACTCGACGGGTCCTCAGACGCAACCAGAGGCTGCGCGCGTGCGGGTCCATACGTTTACTTTCCTCCGAAATCTTCAGCTACTTGGATTATACCGTTTCAGCTGGTGCGCAAGAAAATGCAGAAAAAGGGGTAGTGTCCTAAAGGTCTATCGCACTGCCACACGCGCCCAGAGCTAATCACGGCGCAGAAGTGGCTGCAGCCGAGGTTCTCCGAGCTTTCGCAGCACGGTCGCGCTCAATGCGCTGAATGGTTTCTCGCAGCCAGTTCTTCAGCGCCTCTTCGAGTTCTATCTGCTCACGCTGGCGCTCCATGGTGTAGACGGTTTCACCCTGGGCGTTAAGCGGGATGTAATGGCAGGGAACTTTCTCCTCACGGTGTTTCAGCGGTACAAAATCCGTAAGCAAGCACTCGGTACAGGGATGCGGACTGGAAGAGTCATTGAAATTGATGCAGCTCGGGGAGTCGAGAAAAACCGAAGTTGGTTTCCAAGGAGTGCGGACCGAGCGGCCATAACCGCCCTGCTCAAGGAAGTTCAATTCAAACTTCAGTACCTCGAGGATGTCACGCTTATCGTCCGACATAGCCACCTCCCGGCTGCCCCTCAAACGTTCGCCGTTATTGGGACTCATTCTGGGCTGCATTGCACCACGCCGCCGTGATTGTGCTCACGAGGGTTCGTGACGGGAATCACACCTGGCTGCGGCCCTTTGCAGCATGCTGAAAACAAGCACCTTGGGAGGGAGTCATGGAAAAGCAGTTCGGATACAGCGCGAATGCGCAATTTCATCAAAATGATCGCAGCTTCGTTTCGATTGAGCAGGGCGTGCCCCGAATCGTTGATTTCTCGGCACCACCAGAATTCGGAGGCGAGCCGGGCATCTGGACTCCTGAACACTTCTTGCTCGCGGCGGTCGGTTCTTGTTTTATCGAAACATTTAAGGCGGTAGCGAGAGCATCAAAGCTGGAGTTTCAGGGAATTGAAGTGAGGGTCGATGGACTGATCGAGAAAGATGCCGGAGGATTGCGGTTCACGAACATTGTAATTCATCCTGCATTAATCATTTATCACGACGAGTCGCACGGACTCGCAGAGCGGGCCCTGTCGAAAACTGAACGCAGTTGCCTGATCGTTCGCTCTCTGTCTTCTGAGGTAAAGCTTGAGCCCAAGATCCTGGTGGAAGGCCCGGTGCCTGTGTAGTACTTCACGGGAGTGGGAAAAGCAGATTCCTTGATCGTCCTCGCTGCGCAGGCGCGGCTGTCGAAGGCTCGGAATGACGAGAATACGAATTGCCGCTACGGTTTACGCCGGCTTAAGAAATTGTAAGTTGCCGCAACAGCAGTGGAATTAGCGGCTCGCACTCGTTTTGCTGGTTTCGGCCAAGCGTTGCAGGAGATTTCTTAGTACGGCAACTTCCGCTGTGATTCCAGTGTGCAGCGCTGGATCCACATCAGGCGCAAACGAAGAGGAGTGGTTGGACGGAAGGTTGGTTCCGCTAGCCTTCGCTCGGGCATATTTTTCGGGATCGGCCCCACCCAAACTGAAATAAAAACCGGATATACCCTGTTCGACAAAGTAAGAGAAATCTTCCGAAGCTGTGATTGGCTCTTGTGTAACGACGTTATCTTTTCCGACCGCGACCTCCAATGGTGTTCGAAGCCGTTGGGCCAGCGCAGGATCGTTGTACACCGCATTGGTTCCCTCCAAGTGCTCGATCGAGGGTTCGCGTGGAGCTCCTGCTGCCTCGGCCTCGGCTTTCGTGATGCGGGGGATCGCCGCAAGGACTTGCTTGCGAATCTCGGCTTTGTATGTGCGAACCGTTAGGCCTAGTTCTGCATCATCGGGAATGATGTTATTCTTCGTGCCCGCGTGAACGTAGCCCACCGTGATCACAGCAAATTCGCCCGGTTTAATCTCACGCGAAGGAATGGTTTGCAAAGCAAGGATGGTTCTGGCTGCAATTACGATTGGATCGACGGTGGTGTGAGGCGCAGAACCGTGACCGCCCTTGCCGTGGATGGTAATGCGCAAGGAGTCAGCATTGGTGTCGAAAATTCCAGGCGTGATTCCGACCTTTCCGGCGGGAAGCGAATTGCTGACATGCAGGGCTACGGCGAAATCTGGCTTAGGAAAGCGCGTGAACAAGCCATCTGTGATCATGCCTTCAGCGCCACCGATGGTTTCCTCGGCAGGTTGACCGATCAGCATGAGAGTGCCATGCCAGGTGTCCTTGCTGTGGGCCATGATCTCGGCGGTGCCGATCAGGGAAGCCATGTGTAAATCGTGACCACACGCGTGCATCACCGGGACCTCCTGCCCCGAATCATCTTTCGTGTGTACCTTGCTGGCATAAGGCAGGCCGGTTTTCTCTTCGACTGGAAGCGCGTCGAGCTCCGTCCGCAGCATGACCGTCGGCCCCGAGCCATTTTTCAGAATAGCTACGACACCAGTGCCACCAACGTGCTCGGTAACCTCGTACCCCAGGCTGTGGAGGCGGGCCGCCAGTTTGGCAGCCGTCTGGGTCTCATGACCGGAAAGTTCCGGGTTCTGGTGCAGATCTAAATAGAGCGCTTGTGCGTCGGGATAGACGCTTTCTACTTGCTTGGAATTCGGTGCGGTTTGTGCGGTTAGTACAGCGGTTGTGAGGAGGACAAGCAGCAGAGGCCGTGACCGGTTCATGGTCTCAGGATGATATGCGCCACAGACAACGACTGCAAACCGGCGCCCACGGGTCCATTCAGGAAAGGGTTGCTGAACGAGAACGGAGAATTACAGAGCGTTCTGTTTTTCCGCTCCCGTCATTTCCGGCGGGTGTAAAATCAAAAAGTAAGGAACCGGAATTCTTCACGGGATCTGCCCCCGTGATCCGAGGCCTGGGATGAACGTTCACTTCAGTTATAAAGACCGCAAAACACCCGACGTAGAAAAAGAAATCAACCACCTGATCGAGAAGCTGCGCAAGCGGTTGCAAGTCTTTCGGCCGGAGTTGGTGCACCTGAGGGGCCTGATTGAGCAGAACTCCGCCCGTGAAGGGATCGTGGTGTCTCTTAACTTGCGTTTACCGTCCGGGCAAATGGCAGTGCAGAAGTCTGCCTCTTCCGCATCGGCGGCCGTGAAGGCAGCAGCCGAAGATTTGTTGCAGCAAATCAGCAAACATAAGGAGATCTTGCGGAACTCTCACAAGTGGCAGCGCCGCCGGGTTGCTGACTATCGCCCGCAGGCGCAGGTTCCGTTTGAGGAAACCGTGGCCGCGGTGCAGGTTCCGACAGCGTCGTCAGAGGACATCCGTTCTTACGTAAACGCAAACCTAGGACGGCTGGAACGATTCGTGGAACGAGAACTGTACTTCCGCGAAACCGCGGAAGAGATTTCTCCTGACGTGCTGAGCAAAGAAGAGGTGATTGATGAGGCCATCGCGCGCGCCCTTGGGGATGGTCAGGAAAAACCCGAGCGGTTGGCACTCGAGCCATGGCTTTATCGGCTGGCCATGCGAGCTATCGATGATTTGTCAGCTGGCGCACTGGAAGACACGGCTTCGGTACACCTCGAAGACTCGACCAGGAGGCCCAATGTGCGAGGCTCGGACGAGCCTGAACTGCAATTTCATCAGCCGGATGAAACCCTGACGGGGGAGAACGTAATCGCGGACCGGCGAATGGCTACGCCGGAAGATATTGCCTACTCTGACGAAATGATCACGTTAGTGCAATTCGCGCTCGAGGGCTCGAGCCGCCCGGACCGCGAAGCTTTCATCTTGCACGCAGTTGAGGGATTCTCAGAAGAAGAGATCGCTGCGATCACCGATCGCAAGCCGGAAGATGTGACCGCATCGATCGCCAAAGCGCGGGAGCACTTGCGACGTGCCCGTCCCGTGGCAAACCGGTTCCAAGAAAAGTTCATCCAAGCATCCAAATAATTTTCGCAGCACTCAGGAGAAATCGTGATGATTACACGCGAAGATATCCGTGAGTTGGCGCAATTCAACGCTGATACTGATCACGCTTGTGCACTGAGCTTTTATTTCGAACCGGGCACTCCGCAGAACAAGTCGCATCGCGAGGAAGCAATTTTGGTGAAGGACTTAATACGCAATGCGCTCCGGGAAACGGAGAAGGAAGGAAAGAATGAGTGCGCCCGCGCGGATCTGGAGCGGATTCGCGCTCTGGCTGAAAGCTTGCACGGAAACCAAGCCCGGGCGAAGGTGGTGTTTGCCTGTGCTGGAAAGAAATTTTGGCGGGAGTTCGATTTACCCACGCAATTATCGGGTACCCAGCTTTTCGTCAACCGGCAGTTTCATTTAAAACCACTGGCACAGCTCTTCGGGGCTCAACCCCGTCTCTGGGCTGCGATCGTGGATCGACAGCGGGCGCGCTTTTTCGATTTGCGCTTGGATGAGCTCACAGAAAGGGAGGGATTGTTCCGCAAGCCTCCAATGCGTCATGGGCGCAGTGATGGTTTTGGCGGTTATGACGGAGGCCACGCCCAGCGGAGGGTGGACGACGAGGCACTGCATCACTTCAAGGATGTTGCACAGCATTTGAAGAATGCTCTGGATGGTGGAGCATTCGAGAAGTTGATTATTGGATGTCAGGAAACCAATTGGCACGAACTGGAAGCCCAACTGCATCCATATGTTAAGAAGCGGTTATTGGGTCACTTCACGGCCGATGTTGCCAAGCTTAATAACGAGCAGATTCGGGAACAGGCCACTCGGATTCTTCGCGAGTCGCTGGATCAGCGACGGCGGGAGCTGGTTCGAGAGGCGCTCGACCAGGCAAAAAGCAACAACCGCGGGGTAACTGGACTACGGCGGGTCTTGCGGTCCTTGGAACTTGGGGAAGTACAGACGTTGCTGATCGGGGAGAATTTTCGTCGTGCGGCTGCCCAGTGTCCGGCGTGCGGTCACATCGATGCTCACGTAGTACAACAATGCCCAGCGTGCGGCCACGAGACACGCCAGCTCGATGATGCTTGCGAGGCGATGATTCCGATTGCGATCCGCCGTGACATTGAGCTGTTTTATGTGAAGGATGATCCCGAGTTCGATCGCGCCGGCAACATCGCAGCTTTGCTTCGATTTCGCGCCGACCAGAGCAAGGGAAACATTACGCAAGTAGCTTCGTAGCGGCTCTGCGACTGTCGACTGCTACCCATCTGGATAGCAGAACTTCCTCTCCAGTGCTCCGCGTTGCGACATCTGGGTAGCGAGTAACGCGTGAACGAAATCAGTTCTCAGTTGCCAGTTCCAGTTCTCAGAATGTGCCATGATATGCTGACCTGCTTTAAGGAGGGTCCGCATGTCTGTCTCGCGGCGCGATTTCTTATCTAGCGCTGTTGTTGGAGCACTCTCATTAGGGTTGCTAAACAACCAAGCCGCGGCCCAGGCCGGTGGCAAGCGGCCCACGATAGTTTGCGCGAACAATGGCTTCAATTACCTTGATGAAGCGTATGCGTTCCTTGCCGGCGGCGGGGACACTCTGGATGCGGCATTGAGGGTTGTGAAAGGCCCGGAAGATGATCCGAACGACACCAGCGTCGGGCTGGGTGGACTGCCTAACGAAGAAGGAGTGGTTGAGCTTGATGCCTGCTGCATGCACGGTCCGACACGGCGTGCGGGTTCAGTCGGTGGTGTGCGAAACATAAAGAATGTTTCGCTGGTTGCGAAGGCCGTGATGAACAACACCGGCCATGTCATGCTGGTTGGCGAAG
>Ga0187779_10002321_pt1 | contig 11694 bp, 8 predicted proteins | sample 1015_Q2_SP10_10__FD_132435 | JGI IMG/M metagenome (GOLD analysis project Ga0187779, IMG submission 132435) | Tropical peat soil microbial communities from peatlands in Department of Meta, Colombia - 1015_Q2_SP10_10_MG | ecosystem: Environmental > Terrestrial > Soil > Wetlands > Peat | place... | reverse complement strand
TGGCACCGGCGAGATCCGGGTCGCGCTCTGGGCAGAGAAGGCTCTCGTCCCCCTTTCCCCGGGAGATCAGGTCATGGTTTTCCACGCAGCGGCAAAACCCGGCCGGTTCGGCGGGATAGAGCTGGGGGTCGGCCGGGGGAGTGCCCTTCGTGTGCCGGAGGCCGGGTCGAGCCCAATCGAATTTACCGGCACGATCCTTGCGGGAAAGGGCTGCATGTTTATCGATAATGGGGATGAGCGGTACATCATCAGCGGGGAGTTCTCCCACGGCACAGAAGTGCGGGTAGCAGGCTTACTCTCCGGGAACCGCATTGTCCCCGACCGTGTTGAACCGGCTAATGTTACGGATGAGGAGATCTTCGGGCGGATTGGGAATCTCAGGGAGAAACTCGGGCAGAATACGAAAAAGTGATCCGGCCCTTTTCCGATAATAAACCGGAGCACCGGGTCGTGGAGCTCGTCAAAAAAAACGAAATTTCCCACCTGAATTTCCCACCTCAATATGTCGGAAAATACGTGCTCTGCCACACTTTCACACCGCGCACGCCGACAGGTTATATGTGAGTGTTTATGATGTTGTTGTGCCATAGGAGTGTATAAGAAATGGCTGAAGGACCATTGGAGATTGAAGATTTACCGGGCGTTGGCCCGAGCACCGCGGACAAGCTCCGCGAGGCCGGGTACCTTTCGGTAGAAAGTATCGCGACGGCATCGCCGGCAGAACTCTCGGAGATCTCGGAGATATCCGAATCGACCGCGAAGAAGATCATCAAGGCGGCCCGCGAAGCCGCGGATGTCGGCGGGTTCAAGACCGGGAAGGATATTTTCGAGCAGCGGAAGGATGTCAGGAAACTCTCGTTCCGCGTCCCCGAGCTCGATAACCTGCTGGGCGGGGGAATGGAGAGCCAGGCGATCACCGAGATGTACGGTGAGTTCGGTTCCGGCAAGAGCCAGATCGTCCACCAGATGGCGGTCAACGTCCAGCTGGCCGAGGAGCAGGGAGGCCTGAACGGCAGCGCCATTTACATCGATACCGAGAATACGTTCCGCCCCGAACGTATCGAGCAGATGGTAAACGGCCTCGGGCTTGACGATATACCCGATGCCCAGGAGTTCTTAAACAACATCCATATCGCACGGGCGCACACCTCCGATCACCAGATGCTCCTCATCGATAACTCCCGGGAGCTCGCCAGCGAGCTGAAAGGGAGCGACAAGCCGGTCAAGCTCTTCATTATCGACTCGCTGACAGCCCATTTCCGGGCCGAGTATGCCGGGCGCGGGACGCTGGCCGCCCGCCAGCAGAAACTGAACCGGCACATGCACGAGCTCTTCAAGCTCATCGACGAGCACAACGCCGTCGGGCTCGTGACCAACCAGGTCATGTCCAACCCGGCAGTCTTCTTTGGCGACCCGACCAAACCCATCGGCGGCAACATCGTCGGTCACACCGCGACGTTCCGGCTCTACCTGCGCAAGAGCAAGGGTGGGAAGCGGATCGCCAGGCTTGTCGACAGCCCGAACCTGCCCGAAGGCGAGGCACCATTCATCGTGGAAGAGGGTGGTCTCAAGCCGTGCTGAAGGCCCTCCTCACCGACATCGACGGGACGATCACGGATCCCACGCGCCGGGTCCATACCGGTGCGGTCGAGCTAATCCGATCGCTCGTCGGTGATGGTGTCGAAGTGGTCCTTGCGAGCGGGAACACCTCCTGCTTCATGGATTCCCTTTGCCGTGTCATAGGCACCCGGGGGAGCTTCATTGCCGAGAACGGGGGTGTCTTCCGGGTCGGCTTTGACGGCGAACTGCACCTGAAAGGCAACCAGGAACCGTGCAGGAAAGCCCTTGAAGTGCTGGAGGCGCACTACGAGAAGAAAGGGATCAGGCTCGTCCCTCTGAGCCTCTCCTACCGTTTTACCGATCTCGCGATCGCACGGACCGTGCCTGCCGGGGAGATCAGGGCACTCCTGAGCGGGTACGCGGTCGACGTGATCGACACCGGGTATGCAATCCACCTGCAGGAACCCGGGATAACGAAGGGCACTGCACTCGGGCCGCTTGCTGCTGACATGGGGCTTGCTCCTTCCGATTTCCTTGCCATCGGTGACTCGGTGAACGATATCCAGATGCTGAACGCTGCGGGAATCGGCCTTGCAGTCGGCAATGCGCATACGGACACAAAGGCCGCAGCAGAATATGTGGCAGAAAAGAAGTATGGCGACGGGTTTGTCGAAGCGGTGAAAAAATATTATCCTTATTTCCGGGCCAGGTAGCGGTCGACGACGATATAGTCTTTGATATCTTTTACGGCTTCGAAGGGGATGATAAGGAGCTTGTCGTCCTCGAGGTTGTAGCCATCGGTGACAAAGGTCTGGTCCGGGTGAATGATCATCTCTATGATCTGGCCGGAGTCAAAATCGACCCGGATATTTTTCAGCGTTCCGACAAGCTTCCCGTCATTGCTCATGATCTTTTTTCGGGAGAGGCTGCGGGCAAATACACGTGTCATGAAAAAATTATGACGCGTATAAATATTTAAAGTGTTCTAAAACAGCGGGAAAAACCGGGTTTTTTCCCGATTGGTCACCTTTTCTCCGCTCATTTGAACATTTCTGCGGCCATCTGGATATCGGATCCCCGCATGGTCTTCCTTCCCGCGTGGTCCGACATCTTCTTTGCCTCTTTTGCTATGAAGATACCGTACTCCTCCATCAGCTGGGAGAGAGCTTCGGTTGCGTCGGCACTGACGCGCTCGGCACCGGCTTTCTTGATGATCCGCTCGACTGCTGCCTGGGATAATTCGGTCATGGAATGTCCTCTACTAGGGTTTAGGCTCGTTTTGTCTAAAGATGTTGTTATTTTTTTTAAAGCGAGGGAAAGACCCGCATAATGTCAGACTGGGTAAGGATACCCACCGGCCGCCCGTTTTCGACCACGATCAGACGCCCGATCTCCCGTTCCCTGAACCGGGACACGACTTCGAAGAGCCGGGTCTCCGAGTCCGCCTCGACAACGTCGGTCGTCATGATTCCGGATACCTTTGTCGAGAGGGGGATCTGCTGCTCGACCGCCTTCGCGACATCGCTTAAGGTTATGATGCCGGAGAGTTTTCCCTTGTCAACGATAGGGGCACCGTGGATGCGCTCGCGGTTGAAGAGGCTGAGGGCGTCCTGGATCGTGTTTCTGCTGGTCAGGGTCTTCAGGGGAGAGCTCATGTACGCCTTTATCGGCTGTTTGGGAAGCGAGATCATCTCGGAAGTGGAGATGAGGAGCGACTGCTTTGCCTCGTCCTTGCCAAAGACCTCGCCCCGGATCAGGAGCTTGTTCACCGGCGTCGGCCCGATGGTGATCTTGTCCCCGATCTCGAAGAGTTTGGCGCTGCCGACAAGTTTTATGACAGCATGGCAGATGTCCGGGTGGCAGAGCGTGGTAAAATCGATCTCCTGGACATTTGCTCCCTTCACGAGGTCCCCGTTCCTCCGTATGGGAACATCGTACTCCCCGCCCGGAGCGTCAGGGCTGAGTTCCCGGTAGGCTATGGCGGTCGGTATATACCCTCCCTTCGGGCCCGGGACACCGTCCACGAGCCCTATCGCCTTCAGCGCCTGCATCTGGTTGCGCACGGTCCCCGGGTTGCGCTGGATCATGTCGGCAATCTCCTCGCCTTTTATTGAGTGGGACTGCTGGTGATAGAGCGTGATGAGAGTGATGAGGATGTCTCGCTGGATCAGGGACAAGTCCATAACGCTAAACCGTATGGCTTTCATAAATATATAGGTAGGCGATTTGTGGAATTCGAGAAAATGCCGACGGTGCCGACCGCGGATGAGATCCTTGACCGGAGTTTCCGCCGTGCGGCAAAGAAGATGAAAGAGAAGGCCAACCGGGACCGGGCAAACGAGGAGTTTGTCCGGGCCGTGGGTGCGGCGATCCACGACCGGCTGGTCTATATCATACGGGGATTCCCGGAGTTCGACAAAATCCCCCCTTTTTACCGGGAACTCACCGAGATCCTGTATGGCGTGGAGCGGATAAAGCAGTCGCTCGGCGCTGTCGGCTGGGCTGCGAAGCACACAAAGATGGTCGGGAACCAGATCGCGGTCCAGTCACGGAGAGCAGAGGACACCCTCGTCCTCCGGAAGCGTGCGGTCGCACGCCTTGCCTCGATGGTCCGCCAGATTGACGGCGACCTTAAGTTCCTCAACGAGGTCCGGAATGTCCTGCGGAAGCTCCCCCACGTCGAGGACGCGTTCACCATCGTGATCGCGGGATACCCGAATGTCGGGAAGTCCTCGTTCATCCGCCGTGTCTCATCGGCTGAGCCGCAGATCGCGTCGTACCCGTTCACCACAAAAGGAATCATAATCGGCCACCGGGATATCGGGAGGGAACGGATCCAGTTCGTGGACACGCCCGGGATCCTCGATCGCCCCGCAGAGGAGCGGAACCAGATCGAGCGGCAGGCGCTCGCAGCGATGATGAACGTTGCCGATCTTGTCCTCTTCATCCTCGACCCGTCAGAGCACTGCGGGTTCCCGATGCGGGTGCAGCTCAACCTTCTTGCTGAGGTGAAGGGGATGGTCGACGCACCGCTTCTCATCGTCGCGAACAAGTCCGATATTACCGAAACGGAGGGCTATCCGGCCATGTCGACGCAGACGGGCGTCGGGGTCGATGCCGTGCTGGCTGAAATCCTCACCCACAAGCCGGAACGCAGTAAGAAGAAACGGGATGCACCACTTGATATCCGTTCACCCCTCCCACCTGTTTCAGAAGCAGGCGGCCCGGACGGGTCCGCTGCCACCGATCCGCAGGGCAACCCTGTTCGGAAGCCAAAGCCGAAGCGTCCCCGGAAGCCGCGGACGGTTGTGGCACGGGATACGGGTTAACTTCCCGGCCTCCCTCCAATCCGTTTTTTTAAATTTTATTCCCGGGAAACTACCTGCCGGTATCCGGCCGTAAATACGCGGGTCTGGCTTGTGCAGAGCATCATTTCTGGATATTACAGATCCCTTTAATTATTTACCAGTCGCGCGGTACACTATTTTATAACTAGTTTTTTGGAAGAGTACTTCCACCTCAGATCCGCGTTCCGTCGTGCCCTTGAACTAAACCGCTTCGTTTCCGGACAGTCCGGATCGCCCGGAAATCAATGCCCATATATACCAGCAGCCAGCACGCTGGTACCAGCGAACACTCCAGCACCAAAACCGGGAGTGGATCGGTATCACGGAGGTCTTGCACGCGTGGCACTCTCACGGCTCGTATCGATGGTAAGGAAACAGGCCCGGCCGGCGATCATCGTATTCCTGCTGATAACCCTGATTACGGGCATAATCTACCCGCTCGTCATCACCGGTCTCGCCCAGCTGGTATTCCCGGTCCAGTCAAACGGTGACCTTATCCTGCACGATGGGAAGATTGCCGGCTCCGCTCTCATAGGCCAGCCGTTCACATCGCCGAAGTATTTCTGGGGCCGGCTTTCCGCGACGAGCACATTTCCGGATAATGCCGGCGTATCATCAGGATCGAATATCGGCCCTTCGAACCCGGCACTCCTTGATGAGGTAAAAGCCCGGGTTGACGCCCTTCACTCCGCAGATCCTTCCAATACCCGGCCCATCCCGGTCGACCTCGTCACCTCCTCGGGGAGCGGCCTCGATCCCGACATCAGCGTTGCAGCCGCGGAATACCAGGTCCCCCGCATCGCCCGGGAGCGGAACCTGAGCGAGAGCGTGGTATCGGCTCTGGTGACACAGCAGACCCTGGGCCAGCAGTTCGGTATCCTGGGTGAAGCCCGGGTCAATGTCCTGCAGCTCAACCTCGTCCTCGACGATCTTAGTTCGGGCCGCATTACGGTATCTCCCTCGGCCGGTCTGCAGGATGTTTCGCCCCCGCTCGTCCTTGGCCTGAGGATGTCGGACTGGGTCCAGCTTATCCTCTTCTTCGTGATCCTTGCCGCCCTTATCGTCCCGGTCGGCGGCTGGATGGCGAGGGTATATTCCGGCAGTCATACCTTCATCTCGCCCATTCTCGATCCGGTCGAGCGGTGGATCCTCTCGGCATCGGGACCCGGAAGCGGTGAGGAGATGGACTGGAAGATGTTCTCCGTCGCCATGATGGTTTTCTCGGTTATCGGCATCGCCGTGGTCTTTGTCCTCCAGATGGTCCAGCAGTTCCTGCCCCTCAACCCGGCCGGAGTCGGCCCGGCTGCGTGGGACCTCTCGCTCAACACCGCGGTCAGTTTTGCCACGAACACCAACTGGCAGGCATATGCCGGGGAGACGGGGGTCAGCTACCTTACCCAGATGATCGGCCTGGCGGTCCAGAACTATATGTCGGCCGGAGTAGGTATGGCCGTCCTCATCGGGTTCATTTACGGCTTTTCGCGCAGATCGGCGTCCACGATCGGGAATTTCTGGGTTCTCCTCATCCGCAGTATCATGATCCTCCTCCCCATCTGCATCATCATCTCGCTCCTGCTCGTCTCGCAGGGTACCGTACAGACCTTCAGCGGCCCGGTGACGGTACCGCTCCTCGACCCGGTCAACGACAGCACCGGTCACCTCATCGCCACCCAGTCGATCCCGCTCGGTCCTGCCGCCTCGCAGATTTCCATCAAGCAGCTCGGAACCAACGGAGGCGGTTTCTTCAATGCCAACTCCGCCCACCCGTTCGAGAATCCCACGCCGTTTGCAAACCTTCTCGAAGTCATCGCAATCCTCATCATCCCGACTGCACTCTGCTATACCTTCGGGAAGATGATCGGGTCGGGAAGAAAAGGGATCGCGATCCTCATCGCCATGACCCTCATCTTCGTACCGCTCCTGGGAGTCTGCATCTGGTCGGAGGTGAACGGCAACCCGGCATTCACGCCCCTCGGGATCGACCAGAACCCGGCCCATCTCCAGCCCGGCGGGAACATGGAGGGGAAGGAGGTACGGTTCGGCCCCGTGCAGTCCGCCCTCTGGTCGGTGGTCACCACGGTTACCTCGTGCGGTGCTGTCAATTCGATGCACGATTCGTTCATGCCTCTTGGAGGGCTCGTCCAGATGTTCGGCATCCAGCTTGGCGAGGTGGTCTTCGGGGGAGTCGGCTCCGGCCTCTATTGCATGCTCATCTTCGTCATTCTCGCAATGTTTATCGCGGGGCTGATGGTGGGGCGTACCCCCGAGCTGTACGGCAAGAAGATCGAACCGTACGACATGACCCTCACCACGATCCACATCCTCATCCCGATCTTCCTCATCCTCGGCCTCACCTCAGTTGCTGTCCTGACGACCGCAGGGACATCGGCCGTCTTCAACCCGGGGCCCCACGGTTTCTCCGAGATCCTGTACGCGTTCAGCGAAGCTGCACAGAATAACGGCAGTGCGTTCGGCGGGTTGTCGGCAAACAATGTGTTCTACAACCTCACGACGGCATTTGCCATGTTTGTCGGGCGCTATGCGGTGGCCATCATCACGCTCGCCCTTGCAGGATCTTTTGTAGCAAAGAAGATTGTCCCCGCTAGCGACGGGACGCTCCGGGACCACCGGCCGCTCTTCATCTTCTGGGTGGTCTTTGTCGTGATCATCATCGGGGCGCTCAGTTTCCTCCCTGCGCTCTCGCTGGGGCCGGTCGCCGAATACCTCACCATGATCGTACGGGGGGCTGCCCATGTCTGATCCCGCAGGCAGCCGGAACCCGATGGAGAAGCAGTACGCTCTCTACCGGCGGGCACTCATCGACGCGTTCCTCAAGCTCGACCCCCGGACCCTGTACCGCAACGTGGTCATGTTCGCTGTCGAGATCGGCAGCGTGATAACCACGCTGCTCTGGCTGGAAGCGCTGGGCGGCCACGGCGAGGCACCCCCGGGATTCATCGGTTCGATCGCAGCGTGGCTCTGGTTCACCGTCCTCTTTGCAAATTTTGCGGAAGCCCTCGCCGAAGGAAGGGGGAAGGCCCAGGCTGAGGCCCTCCGGAAGATGCGGCGTGACACCGAGGCGAAGAAACTCTACACCGGGTACGGAATCGTGAAGGGGAAGGAACCTGTCCCGGGAGACTTCACGCTGGTCTCCTCGTCGTCCCTGCGGAAGTCGGACCTCTACTACGTAAAAGCCGGGGACACCATCCCGGTCGACGGCGAGGTTGTCGAGGGAGTTGCTTCGGTCAACGAGAGTGCGATCACCGGCGAGAGCGCGCCGGTCATCCGGGAATCCGGCGGCGACCGGAGTGCGGTCACGGGTGGAACGGTCCTCCTATCCGACTGGCTCATCATCCGGGCGAGCGCGGATCCCGGAGAAGGGTTTCTCGACCACATGATCGGCCTCATCGAAGGCGCAAAACGGCAGAAGACCCCAAACGAGATCGCGCTTAACATCCTCCTTGTCGGGCTTACGGCGGTCTTCATCATGGTCTGTGCGTCGCTCTGGGCATTCTCCCGCTACAGTGTCAGCGCGGCAGGCACCGGTGTTCCGGTCACCGTCACCGTCCTCATAGCCCTCTTTGTCTGCCTCGCCCCTACGACGATAGGCGGCCTGCTCAGCGCCATCGGCATCGCCGGGATGGACAGGCTCATCCGGCGCAATGTCATCACGACCTCCGGCAGGGCAATCGAGGCCGCAGGAGACATCGACGTCCTCCTTCTCGACAAGACCGGGACGATCACGCTCGGGAACCGGCAGGCCGTCGAGCTGAAGCCGGTCGACGGGGCCAATATTATGGAGCTTGCCGAGAACGCCCAGCTCGCGTCGCTCGCGGACGAGACCCCGGAGGGGAGGAGCATCGTTGTCCTCGCAAAGGAGAAGTACGGGCTTCGCGGGAGGACCGTGGGGGCTTCCGATTCGGTTCCGGAGACGCAGTTCATCCCGTTCTCGAGCCATACCCGGATGAGCGGGGTAGACCAGGGCGATGTACAGGTCCGGAAGGGGGCGGCCGATGCCCTGTTTGCGCACATCCGTAACCGCGGCAACACCGTCTCGGACCAGTTAAAAGAGGAAGTCGACGCCGTCGCACGGGCAGGAGGGACCCCGCTCGTGGTGACCCGGAACGGGAAAGCGCTCGGTGTCATCAACTTAAAGGACATCGTGAAAGGCGGGATCAAGGAACGGTTCGCCCAGCTCCGTCGTATGGGGATCAAGACGATCATGATCACCGGTGACAACCGGCTCACCGCGGCCACGATCGCCGCCGAGGCGGGCGTGGACGACTTCCTCGCGGAGGCGACTCCGGAGAGCAAGCTGAAGATGATCCGGGAATACCAGGCAGGCGGGCGGATGGTCGCGATGACCGGTGACGGCACCAACGACGCCCCGGCCCTTGCCCAGGCGGATGTGGCCGTTGCAATGAACACAGGGACCCAGCCGGCCCGCGAGGCGGCGAACATGATCGATCTCGAGAGCAACCCGACAAAACTCATCGAGATCGTGGAGATCGGAAAGCAGCTCCTCATGACCCGGGGGGCGCTCACCACCTTCTCCATAGCAAACGATCTCGCGAAGTATTTCTTCATCATCCCGGCCGCTTTCGTCTCGACTTTCCCGGCCCTCGCGACCCTGAATGTCCTCGGCCTCCAGAACGCGATCCTGTCGGCAGTCATCTTCAACGCGCTCATTATCGTCGCGCTCATCCCGCTCGCCCTCCACGGCGTGGCTTACCGCCCGATGACCGCGGAGGAGTCCCTCCGGAAGAACATCCTTTTCTACGGGATCGGAGGGATTATTGCCCCGTTCATCGGGATCAAGATCATAGACATCATTCTCGTGCTCCTTGGTGTAGGAATGAGGTAATATGCCGGCACCCCGCGACTTCCGTCCCGACCCCGATACCCTCCTTGCACGCGTGCAGGGCGAAGAGCGGCAGAAGGGCCGGGGCAAGCTCAAGATCTTCCTGGGCTATATCGCCGGTGTCGGCAAGACGTACGAGATGCTCCAGGCAGCGCACCTCCGCCGGCGCGGGGGAATCGATGTCCGGATAGGGTACGTGGAGACACATGGCCGGCCGGAGACTGACGCGCTCCTTTCCGGGCTCACCCTTATCCCCCGGAAGATGGTGGAATACCGGGGCGTAACCATCCTGGAGATGGACCTCGATGCGATCCTTGCTGCCCGCCCCGAGCTCGTCCTCGTCGACGAACTCGCCCACACCAATGCCCCGGGCTCGCGCCACCCGAAGCGGTACCAGGATGTCGAGGAGATCCTCGACGCCGGCATCGACGTATACACAACCCTGAATATCCAGCACGTCGACAGCCTCAACGATGTCGTCGCCCAGATCACCGGCGTGATCGTACGCGAGACCATCCCGGACCGCGTCATCGACGAGGCAAACGAGATCGAACTTGTCGACCTCGCCCCACCCGAGCTCCTCCAGCGGCTCAAGGAAGGAAAAGTGTACATCCCCGACATGGCTGCACGCGCGATCGAGCAGTTCTTCAACGAAGGGAACTTGTACGCGCTCCGGGAACTTGCACTCCGGCGTGCGGCCGAGCGGGTCGACGACCAGATGCTCGCGTGGATGCAGACCCGGGCGATTCCGGGGCCGTGGGCCGCGGGGGAGAGCCTCCTCGTCTGCGTCGGTCCCGGCCCCCTCTCGGAACGGCTGGTCAGGACGGCCCGGAGGCAGGCGGACCGGATGAACGCCAACTGGACTGCAGTCTACGTCGAGACGCCCTCCCATCACCGGCTCACCAAGGATGCCAAGGAGCAGGTGTCGCGGACGCTCCAGCTCGCGGAGAAACTGGGTGCTGCGACAGCCACCATCTTCGGGCTCAATGTCGCGAGCACCGTGCTCGACTATGCCCACAAGCATAACGTAACAAGGATCATCATCGGCAAGACCCTGCGGCCCCGGTGGCAGGAGTTCGTTTTCGGCTCGGTGGTCGACCAGCTTATCCACAACAGCGGCACCATCGATGTCTATGTCATCAGCAGCGAGGCAAACACCCCGCCAAAGCCGCTGAACCTCGAGCCCCTCCTCCCGGCCGCCCCCCCGAAGGATTATATCGCAAGCCTCGTCCTGGTCGCTATCGTCACCGGTATAGGTTGGCTCGCAAAATCGTTCATCTCCCCGGCAAACCTCATCATGCTCTACCTCCTCGCGGTCGTCGTCATCGCGTTCCGGCGGGGGCTGCGGCCCGCCATCTTCACGGCGGTCATCGGGACGCTCGCATTCGACTTTTTCCTCATCCGCCCCTACTTCACCTTCCGGGTCGCAGACACCGAATATCTCATTACGTTCGCGGGGATGATCATCATCGGCGGGCTGATCAGCCTGCTTGTCACCCGGTCCCGCGAACATGCGGTTGCTGCCCAGGCCCGGGAGAAGGAGACCTCCTCCCTCTACGCGCTGTCGCAGGACCTCGCTGTCGCAGTGTCGGTCGATTCCATCGTTGCCGCGGTGACCAAGCACATCACGGAGATCTTCGGGTGGGAGACAGCTTTTCTCCTGCCGGACGGGAAGCTGCTGGCGCTGCACTCCGCAAGCCCGGGCCTCCGGCTCGATGCAGACGACATCGCAGTCGCGACCTGGGCCTTCCAGCACGGGGCCGTTGCCGGCTACGATACCGATACCCTTCACGGGTCACGGCTCCGGTATATTCCGGTCTTCACGTCCTCCGGTGTCCTCGGCGTCATGGGGGTGAAACCCTCCGAGCCCGACGGGGTCATCACCCACGAGCAGTCGCTCCTCCTCACCGCGTTTGCGACGCAGGC
>Ga0187779_10002319_pt1 | contig 11700 bp, 9 predicted proteins | sample 1015_Q2_SP10_10__FD_132435 | JGI IMG/M metagenome (GOLD analysis project Ga0187779, IMG submission 132435) | Tropical peat soil microbial communities from peatlands in Department of Meta, Colombia - 1015_Q2_SP10_10_MG | ecosystem: Environmental > Terrestrial > Soil > Wetlands > Peat | place... | reverse complement strand
CTTCCAGCTTGCAATCGTCATCGATGAATTCGGCGGAACATCGGGGCTTGTGACACTCGAAGACCTGATCGAGGAGATCGTCGGCAGCATCCACGACGAGCTTGAGACCGAAGAGAAGGAAGTCCAGATCGTGGACGAGAAGAACTTTGTGGTGTCGGGCCAGTCCGCGCTTGACGAGGTGAACGAGATGCTTGGCACCAGCCTCCACTCCAAGGAATTCAATACTCTCGGCGGGTTCGTGTTTGGGCTCTTCGGAAGGATGCCCAGGGTGGGAGAGCAACTCAAGTACAAGAACCTCAAGCTCGAGATCCTCGAGCTTGAGGGCAGGAAGATCAGCAAGATCAAAATGACGAAACTGTGACGTGCTGAGCACAGAGCATTGAGCATGGCGGATGAGTTTATTGCCTGATGCTCTCTGCTTCCAGAGAATGTTTCTGGGGGGGGTGAAGTTTGCAGAAGAAAGTGACAATCGTAGGAGCGGGCCATGTGGGGGCGACCCTCGCGCAGCGGGTCGCAGAGACCCGGCTTGCAGACGTGGTGGTGGTGGATGTCGTGGAAGGCGTGCCGCAGGGCAAGGGACTCGATCTCCTCGAAGCCGGGCCGCTCTTGGGATACGACTCGAAGGTTATCGGTACGAACGGGTTTGATGAGACTGCCGGTTCTGATATAATAGTGATTACCGCCGGTTTGGCGAGAAAGCCCGGCATGAGCCGTGACGACCTGCTCGCGGCGAACGGGGACATCGTGAAAAAGGTCGCCGAAGACACGGGGCGCCTTTCTCCGAAAGCCATCATGATCGTGGTGACGAATCCCATGGACGTGATGGCCTTCGTGGCCATGAAGACGAGCGGTTTCCCGCGTGCTCGGGTCATCGGAATGGGCGGCGTGCTCGATTCGGCACGGTTCCGGAGCTTTATCGCCTTGGAACTTGGCGTGTCTGTTGAGAATACGCACGCTTTTGTGCTTGGCGGCCACGGTGACTCTATGGTGCCGCTGCCGCGCTATTCGACCGTGGCAGGGATCCCTATTACCGAGTTAATGAGCGTTGACCAGATCAACAGGCTTGTCGAACGCACGAGGAACGGTGGCGCCGAGATCGTTGCCCTGCTCAAGACCGGCAGCGCTTACTACGCGCCGTCGGCAGCAACGCTCGAGATGGTCGAGGCCGTGCTCCTGGATAAGAAAAAGATCCTCCCCTGCTCCGCCTACCTCGAAGGAGAGTACGGCGTGAAGGGCGCCTTCGCCGGCGTGCCGGTAAAGCTCGGCGCACAAGGGGTGGAACAGGTGGTAGAGATCAAGCTCAGCGCTGATGAGAAGGCGGCGTTCATGAAGTCTGTTGACGCAGTGAGGGCGGGATGCGCGAAATTCATGTAGACGAGATCAGGGACAACGTCGCCCAGATCTGCATTGATGCTGCGTACCACCTGAGCGAAGACGTGCTCACGGCATTCGACCGCGCGATCGAGACGGAGACCGCGCCGGGGGCAAAGGAGATTATCGAGCTCCTGAAGGAGAATGCCCGCATCGCGAAAGAGGACCACATCCCGCTCTGCCAGGACACCGGCATCGCAATCTTTTACGTGGAAATCGGACAGGACCTCAGGATCAAGAATGGCTTCATTGTCGACGCAATCAATGAAGGTGTTCGCAAAGGTTATAAAGAAGGCTACCTCAGGAAGTCCGTGGTGGACCCTATCACGAGGAAAAACACCGGTGATAACACACCGGCCATCATCTACACGGAACTCGTGCCTGGAGACAAGCTCAAGATATCGTTCATGCCCAAGGGAGCGGGGAGCGAGAACATGAGCGTTATCCGGATGCTCCGGCCAACTGAAGGTGTTGAGGGCATAAAGAACTTCGTGCTCGAGTGCGTTCAGAAAGCCGGCGCCAATCCCTGTCCTCCGGTCGTGATCGGTGTAGGCATCGGCGGCGATTTTGAGAAGGCAGCGCTTATCGCGAAGAAGGCGCTTCTCCGGCCCGTCGGCAGCCCGAATCCGAAGTTGGAACTCGCATCGCTCGAGGAGACGCTGCTTAAGGCCGTAAACAGGACGGGCATCGGTCCCGAAGGGCTCGGCGGCAAAGTGACGGCGATGGCCGTGCACGTTGAGAGCTTCCCATGCCACATCGCGAGCCTGCCGGTGGCAGTGAACATCAATTGTCATGCGGCAAGGCATAAGACGATTGTTCTTTAGAACAGGGAGCCCGGACGGAGAGCAAAGGCTAGTGAACGCATGATGCTATGCATGAGTGATATGCTCCATGCCTTGTGCTCCGTGCTTTCGGCAGATAGAGGTGAAGCTTGACCGAAACCATAAAAATATACCCTCCCCTGAGGGACGACGTTATCGAGAAACTCAAGGCTGGTGACCGCGTAGAGATCACCGGCACGATCTACACCGCCAGGGACATGGCGCACAAGTACATGGTCGAAGGGCATAAGAAAGGTGAGAAAATGCCGTTCGATGTCAAGGGACAGATCCTCTATTATACCGCTCCCACGCCCGCACCGCCGGGGAAAGCTATCGGTTCTGCCGGCCCTACGACGAGCTATCGACTCGACAAGTATACCCCGACACTGATAGAACTGGGACTCAAGGGCATGATCGGGAAAGGCCCGCGCGGGCAGGAGGTAAAGGACGCCATCAAGAAGCACAAGGCAGTCTATTTCGCTGCGATCGGTGGTGCGGGCGCGCTCATATCCAAGACCATCAGGAAGGCCGAGGTGATTGCCTACCCAGAACTCGGGACCGAAGCCATCATGCGGCTCGAGGTTGAGAACTTCCCTGCCGTGGTGGTGAACGACGTGAACGGTGCGGACCTGTACCGGATCGGTGTGGAGCAGTATAAGGATGTCGTCGGCGTCGAGGACGAGTCCTGTTGAACATGACCCGCAGAGAGGAAACGAACGCAAGGGAAATGATTAACGGTTGAGTAGTTTCTCCGCGGGGAGTGCCGCGCCTTTGCGAGGCATGAGAAGGAGGAGCGATGTCGATCAAGTCAAAGATAAGGACGATACCGGATTATCCCAAGAAAGGGATCATGTTCCGGGACATCACCACGCTCATCAAGGACCCGGTAGGGTTCCGACTGGTCATTGACAGCCTGACCCAGCGGTATATTCATGCCGACTTTGAATTCGATACGATCGTGGGCATCGAGTCGCGAGGTTTCATTATCGGCTCGGCCCTCGCTTACACGCTCGGGAAAGGCTTCATCCCCGTCCGGAAGAAGGGCAAGCTCCCGGCCGATGTCGAGTTCCAAGAATACGCGCTCGAGTACGGCACTGACAGGATCGAGATCCACAAAGACGCACTGGCAGAAGGTGAACGAGTTATCCTCGTGGATGATCTTCTGGCAACCGGCGGCACCGCGCTGGCCGCGGCCGCCCTTATCGAAAAGCTTGGGGCAAAAGTGATTGAGATGGCGTTCATCGTGGACTTGCCCGATGTGGGGGGGAAGAAGAAGATCGAGGCAAAAGGGTACAAGGTCTTTGCGCTGACCGAATTTGAGGGGGAGTAGGTTCCCTTAGGAATCTCTATCGATGGTGAAAGCGTTGTCGTGACGAATGATGAAAAAAATAGAGTAATTATTATTTAAAGAAAATATTCTTTTGATTCCTTCTGTGAAATCAGCCCGCGCTGCATTATCGTTCCCGGGGATCATCTATGAACGATCCGCAGACCTTCACATCGTCTCCTTCTCCAGCTTCAACTCTACAAGATATTTGATTTTTGGGAGCAGAGTGGTTGCTGACGGGTATGATTTTCCGGAGGCGACGGATATTTTCTGCTCCTCGCCATAGAGGGCTTGAACACTCTTCAATAAATCCTCGACAAAGGCTGAAACATATGCGTCCCTGTTAGCGCCCCGGACCCGTAATTTCCCAAAAACGATCCGGGAGTTATTGTCGACAAAAAATACTCTCGCCCTTTCATCACTGCTCCGTATTATGACGGCTGAAAACTGGAGCTTAATGCTCTGCCCCTTTTCGTTGACAAGTTCTAACTCGATTTGTTTGAGAAGCCTTGCCCTTCCCCCCTTTTCATCAGGGATTTCGTTGCGTAAGAACCTCCATGGTGCAAATGTGGGGTACTGCGCATCGAGGCCGGCCGCTAATCTTTTATACTCTGGGGTATCAAAGAGCCCGGCAAGATTCAGGACATGTGCCTGGTCATCCAGAATGGCTGCTTTTAAATTCCTTTCCCATGTTCTTTTCTGTCTTGCCCGTCCGGCCTCATCGGCAGGGACGGTCAGACAGGGGAGAATGCTCTCTCTATACTTGACCAGGTCGAGCACATTCGTCTCCATAAGACGCGCCCTCCCCCGGCTATGGGGCGCGGAGAATTCGAGGTAGAGATTATCGTCCGTGTTTATCCTCCCCCCCATGCTGTAAGCCCTTGCGCCTTCGTCCCCCATCACGAAATAGCTCAGGAAATCCTCGGCTGATCCCATCCTGACTGGTACCAAATCCTGCTGGACTTCCGGTATCCGGATCCGCTGCTCCAGATCCTTTTCGTCAATAACGATGGGCGAGTTGCTGCCGATAAGTTCTGCATCGTCATGGGTAAGCCATACCATGATATGGGGAAAGACCTCCCTCAGGGTATTAACGACCGATTTGAGGTTCTCCTCGGAGAGCTCATAGACCGGCAGCCATTGGCAAACAATGCCGCCGGGGTTGAGATGCTCCGATGCAAGCTTGAAATACTCGACGGAATAGAGATACCCTGCCCCGCTGAACCACGGATGTATCGGATCGGCAGTGATGACATCGAACTTCTCGTTCGTGGTCATCAAAAAATTCCTGCCATCGTTGAAAACGATCCTCACTTTCGGATTATTCAGGACATAGTGGTTGTAGATGCCGAATGTTCTTGCCACGCCAAGCACTTTGGGCTCGATTTCAGCAAGCGTTATCTTTTCCACGCTTGGGTGCGCGGAAGTCGCCCCCAGTGTCATGCCGCTCCCCGTGCCGAGCACGAACACTTTCTTCGGATTCTTGTTGAGCAGCATTGGAAGGTGCCCCAGAGTGTACTGGCACTGCCTTCCCTCGTTGCTGTTCGATGCTTCAACTCTGCCGTTGGTTATGAAATACTGTTTTTCCGCCGCCTGGATAGAGCTTACGATCGCCTGGACCCCCTCCCCGTAATAAAGGACATCAGTGTTTTGGAGGTCTTCCCGGATCGTCTCCGGGCTTCTGTATCTCTCAAGAAGTTGAGATTGATATATGGCGTAAAATTTTGGATCCCAGAGTTTCCACAGGTCGGGGTTGATGATCAGAAGAAGAGCGACGATCGCCGCCGCACCGGCTATCCCCCAATTCAGCAGCTTTCTGCCCACAACACTCACCAGCACGAGCAGTCCAAACCCGATATTGATCAGGATTATCAGCTGGAGGGACCGTTGTATGCCGAGCAGGTAAATGAGGACAAAACCGCTGACGGCTGATCCGAGGATGGCCCCGATCGTGTTGTACGAAAGAATTTCACCAACTGCATAGCCGACTATTTTTTTATACTGGCCATGGATTTTACCTGCCAGCGGGAAGGCGACGCCCATCAAGAAGGCAGGCACAAACATGAAGGAGAACGCCAGGACGAAATTGGCCAACTGCCCGGCCTTGAACTGACCCATACGGATATAGTGATTATAAAAAAAATCGTGCAATAATATTGCGTGCCTCGGTAAATCTCTGATGTTCAAGGTAACGACCAGCGCGGAAGCACCAATAAGAACCTGCACGAGGCCAAAACCGATTATGGACCCCAGAGAGCGGCGTTCTGATTCCTTACGCTGCGTCCCCGATATCCTGAGAAACAGACCGTATGTGGCGCTCCCAAGACCTATTCCCGCAAGGAAGGCCATCAGCAAAAGGGTGAACCCGTACACGCTTGCTCCGATGACGATGCTTAGAATCCTCGTCCAGAGTACCTCATACCCCAGGGCGCAGAATCCGCTCACCCCGATTCCCCAAAGCACCAGCTTGAGAGGGAAAAGATCGTCTGGCCTCCTTGTCAACGTGGCTTGCGGCATATCCGCATCAGTCACGGTCTTCTCTCCAGGGTCAGCCTTGACGAGCACCGCCTGTGCCTTGTTCTGCAGGACAATACCAAGAATGCCAACGAGAATATTGATCGACACGGCGATCATCAGGGTGGCGCTGACAGAATAATGGGGCAGCAGAAGGAAACCTGCTGCGCCGGCGCCAGTCATGGCCCCTATGGTATTATAGCCGTACAGGAAGGAGAGGCGACTGCCCAACCCCTGCACACGTCTTGTCATGAAAGTTGACAATACGGGGAGCGTCCCCCCCATAAGCGTGGTAGGTACGATCAGGGCAACTGCGGCAAATGTGATGCGGATAAACGAGAGATAAACGGGAGACGAATCGCTTATCCGTGCAAGTGGCACGTAAATTACCGGATAAAAACGCATCAATATCACGAATACAAGAGCTGACGCTGCAATGCCAAGTTCAAGGAAACCATAGAGGCGCAATAACTTTCTGTAGTCACTTGCCTTCTTTCCGATCGTGTAGCTACCAAGAGCAAGACCACCCATGAAAACGGCCAAGACCGTGGTTACCGCGAGGTGGGAGCCTCCAAATATGAGGCTCAAGTAACGGACCCACAATACTTCGTAAATAAGTGCGGCCGCGCCGGATAAAAAAAAGATCAGGTAAATTAGGCCAAGAACGATTTGTTGCATGACTACCTCCGCTTCACAGCAGGGCTCACTGAATGCCCGCGATGCCAAAACTGCGGGAAAAACACAATCACCAGCGATACTTGAGCGGTGATGTGCATGGATAGGCGCTCCGTAGTGGAATAGGAAAGATATTCATTTCTTGCGCGTATGGACGAAGATTATTGGATAACCCGTCTGACGATCTCTGAAGCAGTCTTCATATCTCCAGATGATACAGCTGCGATTGACTGCGGGAGGTAAGCTCGATACGGCACCATTTTGAATATCCACAGATTTAAAGAAAAGTGCTCATGCTTATTTCTTCTCGATCGGGTAATTCGCCTCTTCCCATTCTATCCACCCGCCTTTTAATGCATAAACGCTTGAATAGCCCATTTCCATGAGCTTCAGCGCCACACTGGCACTGGTTGCCTCATTTTGTCACGAGCAGTATAGCACTATCGTTTTGTCTTTCCTGTATTTCTTGGCCCAGGTTGCGGCATTCTGCGGATCTTCCCGAACCGCGCCTCTGATCTTGGAGCCGCTCTTTTCCCAGTCATATCTGGTCCGCACATCTATGACGACCATGTCTTTATCGCCAAGCCGGCCCTTCAGTTCCTCTTTTGACATTCTGGGGACATCACCCAATGTGACTGCGAACGCCAAAAGCGCGTTAAAAGACAACAGGACCATAAGAAAACTCAGTATGTATTTTTTGTTCACACATGCCTCCTTAGTGAATGTCCCCAAAATTCTCATTTCGGGGAGTCAAATCGATGCGTCAAGTCGTGACGCATAATGTTAATGATTATATCACAGATGCGAAATACAGGAAGTAGCAAATCACGGCAGATCACTCTAAACTGCGGACGAGTTTGTAAAGCTCCGGGTACTCAGTCTTCGTCGCGGCAGCCTCTTCTTTGAGCAGTCTCAGGGCTTCGGGGATGTGTTTTAGAAAATATTTTTTCCCTTTGACCGCCGACAGGAACCCATACGCGCCGAGGGCTTGCATATGGCGCTGGAGGCGGCAGGGAATGAGGCTTTCTCTGAACAACTTTTCATTGAACCCTTCTGACTGTTTAGCTGATTCTCCGACGTAATAACCGGTCAACCTTTCCCGAACGCCGTCATCGAGCCGGTAATAGGGGTCCCAGAGAATGGAGGCAACATCATACGCGGTCGGCGCCATCCTCGCGCCCTGATAGTCGATGACGTGCGGGATGCCGCCCGCCGTGATCATGATATTCTGACATTGAAAATCACGATGGACCACACCTTTGGAGTAAGCGTCCACCTTCAGCGCAAGGCGATGGAACTCTTCCTCTAATGCCTGCTTGTTGCCCAGCGACAGCTTCCTTAACCCGATAATGAACCTCTCCAGAAAGTAGCCCGTCTCCCACCTGAGGTAATCATAATCGAATATGCGGGCCTGGAGCATGGGACATTCATGGACGTGCTGGGTAACGCGGGTATGGATCTTGACCAGGATGTCGAGCACGCTGCAATAGACATCGTATACATGCATGCTGCTGTGCGGGACCTTCAAATATGAGTAGAGGCTCGTATCGCCCAGGTCATCGAACAGGGCCATTTTGCGCACAGCGTCCGTTGCGACGAGTCCGGGAACGGGCACGGTGTGGGCCGCGAAGAAGCGGGTGTAAATGAGATGACGCTCGTAGTCAGGGTCATCTGGTCTGCATTCCAGGAGAACCACGGTCCTGCTGTCGTTCCTTACGCGGAAATAGCGCCGGTCCGAACCGCCGAAGCCGATCAGTATGGCGTCAGCCTGGTCATCCTGGTCCGGGAGGGCCGCGAGCCCGCTTATGCCGAAATGGTTCGCAAATAACGGATCCGACAGGGAAACCCGTTTTTGTTCGGACGCATGGAAGCTGGGCTGCATCTCGGTTTCCTTGAGACCCACGACGTAATCCGGGCCGAGTATCGCGTCCTCATGCTTGCCCGACACCCTTGCGCCTGGCATGACGATACAGTTCCTGATCTGCGCATTGTCCTGGATATCGCACTCTGATTCAAGAACCGCATAGCCGTCTATTTCGATGCTCCCACATTTCGCCGATGGAGACCGATAGACGGTTTCGCCGTTTTCTCTCAGGGCATCGAGTACTCCCGCAGCATAGGTCGCCGGGTTCCCGATATCATTCCAGTAACAGCCGGTGAAATCGAGTGCCCGGACCGCATGGCCCGCAGATGCTGCTGTGACCCAGGCCACGGTCGCGTGCGATACGCCCAAGGGCAGAAACTTGAGTATCTCCGGGGAGTACATGGCGATGCCGGTATATGCGACCTTTTCTGCTATCGTGTTCGGATCTGGCCGGGAATCTCCAGGATTTTCAACGGTGAGGACAAAACCGTCATCATCGACGACGACGTTGCTCAGTTTTGGATTTTTGTGTGTGACAAGCGAGGCGATATTTCCCGATGAAAGATGCGACTCGATGAGACGAGTAAAATCGACATCCATCAGGATATCGGCGTTGTGCACGATGAAGGGGCCGCTCGAAAGAAAATTTTCTGCGTTCTTGAGCGCGCCGCCGGTGCCGAGGATGGGGTCTTCATGAAAGAGCTCGATACGGTCGGCATAATGTGAGCGGGCGGCCCATTCACGGATCATCTCCTGCTTGTAATGCAGGTTGATGCCGATCCTGCCGGAACAGACCGCGGTGATTTTTTCGAGGATGATCTCGATCAGCGGTTTCCCGAGAATAGGGAGGAGAGGCTTCGGCAGGTGGTTCGTAATCGGCCGGAGACGCTCGCCGAGGCCAGCGGCGGGAAGAAATATATTGATTGGATATTTCGGCATAGAATCCTAGAGAGCTATTTTGACGCAGAGGACTCGGACAAATCAAAAAACGCGGGGATGACCTCTATCTGTTGGCGGGATTCCGGGAAAAGTCGGATCAATCCTCGATCCTGCCAATCCTGGTGATCCCCTCTGGGATTTTTATGATGTTTCATCCGCAAGTCACTGAGTTCATCTGCATCCAAGAAACGATCTTCATTTATATAGTAAATATTTTCCCCTTATTTTCTCGAATTCCCTTGCCTCTTCCTTCCACCACTTCTCCATTACATGAAGCTCGGCCCAGGTCTCGATCTCTTTCCGCAGCCTGTCCGTTCCGGCGAGGACATCGATGGGGAGATGTAGCTCCTCGTACTCATAGGGTGGCTGTTTCCACGCAAGGTGCCGCGGATAGGTGTTGTGGACCGCTTTCAGGATGGCCACCCCGGTCTTGAAGGGCTTGAATCTTTCCCGATCCGTGACGTGGATCTGCGCACCGCCGCAAAGCTTGTTTGCGTGCTTCTGGAATGTGGGCAGAAACGAAAGCGGACGGAACGCCACCCCAGGAAGCCTGAAATCATCGAGCACCTTCACGATTGTCTCGGGATGGATAAAGGGCGCACCGAATATTTCGAATGGCCTGGTAGAACCCCTTCCTTCCGAGATATTCGTGCCTTCGAGCAGGCACGTGCCGGGATAAACGAGCGCCGTATCGAGCGTGGGCATGTTGGGTGATGGAAGGACCCATGGCAGTCCTGTCTCATCGAACCACATCTCTCGCATCCATCCCTCCATGGGAATGACGCGATAGTCAAGGCCGGGATAAAAAGCGTCCCCAACATACATGCCGATTTCGCCGATCGTCATACCGTGGCGCACGGGCAGCGGTCGCAAGCCTACGAACGACGCGAACTCCGGCTTGAGTACCGGCCCCTCAGTAATATGACCACCGACGGGGTTCGGACGGTCCAGTACAACAACGGTTTTCCCCCCTTCATGGCAGGACTGCATGCAAAGTTCCAGCGTCCATATGAACGTGTAGTATCGGCTGCCCACGTCCTGCAAGTCAACTACAAGTACGTCGATATCCGCGAGCATTTCGGGGAGGGGCTTGCGCGTCTTGCCATAGAGGCTGTAAACCGGCAGACCCGAGACAGGATCACGAAATCCTTCCCACTCGACCATATTGTCCTGGGTCTGGCCAAGGATGCCGTGCTGGGGGCCGAAGAGCGTCGTGAGATTGAACTTTTTCGATTTCATGCAGGCGGTGACGGCAGGTTCCAGCCCGCGGTTGACCGATGCAGGGTGCACCACAAGGCCTACGCGGGCACCTCGCAAGTCTTTGGGCCAGAGCTTTTCAAACAGGTCGAGTCCGATGAAAGTGCCTTTTTTTTTCGCCAGCATTCGCAAATTATAGTGATAATTAGATCAAATAGCAACAGCAAGTTGCCGGAGCAATGGACTTTTTGAGCATTGAAAAAAAACTTTATCTCAACTATAATACCGTCATGGAATACAAGGTCGTAGAGACGAGCACGGTGACCGATGAGGAGATCGAAAAGGTCTTGAACCACTGGACCGGGCAGGGATATTCCTTCGAGAGTGTTCATTTCGTCACCACCGCGTCGTCCTCCAGGCCGAAGATGGCATTTGTATTTTTCACGAAGAAAGGATGAAAAGAAATCATCGTATGAACATACTCATCGTAAAGAATATCGCCACCGAAGGACCGGGCACGATCGAAGAACATCTCCGCGCAGAGAAACTGTCCTATTCGATTATCGACCTGAAAAAGGGCGAGGATACACCCCCCATAAGCACCTTTACGCATCTCGTTATCATGGGGGGGCCCATGGCGGTATACGAGATGGAGCAATATCCCTTTCTGAAGGATGAGGCTCTTCTTATCGAGAAGGCGGTCAAGGCGAACAAACATGTTCTGGGCGTTTGTCTCGGCGCGCAGATGGTCGCGCATGTTCTCGGCGCACGCGTCTATGCCGGCGGGCAGAAGGAGATTGGCTGGTACGAAGTGGAGTTGACGGATGATGGGATGCGGGACCCCTGTGTGTCCCAACTGGCCTTTGACGGCAGGAAATCCGCCCAGGTTTTTCAGTGGCACGGGGACACATTCGATCTGCCTGCGGGCGCGGTGCGGCTCGCTGCATCGGGCATCTATCCGAACCAGGCGTTCCGCTATTCTGACCGTGTAT
>Ga0187779_10002317_pt1 | contig 11710 bp, 12 predicted proteins | sample 1015_Q2_SP10_10__FD_132435 | JGI IMG/M metagenome (GOLD analysis project Ga0187779, IMG submission 132435) | Tropical peat soil microbial communities from peatlands in Department of Meta, Colombia - 1015_Q2_SP10_10_MG | ecosystem: Environmental > Terrestrial > Soil > Wetlands > Peat | place... | reverse complement strand
TTACTGGGCGGGCGGTCCGCGAATCTACAAAGGACTGCCGGGTGCATTCCTCGAGACCTACACCCTCGATGGCAAAGGTCGTACGCCGGCCAAGGGCGACATCTTCAAAAACCCGGCGCTAGCAAGCACATTGCGCTTGATCGGCCAAAAAGGGCGCGACGCTTTTTACAAAGGCGAGATCGCGGACAAGATCGACCAGTTCATGCGGGAGAACGGCGGATACTTGCGCAAGGTCGATCTTGAAAAACATGCCAGCACCTGGGTCGATCCAGTCTCGGTGAACTATCGTGGTTATGATGTGTTCGAGCTGCCGCCAAATGGGCAGGGTATCGCCACGCTCCAGATTTTAAACATTCTCGAAGGATTCGATCTGAAGGCAATGGGACGCAATTCACCCGAGGCGCTGCACACCATGATCGAAGCGAAGAAAATCGTCTGGGCGGATCGCGCAAAGTTTTACGCCGATCCGGCGTTCGCGAAAATTCCGTTGAAAGGATTGCTTTCGAAAGAATACGCGGCCGAGCGGCGGAAGTTGATCGACCCGAATCATGCCGCGAAAGAAATCGAGGCTGGCAATCCTGCGCTCGATCAGGGCGACACGATTTACATGTGCGCCGCCGATAATGAAGGAAACATGGTCTCGCTTATTCAAAGCAATTATCGCGGCATGGGAAGCGGCATCGTCGTGCCTGGCCTCGGGTTCATGTTTCAGGATCGTGGCCAACTTTTTTCAATGGAACCGGGTCACGCGAATGTCTACGCGCCCGGCAAACGCCCGTTTCACACCATCATTCCGGGATTCGTGATGAAAGATGGCAAGCCGTGGGAGGCGTTCGGTGTGATGGGCGGCGGAATGCAACCACAGGGCCATGTCCAGGTCCTGACCAACCAGATTGACTTTGGCCTCAACGTTCAGGAAGCAGGCGACGCTTCACGCTGGCAACATGAAAGCGGCCAGGAACCCAACGGGACTGGCATCACCGAAGGCGGCGCCAAAGTCGATCCAGCCGGATTTGTCGATGTCGAGAGCGGGATTCCGTACGAAACCGTGCGTGAATTAAGAAAACGCGGACACGATGTGCGGTTCGATGTTGGTGGTTACGGCGGTTATCAGGCGATCAAAGTCGAGACGCACGACGGCCAGCGCGTTTACGTTGGCGGAAGCGAATCTCGCAAAGACGGCCAAGCTGCGGGTTATTAGTTGTAACGGCGTCTGAGACAGAGTCGCCAGGATTGCGATCCACCTTGCGCTGGCTTCGGTCATCGCGCACGATGCGCGGCATGGCCGGGGAAGCGATATCGATCGAGCGGGCCGAACGGGTGGATCATCAGTTGGTCCGCGGGATGGATATAACCGCGCTGACCGCAAATATTATCAATTCAACAATTGGGGCTGGCATTTTTGTTCTGCCGGCACTGGTCTCGAAAAACCTCGGAGCAGCTGCACCGATTGCGTTTGTCATTTGCGCGATCGCAATGGTTCTTTTCGTCACCTGCTTTGCATTGGCGGGCAGCCGCGTTTCGCTTACCGGCGGGCTTTATGCGTATGTCGAAGTGGCCTTTGGCAAATACGTCGGATTTCTTGGCGGCATCCTTTACTTGCTCACGGCCGTCCTCGCTGTCGCTAGCGTCGTTAATGTTTTTGTCGACTCGATCGCCAATTTAGTGCCGTTTTTACATCACCCGGCGGCGCGCGTCGCTGCCATTGCGCTGGTCTACGGCATTTTGGTGGTGATCAATATTCGAGGCGTTCGCGAAGGGGCCGGAGCCGTAACCTTTGTCACCGCTGCCAAACTTTTGCCGATTTTGCTTTTTCTGAGCGTCGGAATTTTTTTCATTCACCCGGCCAATCTTGGTTGGCCAGGCTGGCCCGACAGCAAGGCACTTGGCGACAGCGTCATTCTGTTAATTTTCGCGTTCGTTGGAATTGAAGTTGCGTTGATTCCTAGCGGCGAAGTGAAAAATCCGACCCGCACCGTGCCCCGTTCCGCATATCTCGCCCTGATCATTACGACGATCATTTACGTTCTGATCCAATTGGTGGCCCAGGGAACCCTTGGTAACGATTTGGGAAATCATCCGACTGCTCCCCTGGCTGAAGCCGCCTCCAAATTTCTTGGTGAAGTTGGTCGGACTATTTTGCTCAGCGGCGCCACGGTCTCGGCGTTCGGATTTGTCACCAGCGACATTCTGAGTTCGCCTCGGATGATCTTTGCCTTCGGACGCGATGGAACATTGCCGGCCTGGTTTGCGCATGTTCACAAACGGTTCCGCTCGCCCGATGTTGCGTTAACGAGTTACGCGCTCATTGCCTTCGGCTTGTCGGCGGCGGGAACGTTTGAGCGACTTGCGGTCATTTCTAATGTCGCCGTTTTGCTGATGTATCTGCTCTGCTGCAGCGGATGTTGGTTCCTGATAAATCGCGATATTCGCGCCGACGGGCCGCCGATCAATTTTGCCGGAATGAAACTCGTGCCCGTCCTGGCGGTTGGCGCGATCATCTGGATTCTCACCGAGGCGGCTCTGAGCGAAAGTTCGGTCGGAAGCGACACCCGGGCCGGTCTCCGAATTGCGGCGGTTGTGCTGATCATTTCAACCGTCGTATATTTCGCAGGCAAACTGTTGCGGCGAAAGTGATCGCCGGTTCTATTGATTGGCTTGCCTTAACTCGGCTAGCTTTTGTTCGGCCCGGGCGACATCAGATTTGTGACCGCTGCCGAGAGCGAGAAGTTTTTGCTGACGACGAACATTGATCTCTGCCGCTTCGAGTTCTGCTTGCTTGCGTTTGGCGGCCGCTGCGTGAGCTGCTTCGATCGCACGGGCAAGATCGATATCCGCTTTCGCTGAAACTTTTTTGCCTTCCCCCTGGGCCGGTGTTTCGCCCTGCTGAGAAAGCGATTCTGCCTTGGCCTCGGCTAACCGCGCATTTTCCAAATCGGCTTCCAGCCTAACGACTTTCAAAGCGCGTGCCTCCGCTTCGGCTTTGGCCAGCGCACCGATCTTGTAGAAATGTTCCGCCGTGGCGGCGTTTCGCCTTGCCCGCTCCAAATCCTTCTCAAGTTTGGCAACATCAAGAACGGGCGCGGGCGCAGCCGACTTTTCCAGGGCCGCGTCTTCCTTTAGATTTTGCGGGAGAATCTCCGGTTCGATTTCAAAAGAGCCCTCCGGGTCCTTCGTCGATTGATCCTGTCCAAGCAGAGTTGCCGAAACGATCAGGAGAATCGCGCAGGCGCGAACCATGACACAAGTATCACAAAGTTTCGGGCGAGAACAATCGCATTCGCGATTCGGACATTTGTCGCGTGCGACCGAAACTCGAGTCAGCGGCCGCCGCGACCACCACCACCGAGTCCACCCAGCCCGCCGCCAAGTCCACTCCGACCCGCACCAAGCCCGGCCCCGCGAATTGTCCCGCCTGACAGCTTGCTCGCGCCATTGAGCGAATGACCGATCGAGGATTGGTTCGACTTGGCTGGCCCGGTTTTCGAAATCGGCGCTGCTGCACGCTGCGAGCCGGCGCTGCTCGTCCCGGATTTCAATCTTCCGGTTTGACTGGGGGACCCGCGCAGCTTGGAGGCGATCCAGGAAAAGAAATGGGACGACACGCCTGAGGAGGAATGGTGCGCATTTTTCTGCATTCGGGAACTCGACCTTGTTCGGGTCTTCGATCCGACTTGATGGGAACTGGCTGACTTGCCTTCGGCCGATGACCGGCCCGATCCCGCTTCATTCGTTCGCGCTGAACTCGCCGTTTTCGCCGGATGATTACCATTTAGCGAACCAGAGTTAGGATCGGCCGGTAATGACGGATTATCAGTCCGGTCGGTGAATGGATGTGGCACACTTGAACTATTGAAGGTCGTTGCCGTTGCGCTCGACTCGGGACGACCGGTCCGGGCCAAACCCGATCCGGCTCCGGCAAACCTACGCGCTGCCTGATCGCCCGGTGCAGGCCGCGGGTACATATATTCGCCAACTCGTCCGTGAATCGACCGGAATCGTTCGTGAGAATCAAAACCGCGAAGCGCCCAGAAGAACACGCCAATTGATATCAGTGCGGCAAAACCAACATTAGTCCATCCGGACCAGCCGATTCCCGACGTAGTGTTATATCCCCGGAGCAGGTTTTTTCCAAGCAAAGCCCGCGAGCTTCGTTCAACCCATTGAGCGGAGGAATCTGCCCGGGCTCGGTCGTTGTCGCTTTCAGGACCAGCCAAAACGTCGCGAATATCGATTTCCGCGGTTCGGGGACGATGAGGGGGTTGCGCCGACATCCCCTGCAATCGCAGCACAAATTATTCCGGCTTTGGCAAAAAAGACGCAGGAACATGAATTACCTTCGTCTTCACCTCACAACTTTTTTCTTTTCATATTGCAATTTTCTGGCATATCACCGGCTCTCGAAAAGCCCGTGCATCCCTTGCCCGCCAAAACCTTGGCCAGCGCGACTTTTTTTGTTGCGCTCGTTTCATCGACGATCGCTTCGCCCTTCCCCGTTTCGGGTCCGACCGTTTCGGGCAGTACCGCTCGCCTGCGTTTCGGCGGGCAAGCGGCAGCCCCGGAAAACGCTCCGCTGCCAGTTAAGCGCGCAATTTGGGCTGCGAACCAGCTTCGCACCAAACCGTATCGCTTCGGCGGCGGTCACAAATCGTTTGTCGATAACGCCTACGATTGTTCAGGTACCATCTCCTATGCGCTAGGAGCGGCCGGATTAATCCCATCGCCCATGAGCTCGTCCGATTTCCGACGATTTGGTGAAAGCGGCCGCGGAAAATGGATCACTATTTATGCGCGTAACGGCCATACCTACGCTATCATCGCCGGTCTGCGGTTGGACACGACTCCATACATAACCGCACACGATGTTTTTGCACCGCGCTGGCAGCCAACGGTGCGTATTCCGGCTACCGGTTTTGAAGCGCGGCATCCGGTCGGGTTGTAAATCGCCTCCGGTAACGGCAAAATCGAGCATCGCACGTTCACGATCTATTCAGGCTCGACTTGGTTTTACGCCTTCGGAGTTGCGTAAACTTCGCTCGCTCAAGACCCCAGCGGGCATTCAGCGTTTTCTTGACGATCTTCCTTACAATCTCAGTTTCACCGCGCGATCTCCGAGAAAAGTCCTTCAGGATCGGACCGCTTCGTGTCTGGAGGGCGGAATTTTTGCCGCCGCCGCTTTGCGTGTCCTGGGATTCCCGCCGCTCATCTTCGATTTGGAAGCCGATCGTGATACCGACCACGTGGTGGCAATTTTTAAAGTGCGCGGCCGCTGGGGCGCGGTCGCCAAATCAAACTTTTCCGGGTGCCGTTATCGCGAACCGGTTTACCGCAGTTTGCGCGAACTCGCGATGAGCTATTTCAATATTTATTTCAACCTGCGCTTCGAACGCACCTTGCGCCGGTATTCACGTCCGGTAAATCTCGCTCGCTTCGATGATTTCAATTGGATGGCGACCGAAAAGCCAATCTGGTTCATCGCCGAACATCTTTGCGTTATCCCGCACATTGCGCTTCTCACACCGACGATGGAGAAAAATCTCACTCGGGTCGATTCGCGCACGGTCAAAGCCGAGATGACCGGGCACCGGAAGAAGCGCTGATTAGGCTCGGCAAATTTGCGCGGCAACCCGTTCCGCTTCCTGCTCGAGTGGCGCATTTTGATAACCAAATGCGGCGCATTCAATCAAATAATCGCGCAGAAAAGCAACGGTCCCGCCGAGTCGCTCGTATTGAGCCGTGTGCACCAGTTCGTGCGCAACAATTTGCCGATTCTGCCGGCAATCGCTTCGAACAAAAATGCCGTAGTGCAGCGTGAGTCCCCTTGGCGTTTGCGGCAGCGATGCGATTTTCTTTGATGCCACGCTCACAACCGGATCGGGCGGCGTAGGAATTTCTTCGACCATCAACAGTCGCACGCGTTCGGGCTCGCGTACACCGGCCGCACGGGCATCGGCAAGTTGATTCGAAGAAAGCGGCGAGCCATCGCGCAGGATTCGCAGTTCTTGCTCGCACGCCCAGTTAACAGCCAGTGGCAGTATGGCCTCGAACTGATCGACCAACGTCTCGCATTCCACATCTTCAGCGAAAGCAAGAATCCGGCCCGCTTAATGAAAAACTGAAGAGCGAGCCACCGCCGTCGCTGAGTCTCGCCAGGGACGACGTAAAATACAAAATGAACGTTAGATCTGCGGTGGTTCGGTTGATCTTCGGCCAGAGTTGGGCAGTCTGTAATTAATTCGGCATGATTTCTTTCATCGTTCCGGCTTACAACGAGGAGTTCGAGCTACCATCAACGATCGCGGCCATAAAAAACGCGGCCGGCTTCGATCAAGACCATGAAATTATCGTGGTCGATGACGCCTCCGACGATTCGACTGCGGAAATCGCAAAAAATGCCGGGGCAAAAGTTATTTCGATCAATTGCCGGCAAATTGCAGCCGCGCGCAATGCTGGCGGCCGCGCCGCGCAAGGCGAGGTTTTAGTCTTTGTCGATGCCGATACACGGATTAATGCCAGGCACATAATCGGTGCGATTCACGCGCTCAATGCAGGCTATGTTGGCGGCGGAGCGCGCGTCGAAGCGCACGGTCCGATTCCAAGATGGGGCCGCATTTTCCTTACACTCTTCGGCGCGATTTATTTTGGCCTGAACTTCGGCGCGGGCGCCTTCCTTTTCACGACTCGCGACAATTTTCGCGCGATCGGCGGTTTTGATGAAGATCTTTTCGTTGGTGAGGAGATCTTTTTCAGTCTGGCACTGCGAAAGATCGGCCGGTTCAAAATTCTTAAGGAGCCGATTGTGACATCTGGCCGAAAGTTGCGGATGTACTCGGCGCGTGAAATTTTTGGGGATATGTTTGCAGTCGTGTTAGGCGGAAAGCGGGCGGCACGTTCGCGCGCCGGACTCGACATTTGGTACAATGGCAGACGAGAGACGAGTTCGACATGAAAGAATCGCAGATTTCAATTGCAGCAACGTTGGAGGCGATCAGGCGCTGTCATCCGGTGATGAAGGAACTGCGTCCTCACATTCATAATACTGAGAAATTCGTCGAACGAGTGCAGCGACAACAGAAACGCGGCTACATCGTCGCCTTACTGGAATCGGAAGGTGAAGTGCGCGCCGTCGCAGGTTATCGGTTTTTGGAATCGCTTCATTCCGGAAAATTTCTTTACGTTGATGATCTGGTTACCCGCGCAGTCGATCGCTCGCTTGGTTTCGGGGGTCAGCTTTTCGACTGGCTAGTACAACAGGCCCGCGAGCAGGGCTGCGAAAATCTCGAACTGGATTCAGGCGTGCAACGATTCGATGCGCACCGATTTTATCTGGTCAAACGGATGAACATTTCGTCCTACCATTTCCGGATCAAAATCGAACATGAGCGCTGAACTTATGAAAAACGAGAACCCATGGATCGAGATTTGCCCCGGCATCAAACGGCAGACGATGGCGAGCGGAAAGACCATGTATCAAATGACGGCGGAACTCGCCGCCGGCAGTAAGATGCCGGAGCACCGGCATCTGCAGGAGCAGATCGTCCACATTTTATCGGGCCGGATGAACCTGATCGTTGACGGAACGCCGCACGAACTGAACGCGGGTGATTCGTTTTATCTTGGCAGTAACGTGCCGCACGGAGTCGAGACACTGGAAGAAACACGGGTCCTCGACACATTCAGCCCGCCGCGGAACGAGTATCTGGCAATCGACGAAGCGAATCGGTAGCGGAAGTAACCCTCGAGCGGGCAAGCGCGACTACCATTACGGTCGCTAACTTCTCGTTTCAGCAGCCGACTCCTCATACTCACTCTGACAAGTCCCCCCAATTCAAATCAAAACTTGCCACTAATGCCCGGAGACTACACCGCGACGTTTGCTACGGATGCCAGTGTCTCGGGCGACCTGACCATTGTTCTTCGCAATACCGGTGGTGCTGTCGATTTCGACAACGTACGTCTCAGCGCGGCTCCTACCGTACCGGAACCTCTCACCTTATCGCTCGTTGGCCTTGGCCCGGCGATCGGCTTTCTAAAGGGCCGGCAAGCGAAGTAATCCGAGCGCAGCCGTGATCCTAACGCCAAGCTAGCGGCCTGTTTATCATCTGACCGTGCAGGAAAAGCTTGGCATTTCAAATCCGCCTCGGATAATCTGAGGGCCTAACCAAACAAAACCATGCTACACATCATTTGGTCTATCATCATCGGTTTCCTCATCGGCTTGTGCGCGCGAGCGATCATGCCTGGAGCACAGCAACTTGGGTTCATCATGACTACTGTGCTCGGCATTGCGGGATCCATCGTCGGCGGCCTGATTGGGCGAATCTTTTCCAAACCAGCACCCGGCTCGGCGTTTCATCCCGCGGGATTTATCATGTCGGTGATTTGCGCCATCCTATTGCTGTGGCTCTGGACCAAGTTCGGCGGCGCAATGGCGCACTAAAAGGCAACCGGCTTCATCATCCGACTTGTTCACCTGACTGTTGGTGACTGGGCGGAGCCATTTTAAGTCACGGTTGCGCTTCCTCGGACTTGGTCTACAATAGGCGCTTCGAAATGGCAGAGAACATCGAAACGCTGGATCTCAAAGAGTTCCAACTGCATGGGAAGGATACCGGCAGCGCGGACGTTCAAGTCGCGCTGTTGACCCAACGGATTGCGCAGTTAACCGAACACTTGAAGAGCCACGCGAAAGATCACTCGTCGCGTCGCGGACTTTTAAAAATGGTCGCGCAGCGCCGGAGCTTGCTCGATTACTTGAGCCGGTCGCAAGCCGATCGTTACAAGAAGCTGATCGACAGGTTAAATCTGCGGAAATAATCGCAGACGATTTTCGCGCGTGCTTCGAAAGTTCGAAGCCGGATCGAAAATGAATAACGCGCAGACCAGGCCGTTAAAACACCTTGGATTTTAGGTTTTAGGTTCGCATCCCGTAGTTGTCGCAGGGCAACGGATTTAAAACCTACAGTCAGGGTGACCGGCCTGGAATTCGCACATCCAGGATAGAAATATGCAACAAAAGGTCATGGCCCAAATTGGGGCCAATCAAATCTCAATCGAGACCGGCAAAATCGCCAAGCTCGCCGACGGCGCGGTCATCGTTTCAAGCGGCGACACAATCGTTTTGGTCAGCGCGGTTTCGGCTGCGTCCATCAAAGAAGGACAGGATTTCTTCCCGCTAACAGTGGATTACCGCGAAAAAGCGGCAGCCGCGGGGAAGTTTCCAGGCGGTTATTTCAAGCGGGAAGGGCGTCCAACGGAAAAAGAAACCCTCACCTCGCGGATGATTGATCGGCCATTGCGGCCGTTGTTTCCGCACGGTTATTTCTACGACACCCAAATTATTTCGATTTTGCTGAGCGCGGATGGTGAAAACGATCCCGACGTTCTCGCCATCAACGGCGCATCGGCGGCGTTGTCGGTTTCGGACATTCCATTCGGCGGGCCGATCGGCGCCGTCCGAGTGGGACGGATTAACGGCCAATTCGTCGCTAACCCGACGCACAACGAGCGCGAGCAGAGCGATCTCGATCTGATTTATGTTGGGACCGAAAACGACGTCATCATGATCGAAGGCGCCGCCCACGAAATGCCGGAAACAGACTTCGTAAAGGCGCTGGAATTTGCGCACGGGCACGCGCGCGAAATGATCCGCATTCAAAAGGAGCTCGCATCGCAAACCGGAAAGCCAAAACGCCAAATGCCGCTTCTGACCGTCAAGCCGGAGTTGCTCGATATCGCCTATCAGGTTGTGGGCGACCGAATCGAGAGCGCTCTCTACAGCGAAGGGAAGGTCGCACGCGCAAAGGCCATCGAGACCCTGCGCGAAGAGGTAAAGAAATCGATTTCGGAAAAATATCCCGAAACGGATGCATTTTCGATTTCGCAGGCCTTCGATTACGTTCAGAAAAAGGCATTCCGGATCAGCATTCTCGATAAAAAGAAACGAGTGGACGGTCGTGGCTATCAGGATCTGCGCCCGATCAACTGTGAAGTCGGCGTTCTTCCTCGCGCGCATGGGTCGTCGATTTTTCAACGGGGCGAGACCCAGGCGCTTGCCTTGGCGACGCTTGCGCCGATCGAAGAAGCTCAGATGATCGACGCCTACGGCGGCGGCGGACAGTCAAAGCGATTCATTCTGCATTACAATTTTCCGCCGTTCAGCGTGGGAGAGACCGGGCGGACCGGCGCGCCCGGGCGGCGTGAAATCGGTCACGGCGCATTGGCCGAGCGCTCACTCGAACCGGCGGTGCCGAACGAGAACGATTTTCGCTACGCGATTCGCGTGTCGAGCGAGATCATGGAATCGAACGGTTCCACCTCGATGGCGAGCGTCTGTGGCGGAATGCTCGCATTGATGGATGCGGGCGTCCCGATGAAGGGAATTGTTGCCGGAATTTCGGTCGGTCTCGTCACCGAGCACAGTGAAGACCGGCAATTGAAGCGCTACGAATTGCTCACCGATATCATCGGTTCGGAAGATCATTTCGGCGACATGGACTTCAAACTTTGCGGCACGGACAACGGCATCACCGGTTATCAGCTCGATCTGAAATTAGCCGGAATCAGCCACCAAATCATGGCCGAAGCGATCATGCGGGCAAAGGAAGCACGAACGAAAATTCTCCAGATCATGCGTGGAACACTCGACAAGCCTCGCGCTGAATTGTCCAAGTACGCGCCACGGATCGAGACCATCAAAATTAATCCGGAGAAAATCGGCGCTCTCATTGGCCCCGGCGGCAAGACGATCAAGGGTATCGTGGCCGAGACCGGCGCGGAAATTAACATCGAAGACGACGGTTCGGTCCACATTTACGCGACCAGTGGCGAATCAATGCAGCGCGCCAAGGAAATTATCGGCGGAATGACCAGGGAGATCGAAATTGGCCAGACCTATCAGGGTCGAGTCGTTTCTACAAAAGAGTTCGGCGCCTTTGTCGAAGTTCTCCCGGGTAGAGAAGGACTGGTTCATATTTCCGAGCTCGCCGATTTCCGGGTAAAACGCACCGAAGACGTGGTCAAAGTCGGCGACATGATCTGGGTCAAGTGCATCGGGATCGACGACAAGGGCCGGGTGAAACTTTCTCGCAAGGCCGCCCTGAAAGAACGCGCCGAAAAGGAAACTGGCCAGGCTGCGCCGGCCGATTACGAGCCGGCGAAACGATAAGCTTCTATTGATTCGCGCTTGAACCAGCGCTGAACCGATTTCTGTCGGGCTACCCAGTCCACCCAACAGCTTCCCAGCACAGGGTGTTGCCGCTACAGTTGCAAAAATCGCGATGAAATCCGGTTTTCTTGAAAAACTGATCGGCCGCCTTGGGCGGATCGGCCCGGAGGAAGTACAAAATTACTTCCTGCGCCTGGCTCAGGAGAAAGGCTTTCTCGAGACCGTCTTCAATGCGATCCAGGAAGGAATCATTGTCACCGATTCAAGCGGCCGGATCACCTACCTCAATCGAGCTGCCTGCAACCTCTTCGGTCTGCAAAGTGATGACTCGTTAGGCAAATCTCTTGATCAACATGTGCGCGGGCTCGATTGGAAATCACTGACCCAAAGCGGCGGACCGGCCAGCCGCGACATCGAAATTTTCTATCCGACAAATCGCGTCATTAATTTCTATGTGGTGCCGCTCTTGATCGAGCAGCAGCCGGACCGGGGCGGCGAGACCGGCACGCTCGCGCGCGAAGTCGGTCATGCCATGATTTTGCG
>Ga0187779_10002316_pt1 | contig 11713 bp, 9 predicted proteins | sample 1015_Q2_SP10_10__FD_132435 | JGI IMG/M metagenome (GOLD analysis project Ga0187779, IMG submission 132435) | Tropical peat soil microbial communities from peatlands in Department of Meta, Colombia - 1015_Q2_SP10_10_MG | ecosystem: Environmental > Terrestrial > Soil > Wetlands > Peat | place... | reverse complement strand
CCCGCGCGAGCGGCCGATGTCGCCGTGGTCGCTTCCATGCCCTAGTCCAGGGGGCCGACCCGGGCGTAGCCCCGGTGCTGGTAGACGAGGGTGCGCTGGGTCTCGCCGTGGTGCACCGCCGTCACCTCGCCGATGACCAGGAGGTGATCACCGGCGTCGATGCGGTCCCGGACGCGGGCCGAGAAGGCTCCCGCGGTGCCGTGCAGGAGCGGGACGCCGGCCGCGTCCGGCGTGGCCGGGAAGCGCTCCCAGGTATCGGTGCGGTGCTCCCAGTGACGGGCGAAGGCCAGGCTGTGCTCGGACTGGGCCTCGGAGAGCAGGTTGACGGCGAAGTGATCCGCTTCGGTGAGCAGCGAATCGGCGCCGGCGCCCCGCTCCACCGCCACCGCCACCAGGGGCGGGCGGAGCGACAGGGTGAGGAACGCGGTGGCGGTGAAGCCGTCCACCTCGGGAACGCCGGGGCCGCCGGCGCCGGGCCGCCGGCGCGCGGTGACCACGGTGACCGTCGCCGCCCAGGCCCGGGCCAGGTGGCGAAAGGCCTCGACGTCGCCCGGTGGAAAGGTTTGCATCGCGGCGGTTCTCTAGGTCAGAAACGGGCTCGGCACCACTCCCCGTGAGGTCGGAGCATGCGCCTCGTCACCTACCGGCATGGCCCGCGAGACAGCTTCGGCGTCGTCGTCGACGGTGGCATCGTCGACGGCGCCCGGGCGCTCGGCGGGCGGTCCGCGGATCTGAAGTCGGTGCTGGCGGCAGGGGCGCTGGACGAGCTGGCCCGCTCCGTCCAGGGGCGCCCGGCCGAGGTCGCCCTGGCCGACGTCCAGCTCCTGCCTCCCATCCCGAGCCCGGACAAGATCCTCTGCGTGGGCATCAACTACGTCGCGCACCGCGAGGAGACGGGCCGTTCCGAGACGCCTTACCCCACGCTCTTCACCCGCTTCGGCAACACCCAGGTGGGACATGGCCAGGCTCTGGTCCGCCCGGCGGCGTCCACCGAGCTCGACTACGAGGCCGAGCTGGCGGTGGTCATCGGCCGGCGCGGGCGCCACCTGGGCCGCGAGGACGCCCTCTCCATCGTCGCCGGGTACAGCTGCTACCAGGACGCCACCCTGCGCGACTGGCAGCGGCACACCAGCCAGTTCACCCCGGGGAAGAACTTCGTCGCCACCGGAGGTTTCGGACCCTGGCTGGTCACCGCCGACGAGATTCCCGACCCCTCGCGGCTCACCGTCATCGGCCGGCTCAACGGCCGGGAGATGCAGCGCTCGGGGACCGACCTGCTCATCTTCGACGTCCCCGAGCTCATCGCCTACATCACCACCTTCACCGAGCTCGTGCCCGGCGACGTCATCTCCACCGGAACGCCGGGCGGCGTCGGCTCGAAGCGCACGCCACCGGTGTGGCTGCGGGCCGGCGACGTCTTCGAGGTGGAGGTGACCGGCGTGGGCATCCTCAGGAATCCGGTGGTCGACGAGGCTCGCTAGCTGCTCCGGCCGGGGCGACGGTGTGGGACATCGACCCCGGTCGACCCCGGGGTCGCGCCGACCGGCTCCCGGGGAGGGGACCCCCCGCCGGCGGGAACAAGCCTCGGAGTTCCATGGAGTTCCGCACCGGATCGCCCCTTGCACGACCAGCGCGGCGTGAACAACCGCGTCGTCCTCATCGGTGCCGAGCAGGACTTCTTCCTCGACCTGCTCGAGATGCTCGTCCCCGGGGGCTCCCGGGATCCCATCCTGTCGCTGGACGAGCTCGCCCCCGCCCAGATGCCTCCCCCGCCCACCGGGCCGTTCGAGGTGTGGTTCGTGGCCAGCGACGTCGACGGGGTGAACGAGATTCGCCGCATGCGCGCCGCCGGCGACGCTCCGGCGGTAGCCTTCCTGAACGTCTCCGGCATGGAGGACATCGTCCTCCGGCACGCAGACCGGATGCTCTCCGAGGATCCGCGGCTCCAGGTCGTCCTGGTCGTTCCCGCCAGCGGAGAGGACTGGGAGTCCCGGGCCGCCGCCCTCGGCCACCGCGACCAGGTGGTCGTGCTCCGGCGCCCCTTCGATGCCGCCGAGGCCCGCGAGCTGGCCCATCTCCTGGTCTCGCGCTGGAACCAGTTCGACCGCGTCCTCTCCCGCCTCCCCCTGCCGCTCGTCGCCCGCGAGGCGCCGGCACCGGCGCCCAGCGCCTGCGGGGCGAACAGCCGGGTCATTGCGCTCCGGGACGCCTTTCGCGCCATCCGGGGGCTGGTCGACGCGCTGGCCGAGCGCTGCGGTGAGCTCGAGGCACAGGCCGCCCGCGCCGCCGAGCTCGAGGAGGCCGGCAACACCTACGAGGTCGTCGCCCGCGCCCTGGCCGGGCTCCGCCGCATCGAATCGCTCGTCGAGCCGGACGGAAGCCCCCTCGACCTGCGAACGTTCCCCCAGGCCTGAGCCTCCCCCGGGGCCCTGGCGCCGTCCGCCTCCCGTGTTAGCTCATCGGCCGCCATGTGCGGCCGCTTCACCACCCGCCTCACCCCCGCGGAGCTGGTCGAGGCCTTCGGCCTGGCGGGCGTGGAGGAGGCTCCGGCCCGCGCCCTCCCCGCGCGCTTCAACATCTCCCCGCGCCAGGACGTCCCGGTGGTCACCAACCAGGGCCCCCGGCTTCTGCGGGCCTTCCGCTGGGGGCTGGTCCCCTGGTGGGCGAAGGACCTCCGCACCGGCGACCGGCTGATCAACGCCCGGATCGAGTCGCTCGGCCAGCGCCCGGCCTTCCGGGCCGGCGAGCGGAACCGGTGCCTGGTGCTGGCCGACGGCTTTTACGAGTGGAAGCGGGAGCGAGGGCGCAAGCAGCCCTTCTTCTTCGAGCTCGAGGGGGCCGCGCCCTTCGCCTTCGCCGGCATCTGGGACCGCTGGCACGAGCCGGCCGGCACGACCCTGCACAGCTGCCTTCTCCTCACCCAAGCCGCCACCGGGGAGGTGGCGCGCGTGCATGACCGGATGCCCATCGTGCTGCCCAGGCGCCTCTACGAGACCTGGCTCAGCCCGGAGGCCGTCCCCCTGGCCGTCTGGAAAGAGCGCCTGCGGAAGCTGTCCCCGCCCTTCCGCTCCCGCCGCGTCTCCCCCTACGTCAACGTCGCGGAGCACGAGGGGCCGGGGTGCCTCGCCCCACCGCCGGCGAGCCCGGGGTAGCGCCGGCGATTAGAGTCCGGCGCTCCGGCCATGGGCCCGCCCGCCGACCCGCTCGCCCGGTTCCAGCCCGCAGTGAGGGACTGGTTCCTGGCCACCTTCCCCGCTCCCACGCCGCCCCAGGCGCTGGGATGGCCGGTGCTCGCCCGGCGCGAGTCCACCCTGCTCCTCGCGCCCACCGGCACCGGCAAGACGCTGGCCGCATTTCTCGCCTGCATCGACCGGCTCATGTTCGAGCCGCTCCCCCCGCGCGCCCAGCGCTGCCGGGTCCTCTACGTCTCGCCCCTCAAGGCCCTGGCGGTGGACGTGGAGCGCAACCTCCGCGCGCCCCTGCTCGGCATCGCCAACGTCGCCGCCGCGCGCGGCGACCCCCACCTGCTCCCGGCCATCGCCGTCAGGACCGGGGACACGCCGCCGGCGGACCGGGCCCGCTTTCGCCGGGAGCCGGCCGACATCCTCATCACCACCCCCGAGTCGCTCTACCTGCTCCTCACGTCGCGCGCGCGGGAGGCGCTGCGCAGCGTGGACACGGTCATCGTCGACGAGATCCACGCCCTGGTCCCCACCAAGCGCGGCGCCCATCTCATGCTCAGCCTGGAGCGCCTCGAGGCGCTCACCGGCCGCCCGCTCCAGCGCATCGGGCTCTCCGCCACCCAGCACCCCCTCGACGAGGTGGCCCGCTTCCTGGGCGGGGCCGCCCTCGCCGCTCCTGGACGCGGCCAGGAGGTCGCGGCCCCGCTGGCCGAGGCGCCCCTCGCCGTGGCCGAGCTCGACGCCGAGTTCGCCCGCCCGGCCGACGGCGTCCCGGCGCTGCGCCCGGTGACCATCGTCGATGCCGGCGCGCCCAAGGCCCTGGCGCTGCGCATCGAGGTCCCGGTGGAGGACATGGCCCGCCTCGACGTCGGGGCGCCCGCCTCCCCGGAGTCGTCCCTCCGCGGTCGCACCTCGCTCTGGACCGCCATTCATCCCCGGCTCCTCGAGCTCGTCCGGAGCCACACCTCGACCCTGCTCTTCGTCAACAGCCGGCGGGTGGCCGAGCGCCTGGCCGCCGCGCTCAACGAGCTCGCCGGCGAGACGCTGGTGCGCGCCCACCACGGCTCGCTCGCCCGGGGCCAGCGGCTGGAGGTCGAGGAGGCGCTCAAGGCGGGGCAGCTCCGGGCGCTGGTGGCCACCAGCTCCCTCGAGCTGGGCATCGACATGGGAGCCGTCGACCTGGTCATCCAGATCGCGGCGCCCCCCAGCGTGGCCGCCGGGCTCCAGCGCATCGGCCGCGCCGGCCACCGCATCGGCGAGCCGAGCACCGGCGTCGTCTTCCCCAGGTACCGGGCCGACCTCTTGGCCTGCGCCGCCCTCACCCGGGCCATGCACGAGGGCCGGGTGGAGCCCATCCGCTACCCGCGCAACCCGCTCGACGTGCTGGCTCAGCAGGTGGTGGCCATGGCCGCCACCGAGGCCTGGCCGGTGGACGCGCTCTACGCCCGCATCCGCTGCGCGGCTCCCTTCGCCGAGCTGTCCCGCGCCACCTTCGACGGGGTGCTGGACATGCTCGCCGGGCGCTACGCCTCGGAGGCCTTCGCCGGGCTCCGGCCCCGGCTCACCTGGGACCGGGTGGCGGGCACCGTCACCGGCCGCGAGGGCAGCCAGCGCCTGGCCATCGCCAACGGCGGCACCATCCCCGACCGCGGGCTGTACGGCGTCTTCCTCGCCGAGGGGGAACGGCGCCAGGCGCGGGTGGGCGAGCTCGACGAGGAGATGGTCTTCGAGAGCAAGGTGGGGGACGTCTTTCTCCTCGGGGCCTCGAGCTGGCGCATCGAGGAGATCACCCACGACCGCGTGCTGGTCTCCCCCGCGCCGGGCCAGCCGGGCCGGATGCCCTTCTGGCGGGGCGAGGCGCCCGGACGACCCCTGGAGACGGGGCGGGCCATTGGCCGGCTCCTCCGGGAGCTCCGCGCCGAGGCTCGCCCGGCGGCCCTCGCCCGGCTCGTCGAGGCGCACGACCTCGACCGGCGCGCGGCCGACAATCTCCTTCGCTACCTGGACGACCAGGCGGCCGCCACCGGGGACGTGCCGGACGACCGCACGCTGCTCCTCGAGCGGACCCGCGACGAGATGGGGGACTGGCGCATCTGCCTCCTCTCCCCCCTCGGCGGGCGGGTGCATGCCCCCTGGTCGATGGCCATCGTGGCCGGGGTCCGGGACGCCCTGGGCGTCGAGGCGGAGACCACCTGGACGGACGACGGCATCGTGGTGCGCCTCCCGGAGACCGAGTCTCCCCCCGACCCGTCGCTGTTCCTCCCCGGCCCGCACCAGGTGGAGGCGCTGGTGCTCGGCCAGCTCGGGTCGACGCCGCTCTTCGCGGCGAGGTTCCGGGAGATCGCCGCGCGGGCCCTGCTCCTTCCGCGCCGGCGCCCCGGCTCCCGGACCCCGCTCTGGCAGCAGCGCAAGCGGGCCTCGGACCTGCTCGCCGTCGCCTCGCGCTTCGGCAGCTTTCCCATGCTGCTCGAGGCCTACCGCGAGTGCCTGCGCGACGTCTTCGACCTTCCCGCGCTGACCTCGGTCCTGGCCGCGGTGGAGGACGGGAGCCTGCGGGTCCGGACGGTGGACACGCGCCTCCCCTCGCCCTTCGCCGCCTCCCTGCTGTTCGGCTTCGTGGCCAACTTCCTCTACGACGGCGACGCTCCGCTCGCCGAGCGGCGTGCCCAGGCGCTCACCGTGGACCAGGCGCAGCTCCGGGAGCTGCTCGGCGAGTCGGAGCTCCGCGAGCTGCTCGACGCCGGGGTGATGGCCGAGGTGGAGGCCGAGCTCCAGCACCTCGCCCCCTCCGCCCTGGCGCGGACCCCGGACGCGGTGCACGACCTGCTCCTCCGCCTCGGGGACCTGACGCGGGAGGAGCTGGCCGCCCGCTGCCTCCCCGAGGCCGCGGACGCGGTCGACGCGCTGGTGGCGGCCAGGCGGGTGGTGGCGGTGCGGATGGGCGGGGAGCCGCGCCTGGTGGCGGTGGAGGATGCCGTCCGCGTCCGCGACGGCCTGGGCGTCGAGCTTTTCTCCGAGCTGCCCGAGGCCCTGCTCGTCCCGGTCCGCGAGCCCCTCCTCGAGCTCGTGGCCCGCTACGCCCGAAGCCACACCCCGTTCACCGCTCCGGCGGTGGCGCGGCGGCTGGGCGTTCCCGGCGAGGTGGCCGCCGCGGCGCTCCGGACGCTGGTCGCTCGCGGCCGGCTGCTCGAGGGGGCCTTCCGGCCGGGGGGCACCGAGCGCGAATGGTGCACGCCCGAGGTGCTCGCCACCCTGCGGCGGCGCTCGCTCGCCCGCCTGCGCCACGCCGTCGAGCCGGTGGAGCCGGCCGTCCTCGGGCGCCTTGTCGCCCACTGGCAGCGCATCACCCGGCGCCGCTCGGGGCTCGACGCCGTCCTCGACGCGGTGGAGCAGCTCCAGGGGTGCCCGGTTCCCGCCTCGGTGCTGGAGTCGGACATCCTCCCGGCGCGGGTGGAGGGTTACCGGCCCGCCGACCTGGACGCGCTGGCGGCGGCGGGCGAGGTGGCCTGGGTGGGCGTCGAACCGCTCGGCGAGCGCGATGGGCGCATCGCGCTCTACCTCACCGACCAGCTCCCGCGACTGGTCCGCCCGCCGCCGGCCGGCTCCCGCGTGGACCGGGAGCCCCTCGGCGAGCGCGAGCTGGCGATGCTCGAGCATCTCCGCGGCTCGGGCGCGTCCTTCTTCGGGCCCCTCCACCAGGCGGCGGGCGGCGGGTTCCCGCGCTCCACCCGGGAGGCCCTCTGGCACCTCGTCTTCGAGGGGCTCGTCAGCAACGACGGCTTCGCCGCGCTGCGGGCCTTCCTCGCGCCCCCGGAGGACCGGCGGAGGCGGCGGGGCGAGCGTACCCGGGCCGCCTTCCGGAGCCGCCGCTCCGCCCCGCCGGGGACCGAGGGCCGCTGGTCCCTGGTGCAGGCGCACCTGGACGCGGCCGTCTCGTCCACTGCCTGGAGCGCAGCGACGGCCGAGCAGCTCCTCGCCCGCTACGGCCTGGTCACCCGCGAGGTGGCGCAGACGGAGCAGCTCGCCGGCGGCTTCGGGGCGGTGGGCACCGTCCTCCACGCCCTCGAGGAGGCGGGGCGCATCCGGCGCGGGTATTTCGTGGCCGGGGTGGGCGCCTCGCAGTTCGTCCTCCCCGAGGTGGTGGACCTGCTCCGCTCGCTCCGGGCCCCGGCCGAGCGTCCGGAGGTGGTCCGCCTGGCAGCCACCGACCCGGCCAATCCCTACGGGACCCTCCTCCGCTGGCCGGAGCAGGCGGGCGAGGTCCCGGCGCGACCGGCCCGGGCGGTGGGCGCCCAGGTGGTGCTCGTCGACGGAGCGCTCGCCGCGTGGCTCGGGCGCGGCGGCCGCCAGGGATGGGTGTGGCTCCCCGAGGGTGAGCCGGACCGGAGCCGGGTGGCGCGTGCCGTCGCGGCGGCGTGGGCGGACCTCGGCAAGGCAGCCCGGACGGACCGCCACGGTGGCCTGCTCATCACCGAGCTGGACGGACGCGCTGCCGCCGAGCACCCGCTGGCGCTCTTCCTCGCCGAGGCGGGGTTCGTCGTCTCCTCGCTCGGCCTCCACCTGCGCCGCCCGAGGCCCGAGCCGGCGGACCTGTTCTCCGGCAGGGGGAACTGACGGAAGGGAAGGCGGCCCCCCCGGTCACACCCAGAGCGCCCGGGGGATGCTGCACCAGTCCTCGGCGCGGACCCGGGCGTCGAGCGCCCGGAGCATGGGAAGGCCTCCCACCCTCGCCTCGCGCACGCCGCCCTCCAGCCCATCCGGGAAGGGGAAGCCCTCGGCATCCTCCCAGAAGCGGACCTCGGCCAGGCCCGCGTCACGGGCGACGGCGCGGGCGGCGGTCACCAGCGCGCGGGCATGACGCGCCGATTGTGCCGAGAGCCAGTGCATCCAGAGGCGGCTGTCCCTGGGCTGGGCGTAGAAGAGGGCGAGCGAGTCCTCCAGCGCCGCGCCGCATGCCTTCGGGCGGGGGCGGTCGAGCTCGCTCGCGTAGATGCGCTCGCGCTCCAGGAACCATTCCAGGGTGTCGGTGGTGGGAAGCACCACGAAGCGTCCGGCGGGAACGGGTTGCGCCCCCCAGCGCCAGCCGAGCGCCTCCTCCCCGAAGAGGAGGGCCTCGCTGCTCGCTCCGGCGGCGGCGGCCGGCCACCTCCAGTCGAAGGCCGGACGCGCCCGGAAGCCACTCCGCGCGTACTGTGCGGCGCCCACGTCGGAGAAGAGCACCACCGCGTGGGCGGCGTCCTCACCGGCCAGGGTCTCCGAGAGGAGGTCCAGCATCCGGGTGGCGTGCCCCTTCCGGCGCAGGGGCTCCTCGGTGAACACCGAGGCCACGCCCGAGGAGATGCCCCACTCCTCGCCTTCGTCCGTCCGCACGACGCTGGGGAGGGCGAAGGTCTCGCACGAGGAGAGGATGCGGTCCGATGCGTCGACCAGGAGCCAGGTGCGCATCCCCAGTCGCGGGACGGCCAGCGCCCGCAGGCGCCGCTCCCGCCGGAGGTAGGCGTCCAGGCTCAGCCCCTCCCCCCAGGCCGCGGCGGTGAGAGGGTCGCGTGCCTGCTTCTGCGCCTCGTCGGCGCGCACCAGACGGCGGTCGTCGGCGCGGTCCATGAATTTCCCTGTGGGGTGCTACTGGAGCAGAGCCTTCCGCTTCGAGGCGATGGCGCCGGTCATCCAGGCGCCGCGCTGGACCTCGGGGAGGCTGGCCACCAGCTCGTCGGCACGGGCGAGCGTCGCCTGGGCGCCGCTCCGGTCGCCCAGCGCGGCCTCGGCCTCGGCCTTGGTGAGGAGGACCCGGAGGGTGCGCGGGCCGTAGACCAGGCGCTCCGCCTGCTCGGCGGCGGCCAGCGCCCTGGCCGGCTGGTGCATGGCCAGGTAGGCCACCGCCAGCCGTGCCGGCGGGTTGTAGTCGCGGGGGAAATCGCGCGCCGACTGCTCGAGCATGGGCACCGCCCGCTCCGGCTGGCCGAGCGCGAGGTAGGCGGAGAGCCGGTGCGAGTCGAAGACGGCCCGCGCCTCGCTGCTCTTCGCCCGGGCCGCCTCGCCCTCGAGGAAGGCGGCCCAGTCCGCCGCCGCCGCCCGCGCACCGGCGGCGTCCCCGCGCTCGCGCCTCGCCTCGACCAGGGTCTGGTAGAGCCCGCTCCGATCGTCGGCGAGCATCGGCACCGAGCTGTCCCGGGACAGCTCGGCCACCTTCGCCTCCAGCGCCGGGCTGGCCGCCAGCCGGTCGGCATCGGTGGGCGGCAGCGCCAGGGCGCAGTCGAGGCCGGTGCCGGCCACCGTGGCCAGCGCCGTCCCGGGGGGGAGCGAGGGAAGCTCCTTCCGGGCGGTCCGGACGCACTCCAGCGAGGCCTGGGTGAGCGACAGCTGGAGGACGAGGAGCTCCACTGCCTGGGCGTGCTCGGCCGTCAAGGGCGCCGAGGCGTCGGCGGCCGTCCGGTAGGCGACGGCCGCCTCGGCCCGCTTGCCGGCCGCCACCAGCGCCGCTCCCTGGGACAGCGAGCGCTCCACCGGGGTTCCTCCGCCCGGCGTCCAGGAGCGCTCCACCGCCTCGAGGCGCGCGGACAGCTCGCTCGCCGTGGCGCTCCCCAGCCAGCGGCGCACCGGTGCCTGGCTGTGCGGGTCGACCACCAGGAGCGTGGGCCACACGTCCACCGGGAAGCGCTCCAGCACCGCGCTGTTCACCGGGTCCTCGGTGTCCACCTCCAGCCAGACGAAGTGGCCGTCCAGCCGCGTCAGGGACGGGTCGGGGAAGACGTAGGCCTGCATGCTCACGCAGCTGTGGCACCACGGCGCCCAGAAGTCGATGAACAGGAGCTTGTTGCCCTCCCGCGCCGCGGCCAGCGCGGCCGGGTAGTCGTTCTGGATGAAGCGCGGGCCGGAGGCCTCCGGGGCCGGCTTCGGCGCGGAGGCGCAGCCCGCGGCGACGAGCAGCACGGAGAGGGCACGGACGGCGCGCATCGAACCAGACTCTCCCCGCTCGGAGGCGTCGGTCAAGGCGGGTCGCCCCCTACCTGGCCGGCGGCTCCGGCGCGTGGGGCTCCTGGGTCTCGAGGATCTTCTGGTCGATCTGCGGGAGCGGCCGGATGTGCGAGTTGGTCAGCGGGAAGCGGGTGGCCACGTCGGCCAGGACGAAGAAGAGGAGCGTGGCCACGAAGACGAAGGACACCCCGAAGACCAGCTTGTTCGTTCCCTCCGAGCCCCAGAGGTGCATGAAGAAGCTGGCCACCAGGAAGACCTTCACGCAGGCGATGAACACCGCCGCGCCGAGGTGCATCGAGCCGCTCATCGGCAGCTTGGAGACCCCGAAGGTGGTGGCGGTGAGCGCCACCAGCGCCACCCACACCCAGAGGTAGCGGAAGGCGGAGATGGGATGGGGGCGGTGCGCCGGCGCCGGGCCGTGGGCAGGGGGATGGGCCATGGTCAGACCAGGTAGAGGAGTGGGTAGAGGAAGATCCAGACCAGGTCCACCAGGTGCCAGTAGAGCCCGGCGTTCTCCACCGGGGCGTAGTAGCCGGCGGAGAACTCCTTGCGCCAGCAGCGCACCGCCACCCAGGCCAGGAGGCTCATCCCCACGATGACGTGGGTGGCGTGGAGCCCGGTGGTGAAGAAGTAGACGACGTAGAACATCGGCCCGCCCGGCGCGGTGATCTCCGAGAAGTGAAAGAAGCGGCCGGGGAGGGCGCCCTCGCGGAACTTCTCCGCGTACTCGATGGCCTTGATCACCAGGAAGCCGCCGCCCATGGCGATGGAGGCGAGCAGCAGCCAGAAGGCGTTGTGGTTCTTCCCGTGCTCGGCGTTGTGGTGGGCCAGGGCCACGGTCAGCGAGCTGGTCAGGAGCAGGAGCGTGTTCAGCGTTCCCAGGAAGAGGCTGAGGTGGCGCGCCGCCTGGTCGAAGGCCTCGGGGAAGAAGGTGCGGAAGGTGGCGTAGCCGACGAACAGGCCGGCGAAGAGGAGGATCTCGGTGGCCAGGAAGAGCCACATTCCGAAACGCAGGGCATGCTCGTGTGCCCCCGGGTTCCCCTCGTAGTGGTGGGGGGTGGGCGGCGGGGCGAGGTAGCCCTCGGCGGTCATCTGGCGGGCGGCGGTGGCGGACATCAAGTCACCTGGGCGAAGGCGGCCGCGTGGGCGGCGTCCTCGGTGTAGTCGTGCGGATCGAACTCGTAGCTCGGGGTGGTCTCGAAGTTCTCGGTGGGCGGCGGCGAGGGGGTCATCCACTCGTAGCCGCGGCTCCCCCACGGGTTGCGCCCGGCCACCGCCCCGTAGCGGAGCGCCAGCCCGAGGTAGATGGCGATGATCAGGAACCCGAAGGCGAGCAGCGAGGAGCCGGCGGTGGAGGCCACGTTGAGCGCCTGGAAGCGCTCCGGGTACTCGTAGTACCGCCTCGGCATCCCGGCGTTCCCGAGCAGGAACTGGGGAATGAAGGTGGCGTTGAAGCCGAGCACGATGAGCGCCGCCGCGACCAGCGCCCAGCCTTCGTGGTAGGTGCGCCCGAACATCTTGGGGAACCAGTAGTGCAGGCCGGCCAGGAACCCCAT
>Ga0187779_10002315_pt1 | contig 11714 bp, 11 predicted proteins | sample 1015_Q2_SP10_10__FD_132435 | JGI IMG/M metagenome (GOLD analysis project Ga0187779, IMG submission 132435) | Tropical peat soil microbial communities from peatlands in Department of Meta, Colombia - 1015_Q2_SP10_10_MG | ecosystem: Environmental > Terrestrial > Soil > Wetlands > Peat | place... | reverse complement strand
GTAGCTGCCAGGAGCCCCAAAAACTGAGGCTGATTGCAGCCTCGAGACATTGACGAAAGATTTCCTGATGCGTTGCGACCATCAGAAAGGATGCGGAGTTTATGGCGACGTACATTCAGATTGATCCGACTCAGAAACTGGATCCATTCAAGTCAGTTAAAAAGCTGCCGCTTGAGGAGTTCTTCACTTCAGGACACCGGACCTGTCAGGGCTGCGAGTCGGCTCTGGTAATGAAGATGATGGCGAAGGCCGCAGGCCCACGCACCATCGTGCTCGGCAGCACGGGATGCATGTATGTGGCGAACACCACCTATTACAGCACCTCATGGGTTGTGCCGTGGATGCATACACAGCTTGGCAGCAGCGGATCGGCCGCTCTTGGCACTTCCGCTGCCTTAAAAGCGCTCATGCGCAAAGGCAAGATGAAGAAAGAACCGATCAATGTCATCGCGTTCTGTGGTGATGGTGGTGGCGCGGACATGGGTGTTGGCGCAATCTCGGCGACGTTGACTCACGCCGAATATAACTGCCTGATTCTGATGTATGACAACGAATCCTACGCCAACACGGACATTCAGCTTTCGGGCAGCACGCCGTGGGGCGCGAACACCACGTTCAGTACGCCGGGAAAGGTGAAACGCATTATGCACCGCCGCTGGAAGAAGAACATGGCCGGAATGATGGCTGCCGGACACCCGGAATGCAGATACGTATCAACTATTTGCATGTCGTACGGCTTGCATGGCATGAATTCCATCCGCAAGGCGCTGGCGATTGGCGGCCCTACTTTCATTCATTCTCTCGATCCTTGTCCAAAGGGTTGGGACTACGATCCTTACCTATCCCACGAGATGGGCGAGTTGGCGGTGAATACTGGGGTGTGGCCGCTATATGAAGTGGAAGACGGCGTGCTCCGACTGACCGGCAGAACGCAGCAGATTGCGCGCGGCAAGATCAAGCGCCAACCCGTTCGAGACTACTTACTAAAGCAGGGACGTTTTGCGCACTTTACTAACGATGATATCGACTATTTCCAACATAAAGTCGATCAGATGTGGGAAAAGTGGCTGGTCCCGGGTGTAATTCCATTCCGGCACGAGGTTGAAGGAGACGGCGGTCCTTCAGAGTAATCGGGCGCTGCTCGGGTCTCGTTTACTTCACTCTCGGCTAGAAGCGGTCACAGACAACTCGGGACTGGTGGTTCGGAGGTAGAAGGTACTCAGTCTGCGAGGCACCTCAGGAGGTGTGTCTATGGCTAATTCATTCGAGGCTGTGGGTTCCCAACCCAAAGTCATTAATCGCTGGGTGCAGATGGTTTCCTGCATCATCGCGATGATGGCGATAGCAAACCTGCAGTATGCTTGGACCCTTTTCACCAAACCCTTAACCTCAAGCTTGCACGCGACCCTGGCTGCAGTGCAAGTTGCCTTTGCTGCATTTATCTTCGCCGAAACATGGTTGGTGCCTTTTGAAGGCTACCTGATTGATCGACTCGGCCCCAGACTGGTGATCGGAATTGGCGGTCTGCTGGTAGGAGCGGGCTGGATCGGTTCTGGTTACGCCAACACTACTACGGGCTTGTACATCTGGTATGCGCTCGGTGGCATCGGCGCTGGTGCGGTCTACGGCGGATGCACGGGCAACGTTCTCAAGTGGTTTCCCGACCACCGCGGCCTTTGTGCCGGAATCGTATCAGGGGCGTATGGCATCGGCACGGCTGTCACCGTCGATCCCATCGCCAACATGATCAAAGCTTCCGGTTACCGTCATGCATTTATCTTCTGGGGAATTGTTCAGGGCATCATCGTGACCATAGCTGCGATGTTTATCGTGGCACCGCCTAAAGATTGGCTGCCGAAGAACTGGAAGCCAACAGCGAAGGTCCGTCAAAGCACGCGTGACATGTCTTGGTCGGAGATGGTGAAGCAACCCTCTTTCTACGCAATTTACGTCATGATGACGCTGGTGGCTTTCGGTGGACTGGTCGTGACTGCCCAACTCAAAGAAATAGCCAGCTTCTACAAGGTCGACAAAGTAATTGTGGCTTGGGGCCTCTCGGCCTCGATCCTGGCAATTCAGTTGAATCGAATCGTAAATGGAGTTACCCGTCCGCTTTGGGGATGGATCTCCGACCACATCGGTCGCGAAAATGCCATGTTCACCGCCTTTTTGATTGAAGGTCTGGCAATCTACGGGTGGTTGCAGACCATCAGCCGGCCCGTAATGTTTGTGCTCTTGTCCAGCCTCGTGTTCTTTGCGTGGGGCGAGATTTTCTCGCTCTTCCCCTCTATTACGGCGGATCTCTATGGCAGGAGATGGGCCACCACCAATTACGGCGTTGTCTACACTTCCAAAGGTACCGCCTCGATCTTCGCCGCTCCGCTGGCGGCTTATGTGATGGCGAAGACTGGCTCCTGGGTACCCGTGTTCTATGTCATGATCGCTTGCGACATAACCGCTGCGTTCATGGCATTGCTCTGGCTGAAGCCATTGGCAGCACGTACGATTGGTTCTGACCAGATAGTAGCGCCCACTACTTCAGCCGCTGCCGCTGCTCAACACCCAGCGAAAGGGGTGGCTTAGTTGATCACACTAGCTCCTCAGCACGAAGCTGAGTAACTCAAGCAAAATCGCGCTGTTCCTCGGGGCCGCAGCTTAACTGCTCGGCCCCGTTTCCCGGACAGGCCACACCCTACATCTCAACGTTGATAAAGCCAAACTCGGCAGATCATTTCGTGCACACTGATCGGCGGGCAGTGCCCGGGGCGCCCCATTTCACTTTTTCCGTCGTCTTGGATAGGATGACTGCCATATCTTCAATTTTGCAACATGGCAGATATCACTCTTCGCATAAACGGTAGTCAACATAGAGTAAGCGTAGCCCCAGATACTCCGCTGCTTTGGGTTCTCCGCGACACACTCCAGTTGACGGGCACTAAGTTCGGATGTGGCGCCGGGCTCTGCGGCGCATGCACGGTTCACCTCGACGGCGGCGCAATTCGGTCTTGTTCCATTCCTGTTTCCCAAGCGTCGGGGAAGAACATCACTACCATTGAAGGACTCTCCGCCAATGGCTTGCATGCTTTACAACAAGCCTGGATCGCTGAGCAAGTTCCACAATGCGGCTATTGCCAGACCGGGCAAATCATGGCCGCTGCCGCTCTGCTCGCCAAAACTCCGCAGCCTTCGGACGACCAGATTACCCAGGCCATGAATGGCAATCTCTGCCGCTGCGGCACTTATGACCGGATTCGGCGGGCAATTCATCGGGCCGCTGGAGGAGCCCAATGAGTCCTCTGTCTCGCCGCGAATTCCTTAGTGTCGGCGCAGCGGCTGGCGCCGGCCTGGTCATCGGGTTCTATCTGCCCCATGGTTCCCGCGGGGCCAAAGACACATTCGCGCCCAATGCATATTTGAAAATTGCTCCGGACGGAAACATTACAGTCGTAGTGGCTCGCTCCGAGATGGGCCAGGGCGTGCGAACCGCATTGCCGATGATTTTGGCTGAGGAACTCGAAGCCGACTGGAAGCAGATTGCCATTGAACAAGCCGGAGCTAGCACGTTATACGGCGATCAAACCACCGGCGGCAGCGCTAGCGTCCGCACGACTTGGGATCCCATGCGCAAAGCTGGTGCAGCGGCGCGGGAAATGCTGATCAGCGCAGGTGCTCTCGAATGGGGCGTACCGCGTGCCAGCTGCAAAGCTCAGAATTCCGCCATTATTCACAGCGATTCGAACCGACGCCTCACGTATGGGCAACTGGCCAGCAAAGCCGCCGGCTTACCTATCCCAACCGATCCTCCATTGAAGCAGGCCAAGGATTACCAGATTGTGGGAAAGGCGATTCCCAGGCTCGACGTGCCAGCGAAGGTAGATGGCACAGCCGAGTATGGCATCGACTTCCGCGTGCCCGGCATGAAGTATGCGGTGCTGAGTCGTTGTGCGGTGGCGGGCGGCAAAGTCGCAAGTTTCGATGATAAGGAGGCGAAGAAGATATCTGGCGTGAGCTATGTCGGCAAGGTCGGCGACTCGGCTGTCGCGGTGGTAGCTGATAACGTGTGGAGCGCGATGGAGGGCCGCCGCTCACTCAACGTCCAGTGGGACGACGGGCCGAACGCCTCGCTGAACTCGGCTGCGATCTACGATTCGTTAAAGAAGGCGTCGTCGGGTAAGAGTGCCACCCTGTACTCGGTTGGGGACGTTTCGAAGGTGCAGGGTCGCCGTATTGAGTCGACCTACGAATTGCCATTCATGGCGCATGCGCCGATGGAGCCAGGCAACTGTACCGCGCAGTTCCGCGGCTCTGCTTGTGAACTCTGGGCTCCGACGCAGGTGCCGCAAGATGTTCGCGATTCCGTCGCTCAAGTGCTTGCCATCTCTCCCGATCAGGTGAAAGTAAATGTCACGCTGATGGGCGGGGGATTTGGCCGGCGGCTCGAGCATGACTACGGTGTCGAAGTGGTGCTGGTCTCGAAAGCAGTGAATGCGCCCGTGAAGGTGATCTGGACGCGCGAAGATGATATGCGGAACTCGACGTATCGCCCGGCGAGTTATCACCAGCTCAGCGCCGTGCTGGACGGAGCAGGATGGCCGATAGCCTTCTCACACCGCATTGTTTCGCCATCGATCAGCGCGCAGAAAGGAACGCCAGGCGACGGCGGCATCGACCCGGACCTTAAAGATGAAGCGGGGCTGGTTTATTCGATCCCGAATGTCGTGCTCGAGTATGTTGACGTTCAAACGCCTGTTCCATTGGGATGGATGCGCTCTGTCTACGCGCTGCAAGCCGGGTTCGCGAGTGAATCGTTCATCGACGAACTGGCCAGTGCTGCCCGAAAAGACCCGCTAGACTATCGCCTTCATTTGCTCGCAAACGACCAAGATGTCCGTTACTTCGACACAATTTGGCGAACGTCGCGGATGCGCGGCGTGCTGCAATTAGCGGCTGAGAAAGGTGGCTGGGGAAAAGGTCTGCCAGCCGGTCACTATCAGGGGATCGCGTGCTTTGCGTGCTTCAGTTCATATGTCGCTGAGGTGGTTGAGATTTCCATGGACAATGCTCAGCCGCGTGTGCACCGTGTGGTTGCGGCAATTGACTGTGGTCAAGTCGTGAACCCAAACATCCTTGAGCAGCAGATTCAAGGTGGGGTGATTTATGCGTTGACGAACGCCATGCGCGCTCAAATCACAATCGACAAAGGACGTGTGGTGCAGGGAAACTTTGACGATTACGCGCCAGTTCGCATGAACGAGGCGCCGGTTGTCGAGGCTTACTTCGTACCCAGTTCAGAAGCTCCGACGGGCGCTGGGGAGCCTCCAGTGCCACCGCTGGCGGCTGCGCTAAGTAATGCCATATACGCTGCGACCCGGAAGCGAGTCCGGAGCTTGCCTTTACTCACTTGACGCGGTCTCGTCCCCCGCGCCACAATCGATAGCTGCGAGGTCATCATGCTGGCTTATCTGTTCATCCTGCTTGCGGTTGCTGTGCGATTTCTCCCCCACCCGTGGATGTTCACGCCGGTTGTGGGAGCACTGCTATTTTTCGGCGCTCGCGGACCGCGCCGCCAGCTCTGGGCTGCACTTGCTCTCCTGATTGGGTCAGATCTCGTTTTAACCAAGTTTGTTTATCATTACGCATTCGTCTGGGACCAGTTGGTGATCTTTGGCTGGTACGCAGCAGTCCTGTGGTTGGGAACCGCGCTTGGCAGAAACCCGAAAATTGTTACCCAGATTGGTGCCGCGTTGACCGGTTCGGTGTCGTTTTTTCTCGTGACCAACTTTACTTCGTGGTTGGTGGGCACGCTTCCTTATCCAAGAAATCTGAGCGGACTTCTTAGCTCATACGGGCTGGGCTTGCCTTTCTTCCGCCACGCTGTCGAAGGCGACTTGCTGTTCACGATCGTGATGTTTGCCATGCCGTCAGTTTTAGAAGTGCTCGGCGGTATGCTGGCTAAGCAAAGCGATCATACGGCCGCTGCGTAGATCCGCGCATCGTCTGCACTCAGGCCGTTCTCGAGCGCGCTAATCTTCGCTTTAATAACCAGGCCACTCCCGCTGCCGCGGCGACCAGCAGTACCACGTATAGATGCCTTTTCAACAGATTTTCCAGCAGGTGAACCACTTCGGGTCCGAACTTCATAGTCAGCAGCGCGAGCACCAGGAAACGGACCATTCGTCCGCAAAAGATGGCAAGCAGGTAGCGCACAATGCTCATCTCCGACACCGCCGCCGCGAGTGCAAAAAGCTTGAAAGGGAAAGGCGGTGGAAGCATTGCCGGCAGCATCAGGCTCCACAACGAATGCTGATCGAAGCTGGAGTGGATTTTCTCAAACCGCTGGGCGGGGATGCGTTTCCGAAGGAGCTCTTCGCCTCCGGCGTAGCCAATCAGGTAGACCACAATGCTTCCCAGTGTCGATCCGGCAGCCGCCATAAAGACGTACCAGAGAAATCGACTCTGGTTTTGATAGACATAGCCGGCAACCACCGCATCGATGGGTAAACCAATGAATCCTCCATCCAGGGCGGAAGCGGCTAATACACCCCATGCGCCGAGGGGCTTCAGTACTGCCCAGAAAAAAGCCGTGTAGCGGGAGAGGAATTTCTTGATGGCGTGCAAGCTCTGAGTGTAATCGACGACTCGGCTCAGGCCAACCTTGAGAGCGCAGCCGTATGCAGATGAAAAACGCCGGTCGAGTGTCGGCTCGACCGGCATAAATCGCAAAACAGATTACTGCTTAGGCGCTGGTTTCTTGGAAGTTCTTCGCGCGCCAGGCTTGGTTTTCATTTCCGACTCACGGCCGCCAATCAGCGTCAGAGAATCGGTTGAGTTGAATGGGAACTGGCGAACTGACTGTTGGCCAGTGGTGCTAAGTGTGATATCCACGCGCCGATTGCTCGCCAGGATGATCGTACGCGAATTTCGCAGCACTCTGGCGCGTTCCTCAGAACTCAGTTCAGGGTTTGCCTCCACCGACTGCTTCACTTCGTCCGGCGTGAGGTTGTGTTGCTGACCGAGCGCCCGAGTTTCGAAATTGTCTGCTGGCACGCCGTGGCTAACCAGGAACGCTTTAGTACTTTCGACCCGCCGCTCGGATAGAGCCTGATTGAAAGCAACCGTGCCGCGCTGGTCCGCATGTCCCTCGAGGATCAACTTGGCATCAGGCTTGCTTTGGAGATATTTCACGAAATCAGCTGCCAGGCTCGCGAGAGTCCGCTGCTGACTCGGAACCAAGCCCCCGGTAGGGTTTTGCGGAGTGGGCTGTGCGGTTGCGAAGTAAATGCTGTGCAGCGCGAGCCTCGTTTCCAGTTCGGTGATTTGTGGCTGGGGCGGAGGCGCCTCAACATTAACTTGGGCGGACGAAGAGGTAGTCAAGCCTCGCGAGTCCGTACAGGTTGCGGTGACGGTTACGGGCCCTGGTGAGGCGCCGGCGGTATTAGCTGTGGCCGTGTCGCCAGTACCGGAAACGGTACCGCTGGTAGTCGTCCAGCTGCTTACGGACACGGGCACGTTGTCCGGACTTGTGCATGTGCAATGCACCGTGACAGATCCCCCAGCTTGTAAGCTGGTGGGAGTTGCCGAACAACTCATAGTGGGCGGGTTCTTGGGCGGTTCTTTTACCGTGAAATTCGCAGAACAGGTTGTGGTGTTGTTCTTTTTCGCCTTGGGATCAGTGACGTTGACGGTAGCGATGTAACTCCCTCCCGCAATTCCGGCTGTGTCGATGCTGGCCGTGTTGGTGTTGCCTGTGATCTTTCCGCCATTGCTTCCCCATTGATAGGTCAGCGCGTGCTTCGGACTAAACCCATTTGCCGTTGCTGTTGCGGTTAGCGGCTCACCCACCATGACCTCATTAGGCTGGATTGAGCACTTAGCGGTGGGAGCTGTCGTCTGCGGATAACCAAAATAAAATTCCAGACCCGTTCGTAAGCGCACTCCAGAAAGATTCGGTCGCCGAAGGTCGGGAAAATTAGGGGATACAACATCAGAAAAGTTATGATGCGCCGCTACATAATCGGCCTCAAAGACACGGAACGCGAAACGTCGGTTCACGGGGAGGTCCATACCTCCTCCGAAAATTCCGCCGATGCCATCGCGGGAGTTCAAGCCGGGCGTAGTGAGATGGTTCCAGCTGAGCAACGCATTCACAAAGAAGTTGGCTCCGTTGGCACGGCCCTCCAGCTTCGGTCCCACCGAGACCGTAGTCTCGTTCGTAGAATCGTTCCAATTCCTGCCGAAGTCGCCCTCCAGACCTACATATCTGTTAAAGAAGTAAGTCAGACTTCCTCCAGCCCCGTCGGGCAGATCGGGAAGCTTCAGCCCAAGAGGATTATTGAAATTTTGACCTGGAGCCGGCACCGTAGCGCCGGGATGCAACCACTGATAACCGGCGAAAAGCTCAAATTTCGGAGTCTCCTCCTCCTGGGCTGCGGCCGCCATTGCCCCGCACAAGATCATTAGAGTCGACAGGACAGGCATTAATGCACGCTGACGCCAATGAAACGACATATTTTCCTCCTATTCGAACTGAATGCTTCGGTATGTTTGTGTGCCCCGCTGGATATTCGAAAATGAAAGAATGGCCGGTATCATCGCGCGGGTTGCGGCTTACGTTGCAGAATTTTTTTCAAGGCGATTCGGGTAATTATGGTACTCGGACGTGACAAAGACAATCCAGTGTTGATTGTCTAACGCAGATAATCAACCAGATGCATCTAGTGACAGAAAATTGACGTTCAGCGATGCTCAGTCCGGCCGCTCAGCAACTCCAGGGCGTGCGGCAAAAGATCGACGACGGATTGTAGCGATTCCACAGCACCCGTCGGACTTCCAGGCAAATTCAAAATAATCGAGGAGCCGTGCACGCCGCAGATTCCGCGGCTGAGAGCGGCAAATGGCGTTTTCTTCGAGCCCTCGAAGCGCATGCGCTCGGCAATACCATCCAACCGGCGCTCGCAAACTTGTTGGGTAGCTTCAGGGGTGACGTCTCGGGCGGCAATTCCCGTGCCTCCAGTTGTAACTACCAACCGAGCCCTTCCCGCCCAGCAAAGGATTGCTTTCTTGATCGGATCTTGCTCGTCGGCGACGATTTCTGTCCCAACGATGGTAAATTTCTTTGTTCGGAGGCTCTCGGCGACCGCCGGACCGGAAACATCCGCCCGCTCGCCGCGTGTGCAAGAATCACTTACTGTTATGACGGCTGCGGTCAGAGTCTCAGGAGTCCAGGAGGACATCTTCTTCTTCCTCCCCAGCCTTTCCTGCATCTCGTTGGGATTCATCGAGCAGGCGGAGACCTTCCATTAGCAAGCCTTGCGTGTTCAAGGTAGTGGTCTGCTTGGTGGTTTTGCCTTCAAAATTGACCTGGAAATTACCTTCGGTCCAACGTAAGACTTTGAAAACCGCGGGATCGCCGTTCAGCGGGCCGTATTGAGCATGGCTCACCTGACCTTCGCGAAAGTACATTTCGCAGGTTTCGTCTTTGTTAGTGAGAGTCAATGCGCAACTCTTTCGACCCATTTCCAGCGATTGCACCAAGTCGATAACGTTCATCTGCGACAAATTACCGCGCAACACGCCATCTGATGCGGTGTTTTTCGCCATCTTTTCCAATGCGATCTTGTCTATGACGCGCTTGATCCGCTGCGTCGCTTCTCGCAGAAAAAATGGCTTTTCCACGAAGTCATCGACGACTGAGTCTTGTGTGCTCAGTTTTTCTGTGATGTCGGATTTTGTAGCCAGCAGAATCACCGATGCGCCCGCCGTTTTAGGCCTGCTCCGGAGCTTATCGACCAGTTGGCGGCCATCCATGCCGGGCATGCGATAGTCGCTAACCAGCAGGTCTGGCGGATCCTCCACCGCCTTCACGAGTGCGTCGGCGGCATCGGATGCGGTCGTTACACTGGCCATAGGCGCGAGAGCTCCGCGCAGCATTCCCAAGATCATAGGGTTATCGTCGACCAGCAGGATCTTGACGTTATTAGCCATGGCTACTTTTTGCGAATGTAGTCGCCGCTCTTGCCTCCGGATTTGCGCTGCAGCACGATTTCGCGAATTTCGATTCCTTTGTCAAGAGACTTACACATGTCGTAAACGGTTAAGGCCGCAATGCTGGCTGCGGTCAGAGCTTCCATCTCGACACCGGTCGGTGCGGTGGTCGTAACTCTTGAGGTAATAGCGACGCCATTCTCGCATAGCCGAACAGCGACATCAATGTGCGCCAGCGGCAAGGGATGGCACATCGGGATCAGCTCCGCGGTGCGTTTTGCTGCCATGATGCCAGCCAATCGGGCCACTTCCAGCGGGTCTCCTTTGGGATTCTCCGGTAATGCGGCTAACACTTCGGGTCTCAGGATCACGAAAGCGCTTGCCTCTGCCTCGCGCTTGGTCGCCTCCTTTGCAGACAGATCGACCATGCGGGCCCGGCCTGTCTGGTCATAGTGAGAAAGCTTCTCTGGCATAGCGAAGCTCTATATTACACGCCCTGCTTGACTTCCTAGGGGTGAAGGACTACTCTCCGGGCGTCTCCAGAAAACCTGTTTTACACCGTTCTACTCGGTCCGCGCGTATTCAACAGACGCGAAACTATTCACACTGAAAAGGGAGGTCATCAACAATGAAAAACTTGAATTGGTTGTGTGCTGGAACATTGGCGATCGCAGCACTTGGTTCCGCGGCGGCACAGGAACAGTCTTCCTCTACAATGTCGCCGCCCAAGGTCCTTACCATCACAAGGGAGTTTGTGAAACCGGGGAAAACAGGGGCGATGCATGATAAGACCGAGGCTGCTTTCGTTCAGGCGATGGCCCATGCGAAATGGCAGACACATTATCTGGGGATGAATTCTCTGTCTGGCAAGTCCCGGTCGCTGTTCTTTACTGGTTACGATTCGTTCGATGCATGGGAAAAAGATGCGGCGGCCACGCAGAAAAATGCCATGCTCTCGGCTTCACTGGATCGTGCTGGCGTGGCTGACGGAGAGCTGTTGGACTCGATGGACGCAGGTGCGTTCGCGTATAACGCCGAATATAGCCTGAACCAAGCCTCCGAGCATGCGACACCGGCAACCCGCTATTTCGAGGTGTCGGTTTACCACGTGAAGCCGGGCCATCGGAAAGAATGGGATGAGGGAGTGAAGATGGTTTTGGAAGCGTACAAGAAGGCTCTCCCCGACGCCCATTGGGCCTGCTACGAAGGCGTGTTTGGCGCACCCGAGGGAACGTATCTCTTCATCGTGGCTCGCAAGTCCGCAGGCGAAATCGATACCGACTTCGCTCACAACAAAGATTTCGCATCTGCCATGGGCGAGGACGGCATGAAGAAGCTGGAGGAGCTGTCGGCTGCATCGATTGAATCCAGCGAATCAAACCTGTTCGCTTTAAATCCGAACATGAGCTATGTCCCCGCTGAGTGGATCAAGGCGGATGATTTCTGGAAACCGAAAACGGCAACGTCGTTAGCCGCAGCTCCCAAAAAGCCTGCGGAGAAGCCGGCAGAAAAGACCGGCGCAGGACAATAGCGCATTTCGGCGATCTCTCAACCAGGACACTGCGGGAAAATTCGCGGTGTCCTTTCATTTACTTCAGTAAAATCGGAACCCACTCTCCCCCTTCGATTCTTTCCCGATCAGGAGGAGTAACTACGTAACAGTTGGCCCGAGCTATTGCTGCAATGTCCCCTGAGCCCTGCCACGGCACCAGCTCCACCTCCGAGTTCTG